>SXGQ01360366.1_pt1 | contig 46447 bp, 50 predicted proteins | sample 3178371 | NCBI WGS metagenome assembly SXGQ01 (sample SAMN11356859, study PRJNA531348) | freshwater metagenome | isolation source: freshwater sample F1-20 | place: China: Fuxian Lake, Yuxi | collected 2017-12-25 | reverse complement strand
ATTTTACCCTTGATATAAAGCCGGCAGGGTTAGAGGTACGTAGTACTAATTGTTACTTGTTTGCTACTAGGATAATTAATCCCAACTCACAAGGTTTTCGACGCCTTGCTTTCACAATATCTACACTTGCAAAACTTGGCGCACCGTACGGGACTCGAACCCGTGGCCTTCTGCGTGACAGGCAGACGATCACTCCAACTGATCTAACGGTGCATGATCGGTGTGCATTACGGGGCTCGAACCCGCATTCTGAAGTTATTCCACCGCTATTGCACTAGAAATCTAGTGTTGCCCTTCGGCATAGACTGATGTGGCCCTCTGTCTTGTCCATTTTTAGACGAAACGCACATAACATGGTGGACCCTGAAGGAATCGAACCTAACCGCCAACCACCCAGCATATTAAGGCAACGAATTTACAGTCCGCCGCTGGGAACAGGATCCAAAAAACGATAAGGGGCGCCTCACATGGTCGTTTAAGAATAGGCGCATTGGGTCTCTGCCAAATTGGGCATTCACCATACTCGCCACTCCCCCAATAAAACTGGTACACGATACGAGAATCGAACTCGTCTTTCCGCCTTGAAAGGGCAGCGTCCTAACCGATAGACGAATCGTGCAATAATACTTGGTGCGACTGGCCGGACTCGAACCGGCACGTCAAAGACGGGAGATTTTAAGTCTCCTGCGGCTACCGATTACGCCACAGTCGCGTATTCACTATATGTAAACGCACCACTCATCGGCGATGGCCATTTGACTGTTCGGCAGTGCGTTTACATATAGTGACCGCTTCCCAGCGGTATATATGTCATAAATTTTTAAAGAACTTGTTCGTCAGTTATTTCTAACTGTCTAAGCTCTATTATAGCAAAAAACCGAATTACTGTCAAAGACCCTACGTTTTAGTAGGATATATAGTACTTCGGTTTTAAGTTGGAGCACCGAGCAGGATTTGAACCTGCGGTTTTACTGTTTTGCAGACAGTTGCGTTGGGCCGCTCCGCCATCGGTGCATTTTCAAATCATTATCACTGTGTCGATTCGACCAGTGATTTCTTATTATAACGCTGATAAAAAACTTACTAAATATTTTCATGTTTCTAGTTAACAACAAACCATTTGTCAGTTTCGATAATTATGTTGATTTAAATAGTTTATTTGATCTTAAACCTTTTGTGTCAACATTCATTGCAAGAAATAATCATTTAATCAAGCCCACAAAATATGTAAGAGGAAACTTACTGGCTCCCGAAAATACAGTATGGTACTATCAAAACGCTTTTGAACAAAATATTAATTCTATAGAAAATAACAAATTAAGAACAGAATTAATTGATTTATGTAACCGAGATTTATTTGGTAATTACATAATATTTGAAGAAGAAATTTCCAGCGGACCTTTTACAATTACAACAAGATACGCCAATAATTATACTAACAAACATTTAGAATCAAACTGTACAAAAATTCCCGAAGACAGTCAATTAAATTTTTTTTATAATTGGTTAGATAATCAGAATATTTTTAAAGACTATGGTAGGATAACAATATTTTTAAATTACACAGGTACATCAACTGTAATTCATAAAGATTTTCCAGACGTCAATCAAGCCAATTCTGATGAATTTATTTGGCTTAGTTTTAATAACAGAAAAAAGTTTTTCTTATTAGATACGTCAAACAATGATAAAATCTATTTACCAGGACATTGTTTATGGTTTAATACAGGCAACTACCATGGATCAGATCCGGCAGAACATGCATGTTATTCAATAAGAGTTGACGGTGTTTTTTCTGAAGATTTCAAACAAAAAACTTTTTAGTTTTTGGCGTCCGCGAAAGGATTCGAACCTCTGACCCCCTGCTTCGTAGGCAAGTGCTCTAATCCAACTGAGCTACGCGGACATAATATAACAGGATAGCTTTTGTCGCTAGACAACCATAAAGTTTAGCTAAGAATTTGCTGTAACTATCCTAAAATTTGGTGGACCGTAAGAGAATCGAACTCTTACCTGAGACGTGCAAAGCCCCCGTGCTCCCATTATCACTAACAGCCCATATTAAAACTTGGTCTCGGTAGCAGGAATCGAACTTGCGCTTCAACGTCCCAAACGTCGGGTGATACCATTTCACTATACCGAGAAAAACTGGTGCGTCCTGAAGGTGTCGAACCTCCGACCCTCTCGGTGTACACGAGATGCTCTACCGCTGAGCTAAGAACGCAAATTGTGGTAGCGGAGGGTGGATTCGAACCACCGACCTCAAGGTTATGAGCCTTGCCAGATACCTCTTCTAACACTCCGCATCAATTTTATAAGCATACAACATTTTCACAAACAGAGCCTGTCTTATCGGCAGGGTGTGTTATACACTTATAAAATTGTTCAGCCACTTTCACCACAAAAGCCCTGAACTGAGCTGTTACTCTGTCCACACATTTTTTGCTCTGGGTTTAAGTTGTGTTCTCCCCCTAGGATATTTTCGGCTACTCCATGTATAGCGGAGACCCAGGTAGATCCTACGCACCTGCTGTTCCTATGGTGGTCAGCTCACCCACTTTCTTACGGAAAAGTGTAACCGGGTTATTCAACTAACTTTTTTCAAGTATTCCCGTCCTACACGACCTTCTTGCACATCTAATAGAGCAGAGATGTTTGGGTGCCTGTGCTGTAATTGATTACTAGCTTTATTACGTCTAGAAATCTCGCGACTCCTTGCACTAGCAACAAGAACCAGATCAAATCTGCTACCAATGTTTTCTACACATTTATCAGTGTCAACCAACGAACTACGAGATTCTAAATTTTTCATTATTGCTTCAATTAATTGTTAATGGAGCGGGGTAGGAGAATCGAACTCCTCGCTTTAGCTTGGAAGGCTAAGGTATTACCACTATACGAACCCCGCATATAAATCTATTTACTCTATAACTTGGTGCCCCAGGGGAGACTCGAACTCCCAAAATTTGGCTTCTAAGACCAACACGTATACCAATTCCGTCACCGGGGCATTAAACAAATTCAATTCTACAACAATTACAATGGCTCCGGTACGTGGATTCGAACCACGCTTCACGGATTAACAGTCCGCCGCCTTCACCTAGATTGCTCTACCGGAATATATTATTTACTCTTGTTCACTGTTCTTAGAACGTTTCTGTGAATTTCTGGACTGCATTTCACCGCTGACCTGTGCATCAATCATTGCACGTTTAAATCCATTGCGATCTTCTTGTGACCGAAATCGACCTGTTGCCAACATTGTTTTCACAGTTTTATTAAGTTTGAACGTTGAAGTTGTTTTCATATTTTTCCTAACGTTTGCAAGTATATATTCAACATACATATTTGTCAATGCCTTATGGTTGCCAAAATCTAGTTTGGCGCAGGCTCGTCAAGAGAGACTCTGCTATTTTCATCCAAAGGTATTCTATAACACACTATTGTTAGTCCTTGCCCAAGCCCTTGTGCCTAGGAGCCGAAGGATAGTGTGTTATAGAATACCCTGCGTTTCTGCAGGATATGACAGGGTCGATACCCTGCCCTGATTCTGACTCCCCACGTTATCGCCGTGGGTTTTATGCTTCAGTACGCCCGTTTGCTACTTTTTAGAGTGTGTAGCGTGGACCTCGTTTCCACCTTTTTACACTGTGTAAAATTATGCGTAAGTTTGACTGTCAACTCGTTTGCGAGTTTCAGAGTCTAGCCTAGCACGTTCTAACTTATCCTGAATCAACTTGTTACGCTGTTCGGGTGTTAGAGTGTGCTCTGTTGTAAACTTTACTTCACGCATTTTTCGTTTTAAATCTATCTTCCTCATAATCTCCTTTATATAAACAAAAACCCCAGGGTGTTTAATCCTGGGGTCCTTTGGAGTTTAAGTGTATTTTATTACTCTTAGGTCTCCCGGACCCCCGATCCCTCTGGTGTGCGATCATTACTTAGGGTACTAATCACAGACCAATAGGTGGGCATAAAGCCTGCCTGTTTGGCTCTGCAATGTATCTGCGATAATGATGCGAATGTGTTCATAACAGTTTCTATTGTAATTTATTTAGTCTTTTTTGTCAACTACTTTTGATAAAGTTAAAATTATTTATACTTTTGTTTTAAACTGGTGCCCGGAGCCGGAATCGAACCGGCACGCCCCTTTCGGAAAGCGACAGATTTTAAGTCTGTTGTGTCTACCTATTCCACCATCCGGGCAATGTGTCTATTATACTGATTTAATAATTTCTTGTCAAGGCCATATAGCTCATCCACTGCAAAAAAGCATTATACACTGTTTCTGCTTCTCTCTCGTCTTGTGGTACCTTTACCCCACGAACATAAAACCCGTCTTTGGTAACCTTAAGCATTTCATCAGAGCCGACAGCCATGACTATATTACTGGGCGCAACTTCAGCTTCTCTTATTAGGTAAATAGGTTGGTTTTCCATTTATTAAAAGTATATGGTGGGCCCCCCGTGAGTCGAACACGGCACCAACGGATTATGAGTCCGCTGCTCTAACCAACATGAGCTAGAGGCCCTATAGAGTTATTATATGCTAGTCAGGAATTAATGTCAAACATTATCTGCGAGCACGTGGTGCAGATATTGTAGGTGCGGCGGGAGCCGGTTTTGACCGAGTTGGTTTAAGTCCGGTCACTCCGTGTGTAGCAACTGCCACCGATGACGGATCTTTGACTTTTGATTGTTTTGATTTGACTGTTGGTAGAATGCCTGCTGCTTGCCCTGCGGCTTTAAGTGCCCCTGCACTTAACGTAACTTTCATACAGTTACCCTGTGTGTCTGTCCAACTTGGAAAGCTCACCCCGAGTTGGTCAGATATTGCGGCAACATCATCACCACTGTTCACATATAAAAATCCAGTGACCGCACTGTCCATAATTATAATGCCGTCAAAATCTTTATCAGCTTTATAGACGTCAAAACTAGTATTAAGCATTTGTTTTTTCAATTCTGTGCCGTTAATGACACCGTTTGAGCCAACAATTTTATTAACCATTGAATTGACATTTACACTAGGGTAATGCATTTCCAACATTGCTTTTAGTGCTAGCTTTACTTTTTTGCTGTCATTGCCAAAAAAAGCACTGAATGCCGACATGTTTAATTTAGGATTAAAAATTTCTGCAATTTGGCTATTATCCGTTGGAATCTCTGCTTCAGGGTCAATCTGTTTTATTATAGGTGCATATTCTCTGGAAAAACGTCCCACTAATGCTTGACTGCCGGCTGGACCAAGTCTTCCATTTTGGCCAGCTTTTAATTCAATTTTGGTCCCATCAATATCCAAATCTCCCGGAGCTCCACGACGATTTACTCCTGGACTAATAATGTCTAACATATATTCGCCCTTGCCCACGTCGCCTTTTTCGCCTATTTTTCCAGAAATTTTTTCAAAAATATCAACTTTGATAGCATCAAAAGTTTTTCTATATTCACTGTCTATCAATTCTGCATAGCTATGCAATTTACGTGGAGTTAATAATTTCTGTTCGTCTAATATTCCGTCTGTGCTCAGCTTTTTTAAAAACTTTTTAATTTCAGCATCGGTTAAATTTGCATTGGCCAACGCTTCTAAGAAAACATTACTAACAATGCCTTTATAATTACGCAATGTTGTAAATTTTTCTACATCTTTTTTGATACCGTACTTGTTGGTAAATTTTAAAATATCTGTTAAGTCTTGTTCATCGGGTATTTTTTCAACCCGTTTAGTGATCGCAGAACGTAGTTTTTCCGGATCTTCTTCTACTATATTAATAAATTTACGAATATCGTTTGTCATAATACTATATTTATTCTGAAATTTAATAATAGATAATTTGCTGCGACGCAGTATAAATACTAGTAGAAACACTAATAGTGGAAACACTGAAAGGAATGCAAAATGAAGTTTTTAAAATGGATCAAAAGTCTTTTTAAAGAAGCGTCTTACCAAGACAACATAGAAGCTTATATTTTAAGTAAACAGCCTAAAAGCGCGGCTGAAATAGAACTTTGGATTAGACAATATAGCCATAACTCTGCTGGGAGAAATTTTATATGAAAATTACAATTAAATTCTGGAATTTTTTAGTGGGCTGGGCTGAAGTGATTGCCGAAAGCAGGAAAAATGCAATCAAACGAGGGTACCATGGATACTACTAATTGGCGCCCAATGACTGATGAAGATTGGGATTGGGTAAATTACGGAAGACTACCTAAAAGGTAATTTATTTTCGTTCTATATCTTCCTCAATACAATTTTCACCGTATTGAATTTCAATGAGCTTTAGCGGTTGATTAGTTTCGTTGCACAGCATATGCCATTCATTGGTATCGATGAATGTGCTTTGATGTGCTACCAAACTACATTTTAAATCGTGGTCTGTGCTTGAATCCAACGTATACACCGCTGCTTGCCCTTCGGCCACAAACCAAAATTCTGCACGTTTTTCATGTCGTTGCATACTTAGGCAAGTCTTGGGAGCCACCGTGAGTTCTTTAAGTTTTACTCCAGGGCCGCAGGTGTGTAGAATCCTATAATATCCCCATGTGCGAGAAGTCTTGGGTGCCTTCCATTCTTCTAGTATCCAACTAGATGAATTACGCTTGTCTTCTCCGCCGATACCAAAAACAAATTCTATGTTATTATCTTGGTAAGACATCTCAGGAATATTGTCCTTGGTTCTGTCTCCACCATTGGCAAAAATTATTTTTGCATCGGGATAAGCTTCTCTAACTCTCTTAATCGCGTCTATACTTGAACCGTCATCGTCGTAAAATTCATAGACAAAATCTACCATTTTAAGATTATCGACTATAGTTGCACGTTCTGACCAGGGCATAAATGCTCGGCCCTTTTTACGTTCTAACCATGCATCGCTGTTAACACCTACTATTAGTAGGTCTCCTAATTTTTTCGCTTCTTCAAAATAAGCGATATGGCCGCTGTGAATTGGATCGAATCCGCCTGTTACTAGTACAATTTTCATACAATTACTTATAAGGTAATATCTTCCATACCCGCAGTTCTGAGTCTGCTGACATGACCCAGCATAAAGTTTTTACTTTCTAAGCCTTTCATTAGTCCCAGCCACTTATTTCGAACCAGTGCAACTTCATTGATGATTGTTTCAAAGTCAATTACTTCGTCTTCACCGTCCACATATTTTTCAGCGTCCCTGCTAGTTAATGCTCGGGGATAATTTTCTAAATATTTTTGAAAATGTTTTTTGCGTATCTTACGCAATTGAATATTTAAATAATTAAGAATGGCTTCAATTTCCTGTAACTGATTAAATCGAAGTTCAGTTATACCAGGCAGAGATGCAATATTTTTTTCTAAATGACCTTTAATAGCACAATCGAATTTGGCATCTGCTAGTTCATTTTCAAAATGAATTATGAATGCAGGTATATTACCTAAATCTTGAACAACTCGATTATACCACATTATTTTTAACCATTTTATCTAACCATGGGAAATATTCTCTCCAATTTAGTCCACGGCGTAAATCATTTTGCTCCAAGTAAGAAATAAGATCTTGTTGAAGTTTTACATTAGAATTTGATTTTTGTTTTAACTTTTCTATAATCCCAGACAATACATTTAAGGTTTGCTGCTGGTCCCACGAATCTCTTGGAATAGATTTATATACATTATTCAATGAATGCTCAAACACATTCGAATCAAAATTTACAGGGCTAAAAATACTATCTTCAGGCAGTACTAAATGCATATACCAAAAAATTTCTTTATTTTTACTCCACTCTTTATATTTAACTACCAGATGTTCCATGTCGTGTATGTTCAATGAACATATAGTCGACAATAGCCCAATCCGTAAATGTTTCATTTCGATTATCGTTTTCATGTTTTCGTCGAATAGAATATGATTAAATCCGTAACGGACATAGTCTTGGCTCTTACCCCAACAGTCAACGCTGACTTGTATGTCTACTCGTTTAACTTTACCATCCATTGATAATTTTGCAAGTCTTGATGCCGTATCTTTAACTATATTATTTTTTATGTTTAAATTTGTAATAATATTAAGTTCTAAGTTCGGATGAGGATTTAACTCAAAATATTCGATTAATAAAAAAAAGTCTTTTTGAAGAAATGGCTCGCCTCCTGCAATTTGTAGACGTAATAGTGATGTACTATTTTCTTTAAACCATTTCCAGAATAAAGGTACAAGCTCTTTATAGTGACCCGAATCGATATAATTCAAATGGTTAAGTATACTACCACCAAATTTAGTATCTTCAACTTGAATAGCAGAACTCAATGAACCATTACAATACACACATTTTAAGTTGCAGGCATTAGAAAAAAATACTTCTAAAATAACTGGTTGAACATTGATTTCAGCAGGGTTGCTGTCCAAAACTCCCGGATATATTTCTGGGATTTGATTTTGAAACATCCTGTCACTTATTCCTCCGGACTCTTCGATACTTTCACAATACTCGCAAGTCCCAGCCGGCCACTTACCTTCAAGCATTTCGGCCCGGGCCTTTAGTTTTTCAGGAGTATTATGAAAATTTGTAAAATTTGATATATCTATCGAACTTGTACTTGCTCTGTGACATGATGATGTTTTTCCGCTGTTTAAATATATTGTACTCCATGACCATTTTAATCTGCATGACGTATCTGTTTTTATTGGAAAATATTTTGGCATGTCTATTTTACTAACTATATTATTCCTCGTAGTCGTCCTGATCTTCTTCATCTAATAGATTTCCGGCATACTCGTCGTAACTACGTTTAGTATAGCTGTCGATACCACTGAACTCTTTGAGTTCTATATCGCCTAGTAGATCAACTAATATACTCATTAGATTATCGCTGGCTTCCTGTCTATCCTTTTGAGGTATATATTGTTTAAGCGTCGAATAAACTTCGCCCAATAACTCTGTGTCAATTGTCATTCTTCAATTTCCTGTTCATCTTCAACAGACAATTTTTGATGGGGATTTTTAATATAATCCGCCATTACGTTATCTAAACTGTTATTTTCGTTTCGCTCCCATGCTTTACGAAATTGTTTAATAACTACGCCGTCTGCTAGAGTATATTTAAGGCTATTGCCTTCTTTGGATAATAAACCTTTAGCTTCAAACATATCAACTAAGCCGCTGTAAGGATTCATGCCAGTTTCGTAGGGAATTTTAACTTGAACACTTTCAAAGGGCTTGGCATAACGAGTTTTCATAATCTTGCAGCTAGCACGAATGCCTTTAACTTCGCTGATTTTGTTACCGTCCTCGTCTTCTTTGAGTTTGAGTTTACGCATAGCAACAACAATTGAGCTTGCATAGATAAAGCCTTGGCCGCCTGAAATTTTATCATCGGGATCAAACATGTCCTGACTTGCATAAGTATGATTGGTGCAAACTAGTCCAATATTCAAATCACCGAACATATTAACACAATTACGAACCAATGCTGTCAATGCTTTGGGTTTACGTCCCATATCCCCTTTAAGGTCACCTGCATCAAATTGATTGACATCGGTGGGTGTTAGTAACATACCAAGGCTGTCTAACACAAATAATACCTTAGGTCTTTCTGCTTCTGGTAATGTTTTATATTCTTTAACGAATTCGCTGATCATTTTAGCAACATCATCAATCATTGCCATGTTCAGCTTTAATAGTTTATCTTCTGATGTATCAACGTCAAGGGCGTGTAGCCATGCTTCATCTAGTGCATTTTCAGTGTCAATTAAGATAACATAAATGCCTTGTTGTTGGGCGTTTTTAACAAGATTGCCGGAACAAATAAAACTCTTACCTGCGCCTGATTCTCCTGCAAATACAGTAACCTTGCCCATGGGGATTCCCTTATTAAAGTCTCCGCTGATAAGATAATTTAGTGCATAGTTGTTTGTAGAAATCCATGTGTCAGGATCCCGGAATCCTACACTGATGCCGTCAATGCTTTTTGTAATACTTTTTCTAAATTTGCTTAAGTCAAATGGTTTATTTGCCATAATGTTTATCCTTTTAATAATTTAAATTTGTTGTTGTTTTTAAGATTTCTATATACAACCTGTCTATATTCAGTTAATTTATTTTGAATATCTACTAGATTTCCGATATTTAAAAAGTTTCCAGACGGAATTACATTTCGTTCTTTACACCAATTTACATATTCTAAACTTAGATTAATAGTTTGCGGGCGACATAAATGCAAACTAACAAACCCTAGCAACTGATCATATGAGTTTTCGTCTTGATGCTCTAGTTTATCATCAAAATTGAGAAACTTATTATACAGAGTTCTTCCACGATGATTAAATGCTATCCTTAAACTACAAATATCGTTAGATAACAAAAACTTAGAGAAAGGATTCGAGATAGAAAAATAACTGTCATTGGAAAATTTAATAGAATTGAAAGACTCTTCAAGAATATGTACATTTTCGTTAATTTGACGATATATGTGTGATAATTCTAATATATTCAAACATTGATCCAGTGATATTACTGATATTTCATCTGGCAATCCGTGATGTAATTTTTCATCTATTTCGTTATTTTTTGAACAATTGCCATTACTTCTGTATTCTTGAATACTATAATTAATGGTTTGAGCGTTAACCCACTGCGAGTGTATCTTGTTTAAAACATACTGATCAAGAAATTCGAATTCTGAATACTCATCGAACTTTTTGCCAGTTAATTTTTGTATAAACTCGTTTGAAATACTAATCGACTTCTGTAATTCGTTGATGGTTCGAGAAATGTAGTTATAGGTCGAATCGTATGTCGAGAAGTTATTGAGATTGTTTTTATCCAAATGATCAAGATAATATTCAACAACTTCATGATTAACAGGGACGAACTCTAGTTCGTCCCCGCTATGCTCGAACACTAGCTTAATTCGCATAGATCAATCAAAAGATTTTTATTACTTTTGACGATTACGAATCATTGCCAAAATATCTTCTGCACGTTGACTAGCAGGTTTAGCTGCTGCTACCACTGGTGCAGTGACTTCTGGTTCGTCTACTTCAAAAGGGGGATCATCGTGTGTTGCCGCAGGTGCCGGACGAGCCACAGCTACAGGTTTTGCCGCAGGTGCATGATCGTCATCGGATTTACTGCTACTAGCAGTAGCAGCCATTCCAGCTGGCTTGTAATAAGCACTCCATTTGTCTGCGTCAAAGGGTTCACCGTTTACACTGGCTTCGAACATTTCTTTGATGATTTTTAGTTCAGCATCACTGGGCTTTTTGGGCAAAAAGTCTGCCAGGTTATACAGTCCAAACTTTTCCACTGCTTCAAGTTCGGCTTGAGTCAAAGCACTTTCTTTACGAGCCCAAGTACTGGTATTGTAATCAGCATACCCGCCTTTACTGGTTTTCTTGATATTGAAGTCAAGACCACCTTCATAGTCAGTGGGAAGATTTTCCAACTCTGGATCCATGAGTGCATTTTTTACCAGATTAAAAATCTGAGGGCTAATAATAAAACGACGGATCGGATTGTCAGTTGGCTTGTCATCACTCAGCGGATTATCCCGAACAAAGCCTTGGAATAGATAAGATTTTTTCTTCCAATATTTACGACCCATTTCTTCAAGACTTTTGTCTTTGAACCAAGTACGCACTTCTGCCAAGATCGGACATGCTTCGCCCCACATTTCAACACAAGGAACTTGCACGAATGTTGGCTTGCTGTCTACCTGACCTTTGATACCTGCGAATGGCAGTTTAATCATTAGTCGTTCGACCCAGAAAAAAGTGTTTTTGGTATTTGCGTCTGGAAGGAATCGTACACGAGCTGTAGTACCTTCTGGGATGTTCCAATGGGCGTAAATGCCATTGTCACCGCCTGATTGGCCGCCTTGGCCTTTGCTTTCCTGCGCTTGCAATTTTGCGCGAATTTCTGCTAAAGATGTTGCCATAATGTTTCTCCTATATGATTTAAGATGGTCTTTGTTGTGCCTAGATACATACTGCACCGTTGCAGTATATAACAATTGTATTTATCCTGTCAATGAAAAAAGGTAAATTTTGTTTTTGCACAGGTATAGTATAACACAGATCATTAATGAAACATAGAGTGATCAAAAAAATTGGTGTTCTTGCTCCACTTTATTTTGTTTAAATCAAAATTTCTAGTTTGAAATAAGGACCGATTATGCAAAAAAATATCGTTCAACGTTCTTAGCTCCTCTGTCAGAGTTTCAATCGGTATACTTCCCAACCGAAGCAATTCTTGTTGTATTGCTGCAAACCGCAAATGTTGATCTTCTATCAAATCATAGTCTTCATTAATAAACGGCTGAAAGGTTTTAAATCCCATGTCAGTTAGCATTTTAAGAAAACCAGGTGCTGCATATACTATGAACGGTTTACCAAATAAAAAACTTCTCATTGTTTTTTCAGTCACCACTCTTAAAATCCCAGGATTAGATTCCATAACAACTTCTATTAGATAATCTTTGGCAAACTGAGATGATAACTCAATAATTTCCAAAACGGACTTTTGTGCTATATCTTGTATGGGGCCATCTTGGAGTTTTATCCAATTTTCAAGATCTTTTCCATCTGATGGTTTCGAGTACATATTACATTGATAAAAAGAATGAAGTGTCGAGTTACAACTTAAAATTAAATCATTGCCAAAATTATCTTGCAAAAATTTTGCCATTCGCATCCTGCTCAAAGAAGTTCTATTATATAGTGCCAAGAATTTTTTAGTTGCATTTTCATTATCTATAATAGAATCAAACTTGTGTATCATCGACGATAACGCCATTGGTTTTCCTTGATACACAGATGCATATTCCAATTCTACGGGATCGTATACTACAATAATTGCATTCTCCGGTAATAATTTACATTTTTTGCAAACATATCGAAGTATACTTTCGGCACCACTTATTTCAAAATCAACGCAATCTAAAAAATTGAATAAAACTCGACTGTAACTATTGCTGTTTAAAATATCAATCATTACTTCAGGGGAAGCTCGCCATCTTCCCTCAAAATCGATAAATCTACGCATATCGAATTCGATTACAGAATCGACAAGTTTGAACATTAATTAACTATTCAGCCCGGAAAGTTTTTTAAATAAATGCAGTTCCAAGTCGTCGGCACTTTCGTGTACACCGTTGCTATAACTGCCGATTTCTCTATCAGCAGTGGTACTTCCGTAGCTGCCATACCCGTATTCATAAACTCCCATACGAGGGAATTCAAAATGTGGATCCCATGCTGCTATGATATCCTTAGCTCGTTCTAGTTCTTCTCGACTTTCGAAATAATATACCCCGTCGCTGAATCTAAATTCGAACCCATTCTCTTGAAAAAGTTGAACTAGTTGTTCGTCTTCTGCGTCGCCGTCTATTACATTACCATCCGAATCTGCCGAAGTTAAGCTGTTTGCAAACGGGCTGTCTGTGTTGCCGTTGTCATCTTCTGCGTCTTCTTCCACATCTAATTTTAAGCTGGCATGTTTTTTATTTTGATCGTCTATAGTATTACCAATATTTTCAATTATACCGTTAGCCCATGATTCAAATTCGTCTGACACTGCATTTTTTCGTTGCATGTACGCTCGTCGAACCACAGGCAATGCATCCATTAATCTGTCATCAAATACTTTGCGAACAAATCGTTCACGAAGTTCGTCGATGTCAAATTGGTCCTCGTCCATTATTTCTGGTTGCCACAATGATTTATATTGTTCATACCCGCGCTGACCTCTTATAGTAAACAAGTCTCGGTGTAATTTACCATAATGATCAATGGCGCTTTCTACCATCTGAGACGTTTCAACATCTTCGAAAGTCCTACCACGCATGTTTCGAACAAATAATTTCAAAGACGACATTTCTTTGATAATTTTAGTCACGTGTTGACCAAAGTCATCGTGTATTGCTCCGCCATTTTTAACATGACGGGCGTATGCCCTTGCACCATTAAATGTAGTGCCTTCGGGCAATCTAAATCTTTCACCCAAGGAATTCTCGATGTAGAATGCCTGTATATTTCGGCTTCTTGCACCGGGACGAGTTTCGTCTACAATCGGCTTGCTGTGTCTAGCTATAATTTTTACATTGTCATAAAGTTCATAGCTGCTGCGACTTGTTCCGTATTGCTTACTTTCTGTTACACGGATATCGTCTTTGTCCAATACTTCTGCATTTTTATTAGCATGTTTTAGATCTCGTAAATTTAATCCACTTTTAGCAATGTCTCTAATATCAAAAGTTAACAAATTTCTTTTAGCAAAAAGTCTTAAATTTTTTAAAAAAGTATACCATACTTTTTTTTCTTCTGGGGTCATGCCTTTATCAATCTCTCTATCAAAATAAACTTTGAGATTATTGTCATCTACTAGACTGATTGTTATGTTTCCAAACTCTTTGCCATCTTTAGTATAATCGAAATTAAAAAATCTAGCCAAGGAAGGATCCAGTGTGGCTTTAGCATTTTCGTCTCCGATGTTAACAGAGTCAAATCGGCTACGAATCTTGTCAAATAAATTTTCAGCTACTTTATCAATTTCAATCATAGTATTATATTTATGCTAAACGGTTATCAAATCATTATGAAGGGCATGGGCATTATTATGTCGTCCCTGTCATCTTTTAGTTTTTCGTCCAAGTTCGGGTCAAATTCTCTTAAGAACACTGCCATCCTAACAGCAAGAATCAACGACATAACCAAATCATCTGTTTCCCCAAGTTTCGCTGCATACCCGCTGCCTGACGCAATAAATGTTTTTAATTCGCTTACCAGGGCTTTACTGGCAATGTGTAATTTTCTGGTTTCAATTAAATTTTTTAATTTAGCACAAGCAGATAATTTTGATTTGTTAGTAGTAGTAAAACCTTTTCGGTATGCTCTACTAGATCCTTGTTTTTTGGGCTCGCTTAAAAACATACCTTTAATATTTTCTTCACCAAATTCACTTATAGCTACCAGAGCAGCCTCACCTAAGGTATTGTTTTCAACACTGTAATAAACATCATTGTTAGATTTTGTAGCTTCAACTAAAGTTTTTGTGATCTCAGATAAAATTTTAATTTGAGTTTGAACTGGCGTTTTATTGTGCTGCCATTCTGCTATTTGTTTCATACTAGGTAATTCTAGTACTTGAATTGCTGCTGGGTCGCCGCCCGTACCTAAACTGGGATCTAATGCAACAATGTACACGTTTCCCTGCTCGGGCTTTTTATACCAACGTACTTGACCTTGTTTTATTAAAGGATCAATGCCTGCCATTTCTGTTAGAAAAATAGGATTAATTAGTGTTTCATCATATATGATGAATTCGCATTCCATTTCTCTACGGAAACGTTCTTCCCCGAGTTGAGCCCGCATTTCGGCTGCCCATACATCATCTCTATCTGGATGTTCCTGCCATTTGCTTCTATATGCTCTAAACCCGTTAACACCTAGTTTAGTTTCGTTACCGTATTCATCGATGCACTTGTTTGCTTGTCGCCAAATCTGTGCAAATTGGTCTTCGTCGCTGTTAGGTGTGCTGGTGATAATACATTTACCACCTGTAGCCAAAGTAGGACTAATAGAAGTCCAAAACTCACTGGCAATAGTTGGTCGAACGAACGCAAACTCGTCGCAATATAGCAATGATATAGACATACCACGACCTGTATTTTCTGTAGTAGTGGCGCTGACTATACGAGATCCGTTGTCAAAATCTATACTGCCTTTGTTGTAACTTGTAACTCCTGCTCGAATATAGTCTGGCACGCTTTCGTATGCATAACGAATACGCTGCATAATTTCTTGGGATCCGGTATATTTGTGTGCTGCTACCAAAATCGTGCTATCAGGCACAAACATAGCATACCAAAGCAAATACCCTGCAGCCGTAGTGGATTTTCCTGTTTGGCGAGGCATGAGACTTATACTGTATCTATAATTATGATAAGTGTCTACTAGCCTACGTTGATAATCAAAAGGACGATAGAGCATACGTCCCCTGGTAGGATGTTGAATGTAAAAATAATTGTCAAGAAAATATTGCGGACCTGTCACAGGATCTGCACACTTAATAACTTCTCGAAGTTGTTGTTCGGTGTAGCTTTCCCGCATATTTGGCTTTTTTATCAGCACATTTTCTAAAGGTTTTGCCATATTTCGGTTGCTCTAAATAAGTAAATATTACATAATAGTATTTATTGAATTAACCAGTGAGATTTCAAAATGTCTGATGTACTGCTGTTGAACAGCGACTATAATCCAATTTCAGTTTTACCTCTAAGTGTCATAGGTTGGCAACATGCTGTCAAACTATACTTCTTGGATCGTATCACTGTGATTGAAGAATACGAAGACTGGGTAATTCGTAGTGAAAATTTCAGTATGAATGTACCCTGTGTTGCAGTTACCAAAGAATATTTTCACTTTAAAAAGTCGGCAAAATTTTCTCGTAGCAATATGTTCTTACGAGATATGTACCAATGTCAATACTGTGGTGAAGTTTTCGAACACAAAGAACTTACGCTAGACCACGTGATCCCACGTGCTCAAGGAGGAAAAACTACTTGGGAGAATTCAGTAACTGCATGCCGCGACTGTAACCATAAAAAAGGGCACAAATTGATCAAGCCACTGCGTCAACCCTACAAACCAGATCACTTCCAACTAATTAAAAAGTGGAGAGAACGTCCTGTGCAGGTACGACATGATAGCTGGTATCAATATTTGGGCATTAAGCCAAAGTCTTAGATAGGTTTCTCACCTGTTAGATAAGGTTTACTAAACCAAAGTTTGAACCAAGCGTCAGTGCCCGGTTTGATGTCGTGTTTACGCATCAACTGGGCTTTTTCATTTCCTGTGACACTGATATTACTGCCAGGGTACCCTTTATAAGTAGTCCATTTAGGGCGATTGCCGATTCCGGCAAGCATTTTAAGTTCTTGAAGTTCGTCCATTATACGCCATACTTGTTCTTTTTAGGTTTGGCCACCGGACTGATTTTATTTGTACTGTTAAGTTCTCTGCTTTTTAAATCGCCATTATTTAAATCTTCATAGTGACTACCTACTACACCGAAAGCTGCTTTTAACATTTCTTGTTCTTCGGGGGTGTAAGGAAAAGCTAAATTATTTCTACCAGCCCAAGATTCTGCATCTACTTCAGGGGCTAATGGATTTACTCCATCTGCCGCGGCCACTGCCATCATTACACGATTTAGTTCGTATACTCTATCAGCGAATTGGGCATCGCGAAATTTATCCATTCCCACAGTAGCTTGTTGTAGTCGAGGAGGAATATCCCCTACTTTATCCTCTAAGATAATATCTTTAATTTTCATATATTACCAAGCACGGCACGACCAATAGCGAGCTTTCCACCTAGGCCCAGGATTGGCGCAGTTGTGACGAGCTCTAAAACTTTTACGACGTTTAGGATTCGATTTTTTAATTTTCATCTTTTTGTCGCCGAAGTTTACCTTAACAACATTGCCTTTTGGGCCGCGAACATACACTTTAGATTTTTTAACATCGCCTTGCATGGGCTTGCCTAATGCAACTTCACGACCTTGATATTTGGCTTCTTGCATTTCATCTGTGCCATATTCATCAGCTAATTGATCCCCTATAATGTCGATAATTTGTTCAAAATCATCATCTGGGTGCAATCGATTATCTATGGACACATTATCGTACATATCTTGTAGTTTTTCAGATACATATTTCTGAACTGCATCCTGCGGATTATTCATAACATCATAGATATCCATAGTACCGTTTGCTAAATTTTGAAATACAGCATCAACTTCGGCCATTCTACCTTCTGTTACATTAGTAAATTGACCAACAGATTCCAGTAACGCACCGCTAACATTTAGTAACGCCAGTGTTTTTGCATCAGCTTCGACGATGACACCATCAGACATAAAACCAACTACGCCGGTTTCAATAACTATATTTCCCAGTTCTATATCAAAACTGTCGCCTAAGTTGATATTGTTTTCTGAAATGATGTCATGTATTTTCATTTTTTCACCTTAATAGCTTCGTATTCTTTAATCAATTTCAAACTCATGCTTTCTTTCATAGCTTGAGGATTATCACCAAATTGATAACCATGAGGAGTCATTTTCTTTTCTCTGCCGGCAACATCACCGTCACCGCCTTTTGTTTGTACTTGTACAGGCATTACATGTTCTTCTGGAGTAGTATTTGCATGATAACGCTCGTCCTTGGCTTCATCTACTTCTTTTTCTTCGGGAACATCCACTGGCTTTTGTGGAAGTCTTGGGGTTGGAACTTCCATTGACGCTGGAGCGGCCGGGGTTGAAGTTGAAGGTTTTAAAGTTTCTGGTTTAGCAGTATTCCATGCCTGCTGTTTTGTCAACTCTTGACTCATTTGCTCGCGGCCGGCTCTTGCTTGTTGCAATTTTTGCATATCAGCTGGATTGGGCTGTCCGTCAGGTCCCAGATTAGGTAAAGGCATTCTTTCACTTAATTCTTCTTCGTCATCTCCTGTACTAACAACCATAACACCCTGTGGCTGTTCCCGAGACATTTCGCTGCCGCCCATGCCTGCTAGCTTTAGCATTTGCATTAGTTCAAGAGCAGCATTGCCGTCGGCGCTAACGGTAACACTTTTATGTCCATCGCTGTCCATACTGGTATTAATATTCATTTTACCTTCTTGCTCTTCTTGTCCCATCATACCGTTACCCATTGGGCTCATACCGCATTCTTCAAGTTGAGCATCTTCTTTGACCGGATAAGTTTTACCATCTACTTTAAATTCTTTGGCGCCTGCTGCTTTTGCTTTTGCTAACTCACCAGAAAATTCGTTGCCTTCTTCCATGTCGTCTTCGTCGACTTTTGCATCTTCCATTACTTTGATACCAGCAATGCGAAGCATTTGTAATAGTTCTTGGCCTTCTTTGACAGGATAAGTTTTACCATTTACTTTAAATGTTTTTTCGCCTGCGTCTCTGGCAGCATCTAACGCACCGCTAAATTCATTGCCTTCTTCCATGTCAGCTTCGTCGACCGGCACTGGGACTGGCACACCTTTTTCGCCTGGCTTCGGTGGCTCAGCTGTCCATACTCCACCTTTAATAGATCCCATCGGTGGAGTAGGTTGTGGTTTTTGCGGGCTCTGAGTCGCTTTGGGTTTTGGTGCAGGATTTACACTTCCCCCATCTGGATTTTGTGGAACTGGTACATCGGGCTGTCCTTTCTTTGGAGGATTAGATGTCCAGACTCCACCTTGAATACTGCCTTCTATCAGTTCTCTGAAATGTTCAGCAATCATTTTATTGGCAGTAGTAGAACTTTCAAACGTAGACTTTTTAGGACGCCCACGACCACGTTTAACTGCTGTTACATTTTCACTGTCATCAGTTTCGCCAGTTTTTGGATCATATTTTCGAGTATAGACTGTACCTGTGGAAATTTGTTTCTTGTCAAATTTTCCAGTACCTTTGTCTTTGCTTCGTTTTTCAACAGCTTTCAACATATCATCCCAGCCTTCGACGATCTGATCTTTAGTAAAGCCTGCTTTCATCATAGCCTTGATTGCTTCTTCTACTTTACCTTTGTTGTGTGCTTTCCATGCTGTGGCATAAGCAATGGACTTTTCTTTGGGCGTCACTTTGCCGTCTTTGGCATATCCTTTTTTGATATGTTTAACCATACGCTCTGCTTTGGCGCCTGGAGGTGCAACTTCTTTTACTGTAGAATTATTATCTTTTTTCTCGTCATCCGACTTAGGAATAACTTTGACATCAGTGGGTTTTATTTTTCCATCTTTATCCAACGTTGCACTTAAACGTTTGCCAGCCGGAGCTGTCGCAGCAAATCCAGTGGGTGTCATTGTAATTTTTGCACTAGATGTTTTACTATCTTGACTAGTAGTTTCTTTCACAGACTTTTCGGGGACTTTTGGTTTAGGCTGCTGAGTGGGTGTAGGAGTAGTTGTTGATTGTGTAGATTTTCGTTCAGCATCAACTTGAGCTTGTGTTTTCTTTCCTGAAAGAATATCTACCATGTCGTTTGCTGTGTAATTGGATTCGGCAAATGGTTTCTTGTTTTTTCCCTTAAACTGTTTTTGTTCTTTCTTTTTGTTTCCATGTGCCCCGCCTCCCATTTCGTCTTTGCCTAGGCGGCCAGCAATAACATCACCGCGTGTTACTTTGTCATATGGTTTGGCATTGTTGGCCAGATTGCCGTCGTTGCCTTCGTCCATTTTATCGTGCTGAGCACGAATTTTAGCCATCTTTTCTTTGCTGGCGCCTTCGCGGCCTGCTTTGCGTAACGCATCCATGCCGTCTTTACCATACTTCTTATTTCCTAAGTATGCTTGTAATCCGCTTTCTTCAACTTCACCTTCCGTCACAGTCTTTTTAAATCCTGCATACTTCTTTGCTAGCACATGATCCATGCTTTCTTGAAGCTGTGTTTTAGCTTTAGGTTGTGATTGTGTAGCAGGCTTTTGAGGCTCCTGAGCTACTTTATTAAAATTATTTAGAATATTATAAATGTTATTGCTCATTTTCCGTTTCCTGCTTTCATACCACGTGGGTTCATTATTTTATTTTTATGTGTGCCTATTGGACTTGCATTTCCTTGCGGCAAGTCGTTTGTTGTTTTTGCTGCTGGTGATTTGCCTCCAGCAACTTCGGGATACTCATATTTGCGAGTTTCTTCTAATTCTTTAATTAAATTAGGGATTCTTGCATTTCCCACTAAATCCGATTCTACTTTTTCAGCTACCATGTCAGGCTGTAATAGCACTGATTCACCCGGCTGCGAAGATTTATTGCTCTGTTCTAATCCCTGCAATGCTGCTTCATACGGGCTATTTGTGGGATTAACTTTAATGCAAGCTAGATTAATTCCTGCTCGTTCTGCAATTAATGTTCTGACTTGTTCGTCATTGCATGGGTAGTTCAAAGAAATTTCCATGACGCTAACTTCAACAGGTCCCATGTTAGGAAATTCTGGAGTTTCTTGTATAGGTAATCTCTTTGGCTTACTAATAGAATCTAGTTTGTAAGCTTCTAAAACAGTTTTAATTTTAGAAATCAGATCGTCTGGTAGCTCGCAGGCTAATCTAATTCTAAAATCATATGTTCTATGACTTTCAGTTAGATAGGCTTTAAATGGTTTCATATTCATTCCTAATATACGATATTTATTAAAATCTGGTAATTATTGCTTGGGTTTGTTTAGTATTTGTGCTAATAATGCATTTCTATCTAACACTACCCCTTGCCCGTCGATAGCATCATTACCTGCGCCAGCGCCGTCTTGTTTAAGTTGATGATCTAATCTCATTTTCTTTAACTGTAGATCTACCATTCTTAGTTTTTTATCTAACTTAGCTTGTTTGGCTGTTATTGCATGACCCAACAGTACTCCAGCTGTTTGAAATACTTGCCCACTGAATCTAGCTTCCATGTTCATTCCCAAATCCATTAAATCATTGAATCGATTTTTAGCCAAATCAGCTAGTTCATCCATTTCTTGATCACTGGCATCAAGACCTTTTACTTTAGGCAAGGCTTGATCGATTTTGTCTATGGCATTGTCTATATCTGCAAACACAGATTTTTGTTCTTCCAGTGCCGCAGTGGCTTGTTCGGGAGTTACGTCTTCTGGTAATTTTTCAGGCAAATTAAAAAGTTCTTCGAGTTTCTTTGTCATAACGGTATTTACCGCTTTTTGGTGCCAGCAAAAATATCGGTTTCGTTGACAACTCTGAAAGTGAGACCTTGGGCTGCACAAAATTTTCTTGCAGCTTCCCATTTGTACATGTTAAGAGCAACTGCTGCTTTGTCTCTTACACTTTTAGCTGCTTCCATTGTGGTTTCTTTGGTAGGCTTTACTTCAATTACTTCACCGTGCCGTTTTCCGTTTTTGTCAACATAAATGATTAAAAAATCAGGCACATAAATTGTATTTTTATTTGTAAAAGGGTTTCTGTAATTTACATGAATTGCTTCACTGGCCCATTGTAATACCGCAGGATTATTATCACAAAAATTCATGAAAGCAAATTCCCAACTAGACCTATAAGTTGGATCTCGTTTGCCTATATATTTTTCAGGATTTTTTATTGTGTACTTACCTTGACTATATTTGCTCATGCTATTATAGTTCTTGTAACATATTGATTGGCCTTGGGACTTGTCTTTATTCCCAGAAAGCTAGTGTTAACTCTCGAAGTGTTTAAGTACAGTGCCATGAATGCGTTTAAATCTCCTTCGGGCATTTTTTGAAATTGATTTAAAACATCTATGGGATCTTCTCGTTGAGCTTTTGCAGTTTCAATTACTGCAAGAACCAATAATCTTGCAGTTTCTATGTTCCCTGTTTGTTGTTCAAAATAACTTAGTATTGAATCATTGATGTTTTGATCAATGTCAACTGTGCCAGCAAAATAGTTGTTAAAATATTTTGTTGTAGTATTTGTTCCACCAGATCCTGTATTGGTGGGTTGAACTGGATTATATGGTTGTTCCTGCATTTTTAATTATCCGAGAAGGTTATCATCTCCAAATCCTGCAACAATGATTCCGTTATTGTATGAACTAGGGTATGCTTCAGGTGAACTATAAAAACTATCATTGGGTGCCAATGCTAAAGTTTCATTCACAGATGATAAATCATCTGCAATTGTCGGTAATGGGTATGGATTAATACTATACGGATTATTCTGTGTTATTATTCCTCCGCTGCCGGCCTGAACCGGGAGACCATCTGAGGTAGTCCATACAGCGCCGAAGGGGGCCCCCGCCACAGCAGAATCTGCGTTTACACCAGGTGCTCTGTCGTAGAAACGCAATAATCCAGTGTCGTTCTTTCCTGGAGTGAGAGTTACTACACCGTTTGGATCTTCGAATAATATATCACCATTTTTATATATTGTTGTAGATCCGCCACCTGGGTTAGGAATACTGCTTACTTGATTATCCCTGGGAGTAGCAGGATTGTATCCGCCAGTTCCAGTCCATGAAGAAACCACATTTTTAACTTTATCGGCACTATCATCCCAAGCTTGTACAACTGCACCCGACGCTTTATTAATAATTGGTTGAAGACCATTATTAACAGCTCTGCCTATCGCAGCTCCTGTAACAGCAGACAATGATGTAGCAATAGTTCTACCAATAAGAGATTTACCGAGGAATGTGCTACTCAGTGCTTGGTTAATTGCTTGGCCAGCATATAGACCCGACACTACACCAGTAGCACCAGCAATAGTATTAGTAATTACTGCACTAGTCGTACCACCAACTGTGTATATTAATCCTGTTTGAGGATCAGTCTGGTACTGCACTCTATTAGCTGGCAATGATACACCTTGTGCAGCTAACATTCGTGCATCTTGAGTTACTGGAACAAATAGTCCAGGAGTACCGATAACTGAAGCAGTTGCGGCGCCTGGTATAAATTGTAATGTGTTACCGGTGACCGCATCATATTTAATTTGTGTACCGTCTCGATATGTATTACTGATATATTCTTGCCCACTGGGATCTGTTACTCGTTGCCCGTAAAGAAGATTTTCTGTTAAATTGTTAGGATTATATGCGCCAGTGGCAGTAGTAGTAGTTTGAATTTGTGCCACAACTTGTCCCGTTGAATCGACTATCGCAGCCGTTGTAGCTCCTGTTACCGGCTGAAGACTTGAGGGATTTACTACGATGCTTCCGTTATTGTTCACGTTATCAAATACTGCGGTACTACCTGCTGTTATATTTTCAGCTATTGTGTTTATACCCCTGTCAACAGCAGAAGCAACAGTGCCCAACACCATATTTGTTGCATTTATTCCTGCCCCAACGGCTATACCAGCAAGGGCACCACCAATGGATACTCCAGATCCAGTTTGTCCGATTGCATATCCACTGCTGCCAACGATATTATTAAATCCTGCCTGTGTTGATTCGCCAGGAGTGATAGGAAAGTTAAACGGATTACTGGCGCCGTTTAACACATTGTTTATTACAGAAACTCCGTAGTTACCTACAACCGATCCAACAACATTGTTTAAATTAACATTTTTAACATTGTTGTATAAACGATACATTGATAATAGACTAGATACAGGGCCGCCAGAGCCGTCTGTACCATCGGGTTTTCTTAAATCTTTTGGAGCACTGTCGATCGCGCCCAAAATTCCCGTATCGCTGTATATGTTAGTAACACTGGTTGAAATTGGACTGTTAGTATTATCATAATGTAATAAACTAAATCCGTCCACGCTTACTGGATTTACATAACCTGTGAAATATTTTACAGTTTCATATGCCACTGTCATGCTGTTTTCTAACGTCTCATTATCACCCGAAGCTTTGTGTTCTCCGTGTTTCCAGCTAGTAATGATCGGATTAGCCAAATAGTATTCCGTGAATCTTTTATTGTGTAAACTAAAAATTCTAATACTACTTAAAAAATTCGATATTCCACTATTACGTGGAGTAAATCCCCACCCTATTTTATTTCTTTGTTGATACTTATATGGTTGCCCGTATGCTGTAGTGGAATAATCACTGTCTCTATAATAGTAGGTATAATAATCATTCCAAAAATTTGTAATCACGTCTGCTGCATCGTCGTGAAATTTAATGTCAACAGGCTCGTAACGAATATTAGTTTGTATAATATTTTTTCTATTGTAGGCATTCAGTGTTTTAGTGTCTATGCTAAATTTGGGTAAGTCTACACTTTTTACCAGCATTCCAGTTTCTAAACTTTGATATCTATCTGCAAAGCTTAATGCAGCGCCTAAAAAGCCGCCACCCAATTGAGTCTGACTCGGATCTAAATTAATTACTACATAGTAAAGAAAACTCTGTTTAGGTGCTAGTCTAAAATTATCTGCTAGAAATAGTCGTGTGGCATGATCGTACGGATGCGTAGATTGTCCTGCCTGAATGGGCTTTAGATCAGCATTGTATAGTGAAGGCATAAAAATATTTATCAAATAAAAAAGCCCACCAAAGTGGGCTTTAGCTAAATGTTTAAAATATTAGCCTGTGATAGCTGCGGTATTAAACTGTGTAATGCCAGGAGAGCCAACACCTGCACCAGTTGTTTGAATAGCGTTATCATAACGAATACTCATCGTAATAGTCACTGGATCATTGCTACCATAATCTAAATCATTATAATTTACGTCTGTTAAGAAGCAACCATATAATTGCCATGCTTCTAGTACTGTTGGTTCAACAGTTCCGTTAGCACCGTCTAACATTTCTATAGTAGTTACAAACTTATAATCAACTCCAGAACTTGCACTAGCTTGTTCCATAAAATCGTATTGCTTCTGTAATTGCTCGCCTACTAGTCTACTTACATTGCCGCCTGCATCATCTCTGAGAGTAGTTGCCACAGCATTCCAAGTTGGACGTCCTGCAATATATACACGACTATTATATATAGGAATTTCCACTGGATCAAATGTGACCTGAGGTCGAGCAAATGACATAACTTGCTTGGTCATTTCTGTCTTAGGGTTACTTACACCAAATTTATCAAAAGTTACGCGATAACGAAACTTTAATTTTGGCATTAAAAGACCTTGAGTGGTAGCACTTTGGTTACCACCTAAGGGTACTGTAAATCTTGTTAACGATGAAACTGCCATATTATGCTCCTGTTCCTACGGCTGAAGCTGATGCTAAGTTGCCAGCTTGGATTTCACCAGGGTTTTTCAACCTTATTGGTATGTAAATAAACTCAACGTCTTTTGTTGGCTGAATCGCAACATCGACATATAGTTCATTTCTAGCAATACGTTCTGGTGTGTTATTTTGACTATCGCAGACTGCTAGGTAATCTGTGATACCACGTTTTGCCACAAGGTCATTTAACAAGCTATTTACGACTGTTAAAATACCGTTACGTGTAATCGGATCATTTGGTTCAAATATAAATGGTCTTGCAATCACATTCAATTGTTGTCTTAGATAGTTAACTAATCTAGCAACATTAATGCGGTCTAAAGCACTGGGAGTTGAACTTAATGTCTTTTGTCCGTAAATTAATAGCCCATTGCCTGGCAGGAATGTCAGAGGATTAATTTTATTGGTGTACATAACATCGCGAAGACCTTGTGTTACACCAATACTAATAAATCTTCCGCTGTTTTGATCGATATAGCCAATTGCATTTAAATTGTCAATTAGGCCGCGACGTGTTCCAGCCGGGGCTAACCAAGGATAGCTATTATTATCACTCTTAATCATTGCACGAATTACTGCATGACTTGATGGCACAACCACTGCTGTTCCGCTCAGATCATTTGTTTGTCCTTGTGGATAGTATATACCTACATACGGATTCACGGTATTTAAACCGTATTCGCCAGTACTAGTTACATCACTGGTATTTGTTGCCCATGATTGAATTGATGTTCCAGTAGCCTGCAACCTTAATGGTGAATCACCAATGATGAATGCTGTATTGTCACGATCTTCATTCAAAGAAATCATATTAGGGATAAGTTCTGGATACCCAGGGCAGCTGATTAAGTTAAACTGATTGGCGTCTTCTCTCAATTCTGTACTGCTGTCGATGCTAGATTTTAATGCAGCAACAACCACGCCACGTGGAGCTTTACGACCAAAATTTGGCACTCCGGTAACATCAAATCCGCTTACAGTGACCCATGCACCTGTTTCTGTTTGAGCAGGATCTAGTGGATATGCTTGCTGACTAAAGTAGTTAGGTCTGTATTCCTTAACGTTATATCCGCTTGCACGGGTGTTCCATAGCAATGTGCCTCTAGGATACAGTGCTGGATCTGGTGCATCTAAATCAGTGTGATTGCTGGTTAGCAACGACTTGATAGTTGGAATAGCGTCTGTTGCTGGATCAGTTGTGTTAACAGCACCATCTGGAGCCCAACGAGCATCTGCAAAAAGAATACCATTCTGACTTACACTATCGGTGTTGTCAATCAACACCCATTGATTAATACCAGACACATTTTGATATCTGTATAGTTTTGGATAATTCTCCAAATCGCTGGAGTCTAACCATAAATCACCTAACACCAACGGTGTACTGTCATCTTGTTTTGCGGGTTCCGTTGTAGAAATAATCGGACCATTTGGATTTGTTTGTGTTAGGTTATAACCACGAATATCACTACTTAAATTCTGATATCCCAACCAAGCACTTCCATTACTTACCATAATATCTACACGACTCGGTGTATTGTAATACCATAATGTTCCACTGGCTGGAGCATCATATGGCTGTGTAGTCGAAGCAGTATAAGGTTTGTCGTAAGAGTTTGCATTACTCAACGGCTGCCAATTTGTGCCTATTAACACACTGGCATTAGCTGGAGAAGCATAAACATTAGTTGCCCCTGCAATTAGTGCAACATTAGACAACGGAGTTTGAGTTCCGTCTGTCAAAATCACGTCTCCACCTTTTTGGTGTGTAATAGTAAATGCGCCCGTCGAATCTACGCCGCCCACAATATCTGTGACTCCTACAGCGCCACATGCACTAGCAATGGCTTGAATTAATCCGTTGATAGTTCCTGTAGTTACTGTTACAGAAACAGTGGTTACATTAGCTAAACTAGCATTTGCTCTTGTTTGAATCGAGAACGTTGCGCCAACGCCAGGTGCTACTGGAGAGGTAGTATTTCCTGTTAAAATTGTTGCTCCAGTATTTTTACGATACCAAATTTGATTTGCCAGTGTGCCATCTTCGTTAGGGTTATACTGATTAAAGGCAGCACCTTCAACAATGTTAGAACCGCCACCAGTGGGGTCTAAGCCAAATGTTGCCGCGAATACGTTTGCATAGCTGTTAACTGTCAACGAGTTCCAAGTTAGTGTCGAAGTGTTAAACTCTTTAAGAACCATGTTTTCGCCATTACCAAGTGCGCTGGCTTTTTGCCATACACTTCCGGTAGGAGCGGCATTGCTTTGCCATAGGGGAACACTAAAATATGGAGCAATACTGGTTGTAGCTGCTGGGTATGTACCTGCAGTAATACCTAATGTAGTAATAGCGTTACCGCCACCATTTTGAATATTTGCAGATGCATTTGTTGCAGAAGCATTTGCTGTAATTACTAATTGTCCGTTTGAAACACGAGCAAGAATACCTGTAACACCTGCAGAATTGATCTGCGCTGCTACAGTTGTGACGTTGGATCCGCCAGTAATTGATACATTTGTTCCGTTGATCAAAACATAACTTAAACTTGCTACTACTGGATTTGTTTGTGTTCCAGTAACTGTTGGTATACCGGTTTGCCATCCGATATTACCAACTTGTTGCCAAGTGTTATCATAGCGTTTGTAGAAAACTGGGTTTTCTGAATTATATGCGTTAACAATATAATCGCCTACTGTGCCAACTGTGGCGTTGGGTGTAAAATTATCGCCGGCAAGATATTCTGTAGAAGTAATGACAGATGTTGCTTTTTGTGTGAATGAGTTTGTACTTGCATTCCACTCAAAAATACCCCAGTTACTATTACTAACATCTAGCCATAAATTACCTGCTGATGGATTAGACAATGGACGAGTAGTTGTACCATTGAGAGCACCTAAGTCAACGTCAGCTCGTTGAATATAAATTGTATTACTAACACCTAGCGCACTATATGCAGCCAACAATCCATATTCGTTTTGCTCGTCACCGTTAATAGGTGCACCACCTGCAGTAGTTTTGAAAATTGGTGTACCAAAAGTAGTAACCAAATCACGCTGGCTAGTAATTGTATATACTTTGCCTGCATTTTCTGCTAACGTGCCCGCTGCAATTGCAGTTCCGCCTGGTGCAACTTTATTTTCGGCGGTTGCCAACAAAATATAAGCTACGGATCCCAGCGCCGCTGGTGCATAATTGCTTTCATCTATAACTGTTACTTGTACGCCTGGAGAAACTAATGCCATGTTTCATGTCCTCATTAAACTGTTAAAGATATTTATCGAAACATGAAAAATATAGGCAGTTTGGTGTGCCTTTCGAAAGACTAAGTATCTTTACAATGCGCCCAACTTGTCTTTTATGCCATCAAAATCCTGTTGCTATTAATTATACCAGCAACGGAAAAACTCGATACAGAAAAGTTTGTAATAGCTGTTCCCGAAAAGGAAAAAAATTAAAGCCTGTACCGCCTTCGTGGTTTAAATCTGGTTATAGAAAAAAACCGGGGTGTGAAAAATGTGGGTATCGTGCAAAGTTTCCAGAAAAACAATTAACAGTTTTTCATTTAGACGGCAATTTAAGAAACACAGACAGTATCAATTTAAAAACAGTCTGCTTAAATTGTAGAGTAGAAGTGTCTGCATCCAAAATGCCTTGGCGCGAAAGTCCGATTATACCAGATTTTTAAGCTGAGCATACAGGTCTTCAATCGATCCATTATTGTCAATAACAAAATCAAAATCAGTAGCAGCCCAACTATATTCGCTGGCATGGACCTCAGGATATTGTATTGACATTAGTTCTGGATTACGTCTAGCAACAGCAAACCAGTCTGGATTCTGCCCTCTGGTAATTCTAATTACCCGACCCCCTGCTCGACGGATACTATCTATTTCATTTGGGAATCGGCAATCACTAATAACAATGTTATCTTTACTTTGACGGATTTTATTTTCTACGCTGGCAATCCAAATTTCATCGTGAAAGCCTCTGCGACAAACTTCTGTGCCCCATAGTTGAAGTGCAAGTCTAGGAGTTAAATTTGGCATATTTAAACGGGCAGCCCACCATGTATCAATTTGTTCGCGCCATTCCCTTGCTGTCTTTGTTCGGCCTTCTAGCAGTTCTCTGTCCCAACCAAACACAGATGCAACTGCATCTTTGAGAGTAGCTGCAAAACTGTCCCGGCGAAATTCGTGAAAGTTGACCAAATAATCAGCGGCAGTGTCTTTGCCCGCGCCAATAAGACCGCAAATACCAATAATCATAGAAACTCCTAAGGAGTTGCTATTTTACATTATCCAATGACCCATGTCAACGGTTGTGATCCATCAACGTAATTGGCTAAATCTTTTTCCAGTTGTTCCATTTCAGCTTGAGCTTCTGCTAATAATGCTGTTCCGTTAAGTGTTGTTCCACCTCCCGGACCGGCAATAGTACCAAATTTACCACGTGCTTGTCCTAATATGCTTTTGGAAAATGCCAAAGCATACTCTTGAAGCCAAGGATAAACCTGTGGGTCACTGAGCAACATACTGTCTGGCTTGTAGTTGTATATCCAAAGTAACACACTTTCGGGCTGATAGTCATTGGTTTCATCCTGATATGTTTGAAAAGAAATCTGTGTTCTTTGCAAAGCCGTGCCAGTTACACTGGCTGCACCAAGAGTCTGATTAGCTAATACTGTAATCACGGTACTAGTAGCGTCGATAGTTTGTATTCTATATTGTGTGCTGTACCCTTGTACAGAACAATTTTGTATGTATATACTGCTATTAACTTTTAATTTTGTTTGCGGAGCTGGTAAGACAATTGTAATGACACTGTTCACCACTGTATTTGCTGCGGTAATAGAAGTCGGAGATACTACTACACCATCATCATAGGGAATTTTTCTCACAAGAGTAAGTTTTTTAGTCACACGATTCCATGTATAATTAATGTAACCACCGAACATCATCATTGCCAATTCCTGATATTGAGCAAATAATTCGTAGTTTGTTAATCCACCTACCCGGCCTGCGACCAACATATAAGTGTTCAAATATCCCGATGCAAATGGTTCAAATTGACTGGCTGTGGTTCCTGTGGTACTACCGATACCTCGTCTAAAGATCTGTCGCACTTCCATTATATTATTTGGCAAAATATATTCTTGTACGTTGGGCAACAAGTCTAGAAATGCGTAACTTTCTTCTACAGCATTTGATGCTTTTTGTCTGTATTTTGTTAATGCTTGTTTTATAGCAAGATCATAGTGTTCTTTGTCTAATTCAACATCCACAATCTGATCACCTAGCCGGAGCCTAATGTAATCAGTCATTTCATTGCGAAGCTGATTAAGAGTTTGAATTTGTTCATTAGCTGCTATTGCACTTTCTTGGCTAATAAAACCTGGGCCATCGAGACTCTTAGCCCTAAGGCTTTGATCGTTTCGTAAATTGGGTTGTATTACAACTTCTGTCATAAAAAAGTCCTGTTAGCAATATTTAGCTAACAGGACCGCGGTTTGGGGAGTTAATCGTTATGCTGTTTTTAATAGCACAATATCTGCACTGATACGCCCATTAAGTTTGGTTTCTGTGGCTTTGATATCGTCCAAGAACTTTCGTAATTGAATTTTTCCCGCTTTTGCGAACTCTTTGAGTTTTTCATCGGGTTTACGCAAAGTCTTACAAACACTCTTATCAACATCAAATCCATCAATTGAAGTTCCCTTGATAGTAAGCTGTTTATAAGTGGCAGCAATATATTTGCCCAATTTTCGAGTCTTAGTGTTGTAAATCCACAACTCCTGAGATCCAATAATGTCTGCAGGATTAATAGAAACAATTTTCAATGCTTTATCCTCTTTGGCGTATTTAAGTTTGGACACCAACTTTTCTTTGCTGGGAGCTTTTTTAACTCTTGCTTTTTTGGTGGCTTTCTTGACGCCGCGATATTGTTCAATTGCAGCCAGAAGATCATCTATCCATTTAATATGTTTTTTAAAATCTGCTGCTTTGTAATGACTGTAGCCTTCTTTTAGCTGAGGATCTGTTTTGAGTTGAGCTTCTTCTAGTTCGGTTTTTCTTTTTTGATATACGTTTTCGTATTTTGAAAGCTGACTTTGTACTACGTTGTTGTCTGTGAACCAGTTATAAAACTTTACAGTGGTATTATCTATGTCGTCATACAGACCTTCCAATTCGCCGATCAGTTCACTGGTTTTTTCTGACAGTCGGTCTTGTATTGTGGGCTTGTAGACTTCAATGGTTTTTGAACTAGTTTCCACCAGTGCTTCAGGTTCAGCTTGCTCAATTGCACTGTCGATGGACTTAATCAAAAACTCAGTGTGGCGAGCTCTAAGCGTCATCCCAGCACGACGAGCCATAATAAGACTACATGCTGTCATCGGAATACTTCGATCCGAACTGCGTTCAAATGCTTTAATCTGTTCTTTATTCCAAGTTGTGGTAGTTTTCATCCATTCTACCACATATTTTTTACAATCTTTTTGATTGTAAAAATAGTTATAATAGTAGAAACTACGACGAAGAAAATTGTCAAATTGGTCGTCTGCCCAGTCCACCGATTCCTCGGGCCACTGTGGCTCACTGCCTGTATATTTTTCATCCGCAAACAGCGGATTTCGAGTTTTAGTTTCTTTATTTTTAATCTTAATTCCAGCAACAATTGCCATTTTTTACTCCGGTTTAATTAAAATTGCCATAGTTATATAGCTTTCTAAATTTCCCAATGCCAGTTCTAATTCGGCCTGTTTCTTTTTGTATTCGACAGTGATTTTGCCCAATCGACGACACTCAACTAAGGCTTTATCTCTTTCGTTATTTAAAGACATAACATTAGTATACATTTTAGTAAGGTCTCGTTTTGTCTGCCCAAAAGGGTAAGAACGGACTAATTTGTCACATTCGACAATTCGATTTATTAAATCCAAATGTTGATAGTCCATTTTGTTATTATAGCAGAAACGGTTTTTTATGTCAACATAACCATAAATATACAATAAACGGAATCAAAAATGCCCAGACTTAGCATGTGGCGCGACAACCACACAAACGATTACAAATTTTTTGATAAAAGAATATCAGAAGAATTTACCATTGGTGGCACTGGTGTACTGTTACACAAATATATCGGCACTAATGTGCAAGCCAATGCTTATCCCACTGCAAACACCACTGTTTCTGGCAGAACATTATATTTTGGAAATATAGCACCGTTTGAGGTTGGGCAGACTGTAAGTGGCATAGGTATCGCAGCAAATACAATTATAACAGGAACAAATGTAACTATCAATACTGTTACTATAAGTGCCAATGTTACTTCTGCCATAACATCAGGACAACCCCTTAACATATACTGGAAAGATGCTACTCAACCTGTTTATCAAAATCAAAGTGCTTTAAATATCCAGGATCTACTATTTTTAGAAAACAGAGACAGAAAATATGACACGTCAGTGTATACTTTACGCGGAGTTTATACTGTTAATGACAATGATTTTGATTTAAAACAATTTGGCATCTTTTTAAGTGCGGATACTGTTTACATGACATTTCATCTCAATGATACCGTGGCAGCACTGGGTCGTAAAATTATGAGTGGGGATGTACTGGAACTACAACATAAGAAGGATTACTACCCTTTAAATGAAGATATACCGGCTGTGTTAAAAAGATATTATGTAGTACAAGATGCTAGTTTTGCAGCAGAAGGATTTAGCCAAACTTGGTGGCCGCATCTGTGGCGTGTAAAACTTACGCCGCTAGTAGACAGTCAAGAATATAAAGACATCATTAATCAGCTTGTGCCAGGCGGCGCTAATAATACTCCTATAGGAAACTACGTGAGCACATTGGACAAACTTATTTCAATTAATGATGCAATTATTCAGCAAGCAGAAATTAATGTACCCAAGAGTGGTACTGATGTCAATGATTTGTATATTGAACCAATAAATCCCGACGGCAGTCCCGGAGACCCAACAGGGCAGACGGTAGATTTAACAACATTGTACGTAGATTCAACGGTAGATTTTACAAATACTCAACCAACTACGCCAAATTCTAATGTACCTGCATATCTTGGAGGTGATGATGTGCCCCCCAACGGGTGGCCTGTTACTGCCGGGACCAGTTTTCCAGCTAGTCCAACTATTGGTGACTACGTACTAAGAACAGACTATGTCCCTAATCGGTTATTCCGTTATAACGGCACAAGATGGACTAAAATCGAAGACGGGGTACGTACCAATCTTACTCCAGGTCCGGACAACAAAACTCAGCGTAGTATCTTTGTTAACGATACTTCTACTTACGTCAACAACGAAGGACAGACCATGCCCACCAGACAGAGTCTCAGCAAGGCACTTACTCCTCGAGCTGACAATTAATATGTGCATCTAATAGAAAGAAAGAAACAATGAGTTTACAAAGCTTTTTTTACGATCAACAAATAAGAAGATACATCATACAATTTATTCGTATGGTGTCAAATTTCCAAGTTGAATTTGGCAGGGATCGTAACAGTGTTATAGCATTACAACGGGTTCCTGTAATATACGGTGATAGTAGTAGACAAGTTGCCAGTATTATTCAACAAAACAGTGAAAATGTATTAAATGCGGTTCCAGCAATGGCTGTGTATGTTAGTGGGCTTACCTACGACCGAGAAAGATTACAAAATCCCACCTACGTAGGCAAATTAAATCTCCGAGAAAGATATTTTGATCCTGCAACTGGTCAGATGAGTACTACACAGGGTGATGTGTTTACTGTAGAACGTTTAATGCCTGTGCCTTATAAACTTACACTAAATTTAGATATTTGGACCAGCAACACAGAACAAAAACTACAACTGTTAGAACAATTAACTATATTATTCAATCCTGCGTTAGAAATTCAAAGCACTGACAATTATATCGATTGGACTAGTATCACTTATGTTTTACTAACTAATGTAAATTGGAGTTCTAGAACTGTGCCCATTGGCACTGACACACCAATTGATGTCGCAACATTGACTTTTGAATTGCCTATTTTTATCAGTGCTCCTGCACTGGTAAAGAAGTTAGGAGTAGTACAAAAAATTATTGCCAGTATATTTGACGGATCTGGCGGAATTAACGAAGCTATCTACGACGATGAAAAGTTACTGTCTCGGCAGTATTTTACTCCATTGACTTACGGTGTTATATTATTTGACAACGAACTTCGACTAGTGAAATACGATCAGCATGTCACAGAAGATTTTGGTGTTCAAGTTATCAAAGAATTGTTAGCACCGGTTACAGCAAATACCAACGTTATACTTTCCGACACCGACGGAATTTCGAATAATATGGTTATATCTGGATTGAGCATTACTAGCAATGCCAGTCCAACTATTACAACTGTGCCTAACTGTATAGTGATTGGTATCAATGGGGATACTGTAACAGCCAGTAACTTAATTACTGGAAACATCGGAGACAGAATTGTGTTCACTGCTACTACTCGTAAAGAAGGACCATCGGAGCCATGGAGAGATCTAGTTAATGTTTATGGAAATTTAGTAAACGGAACCAGTACTATTAGATTAGAACTCGACGACGGAAATGAAGTTATCGGTACTGTGGCATATAATCCAGTTGACGACACTGCACTATTATGGACCCCAGACATTGATACTATTCCCGTGAACACACTAGAGCCAGTAAATGCTATAATTGATCCTCAGAGCGCCAGACCAAATAAAAATTTACAGGATTTGGCCAACGGAACTCGATACTTATTAGTCAATGACTATGTGTCTGCTTCTGGTGCTCAACCAGCATACAATTGGTTGGGTGTTGACAATACTCTATTAGAAGCTTATGCTAATGATATTATAGAATTTAATGGACAACATTGGGCTGTGGTATTCTCTAGTAGAGACGAAATTCAGACTCAATATGTAACAAATTTAACAACCGGAACCCAATATAAGTGGAACGGTTCAAGCTGGTCCAAGAGTTATGAAGGTTTTTATCCTGCAGGAAAATGGCAACTAACAATATAAAAGAAGGATGTGGAGCATTAATTTATTGCACATCAACTCATAGATATTTGTTCTTATTAAGAAATGACAGTAAATTTCCTAATACATGGGGAATAGTGGGCGGTAAAATAGAACAAAATGAAACAATATTGCAAGGACTGGAACGAGAGATCAAAGAAGAATTAGGCGGTCAAATTGACGGTGCTAAAATTATTCCCATTGAAAAATATACCAGCAACAATAACAGATTTATATATCATACTTTTTTAATAAAAGTAGAAGAAGAATTTGTGCCTATTCTAAATCACGAACACACAGGATACTGCTGGGTGCCTATAGATTTACATCCCACCCCATTGCATCCTGGTGTTCACAGAACTTTTAAATTTAAAAATATTAAAGAAAAAATTAAATTACACGAAAAAATCACAGGTTAAAAACTAGACTAGTTCTTGGTTCTGTGCTATGATTGGGAGGTACTTCGTGATAAAGCCAGGCTGGCCACATTAATAGTAATCCAGGATAAGGCTTGTATTCTGTTTTAGCCAAACTGTACCAATTGGCGGGATCTTTGATCATAAACATATAATCAAAGAAGTCCTTAAAAGGTTGATTAGGATAAAAAATAATATTGCTACTGCCGGGCGGAGTTTTTATATAATATATTCCGCTAATAGTACATTGGCTGTGCAAATGTTTAGGATGATTACTACCTTCTTTAAAACTGTTGGCAAATAGAAATGGTTTCCATGGAACTTTAGCAGAATCGTAGCCTTGTAATTCTAAAAAATTACAGGCTTGTTGCTGTATAAAAGATACAAACGATGCAAATTGCGGTTCGGTAGTGAGATTTCTTGTACCGTAGGTTGTTTGTCCATTATAATAAAATTCTTCATTTAATCTGGTAGATGGATTATTAAAAATATCATCCATGGCCTTGGTCATCGGATCTAACCAATCTAAGTGCTCAGACCTCCCGATGACGCTGGGAAACCAATGATCCAAATTCATTTTAGTATTTGTTAAAAAATAGTTGAATACTAAGTCTAGGATGTTCTGCTATTGCAGTTACCATCGATGTAGCATGAAAGATAGGGGGCTTAAACCACACCATTAAATTTTCATGTGGGTAAACCCATCCTTGGCCAGTATCAGGATCATCATATAAAAATAAACCTCCCCAGTTCCAGTTCCAATTTTCATTAATATAAATTGTACTGCTCAGTCTGGGGTTATCATCGCTGGCATCATGATGAAAATTAATTTGACTGCCTGGTAGCCAAATATGCATAAAGCAATTCAAATTTGCATATTCCTTGAATATTGGATCCATTGCTTGATATTTTTCAATGAGGTAGTCTCTGAATTCAGGTATAGGCAATATTAAAACAGGAGCATAAGATCCTGCTTCTAACCCTTTACCCCAGCGACCCATGTGATTAACTTCGAAAACAGCCTGCCCTCTAGATGTTTCGAATTTTTTTCTAAGTGCTGCTAGTACATCACCGTCGAGAAAGTTGGGGACCTTATAAATCATTGTTATACCTTTTAAAATTCTGTTGTAATAAAGAAAAGCTGAAATAGCCTTCCTGTCTGCATGTCTGATCCAAAATAATCTATGCTGTTATGAAACTGCTCACTGCGATAGAGAACTAATCGATTATATCTATTTGCTACAATATCGCATAATTCCCATTTAGTCATATCCTGCGATTCATATTCTTCTAATTCGCTGGCAACCGAAGCACCAGTTTTTTTATAACGATATAAACCTGTACCTCCGCTTAAAGGAGCATCTGGTGTTAGGTATAATACTCCGGCCCAAGTGTTGTAATGGTCCGTATGAATCCAACTACGATCTCGTGCAAATGCCATTTCAAAACTGCCAGTGGATCCGTCTGACTCATTCCAGTTAGTGACTAGGCCACCTGCATTACGCAAGATAGTTTGTATGGTATCTTTGGTGCCCTGGTTTAAAAATGATTTAGTACGGCGGCCTGGAAATTTAGCTTGTTGAGTAAACTCTTGACTGAGTGCAAAAGAGCGCACTCCATCGGGATTACTATAAAAATTATCTACAATAATTAAATTTGTTTTCATAATCAGTAAACTGTGTCAAAAAAGAACAGCTGAAATAAACGACCATCGTGTAGATTACTTCCAAAATAGTCCAGACTACTGTGAAATAAATCTCCCCTGTATAATACTAATCGATTATATTTGTTGGCCATTACATCGTATAAGTCCCATTTAGTCATATCCTGTGCATCATAGGATCGATCACCCATTTCGGCAGCAGTGGTAGCGCCATTTTCTTTATATCTAAATAGACCAGTGCCGCTGGTTATCGGAGCATCAGGAGTCAAGTATAGCACTCCAGCCCATTTATTAAAATGATCTGTGTGTATCCAACTACGGTCTGCTGCTGTTGTGATTTGAAATGCACCTGTATATCCTGTTGTTTCATACCAATTGGTCACTTCGCCACCTGCATTCCAAATTATTGTTTGCACAGTTTCTTTGAGATCCGGTGTTAGAAAACTTTTAGTTCTTGCTCCAGGATAATTACCAGTAACTTCAAATTTTTGTTGTAATGCAAAACTTCTGACAGAATCTGGATCGCTATAAAAATTATCAGTAATTAATAGATTGGTTTTCATATATTGTACTTATTCAAGCAACACTGTGTAAAGTAAATTATTTTCTTCTTCAAATGTCGATGACTTATTCAAAGCTTTTTCTATTTCATCTTCTATTCTTTGATAAATCGTTTTTTCCCAATAAGGTCTAGCCGCTTCAAAATTTTCATGAAGATACGGAAGCATTTCGTCGTATACGTCGGGTGTCAAGTTTTCAAGAATGTCCTCGAGTTCTTCTATGGTATTAAATTGAATAATACCCTTAGGATTGAAGTATTTTTCAATATTTGTGCATCCATAATAAATGGGCACTGTTAAAGTTTTAAAACAGTCCAACAATTTTTCAGTGAACATGTTTGTCATAATTTGATTTTCACAGGCAATATTAAATTTTGCATTTGCAAAAAATGGATCTTTACTGGGCACTCTTGGAGGACTACGATGCCATAATAAATCAAATTCACCTATAGATTTTATTTTTTCAAATCGGCGCATTATCATATATCTCATATGATAAGCAGTACCATTTAATTTACTGCTCATCATATAACTAACTTGATTTTGTTTTTCTAACTTTAAGTCATCAGATATCCAAGATCCAACAGGACAAAATTCTACTGCGTTAGGCAAAGACAACAGCCTATCATCATATGTTAATACCAAATCAAAATTTTGATAATTTTGTTGAACTAGCCCGCAAAACATTATATAAAGATTGGGAGGCTCGCTTTGCATTAACACTTTAAATTCTGCATCTGGACAACTATTAATATTATCCACACTGAGTGAAATGCGTTTGTCGAATTGTTTTGTAAACCGATGCAAACTGTCAAGTCCGTACCCTGGCATGTATCCTATTTGTTTAATCGTGTACATTTAATACCTCACCCAATCCCCAGTAACGCCACAGCGACCATCCACAGTCCAATCGACAATAATTACGTCTTTGAGAAGGCCGAATAATCTCAAATACAGATGTAACGTATATTCGACATCTTGATGATAATACTTGCCGTGTTCTGCTGCCATTTGTGCAGATGCTGCCATTATTGCTTCGTACTGATCAATTTTTTGATTACCCATGGCGTGTGCCACAGTATAAAATCCATAAAGTTTATTGTCAACTAATAAATCCCGGGGCAATTGTACTTCTGTTAAAAAATTAATATGTTCATTGTCCCACATAAGTTCTTTTTTCATGAAAAACTTATCTGTATTTTCAGGAGTAAACAAATCTATACTGTAATTATCCGACAGTGTATAACGAGCGCATATCTTTGTTACAAAGTTATATTTTTGTAATTCTTTTTTGTAATGTTTAAAAAATTCTAATATCATTAAACATTCACAGTATGATTTCGACGAGTGAGTTCTGACTATGTCTGCTACCACTGGATTCAATTCTTGTAGTCTGATGTAATGAAGATTTTTTACGCCTATACAATTTAATTGATCAAATGCTCTTGCAGACGAATCTATCAAATAAATGGGAGCTGTTGGATCTCTTTCACAGAGATTAGTTATAGTTTTAATTGTTTGAACCAGTCTTTCATTGGTGGAAAAGACTGTGCGTTTCTTTGTTCCTTTAAAATTGCGAGCAGGATCTAATTCGATACTTGAGGTAACAAAAAATGCATGATTCATTTTAAACTCGCACTACCCTTTTCAAACTATTACTAAACACCACAGCAGCATTGCTAAAATTACTGTCTCTGCATATCATACCACCACAACGAGCCAGGGTCATTGCTTCCATAAAACTTTCTTGCCAAAATCTTTTATGAAAAAAAGTGTCATATTCCCAAGACCATTGCCAGCGTTCGGTAATTTGTTCAGTGGGTAATCTCCACAAATTTGGATAGTATCTAATTATATGTCCGTATCGCTGTTCCATCTTTACCAAAGATTCAACATTGTCTGTTGCTACATACAGCCCATCCCAGTCACCAGTGGCTAACTGATTGTCAATAGTTCGACAATAATCTTCGTGCGTAATTGGATTATAATTAGTATGAACTGCCATAGTGGTCATTCTTACGTGAACACCCAAAGTACGTGAATTAATATTAACTAGTTTACATAAATTATCTACTTTAGTGGTAATTTCATTATTAATATGAATCTTATTAAGCACCCGCTTGTAGTCTGACAATCTATTACTGTTTTCTATGGGATTGTCTTTTGTGTACATCTTGCCAATTGGCAAAAATCCTTTATACTCGTAGGACCTATCTGTGGTCTGATTTAGTACGTATCCCATGATATGATCATAAGGTCGTTCTATTCCATAACTTTGCATAGCTGTTCTATTTCTTACAATATGCCCTACAGCTTCTTCAAGATACTCGTCATTGTTAGTATCTTCTACAAAAGGACTTAGAGTTAAAAATACATTATCGAAATCAATGTCTGCCAACGGAATAACTCCGCATTGTAAAAATCTACTGAATGGGCCACCACCAGGCATTACGTAAATGTGATTATTCATTTTATTTCTTTCATCCAGTGTGCAATCATTTCATCTAACATAGTTTCAAAAGTATATGTCGGCTGCCATCCTAATTCACTGCGAATGGGTGCGCTGTCACCTTTGAGAAATTTTAATTCTTCAGGACGTAAAAATTTTTGATTTTGAACTACATAATCTTCGTAGTTCATGTCTAAACTATCAAATACATATTTACATAAGTCACGCACAGTATGACTTTCTCCTGTGGCCACTACCCAATCCCGGGGTGTGTCACTGTTGATGATTAAATGCATAGCTCGAACATAATCATAGCTGTGACCCCAATCCCTACTACTGTCTAGGTTGCCAAGTTCTAATTTGTCTGTTAGTCCTCGTTTAATTTCCACTGCTGTTTTAACAACTTTGTTAGTTACAAAGTTTGTTCCACGTCGTGGACTTTCGTGATTAAACAAAATACCATTACAGGCGTGCAATTTGTAAGCGTCGCGATAATGTCTTGTTAAATTAAAGCCCATAACTTTACTGCATCCGTAAGGACTGACTGGAACCATGGGAGTAGTTAGTCGTTGTACTCCATCAGAATCTATACTGTTTCCAAACATTTCACTGGAACTGGCTTGATAAAATTTTGCGTCAGGGCAAAATTGTCTGTACGCTTCTAACATGTTTAGTACACCCAAACTGTTTGTTTTAATAGTAAATGCAGGCATATCAAAGCTGATACGCACGTGACTCATTGCACCAAGATTATAAATCTCGTCAGGTTTAACTTGATTTACTACATTAGCAATACTCATTTCGTCTGTTAAATCGCCATAGATTCTTGTAATCTTATCGTTAATGTGTTCTAGTCTACTACTTTGGCCTTCGGGAACACTGTGACGACGAACAATGCCGTAGACATCATAGCCCAAACTTAACAAATATTCTGACAGATAACTACCATCCTGTCCATTAATGCCTGTGATCAATGCTTTCTTTTTCATGTTATTCTTTCCACAATTTCTTTTTGCTCAGATCCGCATAGTTTTCCCAACTACCACAGTCGGGTGTATCGTCGGGCACTTGATCCATTAATATAATACCGCGGGCAGCATCTTCGGGAGTCATATACATATGCCAACCACATATGTCTGCATCATCATGCCACTGACTCACATCTAGGTCTCTTCCGTCATACCTTGCTTTACACAGCCATTCATAGGCTGCCGAATCATCAGTCAAAATCATTCCGCCGCGGCCAATGGGAATACGTTTTTTAATTTGAAAACTAACTACATGCAAGCCACCTAAGTACATTCCCCGCCGCCAGCGAGTCGCTGCATCCCAAACTGGATAGGGTTTTAATTGATACGCACCGCTCCACTGTTCATCTCTGAATGTAGGATGGCACCCTGCATGTTTGATATGCATTGGAATACTTTGGTAAGTATGTTTGGGTATTTCTACTAGTCCTTGTGCATTTAAATATTTCAAGCTTAGAAATACTCCATGTGTGCAACAATCTACGCTTACGCCGTATTTTGCTCCAGCAAATTCTGCAACTTTTCTTTCAAATATTCCCACAACGTCCCTGGGATCATCCCAATGGTATCCTAATTGTTTAACTAAATCCAGTTCGGGACGTTGAAATTCTTTAGGCAATTTGCCCGAAGGCCAACTATTAAATTTGCTCATTAGTATTTGTATCCTAGTTTTTCTGCATATTCATATGCTCGATTCATCTCTCGTTTTCGAATTGGTCTAGCAGGATTGCCTGCATATACAGTCCACGGCTCAGTATCTTCTTTAAGCAAACTGTTAGCGCCCAGTACACTGCCTTCAGCCATAGTAACTCCGGGCAAAATTACACTGTTAGCTAATGCCCCACTGAATCTTTTAAGTGTAATCGGCCACAGTTGTTGCTCATCTTGAAATTCTTTGGGAATCAGTGGACCAATCAGTCCTGCTCCGTGAAATGTTTCGCTGCCGCAAATATATTTAGAACCCACACTGAGAAAACAAAAATCTTCTATGTACAGTGCAGTTTCTTTGCCACCAATTACTGCTACTTGTGGACTAATATGAACATAGTCTCCGATGTCCAATTTAGTAGTACAATAGAAAAAACTGTCTATGGCTACATGATTACCAATCTTACATAGTTCGGGTCTGCGTATTTCTGCGCTGGGACTGATGTAAACATCGTCGCCTTTGATCATAGAAATACCTTGTCCAATGCTTGTCCTTGATATGGGCCTGTTTTATATTCATAGACCACAGTGTCGTCCTCTAATATCAAATAAGTATGACCACCTTCAAAGGTCATGCTACAGTCACCTGCATTGATAACTTGTTTTTCTAATAGCGATCCGTCTGTGTCGTAAAAACTAACTTCAACACTGCCTTTGATCACTACCCAAGATTCTTGTGCAATAATTTGCTGTACAGGTGTTGGTTTCCATATATGTTGATGGGGCCGAAATGTTTTACCTTTGTCCATGCGTAAGGTAGCTAACTGCAAAAACTGATGTTCTTCGGCCACTTCATTACGAGCTGTGATATCGCTGAGACGATATACTGTATGAAGATGCTTAGTGGGATTTAATTTGCTGTAAATTTTATACATGATAGAAATTGTTAATTTTAATTTTGTTAAGCCATTCATGAAATTTGTCGTGGATAACATCGTCACTGAAATTTTGCATGGCCCAATTTCTGCAATTATGCGGATCTAATTCGTGTACTTGTTCGGCAGCTCTAACAAACGATCCAAAATCTTTACAACGAAATCCTGTTACTCCATGCACTACACTGTCTACATACCCACCCCAATCAGTGGCTAGCACCGGAGTTCCGCAGAACTGTGCTTCGGCAGCAATATTACCAAATGGTTCAATGTAGTGAGTAGGACACATTAAACACTGAGCACTGCCTATTAATTTGCTGCGCTGTTCAGGGTTTACATACCCCACTAGTTCAACGTGATCGGGCACACTCCTATACCCTAAGTGTTTTAAGTCTGTGGCAGGGCCAGCAATATAAAGTTTTTTACCTAACCGTTCAGTTACTTGAACACAAAGATCAATGCCTTTGTCATAGTTAACACGACCCAAATATACAAAATAATCTTCTTTGTCTGCTTTAAATTCGAATTCGCTGGGAGTAAATGCATTAGGAATTACAGCATCATACCAACTGGGCTTTAATAACATTCGGTGTAAGCCATAATAGTAGTGCATTTGGCTATAACTAACAAATGCTCTATATTGAGTATACACTGTTTCGGGAGGATAACCTATACTGGGCTCCAATAATTTTAAATCACTGTGTGCATCCATTACGGGTTTGTTGGCTAATCCATAAAATGCCAGCAACATGTCTCCAGGTTTTTTACGCCTTTCAACTGCATCAATTGCTCGCTGATTATAAATTGCTTCTAAATCTTTTCGATGTAAAAATAAATTACCGTCCTCAGGAGGGGGGAATTCCTCATTGGTTACACAAACTTCATTGTCACAGTCAACTTGAGCAGATTCATGTCCATAATGGATCATGTCCCAGCCTCGTTTTTTCATATTTTCAATAAACTTTAATGCTGCAACGTTAAATGGATCCATTCTGTAACGTGTATGCGTGATGGCACTGGGGTTTGACAAAATATGTAATGTACTCATAATAATTGATTATACAGTCAATTGACTGAAAATAATAGACTTTATAGAAAATTTGGTGAATTCAATGGTCTAGGTTTTAACACATCTTTTTGTTGAAATTGCTCATCAACTTGAGAATCAATTTGATCCATTAATGATCTAGAATATTTTGACGGTAATTCTGATAATCCGGCCATGATTGTAAAAGCATCTGCCAGTGTTAATTTTAAAACGACCGGCGATTCGTTTGATATATTGTTCATATGTTAACCTTGAAAGTTAAAATATTTATTAAATTAAGTTGCAGGGCCGACCCAAGGTGGTGTGAGAATTTCTTTGTTTGTTTTTTTACGTTGTAAATCGGCATCAATTTGATCTTTTAATTTTGTCAATTGATCCGGTGTAATTGCAGATTCAACCCAGGCTGTTACTTGAGAATCACTTAGATCTTCAAAAGGGGTAAATGACGGACCGGGTGTAAATGTTAACTGTTGTGCAAAGTCTGCTATACCAGTGTCCTGTCCATCATTGCCCACTAAACATCCCTGTACATTAAAAACCACATTTTGATATTCATCCAAAGTTTTGTAACATTCCAGTCTTTGTATATTCCACGTATAACTAATCGACATAATTATCCTTATAATCTACCAACAACCACTTCAATTACGCCCTCGTCACCTTCAAAATTTTCCAGTGCTTTCCCAATTACACAACCCGGTGTGTACATTGCGGGATCTAATTTCATGGCGTATCCGGCTTTGGTTCCTGCTACCATTAAGTCTCCAGCTTGAATAGGTCCTTGTACTTTACAAGGAACACGACCAGTTAGTGCTACATCTGACCCATCTTCTCCATATTTGTTGTTCATTACATAGCCAGGATTAGTACTTATCACACCTGCAATTCGTGAATCATGAGTTTGAGTCGCTATAGTAATTTCTTTAGTGCCACCGAATATAACCACAGTACCGGGTTCATATTTTTCATCTGCCAAATATTTTTCTGCCAAGTCAGCATACCTGGCTTTATTTGCAGTAGCATACATTACTCCACTGCTAGCACTTAAAAATATTCTTGCGGTACCGTTATCACTTGTATACATACCCCATTCATTATTTGCCGCGCCAGAATTGGTACCAATACTGAATTGATTAGTACCGGTATATGTATAGCCAATACCATACATAGTGTTTAAACTACTACTAGTAGGAAAATAAACTCCGCCTATGGTGTAAATTGGACCAGTTGTTGCACTTGTTTCTACTGAAGAATAGTTGCCTTCAAGATAGCCTGATCCAGCTGCGGCTCGACGTAGTATACCAGAGAAGGTTGTAATCGAACTGGTTCCACCGGATATACTCAACGATGCAGCACTGTCGTTGCCTACACCGCCACGAGCTTGTATTCTTGCTTCACAATAAACTGTACCACTGTTAAAATATGCACCACCAGGACTGATAAAATAACTGGTAGCGTAAATGTAGGGATTAGCTGCACTGAAATATAAGTTACCCGAGCCGTTTTGAGCACCTGTGATACCTACACGATTGAACGAAACGTCGCTAGATGTGTTCAATGTTTGATTTGCACCAGGTCCTTGTGGTCCTTGTGGTCCTGTATTACCTATGGGTCCGATTGGTCCGATTGGACCTTGTGGGCCTTGTGGTCCTGTGTTACCTATGGGTCCGATTGGTCCGATTGGACCTTGTGGGCCTTGTGGTCCTGTGTTACCTATGGGTCCGATTGGTCCGATTGGACCTTGTGGGCCTTGTGGTCCTTGTGGTCCTGTATTACCTATGGGTCCGATTGGTCCGATTGGTCCGATTGGACCTTGTGGTCCTTGTGGTCCTGTATTACCTATGGGTCCGATTGGTCCGATTGGTCCTTGTGGACCTTGTGGTCCTGTGTTACCTATGGGTCCTATTGGTCCGATTGGACCTTGTGGGCCACGTGGACCTTGTGGTCCTGTGTTACCTATGGGTCCGATTGGACCTTGTGGTCCTTGTGGTCCTGTGTTACCTATGGGT
>SXGQ01315523.1_pt1 | contig 46515 bp, 38 predicted proteins | sample 3178371 | NCBI WGS metagenome assembly SXGQ01 (sample SAMN11356859, study PRJNA531348) | freshwater metagenome | isolation source: freshwater sample F1-20 | place: China: Fuxian Lake, Yuxi | collected 2017-12-25 | reverse complement strand
TACACCGCCTTCCAGATCATCTATCGCCTTTGGAAAAGCGGTCTCAAGAAACGCATCCTCTTCCTCGCCGACCGGACTTCCCTCGTTGACCAGACTGCCCGCGGCGACTTCCGCCATTTCAAGGAGGCGATGACCATCATCTGCCATAAGCAGGTGGATACGGCCTACAACATCTACCTCGCCCTTTACCAAGGTCTCTCCGATTCGAAAAATCCCGACGCCGACGCCTACCGCCAGTTCACCCCGGGCTTTTTCGATCTCGTCGTCGTGGACGAGTGCCACCGGGGCAGCGCTCGCGAAGACAGCAAGTGGCGTGAGATTCTCGACTACTTCTCCGCCGCCACCCACCTCGGCATGACCGCCACGCCCAAGGAGACCGCCACCATTTCCAGCTCCGAATACTTCGGCGACCCGCTCTACACTTACTCGCTCAAGCAGGGCATCGACGACGGTTTCCTCGCTCCCTACAAGGTCGTCAAACTCACCCTCGATATCGACGCCGAGGGCTGGCGCCCGCCCAAGGGCTTTCTCGACAAGTCCGGCCAGCCCGTCGAAGACCGCATCTACAACCGCTCCGACTTCGACAAAACCATCGTCGTCGAGGAGCGCCGCCGCCTCGTCGCCCGGAAGATCACCGAGTTCCTCAAGGGCCACGGCCGTTTCGCCAAGACCATCGTCTTCTGCGTGGACATCGAGCACGCCGAGGCGATGCGCTCCGAGCTCGCCAAGGCCAACCCCGACCTCGTCGCCGCCAACCCCAAATACGTGATGCAGATCACCGGGGACAACCCCGTCGGCAAGGCCCACCTCGATGCCTTCATCAACCCCTCCGAGCGCTACCCGGTCATCGCCACAACGTCCAAGCTCATGACTACCGGCGTGGACGCCCAGACCTGCCAGCTCATCGTCCTCGACGCCAACATCGGCTCCCCGTCCGAGTTCGAGCAGATCATCGGGCGCGGCACCCGCATCAACGAGGACTTCGGCAAGCACTACTTCACCATCATGGATTTTCGCAACGTCACCGCCCTCTTTGCCGATCCCGGCTTCGACGGAGACCCGGTGCGCGTAAAGGTTGCCACCGGCGATGACGATCTCTCCACCGTTGAGAACGAGACTGATGCCGCCACCGTGATCGACGAGCTCTCGGGCAGCCCCGTCGATTTTGTTGATCCTGCTTCGGCTCTTGGCGAAGGCGCCCAAGCCCCCTACGGCACCCGCCGCCAAAAAGTCGTCGTGAACGGCGTCGAGGTCACCGTCCTCAAAGAGCGCGTCCAATACCTCGGCGACGACGGCAAGATCATTACCGAGTCACTCCGCGACTACACCCGAAAAAACCTCCGCCGCGCCTACGCCTCGCTAGACGATTTCCTCGCCACCTGGCGCCACGCCGAGCGCAAGCGCGCCCTGCTCGACGAACTTGAATCCCAAGGCGTCCTCCTCGCCGCACTGCAAGACGAGATCGGCCACCCTCTCGATCCCTTCGACCTCATCTGCCACGTCGCTTACGACCGCCCCGCACTCACCCGCCGCGAACGCGCCGAACAGGTGAAAAAACGCGACGTCTTCGCCCGCTACGGCCAGCAAGCCCGCGCCATCCTCGACGCGCTCTTGGACAAATACGCCGACGCCGGCTCCCTCGACCTCCAAAACCCCGAGATCATCCGCCTCGACCCCCTCGACCGCTTTGGCACCCCCGTGCAAATCGTCAAAACCTTCGGCGGTAAACCCGCCTTCGACGACGCCATCCGCACCTTGACCGACGAGCTTTACCGCCCGGCCTAAACGCCCCGCCCGTCCCCCGCCCTTATCGCCTCCATGCCCAACATCGCCGCCATCATCAAAGCCGTGCGCAACATCATGCGCGACGAAGACCCCGGCCTCTCCGGCGACGCCCAGCGCCTCGAACAGCTCGGCTGGATGCTCTTCCTCAAAATCCTCGACGAGAAGGACCAGGAACTCGAACTCCTCCGCAAGGGCTACAAGTCCGTCGTCCCGCAAAAATTCCGCTGGTCCACCTGGGCGGCCGACCCCGAGGGCATCACCGGCGACGAGCTCATCCGCTTCATCGACCACCCCACCGACGGCCTCTTCGTCTCCCTCAAGGACCTCAAGGCCCCCCACGCCCCCGCCCGCGCCGGCATCGTCCGCGAGGTCTTCGACTCCGTGAACAACTACATGAAGTCCGGCGTGGCCATGCGGAAGGTCATCAACCAGCTCAACGGCTTCGATTTCAACAACGCCGACGACCGCCACATCTTCGGCACCATCTACGAGGACATCCTCCGCTGGCTGCGCGACGCCTCCGCCAAAGGCGAATACTACACCCCCCGCGCCATTACCCGGCTCATGACCACCGTCAGCGCGCCCCGCCTCGGCGAACGCGTGCTCGACCCCGCCGCCGGCACAGGCGGCTTCCTCACCGCCGCCATCGACCACGTCCGCGAGAAACACGTCCGCACCCTCGACGACGAGGCCGCCCTGCAGGCCTCCGTTACCGGCTGGGAATACAAACCCGTCTCCTACGTCCTCGGCCTCACCAACCTCGTCCTCCACGGCATCGAGGTGCCCGACTTCCACTCCCGCGACAGCCTCAAGACCGAGTATAACAGCATCGGCCCGCGCCAGCAGGTGGACCTCATCCTCGCCAACCCGCCCTTCGGCGCCGGCATCGCCGACGGCGTGGCCACCAACTTCCCCGCCGCCTACCGCTGCTCCGAATCCGCCGACCTCTTCCTCGTGCTGATGATCCAGCTTCTCAAAACCGGCGGCCGCGCCGCCATCGTCCTGCCCGACGGCTGCATCACCGGCGACGGCTACAAAGAGCGCATCCGCGAAAAACTCCTCACCGACTGCAACCTGCACACCATCGTCCGCCTGCCGCAGTCCACCTTCCACCCCGCGACCGTCTCCACCAACCTGCTCTTTTTCCAAAAGGGCGAGCCCACGCGCGAAATCTGGTATTACGAACACCGCCTGCCCGCCGGCCAGAAAAGCTACTCAAAAACAAAGGCCATCCAGTTCGAGGAATTCGCCCCGCTGCTCGCGTGGTGGGGTAAGGCTGAAAACAACTACGCCGATCGCGTCGAGACCGACGTCGCCTGGCGCGTTCCCGTCTCCGCCCTAAAACGCGGCTTCGATCTGGATGTGAAGAATCCACATCGGGCAGAGGAGGAAAATGAACTTTCCGCCGTGGAAATCATGGGGCGCTTGGATGCGTCCTTTTCTAAGAGTCACGAACTTTTGACCAACCTTCGCAAGCAACTCGGATGAGCTGGAAAATCACGCCACTGTCCGCGTTTCTCACCGAACGCGAAGGCCGTATCAAACACACCGAGGCCAACGATCTTGGGCTTCGTCGCGTCACGAAAATAGATTTCTCAGGCCAGATTCACTTGGATCAGTCCACGGATACAAAGACGGATATGATCCGCGTCCGTCCGGGTGACCTGCTCATTTCTGGTATCAACGCCGCGAAAGGGGCGATCAGTGTTCACGAGGACGAGGAAGACGTCCTCGCGACCATTCACTACTCCGCCTATCGCTATGACCCGGAACAAATCTCGGTCGATTTCCTTAAATGGTTTTTTAAGAGCCCTGAATTTATTGATCTGCTCAAGCAGCAGGTTTCCGGCGGCATCAAAACGGAGCTGAAATCGAAGCATATTTTGCCCCTTCGTTTGCGTCTACCGAAGCTACGCGAGCAAGCGTCCATCGCGACACGGCTGAATAGCATCCAGCTAGAGCAAGTGAAGCTGGAGCAGGAAATCGCCCACCAAGAGGACTTGGTGGCGAAGCTGAAGCAGGCGATTTTGCAGGAAGCGATCACGGGGCGATTGACGGCGGGCTGGCGCGCCGCGCAGACCGACGTGGAGCCCGCGAGCCAACTCCTCGCCCGCATCCGCGCCGAAAAAGCCCGCCTCGTCGCCGCCAAAAAACTCCGCCCCGAAAAACCACTCCCCCCCATCCCCGCATCCGAAATCCCCTTTACTATTCCTGAAGGCTGGGAGTGGTGCCGATTAGGAAGCCTTGGCTATACCCAAACGGGAACGACACCGGATACCACGGAACCTGCCAACTTTGGGACTCATATTTCATTCGTTAAGCCGGCAGACATCGACGAGCACGGCATAACCTACGACCAAGAGTGTTTGTCAGAACGTGGACTAAACGAAGGCCGGTCAATTGAAGCAGGTTCGATCCTGATGGTCTGCATCGGAAGCTCGACTGGAAAGGTTGCGGCAACCGACCGTCCCGTTTCCTGCAATCAGCAGATTAACACACTCACGCCACTCGCAGATACGCCGGTGCGCTGTGTGGAATACGTTTTGAAGTCGCCCTATTTTCAGGAGGCGCTGTGGGCGGCGACAAAGACGGGGATCACCCCCATCATCAACAAGGGGAAATGGTCGGCTATTCCGCTCCCCCTCCCGCCCCTGCGGGAGCAAACGGAGTTCGTGGCTCGGGTGGAGGGATTGATGGAGCGGTGTCGGGAGCTGGAGGCGGAGATCGAGCGGAGCCGCGCCCACGCCGCCGCCCTGCTCCAAGCCGTCCTCCGCGAAGCCTTCGCCCCCGCCGCCAGCGACGCGGCCTGATATTTATTGCTCGACCGCCTCGTTTATCCATCCTCATAGCTTGAAATACCGGCCGCAGTGTCGATATTTCCAACCTACATGGGTAACTTAACCACCACGTTTTTGACCTCCGATTCCGATTTCACCACCGGTATGGGCACTGCTGTAAACTTGGGCGGCAACTTTTACGGTTTTAATTATGCACCCACGCCAGAAGCCGCCGATCTTCGAGCCCTCCGCTCCGATTGGGCCATAGTCGGGCAGGATGTTGCGAACGCTCTAATCCAGGTCGACGCCGACAGCCTATGCCTGACGGACAAGAAGTAACTCCCGCCGCTGCGGTCTCATTGCCATCCGCACTACACGGAAAAGTCCCCAAGGCAGCCGAAGCTGTCGCTGCCGAGCTCTGGCGCCTAAACGGCAAGGACCGAGCTCAGGTTTTCAAGGCGTTCAATAAACTGCCGCCTGCCACTACCAACAGCATGATGACGTCAGTCCAAATGACGTCGTGGCAAGGTCCGCTCCCGCCCGCCGCCGAACTGGAACGCTACAACCATGTCGTCCCCGGTGGAGCCGAACGCCTCTTTGCGATGGTTGAGAAGCAGGCCGAGCATCGTATGCAGCTCGAAAACCACGTCGCCCGGGAGCAAGTGAAGCAAAGCGGGCGTGGACAGATTTTCGCTCTCGTCATCGGTGTTACTGGAATCCTTTCCGCCGCGACCATCGGCACCATGGGGCATACAGCCGTGGCCATTGCGATCACCACGGGCTCACTCGGCACCCTAGCAGTCACATTTCTAGTAGGTAAACGGCAAGAACGCACCAGTCGCCAAGCAAAGACCGGCTAACATGCTCCCCCTGGCCGAGCAAACGGAGATCGTGGCGCAGGTGGAGGGCTTGATGGAGCGGTGTCGGGAGCTGGAGGCGGAGATCGAGCGGACCCGCGCCCACTCCGCCGCCCTGCTCCAAGCCGTCCTCCGCGAAGCCTTCGCCCCCGCCACCTGAGCCCGTCCCGAGCCATAGCCCGCGACGAATGCAACTCCGCCGCGCCCGCAACCGCGCGCGCTTCACCCCAGCCGCACCCGGTTCGTCTCGGCCAAAAGCGCGCGCCCAGCTTCGCCGGATCGAAAGTCTCCCACGCCATCGCCCGCCCGCGCGCCCGTGCCGGCAGCGCGCCCGGCGCCAGCATCAGCCATCGGTTCAGGCCGCGTCTCGTCATGAGCGTGCCGGACTCCGTTTCCACCCGCGCCGCAAAAGCCAAAAAGCGCGACGCCCGCAGCATTGCCTCACGTTCCGTCGCGCCTGAATCTGCCCCCATGGCGACCATTGTGACGCGAAAGAAACCTTCGTTCCCCATCGGCCCCGATCTGCTCGGCTACCTCCGCCGCTACAAACGAGAACGCGATCTCTCCGTCACCTACGAACGCCTCCGCAGCTTTCGCGAGGGCATTGCTCTGACCGACGAAAAGGGGCGGCCCACGCTTTGGGAAACAGTCATCTACGACTCCACCGAGATGCGCGAACTCAACGACGCGCTGAAACAGGTCTACGCTCTTCTGAAAGTCGACGGCGACCTTTCCGTGATGAAGCACCTCTACGTCGATCGCATCGACTTCTGCACATTCGGAAACTCCACCCCGTTCCGCATCCGGATCGTCAACGCCTACAACGACAATCAGGACTACTTCTACGTCAAAAAGGCCGACTCCTCGCGCATCTACGGCCTTGAGCTCGAGCATCTGCTCTCCCCGAACCGCATCAACTACATCACCCACGGCTCCACGCTCATCGAGGAGCACATCATCGGTCTGCCCGGCGACGCGTTTATCGAGCGCTGGCTCAACCGCCCGGATCTCCGCCCCATCCGCATTGCCAAGGAGCTCGTGAAATTCAACGAGCGCTGCTTCATCCGCCTGCTCGGCGACATGCGTTCGTATAACTTCGTCGTCCTCCTCACGCCGGATTTCGACGACTGGCAGGTCCGCATCCGCGCCATGGATTTCGACCAGCAGAGCTACAACGGCCGCAAAAACTTTTATCTCCCGCAATTCTTCCCCGAGAACACGCCGCTCGCGCTGTTTTGCACCAAACACATCCGCCCCGAGACCGCGCACCAATACGTCCGCGAAGAACACACCCTCATGTTGCAACGCGCCGGCCTCGCCGCCGAGCGCCTGAGCTTGCTGCTGCACGACATGGCCCGCGACCCGATCGCCCCCATCGAAAAGGTCCGCGAGCTGCGCGCCAGCCTCGCGGAACACTTTGGCCGCGACGCCTACCTGCGCTGCGAATCGATGGGCGCCCTCATCCGCGAAAATCTCGAATCCATCCGCCGCAGCGTCGGCCGCCCCATCGTTGCCGAACTCGTCCCCGAGTAGGCTCAGGCACGTGGGGCCAGTCGCCGAAACCCGCGTCCGAATCTTTGCCCTATCACCCCGCCACCACTCCTAGCGCGCGCCAGCGCCAGAGCATCCGCCGGCCCGCGTCACTCCGCACCCAGGCGTTCTCCCCGACCTTCGTCGGACTTTTCCCCTCGACTAAAGTCCGCAACGCTAACGCCTGCCGCGTCGTCAGCGTTTCTTCGAACCGCAGGCCCAGAGTCGCGCTGAAGAACCGCGCCCGGCCCTCGGAAACTTTCACGGTGTAGAGTCCGGTCCACGCCAGCCCGCTCGTCTTCATCGCCGCCGCCCGCCGCAGCATGATCCGGTGAAACCCGGCCGGGCGCACCTGGTCGAGCCGCTCCGCCAATTCGCCCACGCCCGCCGGAAACAGCGGCCGCTCGCGCCCTTCGTCCATCGTCAACCGCAGCGCTGCCGGCAAAACCGCCGTGCCCGCGACTTCCCAACCGGCACGACGCGCCGCCGCCCGCCACCGCTCCAGCGACCAATTGTTGAACCACGCCCCGCAGATATCGCTCGCCAGATAGCTCGCCGGCATCGTCGCCAGTTCGCCGAGGTCGTCGTCGTGCAACGCGTCCCAGAGCCGGAGCAACTCGCGCAACCGCCGTTCTTCTTTCATCCCCGTCACCGTGAGACCGAAAGTCTCCAGCCACGGCCGCAACGCCACCGTGGGATGCCCCGAGCCGTTGGCGCCGAGGTAGAGCGCTCCGTCCGGCGCGAGGCAGGTCGCGAGCACGACGAGCGCCCGCTCCGGTTTTGGGATGTAACTCAACACCCCGTGACAGGTGATCAGATCAAAGTCTCCGCCGATCTCCTTTCGCAAATTCCCAGCCGTCAGATCTCCGACCAAAAACCGGATCGCTCGCCCAAACTTTCCCGACCGCTCCCACTTCTGCGCCACGGCGATTGACCGCGGGCTGAAGTCCACCGCCACGATCTCCGCCTGCGGCAGCGCCAATCGCAGTCGGAACGCCTCGACGCCCGTGCCGCACCCCGCGACCAACACGCGAAGAGGTTTTGCGCTCCCCGGCCGGCCGATCCCCAGCATCCACCGCAGCGCCGGCATCGAGCCGCCGCGCTGGCTGAGCGCCGCCACGTCGCTCCCCGGATAAGGAAACCGCTCGTAGCCCTGTTTGATGCGTTCGGCCGATGACATGTCGCTAGTGATCGACCGCCCCGCCATTAGGTCAAGATGGTGGCCCGGGCATTCTGCCGAGAGATCCCTAATCATCCACGGGTTTCGTCTCTCTCCACGTCTTCAGGTCTGTGGTTCGACCTCCCGGCGTAATCCAAAAAATTTTCATCAAAAAATCGGACCAAAAAAATCGCAAGAAGCCCGCTCGCCTCGATCGCGCCATGTCTTTCTCCTCGAGGCGCTGCCCCACGGCCTTTCCAACTTCATATGAACTCCACTCGCCGCGCCTTCCTCAAAAAGTCTTCGCTCCTCGCCGCCTTGCCCTTGGCAAATGTTGCGCTCACCGCCGCCCATGCCCCGACCTCGCCATGGCCCAACGGCACACTTCCGTCGCCACCGCCACCCGCGCCCAACCCCGACATCCTTCGGGAAATCCTCTTCAGCCCCGGTTTTATAACCGAAAAGAAAAACTGTTACGATCGCTACGAGCCGCTCCACAAACCCGCGCAGAATCCGGTGCTGCGTGCCGAAATGCCGTGGGAGAAAGCCGGCGTATGCTGGGGCAGCGTCCTGCGCTCGCCGCGCGACGGGAAATTCAAGTTTTTCTACAGCACCGATTTTCCCGGCGCCCAAGCCGGCGCCGTCCTCGTGGACAATTCCATGCAGGGAAAAAATCACTGCGTCGTCTGCTACGCCGAGTCCGACGACGGCCTTACGTGGCGCCGCCCCGCTCTCGATTTGTTTTTCCAAAAGGAATTTCCGGGCAACAACATCATTCTCACCTGGACCTCTTACTACAATGACGCGCCCTCCGTCATCGAGGACCTGCACGACCCCGATCCGCAGCGCCGTTACAAGCTGATGATGTTTCACATCGATACCCGGGACTCCGACCTCAACGGCTGCTGCCTCTTCGTGTCGCCCGACGGTCTCCGCTGGACGTTCACCGGTACCGTCCTCCCTTCGCAGGACGCCTCCTGTCTCTGGCAAGACCGCCGCACGGGCCGCTACTACGCCTTTCTCAAAGACCGTCAGGGCAACCACCGCAGCCGCATGCTCGCCCATAGCGACGATTTCAAAACCTGGAGCGAGCCGCAGTGGATTTTCACTCCCGACCACGGCGACCACGCCGGCACCCATTTCTACAACCAATCGGCCTTCACGCTCTGCGGCCGCACCCTCGGCTTTCTCAATCTCTACGATCTCACCACCCAAACCACTTGGGTCGAGCTGATCGAGAGCGGTGACAATCACCACTGGCAACGCATGCCCTCACGCCCCCACCTTCTCCAGCCCGGAGCACCGGGAACCTACGACAGCGGCGGCGCCTACGTCGGACTCGCCGAGCCCATTCTCGTCGGCGACGAGCACCGCTATTATTACTACGCCTCCGCCGACCGGCACGACGCGGCCGACACCGGCGGCAACCCCGCTCAAAAACCCGCGCTCGCCTTCGCCACGTTCCGCAAGAACCGCCTCGTGGGCCAGCAGACCGAGCACGACGGCTTCTTTGCGACGTTGCCCTTCGTCTGCCCGGGTGGCCGGTTGTTTTTGAATTTCATCTGTTCCGGCGAAGTCACCGTCACCATCAAACGCCCCGGCTACGGCGGTGAATATCCCGGCTACACCACCGCTGACTGCACGCCCGTCACCGGCGACCATCTGCGCCGCGAGATAGTCTGGAAAACCCAGCCCAATCTCGACGCGCTCAAGGGTAAAAATATTCGCATCAAAATCACCGGCCGCAACGTCGTCGCCTTCAGCGCAGCCTTCGAGCGCTGATCCGTTACGCTGTAGGCCCGACCGCTGGTCGGGCAAAAACCGCGAGCAACCGACCGGCAGTCGGTTCTACAGCTGAGACCATTTCACGGCTGAAGACGTATCGGCTTCGGCCGAGCTCCACAGACCTGTCTCACGTCCCCGGCAGGCAAAAGCACGACGACGTCAGCGTCACATCGGCCTTGGCCCAGACGCGCTTGAACCGCGCTGCCAGATCCGCCGCCTCCGCCGGATTTTTGTTTTGCAGACGCAGAGCCTGCGCGAGGCCGAAGAGCGACCAGCCGTTGTCCGGCGTCCGCGCGAGATCCTCCCGATACACGTCCTCCGCCTCGGCGAGCCGCGCGCGTTGCAGCAACGCCGCCCCGAGCGCGTGGCGCACCGGTTGCGCCCATGCGGGCGGCTCGGCGTAGCGCAGCTTGTCCTCGCGCTCGACCGCTTCGCGCAGCGCGGCCAGCGCGGCCTCGATCTTTCCTTCGCGCAAAAGAATTTCCCCGTCGAGCAAGCGCGCCGCGATTTCCAACACGTCGTTCAGCGGATTTTTCCGATACTCCGCTTTTTCCGGCACCTTCGCCCGGGCCTCGACGAACGCCCGTTCCTCCGCCCGTGCGCCCACCGGGTCGCCCTTGGCGGCCAACGCAATGCCCCGCGCCAGAAACCGCCACACGCGGGCGTGCCGATATTTTTCAATCGGTTCCGGCGCGGCCAAAATTTCGTCCCATTGGCCGAAGCGTTTCATCACCTCGAAGTGCATCGCAAAATACCCGTCGCCCATCGCGCCTTCGCGCGGCCACTCGGCCGGCATCTCCGTAAACAAGTCACGCATCGTCTGCGCCGCCAACTTGCTGCGCCCGCTCATCATCGCGGCGTAGGTGAGCATGTGATAATCGTGCCCCATGTAGCCCAAGTAGCCGCTCAACGGCCGGTCGACGATTTCACGGTAGCGCCGGTTCGCCGCGATGGACTTCGTGTTGACGAGGATCGCCTCATCCCACCGGCCGCGGCGCACATCGATGTGCGCGGCCATGTGCACCAGATGTCCAAGACCCGGCGCGAGATCCCGCAGCCGATCGGCCGCCGCATCGGCCCGGCCCGGCTGCGGCGACGCCTCGTGGGCGTGGACCGCGAGGTGGTTGGCCAACGGATGCCGCGGATTTAGCCGCAACGCCTCGTCGAGCGCGGCCAATGCTTCCTCCGTGCCCGGATGCGCTTCGCCGTTCTTTTTCCATAAATCCCAAGGCCGTAGCATCATCATGGCATCGGCAAACCACGCCGCGATGTCGGCGTCGCCCGGGTGGGCTTGATAGACCTCACGCATCGCGGCCACGTAGGCTTCGTCGAGCGGACGTCGCTTGGCTTTCTCGTCGCCGGAGAACCGGGTCGCCATGGCCCGAATCAAGGCCTGCTCCGGCGCGGTCGCCGCCGCAGAAAACTTCTGCGCCTGCGCCAGCGCCTCCCAGGCCAGCTTGGCCCGCGGGGCGGAAACGCCGGTGCCGTTGATGTGCGGACTGCAGGCCAACGCCACGCCCCACCACGCCATGGCGCACTCGGGATCGAGGCGCGTCGCGTGCTGCATCGCACGCAGCCCTTCGTCGTGGTTGAACCCGGTGACAAATGCCACGCCTTGGTCGAAATAACGCTGAGTCTCGGGTTTCGCACCCGAGATAATCCGCGAATGCGAGCCGATATCCGTGAACAACGGCGGCGCCACGACCGGCGTCGTTGAATTCGAAGCGGCCATGACCGGGCTGAGCCCGAGCCCGCAGAGCGAAACGGAAATCCAAAGGCGGGCCGAACGAAGGGACGTTTTCATCGGAAGACTGCGTCGAAGCGGATGAAACTCCGCCGCCGGCTTACGGTGCCGCCGGCGCCGCCTTCTTCTTGCCGCCACCCGCTCCCGAATTCCCCAGCCAACTCGCGGGCACGGTCTCGGGGACCTTCAGCTCGGTGCGCAGCCGCGCGAGTTGTTTTTCCAAGTCCGCCGTCGTCGCCGCATAGGCCGGATCGCCCCACCGGCTCTTCACTTCGTTCGGATCCTGCTCCCGGTCGTAGAGCTCCGTGTAGTCTTCGCCGGTGCCGAAATATCGCACCAGTTTATAGCGGTCGGTGATCACGCCGTAGTGCGGTCGCACGCGGTGCGGCGTGGGATATTCAAAATACTGGTAGTAGAACGCCGTGCGCCAGTCCGCCGGCGCCTTCCCCGCCAAGATCGGCCGCAGGCTGCGGCCCTGCATCTCCGCCGGCGACGGCAGGCCCGCCGCGTCGAGAAAGGTCTGCGCGAAATCGAGATTGGAGACGAGCGCCGGGCTCGCCGATCCGGCCTTGGTCACACCCGGCCAACGCACGATCAGCGGCGTGCGCACCGATTCCTCAAAGATCCACCGCTTGTCGAACCAACCGTGCTCGCCGAGGAAGAATCCTTGGTCGCTCGAGTAGACGACAATCGTGTTTTCCATGAGACCTTCCTTTTCCAAATAATCGAGCAGGCGACCGACGTTCTCATCGACGGCCTTCACTGTCGCGAGGTAGTCGTGCATGTAGCGTTGATAACGCCAGCGCACGAGGTCCTTGCCCGTGAGATTGGCGGCGCGGAACTTCGCATTGCGCGGTTCGTAATAGGCGTCCCACGCCACCCGTTGCTCGGCGTTCAGGCCGGGCGGCACCGAGAGCTTGGCGTCGCGGTCGGTAAACGTTTTTTCTAGCGTCATGTCCTGATCGCGGACGGCGATGCCGCGCCCGGCGTAATCGTCAAACAGCGTCGCCGGCTCGGGATAGACCCGGTCGCCGTCGAAACCGAGGTGCCGGAGAGCCGGCGCCCACTCGCGATGCGGCGCCTTGTGCTGGCTCATGAGCAAAAACGGTTTCGTCTTGTCGCGCTGCTTGAGCCAGTCGATCGAAACGTCGCCGACGATATCCGTGACGTAACCGGGCACCGTCACGCGTTGGCCCATTTTGATCATGGGCGGGTTATAATAGATCCCTTGGCCCGGGAGGATCTGCCAAAAATCAAATCCGGTCGGATCGGAGCCAAGGTGCCACTTGCCGACGATCGCCGTCTGGTAGCCGGCCTTTTGCAGGAGCTTGGGAAAGGTGACCTGCGTGCCGTCGAACGTGGAGTTCGAATTGTTCACGAAGCCGTTCAGATGGTTGTATTTTCCCGTGAGAATCGTCGCGCGCGAGGGACCGCAGATCGAGTTCGTGACGAGACAGCGGTCGAGGCGCATGCCCTGTTTCGCGAGGCGGTCGATGTTGGGCGTTTCGATCAGCTTCCGCCCGTCACCGTAAGCGCTGATCGCCTGATACGCGTGATCGTCGGAGAAAATGAAGACGATGTTTGGGGCGGTCGCCGGCGGAGCGGCACGCACGATCGCGGCGAGAGCAAACAAACAAGCAACGAGGGGGTGTTTCATAGGTGGGGAACGATAGTTCCCGTAGCTGAATAAACGCCGGGGCCCGGCGCGAGCTTGGAGTTTTCGTCCGTTGACCGGTTTCTCCCGGCGCGTTCGCTGAAGCCATTCGTTCGGCAACGGTGTCCGCACCCATTCTTCTTTTTATGCCAATCCCCACCACTCTCGGCATCATCGGACTCGGCTCGATGGGACGCGGTGCCGCCCTGTCGGCGCTCCGACGCGGCGTGCCCACCTGGGGTTTCGATCTTAATCCCGCGGCCTGCGCGACCGTCGCCGCCGCCGGCGGCCGCATCGCCGGCAGCATCGCAGAACTCGCGGAGGCGTGCGACGCCGTGCAGGTCCTCGTCGTCAACGCCGCCCAATCCGAAGCAGTGCTCTTCGGCGCCACCGGCCTCGCTGCCCACTTAAAACCCGGCTCGGTCGTGTTTGCCTCCGCCACGGTTGATCCGGCGCTACCCCCGCTTTGGGAATCCCGCCTCGAGGCCGCCGGACTGTGGCTGATCGACGCCCCGGTCTCGGGCGGCGCCCTGAAAGCCGCCGCCGGCGAAATGACCGTCATGGCCTCGGGTCGTCCCGCGGCCTTCGCCGCCGCCGGCGGATTGCTCGATGCCGTGGCCGGCAAAGTCTTTCGCCTCGGCGATCGCGCGGGCATCGGCTCCACCGTCAAAATGGTCAACCAGCACCTCGCCGGCATCCACATCGCCGCCGCCTGCGAGGCGCTCGCCCTTGGCATCCGCGCCGGCGCCGATCCGCAGCGGCTCTACGAAGTGATTTGTAGTTCCGCCGGCTCGAGCTGGATGTTTGCCAACCGCGTGCCCCACATCCTCGCGGGCGATTACACCCCGCTCTCGGCGGTCAACGTCTTCGTCAAGGACTTGGGCATCGTGCTCGCGGCCGCTCGGCAACTCGGCTTCCCCCTCCCGCTCGCCACCGCCGCCCATCAACTCTACCTCGACACCGCCGCCGCCGGCCACGGGGGCGAAGACGATAGCGCCGTGATCAAGCTCTACGCCACCCTCGGCGGCATCGAATTGCCACCCGCCGCCGGCTCGCGGGCGCCGGGGATTTGACGCCGACAAATTTTCTGCTCCTTTCCGCGGATGCTCTCCGAACTCCTCGCCACCCGCGCCGCGCTTTATGTCGCCGGCACGATGCCGGCGGCCGACCGGGACGTATTTGAACTGGTGCTCGAATTTCAACCGGAACTCCGCGCCGAAGTCGCCGACTTGAGCCAGGTCGCGGCCGCTCTGGCCCTCACCGACCCGCGCCCGGCCGCCGCCCCGCCATCCGATCTCAAGACCCGAATCCTGTCGTCCCTCGGGACCCGCCCCGCACCCAACCCATCAGCCGCCATGGTGGTCACCGATCCGCAAGGCCGCGTGGAATGGCTCAATCCCGCTTTCAGCGCGATGTGCGGCTTCTCCCTGCCCGAACTCGTCGGCTTGAAACCCGGCCAAGTTCTACAAGGCCCCAGAACTGATCCGGCCGCCGTGCAGCGCATCCGCAACGCCCTCACCGAGCGCCGGTCTGTCTGCGAAACCTTGGTCAACTACCACAAAAACGGCACCGCCTACGTCGCCGAAATCGAGATCACGCCCGTTCTCGACGACGACCGCGCGCCCCTTTGGTTCGTGGCCCGGGAACGCAGACTCGCCTGAGCGCCGCACCGGCCGGCGGGCTCAGAAACTCCAAAACGAGAGCATCAGTCCGGCGCTGTGATCTCGTCGGTAGTATTCGGTGAGGTCCCGATTGTAGCCGTAGCGATACCACACCATCAGCGGTAGCTCAAAGAGCTTCACGCCGACCTCGAATTGCACCGTGTTGAAACGAAACGGATCCTCGTAGCCCGTGGTCCACGTGAGGGCGTAACGCCGCTCGAATTGCAAAACACGCTCCCAGCCCTCCGGCTCGGCCGATCCTTGCGGCGTGGCCGCGGTGAGCACGTAGCGAAACGACAACCCGTCCACGCTGCGCCGCGCCTTGCCTTCGGGATCAGCTTCCCACGCGTTGTATTGCTCGGCCCCGCCTTGGAGCAGTCCCGTCGGTAAAAAATAATTGAACTTGGCGCGGAAGGCGACCCGGGCCTCCGGCGCCCACGCCAAGTCGGCGTCCCAATCCCGGGCGAACTGCAACCCCAGATAATCCCAGCCCCGGCTGATATTGCCCCGCGCACTTAGAAACGCGGTCTTCCGCGCCTGCTCCGCTTCCGCCGCCGTCGCCGCATCGCGGGCTTGGTTCAAATACACCCGCAACTATTCGTCAAAACGTGCCCGACTCGCAATGAATTGGCCGTTGCTTTCGTGCCCATAGGCAAACTCCAGGAAATTGTCCTCCGACTCTTGCCCACCGGCCCGGTCCGTCGCCCAAAAACGCACCGCCAGGACCGGATTGAAACGCTTGGCCACCACCGGGGACGAGGGGCGCGTGTCGATGTATTGTCCGCCGCGCACGGTCGCCGCGAAATACACGTTCGGTCCGGTGAAGCCGCCAAACTCGCGCCACGGGGATTCCCCCGTGCTGCGCCGGATGGGATCCGGATAACCGTGGTGGAAAATCGGAAACATCGTGGAGAATTTGAAATCCATGAACGACGCGTCGCCCTCGTCGAAAGTGTAGCCGATCTGGTTGGCCTCATACGGTCGGAACAAACGCCCGAATCTTGTCGCCAAGGCCCCGCGCAGCGCCTGCGCCTCGACTTGCTCTCCGGGGCGCCGCTCGGAATTGGCGGCAAACGGGTCCGGTGCCGGCTCGGCCGGGGCGACCACCGGCGATTTGGCCGTAGCCAACGTCCACTCGAGCTCATCATTGAGCGAGCGGTGCTCCGCCAGCACCTTCCATTGCCCCCCTTCTGAAACCCACGTCATCGTAAAGCGTCCCCGTTCCACAAAGCGGGGCTTCACTCGCTTTTGATCGGCGCTATAGCCCCCCGTGACCACCGCGACCGGACCGGCCCGCCGCACCTCCAACTCGTTGCCCGCGCCACCCCCAAGGCCGATCCGGCGCGCCACCCGGTCCGTCTTTCCCGGCTTCAAATCCGGCCGGACCGGTCCCGTGTAATTGTAATCCGGGTGCAACAGCCGACCCAACGCCGCCGCATCTCCCGCGCCTTCAAGCGCACGCTCAAACTCGCGCGTCAGCGTGATCAACTCCGCCTCGTCCGGCGCGGGCGCAGCCGAGGCGCCGCACGCCAACACGAGAGCCAAAACCACCCGCCACCCGCCGAGAATCGCGCCCGGAGAAATAAATCGATTCCAATTAAACATTCGCCCATCAGGTGCTTAAGTCACCCGCCAATGCAAACCATCTCGCGTGGCCCGGCTCAAAACCCTGAAGCGAGGTTGCCATCGCGCCGTCCCGCTTACAAACGCCCTCATGCCCTCGCTTCTCCGCGCCCTCGCCCTTTTCGTCCTCGCCGCCGCCACCGCCCACGCCGCCGACCCGTTGCGCGTGATGTCGTTCAACATCCGCTACGCCACCGAGTCCGATGGCGCCAACGCCTGGTCCAAGCGCACCGAATTTTTCTTCGATACGGTCAAAGCCTTCGGCCCCGATCTCGTCGGCTTCCAAGAAGTCCTCGCCGTCCAGCACGACGCGATCACCGCACGACTTTCCGACTACGCTTTCGCCGGCGTCGCCCGCGACGACGGCAAACGCAAAGGCGAGTGGTCTCTCATCGCCTACCGCAAATCTCGCTTCACCGCCGTCGCCAACGGCGACTTCTGGCTCTCGGAAACACCCGAGATTCCCGGCAGCAAATCCTGGGATGCCGCCCTCACCCGTATCTGCAGTTGGGTGCGCCTCCGCGAGACCGCGACCGGCCGCGAGTTCCTTTTCGCCAACACCCATTTTGACCACCGGGGCGTTGTCGCGCGCCAAGAAGCGAGCCGCGTCATCTCCACGCGGTTGCCGCTCATCGCCGCCAATTTGCCGGCGATTCTCACCGGTGATCTCAACATCGACGAAGACAACCCCGCCTACGCGGTGCTGACCCGGCCGACCACCCCGGGAGCGATCCGCTGGATCGACACCTTTCGCGCCGCGTATCCGAGCCGCACGCCCGACGAACTTACGTTCAACGGCTTCAAAGGCGGCACCGCCGGCTCGCGCATCGACTTTGTTTTTCACACGGCCGATTTCACCACCACCGCCGCCGCCATCGACCGCACCGCGCGCGACGGCCGATTTCCGTCCGATCACTATCCCGTCACCGCCGTGCTCCGCCTCAAATAATCGGCTGCCAGGCGTTCCAATGATTGCTGTAGGAGCCTGCTTGCGGGCGATTTCCGATGCAGTGATGGCCGAAAGAGCGATTTCCGCTCCAAGATCGCGAGCAAGCTCGCTCCTAGAATAGCGTCTTTATCGTTCCCGCTCAGATCGCGGCCAGCAGACCGCCGTCCACGTAAAGAATCTGCCCGTTGACAAAGTTCGACGCCGCCGACGCCAAAAATACCGCCGCGCCGACGAGCTCCTCCGGCTGCCCCCAACGCCCCGCCGGCGTGCGGCCGCAGATCCACCGGTTGAACTCCGTGTTCTCGACCAACGCACGATTCAGCTCGGTGATGATGTAACCCGGCCCGATACCGTTGCACTGGAGACCGTGCTTCGCCCATTCGACAGCCATCGCGCGCGTGAGCATTTTCAGGCCGCCCTTCGCCGCCGCGTAGTTGGCGATCGTCGGCCGGCTCACCTCGCTCATCACCGAGCAGGTGTTGATGATTTTCCCGGCACCGCGCGCGATCATCCGCGGCGCCACCGCCCGCGCGACGAGAAAGGTGCTCGTGAGATTCGTGTCGAGGACCTCGCGCCACTGTGCCTCGGACATTTCCGCGAGCGGCGAGCGCCGATGAATCCCGGCGTTGTTAAAGAGAACATCGATCGGCGCGAACTCGGCCTCGATCTGCGCCACCGCCGTCTCGATCGCCGCCGCGTTGGTCACGTCGAACGCCGCGGTCGTCACGCGCGCACCCGGCACAGCCGCCCGCAATCCCTCGGCCGCCGCATCGAGCTTCGCCGCGTCGCGACCGTTGAGCACGACCGCCGCGCCGGCCTCGGCGAGGCCTCGCGCCAACGCGAGCCCGATGCCCTGGCTGGAACCGGTAACGAGCGCCGTGCGCCTAGAGAGATCAAAAAGTGAAGATTTTGGCGTCATGGAAAAAATCGGCCCGAAGCCCCGGGTGCCGGTCGGACTTTTGGAGCTTCCTTACAGATTGCGAAGGGAGAAACGGGGCCGACTTCGCCCCATCACCTTTGGTCAAGGGCACCTGCCGGCGATCAGCCGGCCCGAAACTCCCAGTGGAGCCGATCAGGCGAAACCCACTCTTAAGGCGCAGCGGTAGCGAAGCCATTCGTGGTTAAAATTTCCGAAGCTTGGCGGTGGTCAGCCGGTTCCCGGCCGGAAGTAGCGCGGAGCCGCCCTCATTTAAACTTACTCCGCATCGCATCGATACCCGGAATCTTCGCCATCAGATGCCGGTGCTGCGGCTCGAACGACTGCACGAGCGAGCGTTGGTGCGCCCCCACCAAGATCGTGAAAATATACGCCTCGTGGCCCGGCGATGCGACCGTAGGATGATAGCCCCGATCCACCAAAAACGTGTCGCCGTGCCGCGTCATCACTACTTGCGGGGTGGCCGCGCCGGGCACCCCGGCCTGCTCTTCATAGCAAAATTGCGCGCCGAAACCTGTCTCCGGCCGGAAGCGGTAATGATAAATTTCCTCAAACGCCGTCTCCTCGGGCGGACGCTCCGTATCGTGCTTATGCGGCGGATAGCCCGACCAACAGCCGGCATCGGCATAGAGTTCACTCACGAGGAGATTGCCGGCGCGGCCCGTGGCGTTCTGGCCGAGAATATGAAAAATCCGACGCCTTGAGTGCGTCGTCGCCGAGCCGACTTCCACCATCTCGACTTCTTCCGGCGTGATCCGAAACGGCGAAAATGACCCGGCGCAAACTCCGCCCGCCACCGCGATCTCCGTGCCGTCGCGCCGCGCGCGCACCGTGACGGGCGAGTGGGTGCCGCAGTAAACCGAGTCTGCCGGGCCGTCCCAAATCCCCGCGCGCCGACCGACGTCTTCAAACGCCTGCCCCGCCACCGACACATCCGCCGCACCGGCAAGCACCACGCACAGCAACTCGCAACCCGGCACGGTCAGCGTCAGCGACTCGCCGGCCCGTAACCGGAGCACATTGAAATAACTCAACGCCAATAGGCCGGACTGCGGCGCAACCAACGCGCGGTTCCGGTTGTCGAACGCGCGCAGGTGACGGGAGGCGGAATTCATCGCCGGCCTCGTCAGCCGCCAAACTTTGCGATCCGCCCGGCCACATCCGCTCGCAGCCGGTCGACATGACCCAGCGCAAACTCCCGCACGCTCAGCGTGTCGTCGCGAACCAGCGGCGTGAGGTCCATCGCGAAAGAGATCGCGTTCGTCTGGTCGGTGGCGTGTGAATTGAAGAACGTAGCGTTGGCCAGCCGCCGGCCCATCGCCGCGAGGTCGTAACGTTTGCCGCCGGCAATCTGCGACTCGAAGACTCCGACCAGTTTTGCCGCCAAATCCGGATTCGCGCTGGCATCCATCGCGACCTTCTCGTTGTCCGCGAGCCAGTCGAGATCACGCCAGCCTTCGACGCCGAGCACGCGCGCCGGCCGCCGGTCGAGCGGCAACGCCCGCAAGGCCTCGATGCAGCGCAGAAAACACGCGACGTGCGTGTCGTGCTTGTCCGCCGGCTGGTGCAGGCAAACCACCTCGGGCCGGCAGCCGCCAAAAATCGCCGCGAGGTCCGCCGTCACGCCCGCGTGGCCGGCCTGCTTCACGTCGCTGCTCGGATGCGCGAGCTGGAGCTGCAGATTATAGTTACCCAGCACCGCAGCCGCGCGTTGCTCATCGCGGCGAATCAACTGCATCTGGGCATCGGTCACGTCGGCAAATTTCCCCGTGCGCGCCGAGCCCGCACCGTTGGTCATGACGACGCCGGTGAAAAACCGGTCGGCCCGCCCGAGACATTCGGTCACCGCCGGATAGGCGTTGATCTCGATGTCATCTTGGTGGGCGATGACGCACAGGTGCGTCGTCCGCGCGAGCGCCTGCGCGGCATCGCCGCCGGCAGGCAAAAACACATCGGCTTCAGGACGGGAGAATTTCATCGAACCAATCCGCTAGGGACCGTGTTTATTTTTTCGCCGCCAAGAGCGCCGCCAGCGCGGCCTCGTCGACCTCGCCCTGCACGGCGTGCAAATGATGCAGCACGCCCATGCGGTCTTCGGGACTGGCCGACGAAATATCGAGCATCCAGTCTTCCGTCTTCGCCGCCTCGACGACCACGCCGTCGGTCCACGCGATCACTTCCGCCGCGTCGATGAAACCTTCCGTGAGGCCGCGGATGAAATACTCGGCCATGGTGCGATAATTGGGAGCAGTTGCCATAAGCGCGAAAGCGAGCCGACGACTTCGGGCGTCGTCAAGCGACAGCCTTTCGATCGCTCAAAACAACTTCGCCGGATACGTCCCGCTCGCGACCAGCTCGGCGATCGCCGCCTGCACGCGCGGTTTGTCCTCGCGATAAGTCACGCCGAACCAGGTGCTCGCCGTCGGCAGCACCCGCACCGTCGCCTGCGCCCGAGCCACCATGCCCGCCACCGCCGCCGGCAGATAAAATTCCGCCTTCGGTTCATGGCCCCGCGCACTCAGGAACTCGCGAAACTGCTCGTCCAAGCCCGCCAAAACCACCGGCGTAAAGCCCCAGCAGTTCATCGAAACGGTTTCCTCGCCCGTGTAGTTTTTTCCCGCGCCCACCTCGGCAGGCAAGATCCCCGTCTGCTCCACGATACCCCTCAACCGCCCAAACTTTACCGAGCACACCCCGCGCGACACCGCGCCGTGCTCCGACAACGTGCGATCCAGCCGGAAGCCCACCATCGCAAACTCCGCCAGCGTCGTCTTCGGCGGCCGGTGCCCCGACATCGGGTCGTAGCCGGACGGGGCCGGGGCCAGAAATCCGCCCAACTGCGCAAACGAATCGGCGCCGTAGAAATCATCCGCATTGATCACCGCGAAGTTGCCGTCGAGCACCTTGCCCGCGCACCACACCGCGTGTCCCGTGCCCCAGGGTTTCTCACGCCCCGCCGGCACCGCGAAGCCTTCGGGTAACGCCGCGAGCGATTGAAACACGTAATCGATCGCGATGTGCCCGGCGTATTTTGCGGCGACCTGCGCTTTGAAGAGTTCGGCGAATTCCTCGCGGATCACAAACACCACGCGCATGAAACCCGCCCGCACCGCGTCGAACACCGCATAATCCAAAACCGTCTCGCCCGATGGACCGACCGGATCAATCTGTTTGAGGCCGCCGTAACGCGAGCCCATCCCGGCAGCGAGCACGAGCAGAGTAGGTTGCATGGCCCAAACCAACATCACCGCTGCAAAAAGATAAACCTGTAATTGATAAAAAACTCCCCTAGGCACCGCCTCCACGTCGTGCTAACGAAAATAAATCCAGCGTTCAACCTCCGCCCCACCCATGCCCGTCCCTTACTTCCCTTTCACCGACGAGCCCTATCAACCGACCATGGGACTCAAACCCCTCGACCTCGCCCAGTGGCTGGAGCCTGACCTCCTTCAAGCGGCCCAACTCCGCCTCAAGGCCGATCTCCTCGTGCGCGAGCACGCGCTCGTGCTGCGCGCCTCACCCGAGTCAAAAGTCGCCTGCCGCGAACTTTACGCGACGCTCGCCGCTCATCTCCCCGTTCACCACCCCGACCTCTACACGGCCGACTCAACTTCGCTGATCGTTCGCGCCCTTGATCGCGCGTTTCCGCTCACCCCGCCGCCCGAAGCGGATGCCCGCGCATTGCTTTCGACCGTGGCTCGTTGGGTGCAGGAAGATCTCTGCGTACTCGCACCCGCCGCACCCGTCACGATCACGGCCGGTGCGGTGTGCTTCCCTTCACGTTGGAACTTGCCGGAGAAGTTCGGCCAAGCCTCGCCCGCGATCCACGCTCCCGTCCCCAAGTTCGCCGGCACTATCGGTCCCGCGACCCACAGTTTCCTGGAACGCCTGACCGTGGAGAAACCGGTCTGGCGACTCAATTGGACGCTGCACGACTCCGACCACCTGTTCGCGCCGCACGCCGTGCCTGGCCGCGACGACCTCACCCCGGCCAACGTGCTCACCCATGTCTTCCTCCGCACGGAGCGCCAGACCCTGCGTCGTCTGCCTGTGAGCAAAGCCGTCGTCTTCACCATTCGCACCCACCTTCACCCATTGCTCGAAGCCCTGCCCACGCCCGAAGCCACTCGACTGCTGCTGCACACGCTCGAACACCTTCCCACGGAAGTCGCCGCCTACAAGGGCATGGCGAAGTTCATCGCTCCGCTCAAAACCGCCCTCGCCGCCCGGCTCGCCTGATTTCTGGTTCCTCGCTGTTTTCGGCGGGTGCGTGAGAACGCAGCCTCTCGGTCGCTTTCAAAAGTTCGAGATTCTGCCGGCGATTAGCCGGCCCAAAATCACCCGTGGAGACGATCAGTCGAAATCCACTTCCGAGGCGCGGCGGTAGCGGAGCCATTCGCAGTAAAAATTCCGGGGCCTCGTCTCTATTTTATCGGTCCACCCAAGGAGCGGATTTGCCCGCAGATGCCCGCGAATCGGCGCGAATGACACTAAAAAACCAAATTCAACCAGCCCCCGCCGGCGATTAGCCGGCCCAAAATCGCCCGTTGAGACGATCAGTCGAAACCCGCTTCGAAGGCGCAGCGGTAGCGGAGCCATTCGTGGTTATAATTTCCGACGGTCGGGTTTGGTTTCGCCGGCTATGCACCGGCAACCACCCGCACTGCCCTAACCCCGCCCGCCCTTGAGCAGCACGAGAAAATCGGTGCCCTTCGATTCAAACTCGCGCCAATAACTGTCCTCGATCTCCTCCAGCCGCTTCGCTTCATCCTCAGTCAATTCTTCGCTGAGTTTAGTCGAACCCAACTCCGCCTTGAGATCGCGCTCTGCCAGCCGCTCGACCAGTTCGCGCCAAAAGGCGTCCTCTTCAAACCGCGCCATTTTTTCGAGCAACGCTTCGGATTCCAATTTGTCCGAAGGCTGAAACTCACCCTCGGCGACTTCCTCAACGAGATCGGCGCAGCCGAGCGGAGTCGCGAGCGCGAACAGTTTTTGCGCCGCATCGGCATACCGCTCCGGCAACACGTCCGGAGCATCGCTGCCGCTGCTCGCGACCCGCAGCCCCATGTAAGCGAGTTCGAGAATGCGGGCATATTCCTTGGCCGTGAACGAAACTTTCATGCGCCGAAACAGCCGCGTACCCCCGCCCCGCGCAAGGCCGGACTGTTCCACACCCGCCTCCGGACTGCTGTCTACAGCTCCTCCGCCGGCAATCCGTCCAGCGGCGGCGGCACCGCCCCCAGGCCCGGCGCGCGCGTCAGCGACCCGATCCGCACTTCGCCCATCCGCACATCCATTCGCGGCCAGTGCGGCGCCACCGCCGCCCGACAGTAAACATCGCCGTGGTGTTCGAGGACATGGTCCTGCACCGCGGTCGGCCACGCTGAGAGCCCCGCGAAATAATGGTGCCCGTTGCGCTCCACGCTCTCCACCCCGAGCGCGGCTTGCACCGCCAGATCCTGCAACACCGCCACCGGGCCCACATTCGCCAGATCCTCGCCCGAGAGCATCCCCGGTTCGCCCGCCGCGCGCCGCTGCGCCAGCCGGCACGCATTGGCTACGCCTTTGAAAATGCCTTTGCAGTTTTTATGGCTCGTTCCCGCGTAGCCCAGCGCCAGCGCCGCCGGCACGCTGCCCGTCTCCGCGTCCGACTCGTCGATGATGATCGGCGGCCGGTCCGGCCACGCGCGCGCCAGCTCGCCGATCGCGTCCGACAACGCGACTTCCCGATGCCACGGTTGTTCGATGAACAACAACCGCGGCCACAACACCGCCAATTCCGGCGCCGCCATCAGCCGGCGCGCGTAGTCCGCAAACGCCCCCACCGTTCGAAAACTTTCGTTACCATCGAGAGAGAAAGCCCAGTCCGTCCCCGTGCACTCCTTCGAAAAAATCTTCGCCATCCGCGCCAAGCGTTCGAAATCACGCGGCTCCTCCCCGTTGATCTTCAGCTTGAAATGTCGCAGTCCATAAACCCGTGCGCACGCGTCGAGCGCCTGCGGCAACCGGTCGTTCAACCGCTCTTCCGGCGGGATGTCGCCGTCCACCAGCGGATCGCCCAGCCCCACCGTGTGCCGCACCGTGATCGCCTCGGCCGGGACCGCCGGCAGCCAGTCGCGCGGCGCCGAGCCCGCCAGCTCAGGCCACAACGTCCCGAGGTCCACGCCAAAAATATTGGCCCGCAAGCCCGCCGCGAATCCCGCCCCGTGCATCCGGCCAAACGCGTCGATCAGCCCGCGCTCCACCAGCGACGTCCCAAACTGCGCGAGCAGCGGCGCGATCTTTTCCTCCGCCGCCCATACCGCCTGCGCCGCATACAGCTCGCGCCAAAACTCGAACACCGTCGCTGCCTTCACGCCGAAAGCGTGGTCCACCGCCGCGCGGATTACCTCCAGCATATCCTCGATCTCGTCCTTCGGCGCCCGCACCGGATCTTTCGTGAACCACTTCGGCGGCAGGTGGTCCGCCGCGACCCCCGTCGCGACTCGCCCATCGATTTCAAAGGTGAACGCGAGGATCACGTGCGGCAGCTCCGTGAGCGTGGCGATGCCGTAGCGAAACGGCATCCGCAGCCGCAGGTGCGTGCGGTGGAGCTTGACGGCGCGAAGTGAGATCATGGGTCGCGGCCTCTCAACCAAACATCGCGTCGAAATGCGGCGAGGGCTGCAACACCGCGCCGCTCTGCGCGTAGTAATCCGCGTCGAGCTCGAACACGCCGCGCTGCGTCCGCGCCCACGGCGCGTCGGCGCGCGGGTGGTAGCCTCGCATCGTCTCCCAGTTACGATAATTTTGATGGCCGTTGGTTTCGATCAGCCCGATCCCAAGACCCGGAAACGGCGCGAGCCGAGCCGCCACGTTCTTGTTCCACTCGACGAGCAACGGGCTCACCGTCAGGTCGGCGCAGAAACAGGGCACGCCGTGCTCGTGCGCGAGCTGCGCAATCTTGAGCGACATGCTGAACGTCTTCGCGATCGGCTTCAGCGCGATCGCAGAATACCCCATCTGAATGCGCTTCAGCGCGTCGTGGTCCGTGTGTGCGCTCTCGTCCGCCGCCACCCGCACCGGAATGTCGCGGATGTCGATCTCCAGCTCCTCGGGAAACGGTTCTTCGATGAGCGCAATCTGGTCAAAGGCTCCGATGGCCTTCGTGTGGTCGAGCAGGCGCAGGAGCGTCTCCTTGCTTTCATAGCGCCCGTTGGCGTCGAAGTAATACGGCAGCTTGCCGTTCGCCGTGTAAGGCGTGCGGGCATCACCGATGGCCGCGTGGATCGCGCTGATCCGCGCCATATCTTTCTCGAGCATCTCGGCCTGCGTGCCGGGCTGGCCGATTTTGATCTTCATGAAAAAATAGCCCGCCTCGACCGCCGCTTTCAGTTCCTCGATCGGAATGCCGTAGGCCATGAGCGGAATGCTCGCCGCCCGCGTGTGCCGGTGCGCGAGCGCCGGCCGGTAGGCAGCCGGGATGAGATGGTCAAAATTGGAAATCCCGTTCTCCGCCGCGTAGAGTTGCCACACCGCGAAATCGACGCCCACGAGCGCGTTGAGGGCAAAAGTCTCGCGCAACCCCGCGTGCCCCGTGATTTTTTTGCCGTAGGCATAGACGTCGTGCCGGATCGATTCGAGCAGCGCGACGGGATCGGAAAACGTCTGTCCCTTGAGTTGCTGCACGGCCCACTCGCTCATCGCATACATCAGCGCGTTGCCACCGCTCTCGGAGTGCCCCGCGAAGACCTGGGCGTCGCTCCACAACACACCCTGCGAACACAGTCCGATCCCCCGCTTGCCGCCCGCGCTCCCGAGCATCGCCGCGCTTTGCCAGATCTCCGACATATACCCGCCCTTGAACCCAAACGGCCGCACGAGCGGCTCCCGCTCAAAATTCGAACCGACGGTGGTGATCGTGATGGACTTCATGTATGTCGAAAGCTTCGTGAAAAAGAAAACCGTGCCGAGCCATCACCCGCCGTCAACTCTGCCGCCCGGTCTTCACGCCACCTCGATCACCGGCCGGCACATCGCGCCCGAGCAACCCGGCCAGTTAAGCGGCAGCGCCCAGAATTTTACCGGTGCCGCCAACGCAAACACTTCCGCCGGAAATTTCAGCTCCTCCACCACCCACAGCCCTGCACCCAGCAAAATCGTGTGCGTCTCCGCGTTGATCGCGCCGCCCCCTCCGATCGAATAGTGGTCGATCCCCACGCCGCGAACCCCGCGCGCCACCAGCCAGCGCGCGCCCGCCGGATCGACATACGGCGAGTGATGCAGCCACTCCTCCGTCTTCGCCCGCCGATCACCCCAGCCCGTTGCGAGCAACACGATCTCGCCCGCTGCGAGTCCCGGGAGTTTTTCCGCCAGCAACTCCGCCGTGATGGGCGCATCGGCGGTCAGCCCGCGCAAATCCGCGATGCGCGCCGGTCCGATAAAGGTCTCCAAGGGCAACGCATCGATGCTCTTTCCGCCCGCGATCTTGTGCAGCGGCGCGTCGAGGTGGCTGCCCGTGTGCGTGGCCATCGCGACCTCCTCCATCCGCCAGCCGTCCGCCGGGTGGTCCGCCGTGCGGCGAAACGACACCGGCGGATGCACCGGACAATTCGGGGCAGTATCAAAGAGCGGCTGCGAGAGATCGATGAGGCGCATCGTCAAAAAGCGTTCTAATTGTGATGCCGAGGCAACCGCCGACATTTTCCTCGGTCAAGACTCGTACCGATTTGCCCTCCACGCCCCCCAGCGTTTAATCCGACCATGCGTCCAACCTACTTCATTCTCGCCCTTCTCGTCTTCACTCTCCCCATGTCCGCCCAAGAAGCCTTCCCTCCCACTCCTGCCGGCACCACCGAACTCAAGACGCTTCCCGCCGGCGTGCTCCTGAAATCCGCCGGCCGGGGCAACTACTTCGACGGCGCAGACAACCTCTTCGGCCCGCTCTTCCGCTACATCTCAAAGCACAACATCGCCATGACGACTCCGGTCGAGGCGCGCATCGACGATGCGGCGATGTTTTTTTGGGTCGCCGAGAGTGAGCGCACCAAGGTCGCCGGCAACGAAGCGGGGGTCGAGGTCATCAACATCCCCGAGCGGCGCGTCGCCAGCCACGGCGCGCGCGGCGGCTACTCGCGCGCCAACTTCGAAACAGCCCGCGCCACCCTGCTCGCCTGGCTCGCCGCCCAGTCCGCCGTCGAGGCCGCCGGCGAACCCTACGGCGTCTATTGGAACGCTCCCTACGTGCCTTTCTTCCTGAAACGTTTCGAGGTCCACATCCCCGTCCGCCCACGACAACCGTGATCCCACCCTGCCCGGGCTTGGGACTTCGGTTAACTACGGCAGCCGGATCCCGGACGCCTCGATCACGATCCGCTTCGCTTTAAACAGGACGCCGATCGCCTGCTTGAACGCCTTCTTGCTCACTTCGAACGTCGCGCGGATTTCCTCGGGTGGACTACCGTCGTGCAACGCCAGCCGCCCGCTCGGGCTCGCCTTCAGCGTTTCAAAAATCTTCTCCGTCAGCGGCAAGATCCGTCCGTAACCCACGCGTCCGCCGTTGAGCGTGAGGTCGATCTTCCCGTCGGGTCGCACCGCCTTGATGAACCCGTCCATCGCCTGCCCGGTCGCCAGCGGCCCAGTCAGATCGCTGAAATAAAACAGCCCGCGATGCGTGTGGTTCACCACCGCGTTGTAGCCCAACGGCGATTCCCCGGTCACGAGCAGCTTCACCGGCTGCCCCGCCACAAACGGCGGCGGCGCGAGATTCAGGTAGCGATTGAGCCGGGCGCTCGCGATGACGCGGTCGGTCTTCTCGTCGAGCGCCACCCGCACCACGAGCCACGCGCCCTCGCGCAACGGCACCGCCTGCTCCCGGATCGGCAACAACAAGTCTTTCTCCAGCCCCCAATCGAGAAACACCCCGATGCGCGGGTTGACGCTCACCACCCGCAGATAGGCGAACTCGCCCACCATTGCGTAGGGCGTCTCCGTCGTGGCCACGATCCGGTCCTCCGAATCGCGGTAGACGAAAACATCCACCAACGCCCCGACCGCCGGCCGCTGCTTCAGCTGCTTGCCCGGCAACAACACATCGCCGTGCGTGCCCCCATCGAGAAAATAGCCCGGCGGCATCTCGCGCAGAAAAGGAAGCCGATTACGTTTACCAATTGAAGCCATGTGCCCGCCAACGTGCCCAATTCCCCCCGCAAGAGGAGGCAAATCGCACGGCGTTTTCTTGGTGCGCGGCATCACCGAACGCGGCAGTTCAACCCGACGCCAAGCGCACTCGCCGCCGCCACTCCCGTGCGCTCGGCCCCTGAACGCGCTTCGGCTCTTGCGAACCCACCCCGCTCTTCAAAGTTTCCTCTCAGCCAGCCCCGCTTTTGCCCCAAGCCCAAATGTCCACGATCCATCAACCCCATGCGATTTCCCGGACTTCCACTCGGGGCGCCCTTCTTCCGACTTTAATGGTCAACGTTCTTATCGCCGGCGTCGGCACCTTGCTTCCACTCAGTGCGGACCCCGCCACCGCCGAGGCGCTCTTCGTCCGCCGCGTCCAGCCGCTCTTTGCGGAGAAATGCATCTCCTGCCACGGCCAGGACGAAGCCAAGATCAAGGGCGGCCTCGATCTTCGCACCCAAGCCGCATTTCTCATCGGCGGCGACAGCGGCCCCTCGATCGACACCGCCAATATCCCAAAGAGTCCGATCCTACTCGCCGTGCTCCGCCAAAGCGAAGACTTCGAAGCGATGCCGCCGAAGGAGGCCGACAAACTTTCCTCCGAACAAATCGGCTGGCTCCAATCTTGGATCGCCGCCGGCGCACCTTGGCCCGACAACGCCAAACAAAAGTCCATCGCGGCGGCGAACGCCGAAAAATGGTCCGCCGAAGACGGCGTCATCATGCCGACCAGCGGTGGCCTATCTCCCGATTGGACAAACCGCCGCTACAAACCCGAGGGCATGTGGGCGTATCAGCCCGTCAAGAAGCCCGCCGTGCCCGAGATCGGCCCGCACCCCATCGACGCGTTTCTCGCCGCGCGCCTGCCCGCCGGCCTGCCGCTCGCTCCGCCCGCCGACGCCCGCACCTTCATCCGCCGCGCCACCTTTGATCTTCTCGGTCTCCCGCCGACCCCCGACGAGGTCGCCGCCTTCGAGCGCGCGACGATCGAGAATCCAAAATCGGCAATCGAAAATCTAATCACCCGCCTCCTCGACAGCCCGCACTACGGCGAGCGGATGGCGCAGCACTGGCTCGACGTCGTGCGCTACGCCGACAGCAGCGGCTTCGCCAACGACTACGAAAGGGGCAACGCTTGGCGCTACCGCGACTACGTCGTGCGCTCCTTCAATACAGACAAGCCCTACGACGAATTTGCCCGCGAGCAGATTGCCGGCGACGAACTGGCCTCCCCGGGCCCCGACGCGTTGCTCGCGACCGGCTTCCTCCGCATGGGCCCTTGGGAACTCACCGGCATGGAAGTCCCGAAAATCGCCCGCCAACGTTTCCTCGACGATGTCACCAACGGCGCCGGCGAGACGTTTCTCGCGCAGTCGCTCCAGTGCGCGCGCTGCCACGATCACAAGTTCGATCCGGTGCCCACGCGCGATTATTATGCCATTCAGGCGGTCTTCGCCACCACCCAGCTCAGCGAACGCCCCGCCGCGTTTCTCCCCGCGGAGAACCTCGAAGGCTTCGACGAGAAAAAATATCTGGAGCCGCGCCGCGCCTCTTACCTCGCCACGCTGGAGCGGCTCGACTCCCAACTCGTTGCCGCCGCCGAATCATGGTTTACTGAGCGCAACCTTGACCCGACCGCTTGGCGAGCCGCCGTGGCCGAGGCTATGGCCAAGCGCGGGGAAAGTGCCGGCCGTCGGCGTGAGTTCAACGGCGTCTTTGAACAAGCCCGCGGGATCCTCACCCGCAAAAAAATTCCGGAAGAACAATTCCCACCGAAACTCGTCGGCTTTAGCCCCGAGGACTACGGCAACGAACGCGTCGCTCGCAAAGGTCTCGAACGCCTCAGGTGGGAACTCGACCGCTACGAGCCCGTGGCCCTCGCCGTTTACTCCGGTCGCACGCCCGACCTGAAATCCGTCAACGCCCCCATGCGGATGCCCGCCACCCGCATGACCGAGGGCGAACTCGAAGAGACGCGCATCTTGCCTTACGGCGATCCGTTCGGCGGCCAAGAGCCCGTCGCCCCCGGCGTGCTCAGCGCTATCGGTCTCCCGCCGCCGTCCGCGATCCCCGCCGCGATCGAAGGCCGTCGAGCCGCGTTCGCCGCCTGGGTCGCCGACCCCGCCAATCCGCTCACTACCCGCGCCATCGTTAATCGCGTCTGGCTTTGGCACTTTGGCCAGCCGCTCGCCGGCAACCCCAATAACTTCGGCAGCACGGGCAAGAAGCCCACGCACCCCGAACTCCTCGACTGGCTGGCCGCTACTTTCGTCGAAGAGGGTTGGTCTTTCAAAAAACTGCACCGCCTCATCATGACCAGCGAGGCCTATCGCCGCTCCACCGCGCACCCCGACCGCAAGCTCCTCGCCGAGAAAGACCCGGCCGGCACGAGCTACGCCGCCTTCACCCCGCGCCGGCTCACCGCCGAGGAATTGCGCGATGCCATGCTCGCGACCACCGGAGAGCTCAATCCCACCCTCGGCGGCATCCCGAACCGCCCCGAGATGAATCTCGAAGCCGCCCTCCAACCGCGCCAAGTCATGGGCACCTTTGCCTCCGCTTGGGTCCCCAACCCGCTCCCGGCCCAGCGCCACCGCCGCAGCCTCTACGCCCTGAAAATCCGCGGCCTGCCCGATCCAGCGATGGAGGTGTTCAACCAGCCCACGCCCGATTTTTCCTGCGAACGCCGCGACGCCTCCACCGTCACGCCTCAGGTTTTCAGTCTTTTCAACAGCGCTGCGAGCCACGGTCGTGCCCTAGCGCTCGCTGCGCGCGCGATCAAGGAGACCTCCACCGACGCCGCTGCGGTCGCCCGCTGCTTCACACTCGCATTCTCCCGTGCACCAAACGCCGCTGAACTCGCGGCCTGTCTTTCGCATTGGAAGAAAACCGCCGACCTTATCGCCGGAGACAAACCCGTCTCCTCCGCTCCACCGCTCGAAGTCCTGCGCGAAGCCGTCGAGGAAAATACCGGTGAGAAGTTTTCCTTTACCGAGCGTCTCCACGCCAACGCCGACTTTGTTCCCGACCTTCGGCCGGCCGACGTTCCCCTCCGCACCCGCGCGCTGGCCGATGTCTGCCTCGCGCTCTTGAACGCCCACGAGTTTTCCTACGTTTACTAAAACCGTTATCCCCCAATGAGCACACCCTACTTTCCTTGTGCCGGCGCCCGTGCCCTCCACGCGCCCACGCGTCGCGATTTCCTATACAGCCTCGGCGCCAGCGTCGGCAGCGTCGCCTTCTCGGCCCTCCTCTCCCGCGATCTCGCCGCCCAAACCCCATCGTCCCCCGCGGGGCCGCTCGCACCCAAACCTGGTCATTTCCCCGCCAAGGCCAAAAACTGCATTTTCCTGATGATGGAGGGCGGCCCTTCGCACATCGACACCTTCGACCCCAAGCCAGCTCTCTCGCGCCTGCACCTCCAGGAGTTCATCCGCGAGGGAAAGCAAAAATCCGCGATGGAAAGCGGAAAACGCTACTACGTCCAAAGCCCGTTTTCGTTTCACAAGGTCGGTCAAAGCGGCGCCGACATGGCGACCAATTGGTCTCACCTCGCCAAGGTCGCCGACGATCTCTGTTTCTACCGCGGTTGCCAGGTGGACAGCGTGAATCACCCGACCGCGATGTATCAGATGAACACCGGCAACCGTTTCGGCGGTGACCCCGGTTTCGGCTCTTGGGTCAACTACGGCCTCGGCTCTCTCAATCAAGACCTCCCCGGCTTCATCGTCCTGCCCGAAGTTTCCTACCCGCAAGGCGGTGCGGCCAACTGGAGCAACGGCTACCTCCCCGCCAGTTTTCAAGGCACCCCGCTCCGCGCGAAAGGCTCGCCCATCCTCGATCTCGCTCCGCCCGCCGGCGTCACTCCGGCCCGCCAACGCGCCAATCTCGACCTGCTCGCCTCGCTCAACTCGGCCCATGCCGCCCGCCATCCCGGCCACGACGAACTCGCCGCGCGCATGGACAACTACGAACTCGCTTTTCGTATGCAGCTGCAAGTTCCCGAGACCTTGGACCTCTCCAAGGAGGACGAGAAAACCAAAGCCAGCTACGGCATCGGCCAAGACGCGACCGATGCGTTCGGCCGCAAATGCCTGCTCGCCCGCAAGCTCGTCGAGAAAGGCGTGCGCTTTGTCCAACTCTACAACGGCACCTGGGACAGCCACGACTACATCGAGCGCGCCCACGGCAACCTCGTGCGCGGCGTGGACCAACCCATCGCCGCCCTTATCGCCGATCTCAAGCAACGCGGCCTCCTCGACAGCACGCTCGTCGTCTGGTGCGGCGAGTTCGGTCGCACCCCCGACAACGGCGTGCGCGGCGGCACCGCTTACGGCCGCGACCACAACCCGACCGCCATGACGATGTGGCTTGCCGGCGGCGGCGTGAAAGCCGGCCACACCATCGGGGCCACCGACGAGACCGGCATGACCGCTGTGGACAAGGTCCATCACGTCCGCGACGTTCATTGCACGCTCCTGCGCCTGCTCGGCTTGGACGACAATAAACTCACCTACTATCACGCCGGCCGCTTCAAACAGCTCAGCCAATTTGGCGGCACGGTCATCAAAGAACTCATCGCCTGATTCCACCGGTGTCATCGCTTCCACCCACGATCCGCCCTCTGCTCGCCTCCGACCACGCGGCGACCGCCCAACTGCTCCACCGTTCCCTCGTCGATTGGTATCAAAGCCGCCTCAACCAAGGCGCCCGCTTCGGCGATTCGCCCGATCCTTTTCGCCTCTTCCCCGAAGTTTACGCCGCGCTCGATCCCGGTGAAGCGCTCGCCGCCTGCGACGCCACTTCAGGCGACCTACTCGGCGTGTGCTTCGTCCACCCGCGCCCCACGCACGTCGCTCTCGGCATCGTCGCCACCGCCCCCGAGGCTCAGGGCCGCGGCGTCGCACGCGCCCTGCTTGCGCCCGCCCTCGATCTCGCCCGTCGCACCGGTCGGCCCGCGCGCCTCGTTTCCAGCCTGCTCAATCTGGATTCATTTTCGCTCTACTCGCGCCTCGGCTTCGTCCCGCACACGATCTACCAAGACCTCACGCTCACCGTCCCCGCCGCCGGCTTGCCCGGTTCTCCTCCACCCGGCGCCGCGCGCGTGCGGCTCGCGACCGATCCCGCCGAAGCCCCGCGGCTCGCCGCCTTCGAACTCGCCTGGCAAGGCCTCGACCGCACCACCGACTACACTTTTTTCCTGCGCAACACCGTCGGCGACTGGCGCACGTGGGTGCTGGAAAACGCCGCCGGAGAACTCGAGGGTTTTCTCGTCGCGAGCAATCACCCCTCGTGCGTCATGCTCGGCCCCGGCGTCACCCGTGATGAAACCGCCGCCGCGGCCCTGCTCTGGCGCGCCCTCGACGCGCAACGCGGCGCGAGCCCCGTCTTCCTCGTGCCCTGCACCGCCGCCGGCCTGGTGCACCAGTGCTATGCTTGGGGCGCCCGCAACGTCGAACTCCACGCCGCCCAAGCCCTCGGCCCGATCGCCCCCGCCCGCGGCCTCACCTTCCCGACTTTCCTGCCCGAATCCGGTTAGACTTCACGCACCGCTTCTCCCTCCCTCATCCGTCCGCGAGCGCGGCCAACCTACGCGCTTCATCGCCGATGTGACCGTGCGCTTCTCATCCGGCCGCCACGTTTCGCCCTTCCCCTTCTCCGCCCCATCCCTCCACCCATGCGCTCCGCCTTCGCACTTCTCCTCCTGGTTCTCCTGCTCGCTCCCCACGCCCCGCTTTCCGCCGCCGCGCGCCCCAACATTTTGCTCATCCTCGTCGATGACCTGAAACCCACACTCGGCGCCTACGGCGACCGCACCGCGGTCACGCCTCATCTCGACCGGCTCTTCGCCCGCGGCCTGCGCTTCGACGCCGCGTATTGCAATCAAGCCGTCTGCGCCTCGTCGCGCTACACCCTCCTCCTCGGCGCGCGCTCCACGACGACCGGTCTCTACCAGTTCGGCCGCAACTTCCGCGACACTTACCCCGATGCCGTCACGCTTCCGCAACTTTTCCGGCGCCACGGCTACCGCGCGGAATCGATGGGCAAGGTCTTCCACGTCGGTCACGGCACCTACGACGATGATGCCTCTTGGAGCCTGCCCGCGCACAAGGACCTAGTCATCGAGTATCTCGATCCCGCCAGCACGCGCGACGGCTCGCCCACCAACGAACAGGCGCTCTTCACCAATCTCCGCCGCCCGCCCGGCTCCAGTCCGCTCCCGCGCGGCGCCGCTTGGGAAGCGCCCGACGTGCCCGACGATGCCTACGCCGATGCCCGCGTCGCCGCCCACGCGATCTCACGCCTGCGCGCCGCCAAAGAAAATCCCGCCGAGCCTTTCTTCTTCGCCGTCGGTTTCGTGCGCCCGCATCTGCCGTTCTCCGCCCCGATAAAATATTGGGATCTCTACGATCCCGCCCGGCTGCCCATGCCCGCCCGCGAAACCGCCCCGGTGGGCGTCGTGCCCGCCGCCATGAAACGCGGCGGCGAAATCGACGCGTTTTTCCCCGTGCCGAAGCCGCCGGTGCAGCCGTATCCCGAAGACATCAAGCGCCGGCTCATCCACGGCTACTACGCCAGCACGAGCTACGTCGACGCGCAGATCGGCCGCGTCATGACCGCTCTCGACGATCTGAAACTCGCCGACAATACCATCGTCGTTCTCTGGGGCGACCACGGCTGGCACCTCGGTGATCTCGGCATCTGGACGAAGCACACCAATTTCGAGCAGGCCAATCGCATCCCGCTCGTCGTGATCGCGCCCGGCGTCACGCGCCCCGGCACCCGCACCGGCCAACTCGCCGAAACCGTCGACCTCTACCCCACGCTCGCCGCCCTCGCCCACCTGCCGCAGCCCTCCGGCCCGGTTCCGTTGGACGGCATCAATCTCGTGCCCGTCCTAAAAAATCCCGCCGCCCGCGTGCGCGACCACGCCTACCACTGCTTCCCCCGGGGCGACTCGCTCGGCCGCGCCATCCGCACGGATCGCTACCGCCTCGTTGAATGGAAAAAAATCGGCGCCCCCGCCGACACCGCGCAAATCGAGCTCTACGACTATGCCGACGACCCGGTTGAATCCCGCAACATCGCCGCCGAGCAACCCGCCATCGTCACCGAACTCCGCGCGATTCTCACCACCCACCCCGAGGCCCGCAAAGCCGTGGCAGCGAAGCCGCCGGTGATTCCTGCGTCCCAAAAGTAATAGCCCGTCGTCGCGAGATTCGCATCAATGACAACTGCCGCGTGTGTTTCGTCTGGACCGAAAGCGGCGTCGAGGATGTGGAAATCGTAGACTATCACTAATCTCATGACCAAGAAACTGCCACTCCCCACGTCGGGTGAAATGCTGCGCGAGGAATTTCTGAATCCGATGGGTATCACGCCCTATCAACTGGCGAAAGATATCCACGTGCCCCAAACCCGGATTTCGGCAATCTTGGCGGGCGAGCGCACCATCACGGCCGACACCGGACTCCGCCTTGATCGCTACTTTGGACTCTCCGAGGGTTGGTGGGGGCGGCTCCAGTTGGACTGCGACCTGCGCAAGGCCCAACGCGAACTTGGCGCCCGCATCGCGCGCGAAGTGAAACCTCGCGAAGTCGCCGCCGCCTGACGCGGAGCGATCCAGTTGAGAGCTGCGGGGCCGTTGCTTGCCGACGTGCCGTTTTGCAGCGGAAGAACCGGTGCCAGCCCGAGCGGGGTCTGGCTTTGGAGCTTGAGGAGGAGGGATGAACCCGCCCCACCGCCAAGCCGAACGGAGCCGGCCGCATCAGGATCTTCAGCTAGCGTGAATCGGCCCCGCCGCCGGTTTCGGTGGTGCGCTGCTCGTCCAAATCCGGCGACTCGCTCTTTCTGGCAACATCGGCGCTTGCCGTGACTCTTACTCATCGTCACCTCGCCCGCCGTTATTTGCCTAGACGTCTTGCCTTGCAACGGGGAGCGGTCCCGTTCGCGGGGCTGTCGAATCATTGACGCCAAAAAGGTCGGGTCGGGTCGGGTCGGGTCGGGTCGGTCGATCCCGTGGTCCCGCCGTTCGACCAAAGGGCCATTCCCACCGATCCCGCGCGCCCGCACCTAAAGCCCACGATGAGCAGTTCCGTTTAGTCCGAATCGAAATTATCTCTCCGCCGCGAAATCCACCCGAAATCCCTCGACGAAATCGGACTGGTCGGCGATGGAATCGAGGCCGAGCTCCGCCCGCATTCATTCGATGCCACCCCCAGACCACGCCGCTTGGTTTTCCGAGAGCGTGCGACTGCATGAACCGGCGCTGCGGGCGCTTCTTTCCCGGCGGTTTTCGAGCCTCCTCGATCTGCGCACGTCGCATCCGGCGGAGGAACTTGTCACCGCTCCGGCCGGCCCCGTCGTCGTCACCCGCGCGCCCGTCTGGCACGGCGGTTTCGCCAACCGCACCGACAGCCATCGCACGGCGTTGCACGCCTTCTACCGCCGGCGCGACAAACCCCAGCAGCAATACCAGAAGCAACTCCTCCGTCCTAAGGTGCAGGCCTCTCTCCCCGCGGACCTCCGCCACCTCCTAGCCCTCAATGACGCGCTCAATGACGAACTGGCCAAATCCGGCGTCGCCCGCAGCGGGTTCGTCCCTGAGCATCCGCGAGCTTATTAACCTGGGTGCCCCGCGATTTCACTCCCGATGATCAAAACACTCTCTCCGCTCCGCCTGCTGGCTATTGCCATGTGCGCGCCAATTGCGTGCGTCTTGCCGCTCACCGCCGCGGTGCCGGCGCGGCCCAACATCGTCCTCATTATCTCCGACGATCACGGCACAGATGCGCTCGGCTGCTATGGCAACCGCGTCGTGAAGACGCCGCACCTCGATGCGCTCGCGGCGGATGGCACGCGGTTCACTCATGCCTTCGGCACCACCGCCAGCTGCAGCCCGTCCCGCTCGGTGATGCTCACGGGGCAGCAAAATCACCGCAACGGCATGTATGGTCTCCAGCATCAGGACCACCATTTCTCGTCGTTCGACGAAGTGAAAAGTCTCCCCGTGCGGCTGAGACAGGCCGGCTATCGGACGGCGCGAATCGGAAAATTCCATGTCGCCCCCGAGGCGGTCTATGCGTTTGAGACCGTGCTTTCGAGCGGCGGGGCCAACGATCCGGCGAGCCTTGGTCGCAGTCCCGTCGAGATGGCCACGCAATCCCGTGCGGTGCTCGCCTCAGCGGATCCGCGGCCCTTCTTCCTTTATTTTGCCACCGACGATCCGCATCGCGCCAACGCCATCCTGCCGGGCGGCAAGCCCACGTTCGACACCTACCCCGCGCCGAATCGTTTCGGCAACCGCGACCGCGGCTATCCGGGTGTGACCGAGATTAAGTTTCGCCCCGAGGACGTTGTCGTGCCGCCGTTCCTCCCCGACACGCCAACCTGCCGTGCCGAGCTGGCCGAGTATTATCAGTCCGTGGCGCGCCTCGATCAGGGTGTCGGCCGCCTGATCGCGCTCCTCAAGGAAACAGGCCGCTACGACAACACCCTCATCGTGTATCTCTCAGACAACGGCCCGGCGTTTCCCGGCGCCAAGACGACGCTCTACGATCCCGGCATCCGGCTCCCTCTGATCGTGCGCGCACCCGGCCGGACCCGTCCCGGCGCCGTGCAATCGGCGATGGTGTCCTGGGCCGATCTCACACCGACGCTCCTCGACGTCGCCGGCGCGCTGCCGGCGGGCGCGACGAACGAGTTCGACGGACGTTCGTTTCGATCCGCGCTCGACGGCGCGCCCATGGCCGACCGCGACGAAGTCTACGCGTCGCACTCGCTGCACGAGATTACGATGTATTATCCGATGCGCGCGGTGCGCACGCGCCGCCACAAACTCATCCATAATCTCGCGAGCGGACTCGTCTTCCCCTCGGCACTCGATCTCATCCAGTCGCCGTCGTGGATTGGCGTCACACGAGCGGGTGGCACGGTTTTTGGCCGCCGGCCGATCGCGCAGTTCCTCCGCCGACCGGCGTTTGAACTCTACGATCTGCAAACCGATCCGGACGAGGTCCTAAACCTTGCCGACGATCCCGCGCATCAGGAATTGAAGAACGAACTCGTGGGGAAACTCCGCGCGTTTCAGGAAAGAACCGTCGATCCGTGGCGGCACAAATGGATCTACGAATGATTTGCTGGCGGCCAGCCGGATCAAAAAACGGGTTCTAGTTTCGCCGTTCGTGGGTCAGTGATCGGACGCGTTTCGTTATCACCATGGCATCCGTTCCCCGACTACGTTTCTACGCCCGCCGTTTGCTTGCAGCCATGTTCCTCGGCGCGCCGATGGTGGCCGTCGCGGCGACAGCCGAGGCGGAGGCGCTGTTCTTCCAGCGGGTGCTGCCGCTCAGGCAGTAGGAGTGTCTCGCATGCCCCGGCAAGGACGAGGCCAAGATTAAGGGCAGCCTCGATCTGCGCACCCGCGCCGCGTTTCTGATCGGCGGCGACAGCGGTCTTTCGGTCCGGCCGGAGAAAATTGCCGAGAGCTCGCTCCTTCTCGCGGTCGGTCGCCAGAGCGACAACTTCGAGTCCAAGCCGCCCACGGAGTTTGACCCGCTGCCCGTTCCAACCGTCGCCGTCCCCGGGGGAAACACCGCCCACGCAAGTTTCGAATCGGCCGGCCGCGCCCGCAGGAGGCCGAGTCGATTGCCCGGGCAAGCCCTCGACTCTCCTTCCGCGCTCCGCAAAGTCCCCGGCGCCCGCCGTCGCTCACTTGCTGGCGAGATAGGTGATCAAGTCCGCCATCGCCCCCGCCGGGAGAGCAGCCTCCAACCCTTCGGGCATGAGCGACCGTCCGGAACTGACCAGCAGTCGCACCTCGTTTCGCAGGATCACATGCTCCGCGCCGTCGAGTCCGCGCAGCGTGATGCTGTTGCCCGCCTCCGCGACCAACATTCCCGCCAGCGAACGTCCGTCGAGCAGCGTCGCCGCATACATCATGTAGCGATCTTCCACCGCCCGATTCGGATCGAGAATGTGCGTCACCAAATACGGCGCCGACCGGTCCTTCACGACCGCGACATCCGGCCCGATCAGCCCGCCAGCTTCCTTGCCGAACGCGTGGCACGCGCGGCAATTCTGCGCAAACACCGCCGACCCTTTTCCCGCGTCGCCCCGGCGGTCTTTGAGCGCCGCCAACATCAGGTCGATCGCCGCCTGCCGGTTCGGATCGATGCCCGCCTGAAATACGCGCGTCGCCCGGACCGCCAGGTTCGCATCGATGTGATGCGTCAGCCGTTGTTTCTGCGCCGGATCAATCTGCGCGAGCATCGTCGGATCCGCCTCGACGCGGTCGAGCAACACTTGCGACCACGCTACGCGGCTCGTCACCAGCTCGATCACCGCCGCGCGCACCGCCGCACCGTGGCTAGGCCAACCGGCCAGCACCCGATTTGGCACCGTCGAACGGTTCATCCGCCCAAGCGTCGCCACCGCCGCGACCTGGACGTCGACCGGCACCTGCGGCACCAACAACCCGGCGAGCAATTCAAAGTCTTCGTCCTGCGCCGAGCGCGCGCGTCCCAAGATCCGCACCGCCGCCACCCGGTCTGCCGCCGGGGCGTTCGCCTCGGCCGCCACGCGCCGCGCCGCAGCAAACAGCGCATCCGTCCCCGCCAGCGCCCGCTGCATCGGCTCATCCGCCGTGCGCTGAAGTTGCGCGAGCGTCTTGTTATTGCGCTGCAACCAATCGAGGAGCTGCGCCAGCGAACGAAACGCCGCCGGCCAGTCACCCGCTTCACTCCGGCCCGCAATCGCCGTCAACAACCCCGCGAGCGCCTTCGCGTTCTCCGTCACGGTCGCCACTTCGACCAGCAGCGAATTCTCCGCCCCGCCGTCCCGCTGCAACGCCGCCATGAGCGTCTCGGCGTGGGGCAGCGCCGAGCTCATCGCCGCCGCCTTTACAAAACGATCGTCCTCCCGCCGCAGCAGTCGCGCCAGGGCCTCACCCGCCGCCGGTTCGCGCCATTCGCCCAACGTATACGCCGCCTGCAGCCGCACGCCCGCATCCGCGTCGTCCGCCCGCGCGATGATCGCGGGCAACAATTCAGGCGAGTCCTTCGTCCACGCCTCGCTCAACCGTACCGCCTGCCGGCGCACGCCTGGGTGCTCATCCGCCATCGCTCGGACAACGACTGCCGATTGCAATGCTCCGAGCCCCTGCAACGCCCACAGCGCCTGCGCCCGCGTTACCGGCCGCAGCGACTCCGCCACGAGTTTCTCCAACTGCGGCGCAGCCTCGCGCAGCTCGCGCCACCCGAGTTGCTGCTGCGCGAGATCGCGCACCACCCCGCTGGGACTTTCCAGCGCCGCGACCAAGCCCGCTGCATCCGCCCGGTCCAGCCGCGGCACCGCCCGCAGCGGCACACCTTTTGCCCGCACGCGATAGATCCGCCCTTTGTCCTCGCCCGCCCGCAGATCGCCCAGCCGCTTCTGCCACTCGGCCGGCACCCATTTCGGATGCTCGATCACCAGCCGATACATATCCGCGATATACAGCGCTCCGTCCGGACCCGCCCGCGCAGCCGTGAACCGCGACCACAGATCGGCCGACGCAAAAAACTCCGACTCCTTCTCGCCCTCCGGGCGCTCGCCGACAAACGACGACCCCACCGCGCTCACCCGCTCGCGATGGACCAGATTGTGCACCGGTTCGCAGACAAAGATATTCCCCGCCACCTCGGGCCCGAGCAGATCGTCGCGGTAGATCGCCGGGCTGCACGCCGACGTGAAATGGTTGAAACCGTGCGGGTCGTTAAACCGGGCGAAGGTCTCGCTCACCGGGAACACCCGCGCCGCCCCTGCGCTCGCCCCCACGGTCACGATCGCGTTTGGCGGCACCAAGTGCGGATTTCTCCGCAGGTAACGTTCTTCGAGCGCATAGTGCCAGAGCGGGTTCGAATTGTTGCAGCCAAACCAGTTCCCCCAATCGTCGCGGCTGCGCCCAAACTGCGAGTTCCCCACCAACAGCTCGATCTCGCCCGTATCCGGCGCGATGCGAAAGTCCCGCCGGCCGACGTCCACGGTCCGCTCGGTTTTCGTCGAGGTGATCTTTCCGCCGCTCTCCCCGTTCGCCAGATGCACCCAACCGTCGAGCGACCACTCGAGGCTGTTCGTGAGATGCTGCTCGTTGCCTTCGGCGAGCCCGCGAAATCGCACCGTCGTCCGGTCCGCGCGGCCATCGCCGTCGGTGTCCTGCAGGAAGAGCACGTTCGGCACCGAGGCCACGAGCACGCCGTCGCGCCACGGCAACACCGAGGTGGGCGCCCTCAGGCCGTCGGCAAACAGCGTGGATTTATCGAAAACCCCGTCGCCCCGCGTCGATTCCAGCACGCGAATCCGCCCGCCCGGTTTCCCTTTGCCATCCATGCCGCTCGGGTAGTCGGCCATCTCCACCACCCACATCCGTCCGTCGGGACCAAAGGAGAAATTGATCGGATCCAGCACCATCGGCTCGGCCGCGACGAGTTCCACTTCAAATCCGGCCGAGACCTTGATCGCCGCCAGCGAGGCCGCCGGGCTCCGCGCCTCCGGCACCACCAGAGTGGCGGGCGGCGCGACTTCCTTATAAGCGCGCGCCGGCGCGACCAGCCCAGCGCTCGCGACCACCAGCATTCCCACGCGTAACCAAAGTTTCATCGCGATGTTCCTTTCATAAAAGTTGCAGGTAACAGGTCATGCACGGTGCGTACAATCCGGTCTTCCGTGTCTTCGGCCAAGCGCGTCGGCCAGCCGTAATAGTCCATCGCGGCCTCCGCTTCATACCCACCTTCCTTGAGCACTTGCCGCGAGGGAATGTAACACGGCACGTGGTTCGCGTAGGCATTCACCCACAAGCGCGAAACTCCGAGCTCACGTTTCAACCGCAGCGCATACTCCGCGACGACTTCGCCGCCCAGAAACACCATCGCGAAATCCCCGTCAAACGCCCACGCCTGCACCGGATAGGGCACGATCGAGGGCAACGGTTTCCCCGCGTCGAGTGGTTTCAAAAACTGCGCCGCCGCGTAGGCCACATTCGGCTTTCCCGTGAGCCGCGCCTCGAGTTCCGCGCGCGGCACCGCGCGACCCAGAGGCAGTTCGATGCGGCGAAACGCCGCGTGCGTCACCCGGCCCAGCGCGCGCATTTCCCCCGCCATCACCCGCGCCACTTCATCGGCCACCGCGCCGCCGTTCGTCGCCACGGCCGGCAAGCCCCGGGGCTGCGGATCGGCGTCCGCCCCGCAACCGATCGCCACCAGCGCGACGGCCCCCGCGTGCCTGCCCTCGATGCGTTTCGCCGCCTCGCCGGCCCAGTCGGGATGCACGTAGTTGTCCCCGCCCTTGAGCGTCGTGCAATGGCACGCGTAGTTCACCAACACGGCGCGCACCGCGCCTTGCGCATCCACCGCCCGCAGCACAGGCAGCGCATGATCTACCGGCCCGCCCGGCGTCGCTTTGTAACCGGTGTGTTTGCCGTCAACAATCAGCCGGCGATTCACGGCGAACTCCGCCGTGCCTTGCGCCCACGCGAGCCGCGCCGGCCGTCGATCCGCCAACGCCGCCAGCGCCACTTCGATGAGTTTTTCCTGCAACCTCGCCGCGTAGCGCTCAATTCGCGCGTTCTCCTCCGCAGGCAGGTCCCGCGAAAACATGAAGGGAATGGTGCCCGCGATCGCCGGTCCCGTGTGTTGATGCGTCGCGCACACCGCGATGCGCTCGCGCGTGAGCCCCGGATGCTTCGCCCGCACCGCCGCCGCCACGGCATCGCTCATCGTTTCGCTCACCGCGATCACATCCGCTGTCACGATCACCACCGGCCCGTCCGCATCCGACCCGATCGCGAGCGCGCGCGCCGACAGCGGCGCCTCCACCCGCGTGGCCTCGGCGAGCCGCGACTGGTAACCCGCCAGCCGGATCGGCAGCTCCGGCGTGATATCAACTTTCGCCCCGCCGACCGCCACCGTCGTTTCCGCGGCACCCAGCGCGATCGCCAGCATCAGACTCAACACCCCTCCGAGGGCTCCGGCACGCAGGATCTTCATCGCTAAAATTACACTTTCTCAGGGATCGCATACGGCGGGCGTTGCGTCTCGCGCAGGAGATAGCGCGCGCGCTCCAGCGTGCCTTCGCCGCCCGACGCCACCCGCGCGATCCCGTCGCCGTTGCGCTCAATGTCCATCCACGGCCCGAGCGAGAGCGGACGCTTCGCCAAATCGACGCCGTGCACCCCGAGGTGATCCGCCAACGACCTCGCCACCCCCGCCGCCGCCGGCATCGCGTCCAACGCGCCCGCGATCTCCTGCGGCGTGGCCGGCGCTCCGACGCGCATCGAAATATTTCCGAGATGACACATCGCCGCCGAGGCGTGGCCGATCTCGGCCGAAGCCGCGAGATCCTGCGTGCGCCGGCTGCGCACCGCATCGAGAAAGTTCGTCATGTGCGCCACGACGCCGCCTTCCCCGGGGAATTTCTTGATGACCTTGCCGCTCAGGTCATTCGCCGTGCAACCGATCAGCCCCGCCAACGTGCCGCCTTCGCAATGCGCCACCACGCCCACGCGCAGCCCGCCCGCCTGGTCCATATACGTCACGCCCGGCTTCGCCGGCAGCCCGCGCGCTTCGAAAATCACCGGCGCCGCGTCGTAATCGTAAACCGCGATCTGCGCGTTCGGCGTCTCCGCCGGATCGTCGTGCACGAAGCGGCCCCCGAGCCCGAGCACCCGCTTCGGCGGTCCGTCGGCCCGCACCATGCGCCGCGCGACATCGAGGATGTGCACGCCGTTGTTGCCCAGCTCGCCGTTGCCCGTCGCCCACGACCAGTGCCAGTCGTAGTGCACCTTGTCCCGCTCAAGCGGCGACACCGGGGCCGGTCCGCAAAACGCCTCGTAATTCATCCAGTCCGGATACCACGGCGCCCGGCGCGGGATCGCGTCACGTTTCCCGTAGTAGGGCGCGTGGACATACTTGATCTTCCCCAGCCCGCCTTCGTGCAGAAACTTGATGCCCGCCGCGAGTCCGTCCTCCGAGCGATACTGCGTGCCCACTTGCACGATGCGCCCGTACTTTGCGGCGGCCTCCACCATCTTGCGCCCTTCCCACACGGTGTGGCTCATCGGTTTCTCGACGTAGACATCCTTGCCCGCCTGACACGCCCACACCGTGAGCAACGCATGCCAATGATTCGGCGTCACCACGAGCACCGCGTCCACATCCGCCCGCGCGAGCAACGCACGCGCCTCCGGGGTGGTAAACGGCGCCGCCGCCCCCGGTTTCAATGCGGCCTGCGCCTTCGCGATCTGCGTCGGATCGACATCGCACAACGCGACGACCCGCACATCCGTCCGCAGCATGAGTTGCTTGATGTGCGCCTGCGCCTTGGCCCCGCAGCCGATGATGCCCAGCCGCACCGCGTCATTCGCCCCGACCGGCGCAGCCCACGCGGGTGCCCGGAGTCCGGCAGCCAGCGCACCGGCTCCCGCCGCCCAAGCCGTTTTCACCAAAAATGCACGTCGGTTAATTTCTTTCATAGGGTCAAAGCGGCACTCGCGCCATCCCGACAAGCATACACGCCCGCCGCCGGGCTCAAGCCCGGAGGCGCTTTTCTTCGTCGAACACGGTGAATAATAGCCCGTGGCGGACGAGGTCACGAGCCCGTCCGCGCCTGCCCCCGCTCTGCCCCGCGCCGTGCCGACTTAGCCCGCTTCCGCCCGCACGTGGAATTTTTCATGCGCGAGCAGATTGAAGCGGTGCACGGCCAAACCCAGCTCCGCGAAAAGCGCTCCCGCCTCCGCATCGGCCGCGCCGCTTTCCATCCGCCGCTGCGTGCGCCGAAAGCGCTCGGCCAACGGGCGGTGCTCATCGATGTCGCCCAAGCGGCGCAAAAGGCGACGGATTTTCTCCGCCGCGCGCCGCGCCTTTCGCACCTCGCGCAAAGCGGCCGCGGCCAAAATCGCGCCGGATTGCGCGGCCTTGAATACGCCACACTCAAACGCCCGGCATTGCCCCGGGCGATCCGCATAAACCCGACACGTGCGATCCGCGCACAACGCCGCACACGGCTGACGAAAAAACGTCACGGCCGCCCGACCGCGCGTGACCGCCACCGGCAGACCGAGCGCACGCAGGTGCTTCGCATCGTCGCGCGGCCCAAGCTGGACGTTGTCAAAAAGGGTACCGTCGCAGCACAGGCCGCAAGCAAGGCAGAGGTCTTCACCGATGTTCACGCCCCACTTTCCCGCCGCCGCCCGCCCAAGCGCAAGCCGCCCGTCAAAAAGCAGCCCCGGCCTCTGGTCCGTGAACTTGAGTCTGAATCGCCGGAGCGCTCGCCGACGCCGGATCTTCAAAACCCCACCCAAGCCCGCCCCAAAAACGAAGCAGGACGAGATCTCCGACCCGCCCTCCGCGCCCAAGCCTCGCGCCCTCGCCCACCGCTACCGCACCCTCGACGGCCGGCCGTTCAACTACGAAACCGTTTCCCTCCCCGCGCCCGCGCTCTTCGAACTCGCCCGCAATCCCGGCGAGAACACCGATGTCGCCGCCGCCACTACGAGATCGTTCAACGTCTCCCTTCTTTCGCCAAAAAATGCCGCGCCGATCTCCGCAGTTCGCTCACCGGCCGCACCGGCGCCGGCCTCCGCGAACCCGGTCGTCCGACACCGTGATTTCCCATCAATTTCAGTCCAAGCGTGTTCATCCTCTTTCAATTTATATCCGGTTCATTGCCTCTTTCACCGGCCTTCGGCCCTTCACTTCGTTCACTCCTCATCGTTGGAGCCGTCTGGAAGTTTCGTGGCGCAGAAATTTGACTACGCTCCTCTCTTTATCCGGCCCGTGCCACGCCCCACGGCGAGAACGTCACAACCACTGCGAGCCAAACGATCGCCAAGGCTACGAGCGTGAATCGGAAAATACGC
>SXGQ01047138.1_pt1 | contig 46611 bp, 38 predicted proteins | sample 3178371 | NCBI WGS metagenome assembly SXGQ01 (sample SAMN11356859, study PRJNA531348) | freshwater metagenome | isolation source: freshwater sample F1-20 | place: China: Fuxian Lake, Yuxi | collected 2017-12-25 | reverse complement strand
GCACCTCTTGAACCATAGATCGCAGTTGCTGATGCATCCTTCAAGATATCGATGGACTCAATATCGTTTGGATTTACGTCCGCTAAACTGTTCAATACCTGGTTGCCCACACCCAATTGAGAGAATGAACCGGTTGCGATGGGAATTCCATCCAATACATACAAAGGCTGTGCATTGCCACTGATGGTACCGATACCGCGTACGTTGATGTTCACAGATCCGCCCGGTGTACCTGAGCTTGATGTTACATTCACACCCGCAACCCTTCCCTGCAATGCCTGCTCAGGAGAAGTGAGGGATAAATTCTTGATTTGATTGGCACTGACGTTGGAGATAGAACCTGTAAGGTCTCTCTTTCTCTGAGTACCATAACCAACTACCACTACTTCACCAAGGTTTGACTCACTGTTGGTCATAGTAACCGCAATGGTTGATTTTCCATCCAATGCAACCTCTTCGTTGTTGTAGCCGATGGAGCTGAACAGGAGTTTGGATTGGAGTGAATTCACGTTCAAAGTGAAGTTTCCATCTTTGTCAGATGTGGTACCACCCCTTTGTCCATTGATTGTAATGGTTACATTAGGGATACCTTTCCCTTGACTGTCCTGAACAGTTCCTTGAACCTTGATGGCTTGTGCCAGGGTGAACTGAAACATGGAAGCAAAGGCCAATAGAAGTGTAAGCAAATTCTTCATAGCTCTGTTGTTAATTATTTATTAAGGAAGTGCAAAGTTATAGTAAGACAAACAAGGAAAGGGATTTGTTTGTCACAATCAATAAAAAACCTATATATGATTTTGAAAAATTCTAGAACAAGCCACGTAAATCAATAAAAATTGACTAAAAATATTAAATAATTAAATAAAATCTAATATATAAGCTTTTTAAGGCAAAATATTAATCAGTATCTAATTTTTTTAATCAAAAGAAGGATTACCGGAAGCAGGATCAGATTGGTCAAAGTAGCTGTAAAAAGGGTGAATGAAGTGAGCCATCCGAGTGCCTGGGTGCTGCCAAATCCGCTGAACGCGAAAATGATGAAACCTGCGATCAAGACCAGGGATGTATAGACGATGCTGATCCCGGTATCTCGTATGGTCAATACCACTGTTTGTTTGATGTCACCTGATGCCATTGGCAATTCCTGTTTAAAATTCACCAGGAATCTGATGGTGATGTCTATGGCAATTCCGAGTGCAACACTGAAAACCAACACAGTAGATGGTTTTATATTGATGCCCACCCATCCCATCAGTCCTGCGGTCATGGCCAGTGGAATCAGATTGGGAATCAGTGAGCAAACCAAAATTCTGAGGTTTCTAAACAAATACAGCATGCACAGAGAGATAAAAAGAAATGCCCAGAGGATGCTTTCCTTCAATCCTTGAATGATGAAAATACTTCCTTCTAAAAAAGTGATGCTCGAACCTGTAAGATGGATATTGTATTTGCTTGAATCAAAATATTGGTATGCTTCTTTCTGCAAACTGTCAATCAGCATGGGCATCTTTTCACTTCCGATATCTGCCATGTTTACACTGATTCTGGTGGTTTGTCTAGTGCTGTCAACAAAGGAGGACATCAGTTTTTGCAATGACCCATTGCTTGCATTGGATGATTGTCCGGGCTTCATATAGTCTGCCAAGAAAGCCCCGTCAAATGCATTGGGCATAGAGTAGTTATTGCTATCGCCATCATAGAATCCCTGTTTGGCAAATTTCAGTCCCTCCGCAAGCGACAATGGTTTGGCGATGGAAGCGTGACCTGCAATTTGCGCAGAATAGGCATCCACTTTTTCATATACGGACAATGCCCTGCTTCCTGCAATGCCGTTTTTTCGCTTGGTATCAACAATGATTTCAAGCGGCATAATGCCTTTGAAATGGGTTTCAAAAAATCTGAGGTCTGTATAAATGCGGTCTTCTTTTGGTAAATCATCCACGATGAATGACTGGGTTTTCAACTTAGAAATTCCAGCAACGGAAAATATCACCAGGAGGGCGGTTACTGTGTAGACTGTTTTGCGATGAGCAAAAACCCATTTTTCAATATTGGTCAGCAGGCCCAGGAGCCATTTGTTGTCTAAGTATTGTATGTGCTTGGCCTTGGGTGCAGCAATATAATAAAGTGAAATGGGAACGAGAATGATGGTGATAAAAAACAGCAACATGATATTGATGCCAGCTACTACTCCAAATTCCCTGAGCACAACACTTTTTGTCAATGCAAAAACTGCAAATCCCAATGCCGCACTGATGTTGCAGAACAAGGTAACCACTCCCATTTTGCTGATCATATCGACAATCGACTTTTCCTTGTCGCCTGTCTTGATATAGGATGCATGAAATTTATTTAAGAAATAAATGCAATTGGGAATTCCAATGACAACAATCAATGGTGGAATCAATGCAGTCAGCAGGGTTATTTTATAACCAAGCAAGTAGATAGAGGCCAAGCTGTATACTACTCCAATGATGACAACACCCAACGAAAGCATCACTGTACTGAAAGATCTGAAGAAAATGAAAAGTATCAACGCAGAGAGTGCCAGCGAACCCAACAGGAACCATTTCATTTCATTGGCTATCTTGATGGCAACATTGGTTCGGATCAATGGGAGTCCACTGAGATGCACATCCAACTTTGTCCGATCTGAGAATGATTGTACAGCGACCTCAATGGCTCCTACCGTATTCTCTCTTTCTTTTGATCCAAGAATATCTTTGTTAATCCGTACGCCCAACAAGTAGGCATTGGAAGATGGATTGTAGATGAGTCCTCTGTAAAATGGAAGCGAAAGAAAAATATTTCTCATGCTGTCCAGTTCCAATTGATTTTTTATTTCAGGAGAAAAAATTCTTATTGCTTCTAGCTTGGAGCTGCTGTCGTTTCTTTTCAGGTAGACGGCATTTTGAACACTGATGATGTCTTCAACGCCTTGTATTTTTTTGATCGACTCCTGTAAACTTTCGGTCGCATCAAATAAATCTTTTGTAAAATAGGAGCTGCTTTGAAATCCAATTGTAAGCAGGTTGCCATCCTCGCCAAATGTTTTTTTAAAATCAAGGTATTGTTGGTACTTGGGATGATCAGTGGGAATGGCCCTTGAAAAGTCATAGCTCATCCTTACTTTGCTCGCTTCGAATGCCATGAAAGAAGTAAACAGGATCAATGCCGACAATAAAATCCACCTGTACTTTAAAACCCCTTTGGCGATCTTCAACCACATATAAGCATATTTCATGCAAAGGAAAGAAAATTAATCTTTTTCAACTCCATCTTTTTAACATCCGCTCAGTGCTTAAATCAGTATTTTTATTCCATGAAATATGCTTTGCAGTTGCTCGTATTTCTGGTATTTGTGTCAGTGGGCCAATCTCAATTGAAGCCCATTGGATGGTGGCGCGATCACATTTCCATGCAACAAATCATTTCCATTGATACCATTCAGAAAAGCATCGTTGCAGCTTCAGTGAATGGATATTTCAGCTACGATGTTTCCAAAAATGAATTCCAAGTTTACTCGAAATCAAATGGATTGACTGATGTGAATATCCAGGTGTTTTCAAAGCAACCGCTTGGAAACAAAATTATCATTGGGTATGAAAATGGAAATCTGGATATCATCACAGGAAGCAATTTTCGAAACTATCCAGATATCAAGCTCAGTAAAATTTTACCTGATAAAAAAATACATGATATCACCTGGAAGGATCAGTTTGCTTTTATCTCCACAAACTTTGGCATTGTCGTTCTGGATGCATACAAGTATGAAATTGTCGGCACTTATTTTCCGGCGAAAGAGGGGGCTCCAGTTGAAGTATTTCAAACTGCAGTCATTGGAAACAGCATTTATGCCAATACTGCATTTGGAATCAAAGTAGCAGCATTCAGCTTGTCAAAACTTAGTGACTTCAGAAATTGGAATGCTTTTGAAATACCTGGCAAACAATTATTGGTACAAAGCATTTGTCAATGGGGCGAATCATTGGTGATTCAATCCCGTGACAGTATTTTCATCTTTGATGCAGGAACATGGAAATTGCTTTATGCGTCGAAGCATCCTATCCATCGAGTAAAAGCAAAAGGCAGTACACTTTTTATTTTCGAAACCTCCAATGGTCTTGGATCGGTCACCTATTTTAGTGCACCCTCTGCACCACCTCAGCAGGTCGCATCAAACCTATTTACCGCTGTCAATGATTGTATTCGGGATGGAGCAGGATTTTGGATGGGCGATCAAAACAATGGTCTCATCAAAATGATTTTCAATGCACCTCAACAGGTGTTTCCCAATGGTCCATCAGGGCTTTCTTTTGGTCAGGGAGATTTCAGAGAGGGCAGGCTGGTGGCGGTTGGCGGTGATCAACGGAATTTGACCAATGACAAAAAGGGAAATGAATGCTTCGTGCTCATTGATGATAAATGGAAGAATTACAGACCCGCCACCTATGACTATCTTACTAAATTGGCCGACTTTGGATCTGCGGTCATTGAACCACAAACAGAAAAAATTTACGTTGGAACCAAAGGAACAGGATTGCTGTCTATTGCTAAAGATGATAAATTTTCTACTGTAGCTATTACGGCCAATGGATTGCAGTCGGATCGGGATCAAGCAGGACTTTGCAATGTTGCCTCTCTGGCATTGGATGCAGCAGCCAATCTATGGATGACCAATCCCAATACCAGTCAACCGCTTGTTGTAAAAAAGAAAGACGGCTCCTGGAAAAATTTTTCTATTCCATTTTCAGTTGAAAAAAACATGCTCCATAAAATCTTGGTGGATGGACAAGGAAGAAAATGGATGACCAGTTTCAATGCATCGGGATTGATTTGTTTTGATGATAGGAATACCATCGATGCAACAAATGATGATCAATGGAGACTTTTTCAACAGGGAACCGGACGCGGAAATCTTCCCTCTTCAAATGTATTGTCGATTGCAGAGGACCAATCGGGGAATTTGTGGGTTGGAACAGACAAGGGAATTGGGATCATCCAATGTGGAACTGATTTGTTCAACAACTGCGATGCCACACTGCCTGTTGTCCAGCTGGATAATTTTGCAGGACTATTGCTCTCCAACGAAACAATCAATGATATCAAGATAGATGCCGCAGATAGGAAATGGATTGCCTCCAACAATGGTGTTTGGCTGCTGAGTGCAGATGGGCAAAAAGTAGTTCACCGCTTTACTGCAGAAAACAGCAAGCTGTTGAGCAATCATGTGTACTCAATCATCATACAATCTAATACAGGTGAAGTTTTTTTCATGACATCATCCGGGATCTCATCTTTCAGAAGCACGGCCACTGCTGTTGTTGAATCTATGAAGAAGCCGATTGTTTTCCCCAATCCTGTTCCCTCCGGATACAATGGTACCATTGGCATCAAAGACTTGCCCTTGAATGCATGGGTCAAAATAACAGAGCTGGATGGAAGATTGGTGTATCAAACGCGATCTCTGGGAGGACAGGCCATTTGGAATGGAAGAAATTATAAAGGAGAGCGCGTCCACTCCGGGGTTTATTTGATCATTGTATCAAATCAGGACAATTCAGATCATGTGGTTGGAAAAATTTTCTTTATCCAATAAACATGTCCTCCATACATCATACCAAGGGAATTGTGCTGCGGACCGTTAAGTACGGTGAAACATCATTGGTGGTATCCATTTATACGGAAATGTTTGGTCTCCAGCAGTACATGGTGAATGGGGTAAGAACCAATAAAAAAAATCCCTTCTTGCATTCGGCTCAATTGCAGCCAGGAAATGTACTGGATATGGTTGTTTATCACAACGACAGACAAACATTGCAGCGGATTAAAGAGAGTAAACAGCTGATTCAACATGAGACGGAAGTTTCAAATATTACCCGCAATGCTATTTTACTTTTCATGTTGGAGTTGCTTCAAAATTGTCTAAAGCAACCCGACGCACATGCAGATCTCTTTTACTTTTTGGAAGATGTTTTATCTGGACTCTACAAATCAAGTGAAAGTCAACTTGCCAACCTGCCCTTGTTTTATATCATACATCTTTCTCATTTTTTTGGATTCAGAATCATGGATAATTTTTCTCATACAAATCAATACCTGGATTTGCACGAGGGGCAATTTGTTTCTTCCAATCCTTCCCATCAGTTGGTTATTCAACCTCCTTTGAGTGAAAAAATTGCCCAATTGCTTCGGGCAATGCAAATAGCTGAGTTAGGGGAGATCAAGTTGAACAGGAACCAGCGCAATCAGTTGATGGATGATTTGCTTCAATTCTATGCAATGCATATCCATCCGTTCTCAAAACTGAAATCCTTGGCCATCATTCGTACAGTACTGGAGGAATGATCAAATCAATTTTTTGGAGTTGAAATTGTTATCCAATAAAACTACACCTGGTTGTTTGCCTTTTTCAAAGCTGCCCAATTCACTAAATCTGTTGAGGGCTTTGGCACCATTGGAAGTTGCCCATTTCAATATGGTTGCAATGGGTATCAAGGGAAATTTTTCTTTGATTGTTTTTATTTCAGCTGCAATGCTCAACTGCCAATTGCTGCTGTAGCTGTCAGTGCCCAGCACTATCTCAGCATTGTTTTGCATCAGCAATTCGATCGGTGGAATTTTGTTCTCAATGTAAATATTGGCGTTGATACAAAGACAATAATGCAATCCTGACAAATGGGCTTCTGCATGTTGTGCTGCAAAGCTGATATCCTCCTGACTGGTAAATGTATTGTGTACAAGAATCACTCTTTGGTCTTTATTGAAATGAGGCAAGCAGGACTGCAGGGCTGATTTTCCTGTTGTAGGAAAGGGAGAAGATTCGAATCCAAACTTTTGTAAAAATTTCAAATAATTTCCTTTCCCGGTTTTGTACAATTCATCTTCAGCTGGATTTTCCTGGTTGTGCATGCTGATGACTGCATCAGCAGTTTGTTCATTGATTCTTTTAAAAGTAATATCACTTATGGTATATGGCGCATGTGGAACCAGATTTGATTGCCAGTGTTGGATGTTGAATTTTTCTTCAGCCTCTTTGAAGTTTTTCAAAACGCCATTGTATTGTTCCAAGCGTTGATCAGCTATTTGATCGCTGAAGCAGAGCACCTCAACAAAATTATTCCATTTCAACTTACTGCTCATTTTTGTTGCAATGGTGTCTGCGGTATTGCCAATATCTCCAACAGCAACGATTCCATCATTTTCCATTTCTTGCTCTGCCAATTTGATTTTCTCTAAAATCAGTTCATGAGCGAAATCTCTTTTTCCAACTACATCCAGCAGAAATGGGATCAGTCCTGTTTGTGGGGGAATCACATCCTTCATGTGGCTGAGCTCCAAGTGACAATGTGCATTGATGAAACCTGGCGAGAGTATTCCACTCAGTTTCAATATATCACCCCCAGCCTCTGCTGCAGGAATGATATCCATGATCTTTCCTTCCAATGAAGTGATCAGCACATGATTCTCTTCCAACATTTCATGTCCATCAAAAAGGCAATCGGCTTGAAACTTGCGGTAATTCATCTTAGAAAGAAGTAACTTTGCGCACTAAATTAAACATTAATCATCTGAGGGAGCGAGAATACTATGTTAGATAAGCTGGAAGCCATAAAAGCCAAGTTTGATGATATTGGAGTTGCACTGACCAACCCGGCAGTTGTGAACGACAACAAGCGCTTCAGTCAACTTTCAAAAGAATACAGAAGTCTTGAGAAAATTGTGGTTGCTTACGAACAATACAAGCGGGTATTGTCTGATGTAGAATTTAATCGCGAGGCTTTGATGGGGGACGATGAGGAACTCAGGGAATTGGCCAAGGCAGAAACGGCTGACCTGGATCTTAAAAAAGAAGAGCTCGAAAAGCAAATCAGAAACATGCTGATTCCAAAAGATCCTCAGGATGAGAAAAATGCGATTCTCGAAATCAGGGCAGGAACTGGTGGTGATGAAGCATCACTTTTTGCAGGAGATCTATTGAGAATGTACATCAGGTACTGTGAGGGTAAAGGCTGGAAAACAGCATTGCTTTCTGAAAGCGAAGGAACTGTGGGAGGATACAAGGAAGCCCAGTTGGAAGTGACCGGTGAAGATGTTTATGGCACATTGAAATTTGAAAGCGGTGTGCACCGCGTGCAAAGGGTGCCGGATACAGAGGCCAGTGGAAGGGTGCATACCAGTGCCGCAACTGTTGCGGTGATGCCAGAAGCAGAGGAGGTCGATGTGGAAATCAGAGAAAGTGATGTAAAAATGGAAACTGCCCGAAGTGGGGGTGCAGGCGGACAAAACGTGAACAAGGTGGAAACCAAGGTCATGCTCACCCATATCCCTACAGGAACGGTGGTAATTTGCCAAACGGAAAGAACACAACTTGGAAACAGGGAGAAGGCGATGCAAATGCTGAGAACCCGTTTATATGAGGAGCAGGTTAGAAAACAGGAAGATGAAATAGCCAGACACAGAAAAAGCTTGGTCAGTACAGGTGACCGCTCAGCAAAAATCCGAACCTACAATTTCCCCCAAGGCCGGGTAACCGATCACAGGATAGGAATGACGCTTTACAACCTGCAAGATGTCCTCAATGGCAATATTGGTGAACTGATTGATGCACTTCAGTTTGCAGAAAACGCAAGTAAGCTCTCGCAGTGATGAAAATCACTTTTTGAGAAGAGAAAAATTCATCTATTTATGGACCCTTTAACAAACCAAATGCACGCTCATGCGTCTATATTGGTGATGTGTCTGTGGTAAAAAGGCATTAATAAATTTTTAACGAAAAGCACAAAAGAAAAGCAGCAGCAGAGACATCTAAATAAATAGCAAAAGCAAAAGTTTTCTCATAAGCAGTTAGTTTTGGTTACCGGCCCCTATTTCAATAGGGGCTTTTTTATGTGAGAAAACTTTTGCTGGTATCAAGCTCCTATCAGTGCTTTGTATGCCTGAACATCCATCAGGTTGTTGAGTTGAGCTGCATCAGCTACTTTCATCTTGATCATCCACCCCTGACCATAGGGATCTTGGTTTACCAATTCAGGTTGGCTTTCCAGCAGAGGGTTTTTTTCGAGAATGGTTCCGTTAACAGGTAGGAACAAATCGCTGACTGTTTTGACAGCTTCCACAGTTCCAAAAACCTGATCGGCATTCATCTCTTTTCCAATTGAATCAATATCTATAAATATGATGTCACCCAATTCGCCCTGTGCGAAAGATGTAATGCCAATGGTCGCCACATCTCCATCCACAGAGATCCATTCGTGCTCTTTTGTGTATTTGATTTGCTCAGGAAAACTCATATAAATTTTTTTACAAGATTAAAGTTTTTATTGTCTCATTGTTCTTTTAAGAGGATTTTCTTTTCACCATTCTTGTTTGTATGATCCGAATGGGAGTCAGGGGCTTATCACCCCCTGTTTTTCCGGAGGTGGCGGTATTGCCAATCTTATCGAGCACATCGAATCCGCTGACCAATGCTCCGAAGATGGTATAGTTCTGATCGAGATGCGGAGTACCCCCGGTTTGCTTGTATACCTCTCTGTGCGAAAGAGGTAATTTCCTGCCTTTCAATCGATAGGTTTCAGCAGAGTCAAGCGTAAAGTCGTTGTGGATTCTTCCTTGTACAATATAAAATTGAACCCCGCTGCTGTTCCTTTTCGGATTGATATCATCTCCCCATCTTGCAGCGGCAATGACTCCTTTTCTGTGGTAGAGGGATGGTATGAATTCTGCGGGAAGGGTATAGTCTTTTAAAAATCTTGTTGAATCTGCTTGGATCCGAGACTTTTCATCACCTGCTTGAATCATGAATCCACTGATCACCCTGTGAAATGAAATGCCTTCGTAAAATCTGGATCTAACCAGCTTGATGAAATTGTCTCTGTGGATGGGTGTGGAATCGCTTAAGCGGATGATGAAGGTTCCTGAATCTGTTACCATTTTTACATCCCGCCTGGCATCCATTTTTTTCACCTTTGTTGAAGGTTGGGCCATCAAGGATGTTGCAGCAATGGCGATCCAAAAGAAAAGCGTAAAAATCAGTTGAATGTTGTGCTTCATACAAACGCATTCTGTGAGAAGTAAAAAAGTACGTGGTCTTTCATAAAGTTATCCTGTTCTATCAAAGACATCGTTGGCAATTCTTTCAATTGTTTGAAATGGGGCCAGCCATCCTGGTCCCAGCCTTCCTTCTCATAATATCCACTTGCCGCTAAAATTGAACAGACCGCCACGTGCATCAGATCTTGTTTTTGTTCTTTGGTGAACTCATGACCTGCACCGCCCACTTCCTGAACTCCAATTAAGAAAAGGATAGACTCCAAGTCGGGTTTCTTCCCAAATCGTTGCATGAGTTTTTCTTCCAGTTTCCACCATCTGACCTGTAAATCTTCCGATACCAACATCCCGCAAAACTAATCAAGATTCTGATAGCGAACACCCGCAACTGCCTGAATTCTTATCTTTGCAAAAATTGATCGATGCTGCAGCTGGCGTTTATTCGGACAAACAAGGAAAAAGTATTGAATGGATTGCAGAAAAAGCATTTTCAGGACATCCATCTCGTTGATGAAATTATTTCGTTGGATGAACAGCGAAAAAATCTACAGACCCAGTCTGACGAATTGCTGTCTAAAAGAAATACTGCCTCCAAATCAATTGGAGCATTGATTGCCCAAGGAAAACAACAAGAAGCCGAGACAAACAAATCAAATGTAGCAGCATTGAAAGAACAAATCGATGCGCTCACCGGGCAATTGAATGAAGTTGAACAACAGTTGAACCAACAACTTGTCCGACTCCCCAATCTTCCAAACGAACTGGTGCCGAATGGTAAAACAGCAGAAGACAATCAGGTGATGAAGCAATCACCCGACTTTCCAAAACTGCACCCTGGAGCAAAGCCGCACTGGGATTTGATCATACAATATGATCTTGTCGATTTTCAAACCGGTGTCAAAATAACTGGCAGTGGATTTCCATTGTACAAAGGCAGAGGTGCAAAATTGCAAAGAGCATTGATTCAGTATTTTCTGGATTACAATACCGCTGCAGGGTATACAGAATATATTCCTCCCCATATTGTCAACGCAAGCTCGGCATATGGAACCGGACAGCTGCCGGATAAAGAGGGACAGATGTATTATATCAAAGAAGATGACCTTTACCTGATTCCCACGGCAGAGGTGCCTGTCACAAATATTTATCGCGATGAAATCGTTCCCGCTTCCAAGCTCCCTATCAAAATGACAGCATATACTCCATGCTTCAGAAGAGAGGCTGGCAGTTTTGGAAAAGATGTACGCGGATTGAACAGGGTGCACCAGTTTGACAAAGTTGAAATTGTACAATTGACAGAAGCAGCAAACAGTTACGCTGCGTTGGATCAAATGGTTGCACATGTAGAGCAATTGATCATTTCTCTGGGACTTCCTTACAGAATTCTTCGATTGTGCGGAGGTGACATGAGTTTTGCATCTGCGCTTACATATGATTTTGAAGTATACAGCGCTGCACAGGAACGCTGGTTGGAAGTTAGCTCCGTTTCCAACTTTGAAAATTTTCAAACGAACCGTTTAAAAGTCAGAACCAAAGACGAGCAGGGGAAAACACAATTGCTGCATTCATTAAATGGCAGCTCTCTCGCATTGCCACGTATCCTTGCAAGCATGCTAGAAAATTTTCAAACACCCGAAGGCATACAAATTCCTGAAGTGCTCAGGCCATATTTCGGGGCCTCAGTGATTCAGTGATGCTTTAAATTCAGTCATTCTTTTGTGCATAACCTGAAACCATAGTGGGGGAAACATAGCTAGCAATATCATTCCTGGGTACCCAGTTGGCATTTGAGGTGCCTCTTCATGATGTCTGAGCAATTGATATTTTCTGCTTGCCTGATAATGATGATCGCTGTGTCTTGAAAGTTCAAAAAGCAACAATCTTCCCAAGAAATGACTGCTGTTCCAGCTGTGTTCAGGCATTGCACGTTCATACCCTTCTTCTGTTTTCTTTCTCTCAAGGCCATAATGTTCAATGTAATTTACAGTCTCCAACAACAGAAAACCGATGGTGGCTGCAGCAAGAAAACAAGTACCTGCAAAGATTCCGAACATTAAAAATATCGATGCAAGGAATACCAATTGCAGCAGTTGAAACTGGATCATTTGATTCATGATATTCAGTACTGGTTTCCCTTTTTTTCTTTGTTCATCTGCTGCAATTTTCCATGCAGAGATGAATCCGTAAGCAACTGTTCTCAGATAAAAACGGTAAAGATTTTCGCCCTTCCTGGCACTGCTTGGATCTTCATGGGTGGAAACATTTTTATGGTGACCTTTGTTGTGTTCAATATAAAAATGCATGTAGAGAGAAGTAAGCAATAACGCTTTCGCCATGTTTCTTTCATAAAGGTGTCGGCGGTGTCCGAGTTCGTGTCCAACATTGATTCCAAATGTGCCGCAGAGCAGTCCCATGGCCAATATTCTTCCCGCCAATTCCCAATGGTTGATGGAAGGGTCGTTTACTGTTTGCAGAAAATAGTACAGGGCAATGTATTGCAAAGGAACAATTGCGTAAAGCCAAATATCATATAGTCTGTCCTCCTTTGCAATTTGTTCTTCGGCATCTGTAAGATTTTTTTCATTCGATGGAATGAGCAACTCTACAGATGGTACGATCAAAAATGCAAATAAGATGGGAGCAAAAACCATCCATCCATTTTGTGTAAATGATAAATAGGCCAGGATGTAGATGGCCAATGGAAGGCTAAATTTCAATGCTCTGATTTTCATTGTTCAATTCATTTAAAGTGTTTGCTCTTTCCTCATCGCCACTCGATACAATATGAAGGCCATCACAAAGAACATCATAGTTCCCAGAAGGAAATAACCCTGTTCACCCAATAGATGGCTGATACTGGGCTCGAGGTTCAACAATCCCAGCTTTTTGGCTATGGAGTCATTGGCAGAAAGAAATGCAACTGCTACCCCTGCAATGGCACCACCTGCAACCAGTCCGGTGGCAAAAAGATTTCCTTGTCTCAGGTCTTCTTCATGTGCATGCTCGGTTGACTTTTTGCTCTTGTCAACCCATCCTCTGATAGCGCCTCCTATAAAAATTGGAAGCGTTGTAGAAAGGGGGAGGTAAATGCCAATTGCAAAACTCAATGCTTTGATGCCACATAGTTCCATGACAATCGCAATGGCAACTCCCACCAATACAAATTGCCAATCCAAATTGAATGAAAGAATTCCCTTGATGAGTGTTGCCATCAATGTCGCCTGTGGTGCGGCATAACGATCAGTGCCAATGGCATGGTAGATATTTGATTGCAACATTTCCTGTGTAGGAGTATCCAGCACTTTGATGGTAAAGCCTATCGCAATGGAAGAAACGATTGCTCCAATGAACAATGCAATTTGCTGGGCACGTGGGGTAGCACCTAAAATATATCCAGTTTTCAGGTCTTGTGAAGTTGCACCAGCATTCGCTGCAGCAATGCAAATAATTCCACCCACCACCAAAGCCATTGGTTCAAAAACCTTGCCTGTCCAACCAACTGCAATAAATACCAAACAAGTGCCCATGATGGTGGCAATGGTCATGCCGGAGATGGGATTATTGGAAGATCCAATCAATCCTACAATTCGTGAGGAGACTGTCACAAAAAATGCACCAAACACAACAACCAAGATGCCGATAAGCAATTTACTTGCCATTCCATTGCCTGGCAGCATGGGTAAAATCCCCATCAGCAATATCAATACGAGGCTTCCCCATAACACAATTTTAAGCGACAGATCACGCTCGGTTCGCAACGTCTGCTGGAGGTCAGACTGTTCTTTTTTTATTTTACCAATGCTTCCTTTGAATGATGATATAATTGTTGGGATGGTTTTGATCAGCGTAATGAATCCTCCTGCAGCTACTGCGCCTGCACCGATTTGTCTTACGTATGCCCTGTAAATAGCTGTGGCAAAATCTGCAAATTGATGTGTTACGGGATTCCATCCTCCTGGTCCTCCGGCTGTTTGTAAGTCTTGCAGGTAACCGAGTTTTATCAATTGACTTGCAATCACATCGCCGGGAACAACTGTTGCAAGCAATGGATTGAAAACAAACCATGTGAGCACACTGCCTGCGACAAGCACACCTGCAATTTTAGGTCCGATGATGTATCCCACCCCTAAATATTCTGGTGTGATTTCGCCGCTGATTTTTGCAGAGGGTAAATATTTATTGGTTTGTGCAGTAATGAAGGAGGGGGTTTCAGCGATGACATGAAATATCTTTTGAAAAAAGGCATAGAGCACTGCAAATCCCAATCCGGAAAAAGCAGTTTTTGCAAAATTGCCTCCTCTCTCGCCTGCTTTTAACACAGATGCACAGGCTGTTCCTTCAGGGTACGGAAGTGTTTCATGTTCTTTTACAATGAGTGCACTTCTGAGGGGTATCATCATCAGTGTTCCCAACATGCCCCCAAAAATGGCAAGCACCAGAATGGTAACGTAATTAAAATAGTCAGCACTGGTGCTCTCGCTGAGAAATAAAAATCCCGGTAAAGTAAATACCACACCCGCTGCAATGCTTTCTCCTGCAGAGCCTGTTGTTTGGATGATGTTGTTTTCAAGGATGGTGGTCTTCAGAAAAAGTCTGCTGAGTGCAATCGACATGACGGCAATCGGAATGGATGCTGACACAGTCAAGCCTGCTTTCAAGGCAAGATAGACAGTTGCAGCTCCGAAGATGATGCCAAAACAAGCACCTGTGATGACAGCTTTCCAGGTAAATTCTTTCATTACCTGATCGGGTGCTACAAAGGGAGTAAATTTTTTATCGCTCATGAGATAGATAGATTTGAATTGATTACTTCATCAGACTTTGTAATTTCTTGGAGAGAAAGAAAAGTATCAAAGATGCTGCACCTGACATGAAAACAAACATGATGAAAAAATCAAAATTATTTTCGATTCCAAAACCTAAAATGTTTTTTGATTTGCCAGCCTCTGGATACAATTTGCTCAATGCTCCAGCGAGGTAATTGGCAAATGCGTTTGCAGTAAACCATACTGCCATCAGCATGGAAGCAAATTTGAGTGGAGCCAATTTATTTACCAATGAGAGTCCAATGGGAGACAAGCACAACTCTCCAAGGGTATGCAATGCATACATACCAAGCAGCCAAATCATGCTGACCTTGATGCCTGGTTGAACATCCTTCACGCCAAATGCAATCCACAAATAACCCATTGCCAACAAGAACAAGCCCAATGCCATTTTAGTTGGAGATGAAGGATCATGCTTTCCCAATCTCACCCAAAGCCATGCGAGCAAAGGTGCAAATCCAACAACAAAAACTGAATTCAATGATTGAAAGAAACTGGCAGGAACAACAAAAAAGCCAAGATCACGATTGGTTTGTTCATCCGCAAAAAATGTAAGGGAAGCACCTGCCTGTTCGAAGGCGCTCCAGAAAAATACAACGAAGAATGAAACAGTAAATATGACCAGCACTTTGCTTTTTTCGATGCTGCTGAGTGTTTTGTCGGTAAATATGATGGCGGCGATTGTAACAATGGAAGCGACAAGTAGAAAAATAAGATTGGTAAACAGTGCAGTTCCAATTTCTATACCGTTGATCGTAAAGCCAATGTGTTTGATCGAGGCGAGTCCCGAGTCCAAATAAAGCATCCCCGTTGAAACCATCACCAGTAAAAGCATTCCAATAGTCATGATGATTGGATTTCTTGAAATCGGTTGGCTGTTTGTTGGTTCCATGCCCAATGTATTGCCATCTGGATCTTTTACAAATTTTCTGTGGTAGATCAATTGTATGGCAACACTGATCAGCATGCCAATGCCTCCTACCAAAAAGGCCCATTTAAAATCAGCGGGATTTCCTGTATCACCTACCAATCCGCAAATGAATGGTCCCAATGCACCCCCCACATTGATCCCCATATAAAAAATGGTATAGGCTGAATCGATGCGCGTATCTCCTTTCGGATACAACTGTCCTACAAGTGCTGAAATATTGGGCTTGAAAAATCCATTGCCTGCAATCATGAATCCCAATCCACTGAAGAAGAGGATTTGTGATAATTCTGCATTGCTGGTATAGGTGCTGCCACAAAAAAACAATACAAATTCCCCCAGTGCCATGATGAGTCCACCTGTAATGATAGAGCGCTGATTCCCCCAAAATCGATCGGCAATGAATCCGCCAATCAAGGGTGATAAGTAGATCAAGCTGGTATATCCACCATATAGATGCGAGGAAAATTCCTTGGAAAACAAGAGGGCTTTGGTCATAAAAAGCACCAAAATGGCTCTCATTCCGTAATAATTATATCTCTCCCACATTTCGGTGGCGAATAATACATAGAGTCCTTTTGGGTGAGACGCGTTCTTGGTTTGGGCCATATGATTGATTTATGCAATGCCTAAAATAAGCAATTTGTATCTTCGTTCATCACTATGAACATACTTCTGTTGGGTTCTGGAGGCAGAGAACATGCCTTGGCCTGGAAAATAAAGCAAAGCAAACATTGTAATCAGTTGTTCATCGCTCCTGGAAATCCAGGAACTGCAACCATTGGAGAAAATATTGCAATAGACTTGCTTGATTTCAAAGCGATTGCTGATTGCTGCAGAGAGAAGGATATTCACATGGTGGTAGTTGGACCAGAAGATCCGCTTGTACAGGGGATTTACGACTACCTCACAGCAGATGTTTCATTGGCGGATTTGATTGTCGTTGGTCCTTCAGCGGAAGCTGCCCAATTGGAGGGAAGCAAAGCGTATGCAAAAGCATTCATGGAGCGGCATGGCATTCCCACTGCTGCATACAAAGAATTCACGAAAGATAATTTTGAAGAGGGCAAACAGTATATTCAGCAACATGGTCTGCCGATTGTGTTGAAAGCAGACGGACTCGCTGCGGGCAAGGGCGTTGTGATTGCACATTCGCATGAAGAGGCGCTGACTGCATTTGAAGAAATGATCCTGGAGGCAAAATTTGGACAAGCAAGTGCAAAAGTGGTGATTGAGCAGTTTTTGAAAGGAGTTGAACTCAGCGTTTTTGCACTTACCGATGGACATGATTATGTATTGTTGCCTGAGGCAAAGGATTACAAACGAATTGGCGAAGGGGACAAGGGGCTGAATACGGGTGGAATGGGTGCTGTAAGTCCGGTGCCATTTGCACAAGGTGAATTCATGGACAAGGTGGTGGAAAAAGTTGTGAAGCCTACCATTGCCGGACTCAGATCGGAAAAACTTACATACCATGGTTTTGTCTTTTTTGGCTTGATCAATGTAGAAGGAGAACCTTTTGTAATAGAGTACAATTGCAGGATGGGTGATCCTGAGACCGAAGTTGTCATGCCTAGGCTCTCAACCGACCTGGTTGAGCTTTTCATTTCAATGAGCCAACATACACTTGGCACTCAATCAGTAACATTTCATGAAAATGCCGCAGCCACCGTGGTCTTGGTGAGTGGCGGATATCCTGAAGCATTCGAAAAAGGCAAGGTTATTAGGGGATTGGGCGCATCCTTCTCAGATTTCACCCTCATTTTTCATGCAGGCGTAAAACAATCCGGTGAACAATTGCTAACCAATGGAGGAAGGGTCCTGGCAGTTACCTCCTATGGCAATGACATCAGTTCGGCAGTGGAAAGATCCATTGCAGCCATTCAACATATTCAATACGATCGAAAATACTTCCGATCAGATATCGGATACGAATTCAGGTCTTGAGTTTTCTTTCCAATGCAATTTTAGTTTTTTCAAAAATTCATGATTGCCAATTCGCTTTTTTAAAGCAACTTTGTAAGGCTTATAAATCAACAATACATGGGACTTTTTTCATGGTTTACACAGGATATTGCAATTGACTTGGGGACCGCCAATACACTCATCATTCATGATGATGAAATCGTGGTGAATGAACCCTCCATCGTTGCATTGGACAGAAATAATCCCAAGCACCTGATAGCTGTTGGAAAAAAGGCATTGTTGATGCATGAAAAAACACATGAGAGCATCAGAACTGTTCGTCCCCTGAAAGACGGAGTGATTGCAGATTTCAATGCGGCAGAATTGATGATCAGGGAAATGATCAAGTTGATTTATCCTAAAAAACCTTTGTTCCCTCCCAGTTGGAGAATGATGATATGTATTCCATCCAGTATCACTGAAGTGGAAAAAAGAGCAGTAAGAGACAGTGCAGAGCAGGCAGGTGCAAAAGAAGTATACTTGATACACGAACCCATGGCTGCTGCCTTGGGTATTGGCATCGATGTCACAGAGCCTATAGGAAATATGATCATTGACATCGGAGGTGGTACAACAGGTATTACAGTCATTGCTTTGGCTGGTATTGTTTGCGACCAATCCATTCGCATTGCAGGTGATGAATTTACCGCAGACATCATGGAAGCGTTGCGGAGATACCATAGTTTGCTGATTGGTGAAAGAACTGCTGAACAAATCAAAATCAATATCGGTGCAGCTTTGAAAGACCTTGATAATCCGCCTGATGACATTCCGGTAAACGGTCGTGATTTGGTAACGGGAATCCCAAAACAAATCATGGTGAGCTATCAGGAAATTGCAGAGGCATTGGACAAATCCATTTTCAAAATTGAAGAAGCCATTTTAAAAGCTCTTGAAACGACTCCTCCGGAGTTGGCTGCTGATATTTATCGTCGCGGTTTGTACCTGACGGGTGGAGGCGCATTGTTGAGAGGACTTGACAAACGATTGTCGCAAAAAATAAAATTACCGGTTCATGTTGCAGAAGATCCACTGAAGAGTGTTGTTCGTGGAACAGGGCTGGCATTGAAGAGCTATCAGTCTTTTCCATTCATCATGCGATAACCGGGCTTTTTACCCAAGGAAGTTTCAAACATGCGCAATGTTTTTCTTTTCATCAGACGGTACGCAGTTTTCATTTTGTTTTTGATTTTACAGGGGATCTCCCTTTCCATGTTGTTTTCTTCCAACAGGTTCCACAGTACATATTTTGGAATGATGGCAGGGGAAGTATCTGGAGATATCAATCGCAGAGCAAATAATGTGGAAGAGTATTTTGCACTTCGCAAGGAAAATAAAAAATTGAGAGATCAAAATGCGTTCTTGTTGTCCAACGTTCCATCTGGTCAATTGATGCCTGATACTGGATACAAATACGTTACCGATACGGCCTATGTCGATTCAGTAAAGCAATTCCTGCAATACCAGTACTTGTCAGCCAAGGTCATTTCCAACAGTGTATTTCTTCAACAAAATTACTTGACGCTGCATCGCGGCAGTGAGCAGGGAGTTTCTGAAAACATGGCGGTCGTTGGAGCAGATGGAATCATTGGAACGGTGGTAGGCGTCAGCAAGAACATGAGTTTGGTCATGAGCTTGTTGCATAAGCAATCCAAGGTGATTGCCATCTTGAAAAAAGGAAGTGGTTTGGGTGAGATCACCTGGGATGGCAGGGATCCCGGTTTGTTGGTTTTGAGAAAAATTCCTAAGACCGTGGTTGTTAAAAAAGGTGATGAAGTTGTTTCAAGTCCATATTCTGACAAGTTTCCTCCCGGCTCACGCATTGGATGGGTAGACAATGTCCAGCAAGACTTGGAAACGAATACATATATCTTGAAAGTAAGAACTGCAGTCGATTTTTCAAATGTACAGCATGCGTATGTTGTAAAAAACGCCTTGCGTGAAGAAATGAACGAGGTGCAATTAAAACAAATCAAGGAATGAGTGTGGTTGTTAAAAATATCATCCGTATCCTCATCATACTCTTCTTCCAGGTATTCATTGTAACCAGGATTCCACCGCTGCATCAATTCATCGTTCCTTATTTCTACTTTGTTCTGATACTGTGGCTTCCATTTAAAACAACCAGAATCAATCTTTTGGTGCTTGGATTTTTAATTGGAATGGCGGTTGACTGGTTTTTTAAAACACCCGGGCTGCATGCTGCTGCATCACTACTGATTGCATATTTGAGACCATTTGTAATCAACTTGTTACTGCCCAAAGAAGCTACAGAATGGGGAACAGAAGAGCCCAATAACAAAACAATGGGATCTGTTCCATATACAGTTTATATCATTATTCTAACAGTCCTGCATCATGCCTATTTGATATTTCTGGAGTGGCTTCAATTTGGATCCTTCTTTTATTTCATCGCCAAGCTGTTTGCAACTGCATTGGTCAGCTTATTGTTGATTTTGATCGCTGATTTATTTTTCAATAAAAAATCAACTGTGCGTTAAGCGTACAATTGTCTAATTTTACATTCAAATTTTCAATTCAACATGTCGGTTTTCAACCAGTCAAGGCAAAATGTGATAAGGGTATTGATTCTGGTTGCTTTCATCATTTTGATCATACGCCTGCTTTTTCTTCAGCTCTCTTCCTCCACCTATGATTTGTTGGCATTGGACAATGCAGTGAGCAAGACAATTGTTTACCCGGACAGGGGAATTATTTTTGATCGGAAAGGCAGATCTATTCTTGAGAACACACTTACCTATGATTTAATGGTGCTTCCCAATGCAGTTAAAAACCTTGATACGGCTGGGTTGTGCAGGATCTTGAACATCCATCCAAAAAAATTTCACGATCGATTGATCGGATCCATCATCAAAAATGGAAAATTCCGTCCCTCTGTTTTTGAATCAGCCATTGATACGGAAACATTTGTGCAACTGCAGGAAAATATTTTCAGGTTTGAACCAGGATTCTATTTGCAAGAGAGGCCAGCACGCTCTTATCCATACAAAGCTGCAGCACATGTATTGGGCTATGTTGGGGAGGTTGATTCCAATATTCTCAAGCGCACGAATTTTTATTATCAGATGGGGGATTACATGGGCTTGTCTGGCTTGGAGCGTTATTATGAGTCAATTTTGATGGGCAAAAGAGGCATTCGTTATCAGGTAAAGGACAATAAAAACAGGATTGTTGGTCCTTATGAGAAAGGGGTTTACGATTCTGTTGCAGTCGCTGGTAGAAACCTGAATACCTATTTAGATGTGGAACTGCAGGTCCTCGCGGAGCGATTGCTCAAAAATAAATTAGGTGCAATTGTCGCCATTGAACCCAAGACAGGTGGAATATTGGCCATGGCAAGTGGTCCTACTTATGATCCCAATTTGCTGACAGGCAGTTTTCGCAAGGCCAATTTCTCTTACATGCTAAGGGATACTGCGCGTCCACTTTTTAACCGTGCCATCAAAGGGCAATATGCACCAGGCTCCACCATCAAACCGATGGGAGCACTCATCGCATTGGATGAAGGTGTGATCACTCCATCTTTTGGGTACGGTTGCGGTGGTGCATACCGAGGTTGCAACAGACCTATTGCATGTGAGCACAAAAATCCTGCCCACGCAGCCAACCTGCGATTGGCATTGGCGAATTCCTGCAACAGTTATTTCTCGCACATATACAGGATGGCAGTTGACAATAGGCAGGATCGTAACACAAGGCTCGGTTATACAAGGTGGAAAGGGTATATGAATTCTTTTGGAATGGGTGTGAGATTGGGACTGGATTTGCCGAGTGAGGACAAGGGGCTCATCACCGATACAAGTTTTTACAACAGGTTATACAACAACAGCTGGAACTCTTGTACCAACGTTTTTTTGGGAATAGGTCAGGGGGAGATGCAGGCTACTCCATTGCAAATGGCCAACTTGATGTGTATCATTGCCAACAAAGGATATTATTATACACCTCATTTTGTTAAATCCATAGAAAACGAGGATGACAGTGATACATTGTTGAATAAATTCAAAATAAGGCATGAAGTAACCAAAATACCAGACACGATATACAATATAGTTCAACTGGGCATGCAGGATGTGGTTGATCGTGGAACTGCCATGGGTGCAAGAATTGAAGGAATCAGCATCGCTGGTAAAACAGGTACTGCAGAGAATTATGGCATCATCAACGGGCGCAGAGAAAAGTTAAAGAACCATTCCTGGTTTGTTTGTTTTGCACCCAGAGAAAATCCCACCATTGCCATTGCCGTCATTGTAGAAAATGCAGGATTCGGCGCTACCTGGGCAACTCCAATGGCTTCTCTGATGATGGAAAAATACCTAAAAGATACATTGTCGGATACAAGGTGGAAAGAGGTTGAACGAATTGAAGGCACAGAAATTATTCTGCCTATTGTGAAAATGAAGCGGAACCGATTGGATTCATTGAGGAAAGAAAAAATCAAAGTTCAGGTGAAGCGTGCGACTGCAGTTGTTGATTTGCCCAACAATGAATCTGATTCAAAACATACACAACAAATCACAGCTCTTCATATTGAAGCAATATTAAAAGATGAGGAATCAATCTGCTGAAATAACCAAGGGAATCGACTGGGCACTTGTAATTGCATACATTGCACTGGTTACAATCGGTATCATGAGCATATTTGCTACATCATACCGCGATGAAGCTGTTTTAAATGGTTTCCTTTCCTTTAAAACCGATTACAGCAGACAACTTTACTATTTTGCTATTTGTGGTGTATTGGCAGTTTTTATCTTATTGACCGACAGTAAATTTTTTACTGCTACATCCAACATATTTTATTTTCTTGGAATTGTTTTGTTGATATTGGTTTTCCCATTTCATACAGATGTAAAAGGAACGAAGTCTATTATCCGCTTCTCTGGATTTCAATTGCAGCCCGCCGAATTGTGCAAAGTGTTTGTGAATCTCGCCTTGGCAAAATACATGTCATCACTTGACCTGAATTTCAAGAAACTCAAGTCGCAGTTATTTGCTTCTTCCTTGATCATTCTTCCCGCCATCTTAACAATCTTACAAAGTGAAACCGGATTGGCTTTGGTGTATTTTTCTTTTTTTCTGGTATTGTACAGAGAAGGACTCCCTGCTTCTGTGCTGGTAATTGGATTTGCTGTCGCACTGTTGGTAGTGTTGACGCTGCTGTTGGATCAAAATCTGCTTGCATTGATATTGACCGCCATTGCAGTATTGTTTGTTTATGTTTCAAGAAGAGAGTTCAAGAGAAACAAGGGGCTGTTTTTAGTTATCGTTGGCATATGGGCACTTTGTGTTGGAATTCAACGGTTTGCTGTTCCTTATTTTTTCTCCGATGTATTGAAGCCATATCAGGTGCAGCGGATTTATGCAACGGTTGGAAAGGATTTTCAGGTTGATGAGTCAACCCTTTCTGATGCAGACCTCAAGAAAATGGAAGAGCGAAAGAAGGCTGGCAATTACAATGTAAAGCAAAGTAAAATTGCCATTGGCTCTGGCGGCATGTTTGGAAAGGGGTTGTTGAAGGGAACACAAACCAGGTATGATTTTGTTCCAGAGCAAAGAACCGACTTTATCTTTTGTACCATCGGAGAGGGGTTTGGATTTTTTGGGAGCTTGATCCTCTTGGGGCTTTATCTCTTCATGTTATTCAGAATTGTAAACATAGCTGAAAGACAACGCAGTGCTTTCGCCAGGGCATATGCCTATGGCGTAGCTTCCGTATTTTTCTTTCACATTTTCATCAATATTGGGATGACGCTCGGTATTGTTCCGGTTATTGGCATTCCACTTCCATTTATGAGTTATGGTGGAACTGCTTTGATAACATTCACAGTCTTACTTTTTATACTGATCAGATTGGATGCAGACAGGCAAATGATTTTGCGTTGATCAATAATTGAAATGAATGAAAATATTTCCATTGTCAGAGGGAACATTTACGATCGATCACACAAAGGTCTTTGTCCCATTTGATCCTGAAAAAGATCTCCTGCAGGAGAGACCACGCGGGAGTCTCTTGGTAGAGATCCAGCCTTTTCTGGTTGTAACAGAAAAAGATGTTATTCTATTTGACAGTGGACTCGGCTTTGCCCAAAACGGAGTCCTGCAAATCATCCAGAATCTGTCCTCATGTGGATATTCATCAACAGATGTGACAAAGGTCTTGGTGAGTCATCTGCATCAGGACCATGCCGGCGGACTGATTGTTCGAGACGCTTTCAGCAATATTCCCTCTCTGACTTTTCCCCATGCACAACATTATATCAACTCCCAGGAACTGGCCTTTGCTAAAAGCGGAAACTCATCTTCTTACAATCAGCAATACTTCTCTTATTTATCTGACCATGAGAAAGTCACATTGGTAGATGGAAGAGGATTGATTGATGAGTATATCACCTATGAATTGTCTGCTGGTCATTCGCGATTTCACCAGGTATTTTGGGTGAAAGAAAAGGGTGATACCATTTTTTTCGGTGGTGATGAAGCACCGCAATTACAACAAATGAAAACCAGGTTTATTGCCAAATATGATGCAAATGGGAAAAAGGCGATGGAGTTAAGAAAAGAATGGTGGGAGATGGGGCAGCAGGAAAGCTGGACTTTCCTATTTTACCATGACATCAAATCACCTTTTGTCAAGTTATAAAAAAGGCTAGCCCTAAAGAGAGCCAGCCGTTGCTAACCTATGAAAAACACCGGGTTAAAAATACATTAGAAAACTAAATAATTCAAAATTTTCACCTTCTTCTCTCGAAATTTGCCCTCTCAGACTCTCTTTTCTGGAATTCCCTGCGTACCAGGTTCCTGAATTCTGCCTCTACACCGAATACCTTATTGGCCCTCTGTTGGTCAACACATTTGCTGAAATCCTCTCTGTATCTTTTTCTTACATCCAGCATCTTTTGCTGCCTTTCCAATTGGTCGTTTGCGGACTGATTTTTCGCAATGGATTTTAGTTCATTGCGGTACTGATTGAAAACAGGCCAAAATTTTTGAGCTTCATCTGGAGTAAGGTTCAGCTCTTTGGTGATAAAGGCCATTTCCATCGCTTGCAATTTTTTTGCTTCCATTGAGCGGCCTTCGCCCCCTGGTCGGTTTTGGGCAATAGCACCTGCAGCAAAAAGGCAAGTTGTCAGGAGGACGAATACTGGTTTCATGGTATATGGTATAAAATTAATTCAACGATTTGGATTCATCATAGCCGGGCTGGTCTAAAAATCTGGAAATATCTTTATCTGGAATGTCTTTTAACATTTCAGAAATGGATGCAAGCGAGAGATCTACCTGTAAATTTTCATCATTCAGCACAATCTCCATCTCCGTCTCTACTTGATCCAAAAGATCAATTTCATTCAGGTAGCTTTCAATAACCTCTTTGGATACTGAAGTTGAAGCCATTGAAACAGGCTGCTGGTTTTGTTTTGAAAGATAAATGAGTCCGAAAATCATTCCTCCTAAACAGGCAGCAGCTGCATAGCCCATCCATTTTTTGAATCCAATTTGGAATACATTGGCTTTCGTTTCGGGCAATTCGACCGTAAATTGGCTAAAATAATGGGGGGGCGTTTCAAAGGGTGATTGCTCCTTCAACGATGCAAGCATTGGGGAAAGGAGTGGTTCGGTTTTTGCAAGTTCCTCATTTTCAATTTTTTGCATTATAATTTGGGGGAACCGATCAAAATAATTGGTAGGAATGGCAAAAGGAGACTTCCCGTTGAGGTTAGCAACGGTCTGACTGATGTCGTTTAATTCATTTTGTATATCTCTGCCTTTTGCCATCCTTTCTAAGACACTGAATGATTCAATGGGTTTAATGGTGTAAAATATAATCCTCAATTTTCTTAACGGCATGGTGATAGCTTGCCTTCAAGGCTCCCACGGAGGTTTCAAGCACCTCGCTCATTTGCTCGTATGGCATTTCCTCGAAATAGCGCAAATTGAATACTGCCCGTTGCTTTTCTGGTAATTGTTGAATGGCTTTCTGGAGTTTCCACACGGCCTCTTTTTCATCAAACCCTTTTTCCTGAACGAGCTTTTGTTCAACAGATCCACTGATATCGTCAAGTGAAACAGATGAGCGTTTTTTTTGTTGTTCCAGAAAACTCAGGGACTCATTCACGGCTATTCTGTACAACCAGGTGTAAAGTTTTGCATCTTCCCTGAAATTGTCCAATCCCTTCCATGCTTTGATGAATACATGTTGCATGACATCATCCGCATCATCATGGCTCACGACCAATCTTCTGATTTGCCAGTATACTTTTTCCTGATAACGTTTTACAATGACAGTGAAAGCTTTCTCTCTGTCAATATGCTCTTTGAAAAGTCTTACAAGTTCATTATCGTCGGCTTGAAGCAACATCAACGCTTAAGACTTTTTCCTGGCGATGGCTTTTTCAGCAGCTGCTACAATGAATTCACTGTCCAATCCGTATTTTTTCAAAAGCTCAGTGGGTGTACCGCTTTCTCCAAAAGTATCCTGTGTGCCGATCATCTCAATGGGCGTAGGGCAATGCTTGGCTGCCACCTGTGCAATGCTGTCGCCCATTCCACCTATTACATTGTGTTCTTCCGCAGTTACAGCACATCCAGTTTTTTTGAGTGAAGCGATGATTGCTTTTTCATCCAAAGGTTTGATGGTATGCAGGTTGATTACATCCGCATGGATGCCTTTTTCTTTTAGTTGTTTGGCAGCTTCTACTGCTTTCCAAACAAGGTGGCCGCAGGCAAATATGGAAACATCATTTCCTTCTGCAAGTTGTTGTGCCTTTCCAATTACAAATTTTTCATCCGCCGATGTGAAAATGGGCCAAACAGGTCTTCCGAATCTTAAATATACCGGACCAACATGTTCAGCGATTGCGATGGTGGCTGCTTTGGTTTGGTTGTAATCACATGGAACAATCACAGTCATTCCTGGCAACATCTTCATGAGTCCTATATCTTCTAGGATCTGATGGGTTGCTCCGTCTTCACCGAGTGTGAGTCCAGCATGGGATGCACATATTTTTACGTTCTTGCCTGAGTAAGCAACCGATTGTCTGATCTGATCGTATACCCGTCCAGTGGAGAAATTGGCGAATGTGGTGGTGAAAGGAATTTTTCCACCAATGGTAAGTCCAGCTGCGATTCCAATCATGTTGGCTTCTGCAATGCCGCACTGAATGAATCTCTCAGGGAAAGCTTTGATGAAGGCATTCAGTTTCAGAGAGCCAGCGAGATCAGCTGTCAAGGCAACCACATTGGGATTTGTTTTGCCCAATTCAAAAATGCCGTCACCAAATCCACTTCTTGTGTCTTTTTGTCCGCTTACCTGAATGCTGTCCAACATGGAAATAAAATTTGATGCAAAATAACACTAATTGGGTGTTTTGTCTGGATAGGACGTTAAAAAATCCCTTAATTCAAACGCTTGTTTGGAAGATGAAGATGTGTAGGAAGATCCTGGATGTATTGCTCCCATTTCCATGCACTGCTCATGATATCATTGATATCATGTTGGGGAGACCATCCCAATACCTTTTTCGCTTTGTCATTGTTGGCGTAAATGGCGATGACATCACCTGGCCTTCTCGGGCCTATCACATAATTAAGTTTAACGCCAGTGGTTGCTTCAAATGCATGAATGCATTCCAGCACCGTGATGCCATCTCCTGAACCAATATTGAATACTTCACAATTGTTCTGATGCTTGCCTTGAATCAAGTAATTCAATGCCAATGTATGTGCATGCGCTAGGTCGCAAACATGGATCATATCTCGGATGCAAGAGCCATCTCTGGTGGTATAATCATTCCCGAATACAGTTAGTTTTTCAATTTTTCCGATGGCGGTTTGGGTAATGACTGGTGTAAGATTTTGTGGTCTGTCAATGGGAAGCTCTCCAATCAATGCAGAAGCATGCGCGCCAGCGGGATTGAAATACCTGAGCAGTATAGCACTGAGATCTTTATTCGCAGCGGCAAATGCTTCAATCATTTGCTCTCCCATTTGCTTTGTCAATCCATATGGTGATTCAGCTTGTTTTCTGGGGGTTTCCTCCGTGACAGGTATCGCATCTGGATTTCCATATACCGTGCAAGAAGAGGAGAAGACAAAATTTGGAATCTTGAATTCTTCAATGCACTGCATCACATGGATCAGGGATTGCATGTTGTTATGAAAATACAACAAGGGTTGCTCAACGGATTCACCGACTGCTTTGTAAGCCGCGAAATGTATAACTCCGGCTATTGCAGGATTCTCTTCAAATATGGCACGCGTCTCTTCGAAATTGCAAAGATCAACCTTGTAATTTTTGATTTTTTGTCCGGTGATTTTTTCAACACCCTCCAGCATTCCAATGGTAGACCTTGCATTGTTGTCAACAGATATGACTTCATATCCATTTTCAATGAGATCAACCAGGGTATGGGATCCGATGTAGCCGCTGCCACCTGTAACCAGGACTTTTTTTGACATGCTATGAATTGATGAGGTCCATTAAATATTTTCCATAGCCACTTTTCAGCAGTGGTTCTGCCAGTTTCACCAATTGATCGGTTGTGATGAAGCCTTTTCGCCATGCAATCTCTTCGATACAGGCAATTTTTATTCCTTGTCTTTGTTCAATAACCTGGATGAATTGAGAAGCCTGCATGAGAGAATCAAAAGTTCCGGTATCCAGCCATGCTGTTCCCCTGTCCAATACGGAGACACTGAGTTGGCTTCTTTTCAGGTATTCCAAATTGACATCGGTGATTTCATATTCACCTCTTTTGGAAGGCTTGATGTTTTTGGCGATCTCAACAACATCGTTGTCATAAAAGTAGAGTCCGGGTACAGCAAACTTACTTTTAGGCTGCTGCGGTTTTTCCTCAATGGAAATTACTTTCATGTTCTCATCAAACTCAACCACACCATATCTTTCTGGATCACTGACCTGGTAGGCGTATACAATTCCACCTACTGGATTCGCATTTTTCTCCAGCATTTTTCCCAGCCCCATGCCATAAAATATATTGTCTCCCAACACCAATGCACAAGCATCATTTCCAATAAATTGTTCCCCTATTACAAAGGCCTGTGCGAGTCCATTTGGAAGGGGTTGTTCTGCATAGCTGAAATTCACACCAATCTGGCTTCCATCCCCAAATAATTTTTTGAATTGTGGTAGGTCCTGTGGAGTGGAAATAATCAGGATATCCTTGATTCCAGATAGCATAAGTGTTGACAAGGGATAGTAAATCATTGGCTTGTCGTAAACAGGCATGATTTGTTTGCTGATTGCATATGTGATTGGGTAAAGTCTTGTGCCGGATCCCCCTGCCAAAATGATGCCTTTCATGGGTAAAATATTAGAGACAAAGATGCATTTTTTTTACTTATCAACAGGAATCTCACCTGTTAACAATGGGGTAACATTCAAATTACAATAGGTTCATGCTCCATTAACAAGAGGGCAATAATACAGGAGTTTCTTTGCCAAATAAATCCTTATATGACCAAAGCAGGAATGGTGAGATTATATGCAATGATGGCCGCACTGGCCCTCTCTGTAGAGTCCTATGCGCAGACGGTACTGGTTCAAGGTAAAGTCATCAACCTTAGAAATGAACCCGTGGCAGGAGCTACCATCAAAGTGGAGGAAACCAACAAACAGTTTTCTGCCAATGTGGAGGGAATGTTCAGGGTCAGTTTGGAAAAAGGAAAAAAATACTCCCTGCTTGTTTCATCCACAGGATACAATTCAAAATTGGTATCTGATATTGACGCCAATTCCATCAATGAAGATCTTGTAATTGTATTGGAGCCTAAAGTAGTAAGCGGTGAAGCGATTGTCATCAGGTCAACACGCAGACAAGAAAGTACCGTTGCACTGATCAGTTTCCAAAAAAACAATACATCTCTTTCAAACGGTTTGGCTGCTGACTTCATCAAAAGAACTCCTGATAAAAATACCGGTGAAGTATTGAAGCGTGTAAGTGGCGCATCTATACAAGACAATCGTTTCGTCATTGTGAGGGGCTTGTCTGACAGATACAATTCTGCCATGTTAAATGGCGCATTGTTGCCCAGTACAGAACCAGATAAAAAAGCATTCTCCTTTGATATGCTTCCTGCAGCAATGATCGACAACATCATCATCAACAAAACTGCGACTCCAGAATATACAGGTGAGTTTTCAGGCGGACTCGTTCAAGTGAATACAAGAGACATTCCAACAAAAAGAGTGTTCAGTGTTGGTATTGGATTTGGATACAACAATCAATCAACTTTAAGAGATTTCACAAGCAATGCAAGAAACAGATTTGATTGGTTGGGCTTTGACGATGGATCAAGAAATTTGCCAGACAGTTTTCCAAAAACTGCTCAGGAATACCGCACCTTGGGAAAAAATGCTGCCGGACTCAATAAACAAATTGAGTTGACCAAACTATTTAGTGGCGACGCATATGTGGAAGAAGTACGCACTGCTGAACCGATCAAAAATTATGTCATTACCTACGCCAACACCCATTCATTTAAAAATGGTGGTCAATTGGGTACCCTGCTCAGTGTCAACTATAGAAACGCAAGACTGATGTACAATGTTGGAAGAGCTTTCTATGAGGCAGACGGGAAAAATGTGTTTGAATACAATGATCAACAAAATCACTACCAAGTTACAAATGGGGCCGTATTGAATCTTTCATACGTACAAAAACGTTCCAAGATTTCTTTCAAAAATATCTTCAATCAGTTTTACGAGGATAATTATTATTCAAGAACAGGTTACAATACCAACCGTCTGAACGACATCCGATTTTACTCATCTTTTCTCAATCAGCGTACACTGTTCAGTACCCAGTTGGAGGGTGAACACCAACTTACCAAAACTGGAATCAAGTTCAAGTGGAATGGCAACGGCGGATACAATTGGAAAAAACAGCCAGATTTGAGAAGTGCATTGTATGCAAGAAGAATTGGAACCAACGAGGCTTACGAAATTGATCCAGATGATACAAGAAGATTTTACAGCGATTTGAAAGATTTCAGTGTTGGTACAACCGGGCAATTTATTGTACCGATGAGTTGGGGTGGCAAGGACAAGCAGACATTGAAGTTTGGTGGCTCGAATTTGACAAGGGTGAGAGATTTTCGCAGCCGTATCTTCAGATACAATATCACCAACTTCAACTCTTTCATTGCATCGAATGCAAACAAAGACTTGATCGCTGCCTTCCGACCCACTAATATGGGAGTCTCGGGATATATTCTTGAAGACTTCACGAATAACCAAGACAGGTATTTCGGTGCATCTGTGCTGAATGCAGCATACATGATGTTGGACAATAAATTCAGTGACCTCAGATTGGTTTGGGGATTGAGAGCGGAAAATTTTCAGCAGTTGCTGACCTCGAAAATTCAAACGGGTGAGCGCAGTGTTTTGCTGACAAAAAAGTGGGACTTCCTTCCATCAGTCAATTTGATGTACAGCCTGAACAGCAAGCAAAATTTCAGGTTATCTGCCAGCAGAACAGTTGCCCGTCCTGAATTCCGTGAACTGGCACCTTTTGCTTTCTTTGACTATGAAACAAATTATGGCGTAAAAGGAGATACCAGCTTGAGAAGATCATCTGTGCTCAATTATGATGCGAGGTATGAATGGTATCCTAAGTCAAATGAATCAATCACCATCGGAGCATTCTACAAAGACTTTACAGATCCCATTGAATTCAGGTTAGACCCTGCCAGCAATGCTGATTCCAGAAGGTATTTTTATCAGAATGCTACAAGCGCAAGAACCTATGGGCTGGAAATTGAAGTCAGAAAGGGAATGGAGTTTCTTTCTCCTTCACTGAAAAACTTATTTTTCTTCGGCAATTATACATTGACGAGTTCAGAAGTCAGGTTCAATGACCTGAGTGCCGGTGACAAAGAAATAACTGCTGCAAGACCTTTACAAGGACAATCTCCTTATTTGATAAACGCAGGTTTTCAATGGACTTCAGAAAAGTTCAATGCATCACTGTTGTACAATAGGGTAGGTGAACGACTTGCTTTGGTTGGCAATACTGAGTTTCCAAATGTATATGAAAGGCCTAGAAATCAATTGGATTTCCAAATCAGCAAAAAAATATTGAGCAACAATGGAGAATTGAAGCTCAATATAGCAGACATGATCAACAATCCATACTATTTCTATGAGAACATCGATCAGTCATTTGCATTCAAAAAGGGTGTAGACAGGATGTTCAGCAACTACAAGCCAGGCACCACTGTTACATTAACTTTTACGTACGATTTTGATTTAGATAAAAAATAAAAAACATAAAAAAGCACATTTATGAAAAGGATCATTCTGAGTGTTTTAGCCCTTGCAGTGTTTGGACTGAGTTCCTGCCTGAAAGTCAATTTTGAAGAATACATCACCAACAACAACGGTGGTTCTTCTGCTGCGACTGATAGCCAGGATCCTGCCACCAATGGAGGTGTTATACAAGGAATTTTGACAAAAGACTACTTCTTGCCAAAAGGAAAGTATACACTCAAGGGTTATGTATATGTCACCGAGGGTAATACACTGACCATCGCTCCCGGAAGTGTTGTTGTAAGTGATATCACAGAGAAGGGTGCATTGATCATTGAGCGCGGTGCGAAGCTGATTGCCGACGGCCGTGCTGACAATCCGATTGTATTCACCAGTGGCAAACCAATCGGTCAGCGTACTCCCGGAGACTGGGGCGGTATCATCATGCTCGGCAAGGCTCCAACCAACAGGCCATTGGACCCTGCACCCATCATTGAAGGTGGTGTTGGTAGAAAATATGGTGGAACAGATCCCAATGATGACAGCGGCATTCTTCGTTTCGTAAGAATTGAATTTGCAGGAATTGCTGCTGAGCCTGGTTCAGAAATCAACGGACTCACCTTGGGTGGTGTTGGTTCTGGCACCATCATCGAAAATGTCCAGGTATCATTTGGAAACGACGATGCATTTGAATTTTTCGGAGGAACCGTAAACTGCAAGAACTTGATTGCTTTTGCAACTGCGGATGATGATTTTGATTTTGATTTCGGATATGTTGGTAAAATTCAATACGGAATTGCTTGTCGCAAGCCGGATTTCGTAGACGGTGGTGATGCAGGCAATGGTATTGAGTGCGACAACGATGGTTCAGGATCTGCTGCAACACCAGTAACAAGGCCTCAACTGAGTAATTTCACTTTTGTTGGTCCAAATGGAGCATCAGGAACAGCGGCCAACCATAACTTCGGCAACCGTTGGAGAAGATCAACTCAGTTTTTGTTGCGCAATTCAGTGATGATTGGATGGGCAAAGGCTGGATTCTCTATAGAATCGAAAGGTACTGCTGAATCATATCTTGCTGGTACTTCCGAGTTCAAGAACAATTTAGTACACTCCAATACTGCATCGGCCATCTATCGTGGAGATGCGAATGCAATCGCAGTGATCACGGCAGCTGCTATGCAAACAAAAGCTGAATCAGAGGGATGTGTAACACTTGCAAGTGGTGATGATGCCAAACTAACTTCTCCCTATTATTCTACAGCACCCAACTTCTTGCCGGCAACTGGTTCACCTGCACTCGCAGGCGCCTCTTTCACCGGAATGAATGCTTTCTTCACCACAGTGGCATTCAGAGGTGCAATGGGAGCAACCAACTGGACTGACAAGTGGGCCAACTGGGATCCTCAAAACAAGGCATATTAATTTCTTGCTCCATTATTATAGCAAACTGCAGTTCTTTGGAAGAACTGCAGTTTTTTTATTTAAATATACTTGAGGATGCAGGGGGTTGATAGGAAAACGCCACCTGAAAATTCTCATGTTTAAACTTTTTGCTGATTTGTCCAATTCTCAAATTGATGTTTTGTGGCGTAGGCTCACAAATTGTGTAAAGTTCATTTTGAAAAAGAATGGTTTCGCCAAATGGCTTTTCAAATTTTACAGCAACAGTTATGTGATCGGGATATTCAAGTACAATCATGGGAAGTTGATAGATCTCTTTCACCAATGCATAAAACAAAGCAGATCTGTCCTCACAATCACTTTTGTTGTAAAGCAATGTTTCCTCTGGTGACAGCCTTTTCTCTCTTCCAAAATAATCGCTGTCTTTTTCAAAGGTGAAAGCATTTCTGGTAAAACACATCAGGTATTCAACACCCTTTTTTACACTCATGCCCTCAAGATTTTTCTGCAGGGAATTGATCAAGGTGTTTTTTGCTTCTTGGCTGAGTGGTATATTAAATTGATTGCAATATTCAGTAACAGGGTAATTGATAAAGAAATTTCTCAATGATGAGTCCACTTTGATTTTTATTTTTTCCTCCTGGTTTTCATATTCAAATGCCAATTCCTTCTCCACATAGTGCTGAGGGTTAGATGTAGGAAGTCTTGGTACGCTGAAGGAGAAAGCTTTGCTGTTTTCATTCAGCTCCCTTACAATTGTTTGGTCTATTATCTTTTCGGTTGTGTAATTGTAATCATGGTAGTTAAAGCATACATAGGGTGATCCATCAATGATTTTTGTGGGTATATTGTAAATCTGGTCATTGGATTTAATGTACAGCAAGACTCCATTTTTTGACAGCGCCATGGCAGCACTGAATCCAAGTTGGTTCATCAAAAACCATTTTGTTGTGGTATAGCCCAAGTAATCAGTATTCTTGGGAATGATCATATTTGCCGCTTGTCTGACCAGCTGGTAAGTGAACCAGTCGCACAACTCTTTTCGTTGGACGATTTCTTTGATCTGGTGTATGATTTCTCTGCAACCGGCTTCATTTAATTTTTCACGGATTTCAACAATCGATTCCTCCTCATATTTATAAGGGATTCCGATTAGGACAGCCGTTTTAGGACTAAACTGCAGGGTGTCTCCCATGAAATCTATACGCTCTCTGGAAGATGCACTTATAGAGACGGAAGCATATCCGATGAGTAAGACATTGGTAATCAATATTTTAATTGAAAACTTCAATACATTTTTTTAGGTTATCCACATTTAACTCTTAAAGGTAACAAAAAATTAATATTAGAGGCGCTAGCATGAAAATTTTTAAAATAGAAATAAACATCAATTAGCAAATACTTTAAGGCAAGGTTACGTAGCACCAGTAGTTTAGATTGACTTTTCGGGTAAGTCAATCTCTTCATTCTAGATCAGGCCGCCTCGATGCACGGGGCGGTCTCTTTATTTTTTTGCAAGTTGTAATGTGAATCCAAATGTAGTTCCAATTCCGGGGGTGCTTCTTGCCTGGATGAATTGACCGTGTGCTTCAAGGATGTGTTTGCAAATGGCCAATCCTAGTCCAGTTCCTCCTATGTTTCTGCTCCTTCCATAATCGGTTCTGTAAAACCTTTCAAAAATTCTTGGCAAATGCTCTTCGGCAATTCCTATGCCATCATCGGTAATTTCTATCAAAGCAGAGATGTCATCTGTTTTATAAATGCTTGCTTCTATTTTCCCCTTTTCACTACCATATTTAGATGCGTTGTCTACCAAGTTGATCAATACTTGTCGAATCTTTTCTTTGTCTGCAAAAACCAATATGGGTTGTTCACATCCTTTTTTTATGAGGCAGTTTATTTTTTTAACGGATGTTTTGATGCTCAATGTTTCAAATACGTCGTTGATCAGGTCTTGGATCACAAAGTTTTGGTAATGCAATTCTTGTTTACCGCTTTCCAGTCGGGTAATTTCATCCAAGTCGGATATCAAGTGTATCAGACGTTCGGTATTTTTATATGCATTTGATAAGAATTTTCGACTGACTTCCTGATTCTCGGCTGCTCCATCAATCAATGTTTCCAGGTATCCTTGAATGGCAAATGCAGGTGTTTTAAATTCATGTGAGAGGTTTTGTAAGAACTCTTTTCTGAAAGCCTCATTTTTTTCGAGCAATTCCATTTCATCTTTTCTATGGTCTGCCCATTTCAGCACTTCTTCACCAACTTCATCCAAGCTTTGCTGAGGCAGAATATTTTTTTGGAAAAACTCTTCTCTTTTGGAGGCTTTGGTTTGGTTGATGAACTTGTAAATGAGTTTGACTCTTCTGTAAATAAATGTATCAATCAAAAAGCGTGCAACAATAAAAGAAATGGATGCAACTCCTATGGTGATGATGGACGACGCTGTTATTCCGCAACCCATTGTTGTGGCAAGGAGCAGGGCTGCAGCACCTGCAGAAGCACTGATGTAAAAGGAAATTCTCGTTGTAGAGTAGTTCTTAGATTCGAACATACTGCAATTTAGACATTTGCGGCAAAAGCAAAAATGCCTGTATGTTAAAGCTCAAATTTATATCCCACTCCCTTCACGGTGGTTATACAATCAATCCCAATTTTCTGTCTGATTTTTCTGATATGAACATCGATGGTTCTATCGCCTACGATCACATCATTGCCCCAGATCTTGTTCAAAATTTCATTTCTAAGAAATACCCGTCCAGGTTTTGATGCCAGGTAACTCAACAATTCAAATTCTTTCTTTGCAAGATTGATGGGCTGGTCCTTGTAGTACACAACGTATTCTTCCGGTTCGATACGGAGGTCGCCCATTTCAATGGCCCTTGATGAATCTTGTTTGTTGATGCGTCTGAAAAATGAGTTCACCTTTGAAACCATGACCTTGGGCGAAATGGGTTTGGTGATGAAATCATCCGCTCCAAATTCCAACCCTCTTACATGTGAAAGTTCATCGTTCAAGGCTGTTAAAAAAACGATGATGGTATCTTGAAAATCTGTTTGTGATCTTAACTGTTTGCAGACTTCAATGCCATTCTTTTTTGGCATCATGATGTCTAAAATGATCAGATCAGGATGCACCTCATTGGCAATTTTGATTGCATGTTCCCCATCTTTGGCAGTGAAAACCGAGTACCCATGAAGTTGTAAGTTATAGCTGATGATTTCGAGGATATCCGGTTCATCGTCAGCTATCAGGATTTTTTTGGTTTCTGGTGCCATGGCGTAAAACAACTGTGTTGACAAAGTTAGTTTGGATGGGCTTCAATACTCAATCATGCAAGATTAATAAATTGTTAAGCAAAATGAGACATCCCCGGGGCAGAATGATTTAATTTCGTGCACATGCAAATCTTGCGTTTTTTGATGTTTTTGGTGATGTTGCCTTTCTTTTCAAGTGCTCAAATAAGTACTGATACGCTCGTTTGGACCAATGATATCAGAAGGGTCAAATTGCATGAGGACATCGATCTCGCTCAGCAAGGACTTCCGAAAAATTTAAATCTCAGCATCGATGGGTTGCAACAATGGGTAGAGCTGGAGAACCAGTTCGACCATCGACTGAAAATAAAATACCTCTCAGGTATTAAAGTCATCCTCGATGATTTACGGTCAGGCAAAGTAGCCAGGCAACTGGCAGAACCATTGTTTGGAGCATACAAGACATTGCTTGAATTGGATTTCCAGGGACAATCCATTGAAAAATGGATCGAAAGCTATCCGCTTGAGATCAACCGTTCTTTGTTGGGTGATCGAACAGTTTTTTATGAAAATGCTGGATTGCCACGGGCCAAAATTTACATGCACTATCAGTACATCATCGAGCATCCAGATCAAATCCTTCCGACCATTTCAAATTACTTGAACGAACCTTTTGTCAACGAGGTGTTGATTACCGCTGCACATAAATTCCCAAGTGATTTTTACAATTACGCTTCGGCATTGCAATCGCCCCTGAGAAAAAAAATGGTTTTGGTCAATGACAGCATGGTTCAACTGCTTTGCAAATTATCTGCAGATAGTTCTGGAAGATTGTTGTATCCTTTTATGCATGCCATCATCAACAAGGAGATCACTTATGACAGTTTAAAAATTGTATCACAAAATGAAACCAACTTTTTTAAACTGCTTGTGAAAACCCAAATCCACTATCAGCGTGAAATAGCAAGTGATCATTACCCCATTGAATACGCTGAGGTATTTAAACTGTTGAAAAAGAAAGCTGCAGAAGTTTTTATAAATGAGGTCAATGCCTTGCATGATGATCCAGATGCGGTGCGGTTTAAAATAATTGCTGGACTCACTCCGGATGAACTTTATTATTTAATGATTGCTTCTGAAGACATCATTTATACATCATCTTTTGTTGGAATTTTTCAGCGAATGATGGCTTTGCTGAACAAACGCACCTCAGATGAATTGCTCATCGATATACATTTTGATCGCTTCAGGAAGTTTATCAAAATGGCGGCCGACTACAACAAGCTCGATGAATTCATCAATGCCATGCGACCTGATCAAGCCAAGCGTTTGATCAAGGATTTTGTCGCTGGATTGAATATAGACCCTTCACTCGAAACTTCGGTTGATGTTGTAAACGGATATTCAAGCATCAGCAATCCGGCACTTAAAAAAGCCATTGCAGAAGAGGTCCAATCAAACATATTGGCACTCCAATCCATCAAAGACAATGATGGCGTTGCTTTGTACGAGACGCTTCAATTACTTTTGATGTCAGAGCAGGACAGTGGAAAATCTTTTTCGAAACAATTTGGATTGGATCCTCCCTATTTCATGATGCGCAACAAGCTTTTGTCAAATGGCAGGATTGTTGAGCAATTGTTTTTTTATGGGGATAAGGATGGAAAGGCTTCGTTTGAAAATTTTCTGGCATATTATTCAAGGAGCAAATCTTGGAGAATTTTCAAAAGTGAACAATGGATTGAAATCAGGTCCCTCCAAGGCAAACCCATATCGGTATTTGCAAATATTCCATTTGACCATGCCAATGGTGAAGATCGAGATGCCCAAGCCCAAACAGCACTGGCGTTGTTTCTGCAAGAACAAGATTTGGAGCCTGGCATCGTCGTTCACCGTGGACACAGTTTTCATTTGCCATCTACCATTGCGCAGTTGCCCATCAGTTCAAAAATTGTTTTGCTTGGATCTTGTGGCAGTTACCAGCATTTGAGCAAGGTGCTCAATGTTTGTCCGGATGCACAAATCATTTCTTCCAGAGAGGTGGGAAGCTTATCGGTGAATGATCCTATTTTGCGGATGATCAATGAAACAATGAGGATTGGAAAGGATCTAGATTGGATAAGGATTTGGCGAAGCTTGCAGCTGCAAATGCGTCTTTCCAGCGCACAGCGTCGTTTTGAAAATTATGTTGCGCCCCATCAAAATCTCGGATTGTTGTTGTTAAAGGCCAGAGGTAAAATCATTTGATTGAACGATGAGCAAGGAAGAGAAGAAAAAGATTTTCAATACACAATTGCTGAAGCGGGTTTTTGTATTTGCAAAACCTTATGCAGGACGATTTTATTTGTCCGTTGCATTGGCCTTGGTGTTGGCAGTTTTCTCGCCACTGAGACCGCTGATGATCAACTATACATTGAAGAAAGTCAATGCAGCGGGTGAACCGGTTGCCTTGGTATTGCAGTTTCTGCTGTACATCACCCTCATTCAAATTGTCTTTCTTTTTATAGAGACGGCTACTAAATTTTTGTTCACTTACATCACGTCTTGGCTCGGACATAAAGTCGTGAAGGATATCCGCGTAGAAGTTTTTCAAAAAATCCTGCATCTCAATCTCCGGCAATTTGACAAAACCCCCATCGGAACACTGACCACTCGAACCATCAATGATATTGAGGCCATCAATGATATTTTTGCAGAGGGATTTATCCCCATTATTGCAGATTTGCTCTCTGTCATTGCCATCTTGGCGGCCATGCTCTACACCGATTGGCGATTGACGTTGATCTGTTTGATTCCTTTTCCATTTTTAATTGTGGCGACCTACTTGTTCAAGGAAAGTGTCAACAAATCTTTTATTGCTGTCAGGAATGCCATCGCTTCACTCAATGCGTTTGTGCAGGAGCACATCTCCGGAATGCAAATCATCCAGGCTTTCACTGCAGAGAAAAGGGAAATGAAAAAATTTGATGCCATCAACCAGCGTCACAGGAACGCCAATATTGATGCCATATTTGCCTATTCGGTTTTCTTCCCCGTTGTAGAGATCATTCTTGCGGTTTCCATGGGATTGCTGGTTTGGTTTGCAGCAAAAGATGCACTGCATGTAGATGCGATTCAGGCCACCGCCATCAGTGGGAACATTGTTGCTTTTGCCCTTTTGCTCAGTATGTTGTTTCGTCCCCTTCGGGTGATTGCCGATAAGTTCAATGTGCTCCAAATGGGCATGGTCGCTGCAGAAAGGGTCATGTTGGTAATGGACAACCAGGATGAATTAAATGACCAACCCGGAGCGAGGGATATGCAGATCAAAGGGCAAATCGATTTCAAGCATGTTGGATTCTCTTACAAAGAGGGCATTCCAGTTTTGAAGGATGTCAATTTTTCGGTATTGCAAGGTGAAACTTTGGCAATTGTGGGACATACGGGAAGCGGGAAGTCGACCATTGTCCACCTGATCAATCGTTTGTATCAGCATCAGGAAGGAGAAATTTTGATTGATGGATATGCTATTGAGAAGCTCACATTGCATACGCTCCGTTCACAGATCGCAGTAGTTTTGCAGGATGTTTTTCTTTTTTCAGGCTCGATACTTGACAATGTCACACTCCGTGATCCAGCGATTCCATTTGATAAAGTCAAGGAAGCAGCCAGAATGATAGGAATTCATGACTTTATTGAGCAGCTTCCGGGTGGGTATCAGTACAATGTGCAGGAGAGAGGTGCAACTTTGTCAACCGGTCAGCGTCAGTTGCTTTCCTTCCTAAGGGCATTGCTTTTCAATCCAGCTATCCTGATTTTGGATGAGGCAACTTCTTCGGTTGACTCCAATACAGAGGGGCTGATTCAAAAGGCTATTGATGTGTTGACAAATGGGCGTACATCCATAGTCATTGCCCATAGGCTTTCCACCATTCGTAAAGCACACAAAATCATTGTTCTAGAGGGTGGAAAATTGATCGAAGAAGGCACCCACAAATCCCTCCTGGCCCAACAGGGTTCCTATTCAAAAATGATTGCCGCGCAGTTAAAAAAAGATGGGGATTAGTTTTCTTCCTGAAATCGTGTTAATTAAGCAGCAGGTAGTATCTTTGCGGAAAATTTAGATGCTTTTATGCGGGTGAATAGGCTAAAATCGTTGCTGGTAGCATGTTTGGGGCTCTTCTCGGTCCTCTTTTTTACATCAACCATGGCCAACGAGAATAAGGAGGAGAGACTTGATCCTGCGAAACTCATCATGGAGCATATTCAGGATGCACATGATTTTCACTTTTTTACTCTTTCAAAAGCAGACGGCACTGAATTTCATGCAACCCTTCCACTTCCCGTCATTATTTATTCCAATACCAAGGGGTTCTCAATTTTTTCTTCTTCGCGCTTTCATCATGGGCACGAAGCATACAATGGATACAAATTAGAGGAAGGCAAGATCGTTTCTGAAGATGCAAATGAGAAGATCATTGATTTTTCTCTATCCAAAAATGTGGTACAGATGTTGTTGGCGCTGGTCCTCTTGGTTTTCTTGATGATAGGCATTGCCAATAAGTACAAAAAAGGCGATGGTGTGCACAATGCTCCAAAGGGCTGGCAAAATGCTGTTGAACCCGTTATTGCTTTCGTAAGAGATGAAGTCGCAAAGCCAAATCTTGCAAATAAGTACATGAAATATTTGCCTTATTTGCTGACTGTATTTTTCTTTATCCTGATCAATAATTTGTTTGGATTGATCCCTGGTTCTGCGAATGTTACGGGAAATATTGCCTTCACAATCGTTCTGGGTGTGATTTCCTTTTTTGTGATCATTTTCAGCACAAATAAACATTTTTGGGGACATATCTTCTGGTATCCGGGAGTCCCCATGATTGTTCGTTTCCTCATCATGTTACCCGTTGAATTGCTGGGCGTTTTTACCAAGCCATTTGCTCTTATTGTCCGTCTTTTTGCAAACATGGTAGCAGGACACATCATCATTTTAAGCTTCATTGCATTGATTTTTATTTTCGGATCAATGAATAGCATCGCAGGCTGGGGTTTCTCCCCTCTATCAGTTTTGTTTGCGGTATTCATTTATTTGATTGAAATAATGGTTGCATTCATTCAGGCGTTCATCTTCACCAATCTGACTGCGGTATTTATTGGTCAGGCATTTGAAGGGGGACACGAAGAAGAGCATCACTGATTTTTTATTTTTCATTTTTAAAAACAAGAAACATGAGTTTCATTTCAACACTGCTAGAAGTTCAAATTGGTTTCTCTCACATGGGTGGAGCGATCGGAGCTGGCCTAGCTGCAATCGGCGCCGGTATCGGTATCGGTCAAATTGGTAAAGGTGCAGTAGAAGCTATTGCCCGTCAACCAGAAGCCTCAAATGACATTCGTGCAAACATGATCTTGACAGCAGCTTTCGTGGAGGGCGTTGCCCTTTTCGCAGTTATTGCAGGATTGTTGGCTGTTTTGAAAGCCTAACATTGCACAAAAAAACAACTGTATCCAAAGCACAGGGCGGAGGATACAGTTACTTTTTAAAAAGTTAATATCAGCATATGGATCTTTTATTACCCGGTATCGGATTATTGTTCTGGACGCTGCTGGCATTTGCGGCTGTCTTTTTTATTTTGAGAAAGTATGCATGGAAGATCATCATTGATTCGCTCAATGAACGCGAGAAAGGAATTGCTGAGTCTTTGGATACAGCAAAGAAAGTCAAGGCTGAAATGGCAGCGTTGAAAAGTGAAAATGAGGCTTTGTTGGCAAAAGCGCGTGAAGAACGAGCGTTGATGCTGAAAGAGGCCAAAGAAACAAGAGATAAGATTGTCAACGATGCGAAAGAGCAGGCAAAGACTGATGCTTCAAAAATACTCGCTGATGCAAATGCTGCCATTCATACACAGAAAATGGCTGCATTGACTGAAATCAAGAACCAGATTGGAAACATGGTCATTGAAGTTTCCGAGAAAGTTATTCGCAAGCAGTTGGACAACAAAGCTGAACAGGAAAAGTATATTCAGCAGATGGCAGGTGAATTAAATCAATTTGGAAATTAAGAGGTATGCGTCAGACCAAAGTAGCTCAACGGTATGCAAAAGCAATTTTTGATTTGGCAGTAGAGACTTCCAAATTAGAAGAGGTGAAGCATGATTTTGATTTGATTCAATCTGTTCAAAACAAGGAGCTCCAATTGTTGTTTGTATCGCCTATTATCAAAGGGGATAAAAAGACGGCAATTTTTGAAGCTATCTTTTCAAAGCATATTCAACCTCTTACAAGCTCTTTTTTTAAACTTATTTTCACCAAGGGCAGGTCCGTTGCCATCAATGAAATCATCCTTGCATACATGGATAGGTACAGGGCCAAAAAAGGTATTCAATTGGTTCAGCTCACCACCGCAGTAGAAGTTTCAACAGACATTAAAAACAAAGTTTCATCCTTGTTGAAGGAACACAAGCTCCTGAAGGGCAAATCTATTGAACTCGTCTCCAATGTAGATGCCTCTATTATTGGAGGATTGATTGTCAAGTTGGATGATCAATTGTTCGATGCAAGTATTCGCCATGATTTGAAGGTGATCAAAAAACAATTCATCGAAAACATGTATATCAGTAAAATATAATTTCAAAGCATTAATAAATTCAAAGCAATGATAGAGATTAAACCCGATGAAATATCAGCCATCCTCCGCCAGCAGTTAAGCAATTTCAATTCTTCTGCTGATTTGGAAGAAGTGGGTTCTGTACTTCAAGTTGGTGATGGCATCGCCCGTATTTATGGATTGAACAATGTGCAGTCCGGTGAGTTGGTCGAATTCGAAAACGGCGTAAGAGCCATTGCATTGAACCTCGAAGAGGACAATGTAGGTGTTGTATTGATGGGAGAGGGTCTGGACATCAAAGAAGGTTCTAAAGTAAAACGCACAGGTAAAATCGCTTCCATCAAGGCTGGAATGGGATTGGTTGGTCGCGTCATCAATACGCTTGGTGAGGCAATTGACGGAAAGGGTCCCATTGCAGGTGACTTGTATGAAATGCCCCTTGAGCGAAAGGCTCCAGGCGTTATTTTCCGTGAACCGGTTAAAGAACCACTTCAAACAGGTATCAAAGCAATTGATGCAATGATTCCAATCGGACGTGGACAGAGAGAGTTGATCATTGGTGATCGCCAAACAGGTAAGACGGCCATCGCAATCGATACGATCATCAACCAAAAAGAATTTTACAAAGCTGGAAAACCTGTTTACTGTATATATGTGGCAGTTGGACAAAAAGCATCAACCATTGCAGGGGTGATGAAGACATTGGAAGACAATGGCGCCATGGATTATACCATCATCGTTGCAGCTCCTGCCGCTGAGCCAGCTCCATTGCAATTCTATGCTCCTTTTGCTGGTGCTGCCATTGGTGAATTTTTACGTGATACCGGAAACGCTGCCTTGATCATTTATGATGATCTTTCTAAGCAAGCAGTAGCATACCGTGAGGTATCATTGTTGTTGCGCCGTCCACCCGGCCGCGAAGCATATCCTGGTGACGTATTTTATCTGCACAGCCGTTTGTTGGAAAGAGCAGCAAAAGTGATCAGCAAAGATGAAGTTGCCAGAAAAATGAACGATTTGCCAGATTCAATCAAGCATCTGGTAAAAGGTGGAGGATCACTTACAGCACTTCCCATTATTGAAACCCAAGCCGGTGACGTATCCGCTTATATACCAACCAACGTTATTTCAATTACCGACGGTCAGATCTTTCTTGAATCCAACCTTTTCAATGCAGGCATCCGTCCCGCTATCAACGTGGGTATTTCCGTAAGTCGTGTGGGCGGTAATGCACAGATCAAATCCATGAAGAAGGTAGCAGGTACGCTGAAACTTGACCAGGCGCTCTATCGTGAACTGGAGGCTTTCTCAAAATTTGGTGGTGACCTCGACGCTGCAACCAAATCAGTATTGGATAAAGGTGCACGCAATGTGGAAATTCTAAAGCAGGGGCAATACCAGCCTGTTTCAGTAGAAAAACAAGTTGCCATCATTTACCTGGGAACGCAAGGTTTGTTGAAAGAAGTTCCTGTAAGATCTGTGAGAGATTTTGAAGAACAATTCCTGTTGGAAATGGAAACCAAGCATGCGGACATTCTCGGTGAATTCAAAAAAGGCAATCTTCCAGAGGATGGCATCAAGAAAATGATTGAACTGGCGAAGAACATCATGGCACAGTACAAATAATTCTGATCCAACCCATAAATAAAAAAGGCCCGGTCATCCAGGCCTTTTTTATTTTGTGTACATCTGCCAAAATATTTACATTCATCCTGTAAATCTTGCATATGAAAAAATTCATCTCGCTTTCTCTGTGTATAATTGTTGCTGCTCACCTTCTTGCAGCAGTTCGACTTCCATCCATCATTTCCTCTCACATGGTCCTGCAGCAAAATGCAAAGGTCAAGTTATGGGGCTGGTCTGCACCTGCTGAAAAAATCAGGATCCAAGTGGGTTGGGATACAACCACATACGATATAACCGCATCCAGGGGCGCAAGATGGGTGGCTGAGATCAAGACACCATCTGCAGGCGGACCCTATACAATTAAGATCAAAGCAAGCAATGAAATTGTATTGGAAGATGTATTGATCGGTGAGGTATGGGTTTGCGGTGGACAAAGCAATATGGAATGGAGTGCAGATCAGGGTCTGAAACAATCAAAAGAAGAATCTCCCAATGCAACCAATAAGCAAATCCGTTTTTTTTATGTTCCCAAATCAACTGCTGCAACTCCTCAAGATGATGTGCACGCAAAATGGGTTGTATGCAATCCTGAAGACATGTTGCATTTCAGTGCGATTGGATATTTTTTTGGCAAGCAAATCAATGCGACTACCGGATATCCTGTCGGCTTGATCAACAGCAATTGGGGTGGGACACCTGCTGAAGTATGGACCCCCGCTGAAATTGTACAGAATGATCATGATTTGCGCAAAGCAGCTGAAAAGTTGAATCCAAGTCAGTGGTGGCCTCATGCAAGGGGAGAGGCATACAATGCAATGATCCATCCCTTGACGAATTTAGAAATTGCAGGTGTGATATGGTATCAAGGCGAAAGCAATGTTGGAACGCATTATGCATACCAACGTCTGTTTACAAACATGATCGATGGCTGGAGAAAAGCATGGAACAAGAACTTCGCATTCTACTTTGTACAAATTGCTCCTTATACATATGGAGACAATCATATCAATGGTGCATTCCTGCGTGAAGCGCAAACAAAATCTACTGTATTGTCTAAAACAGGGATGGTTGTAGTCAGTGATTTGGTTGACAACATTAAGGACATACATCCAACCTTGAAGAAAGAGGTTGCAGCAAGATTGGCCAATTATGCACTGGCTGAAACATATCAGGTAAAGGGGCTTCATTATAAAAGTCCACAGTATTCATCCCACACAGTGGAGAAAAATAAAATCAGAATTCAGTTTGACAATGTACCTACTACATTGCTGTCGAAAGGAGGAGAACCAACAGATTTTTATGTTGCAGGAGCCGATGGAGTTTATGTTCCCGCAAAAGCAGTAATTGAAGGAAAGTCCATTGTTGTGTCCAGTCGAAGTGTAAAGGAACCGGTCGATGTTCGATTTGGATTCACCAATACCGCAATGCCTAATTTGTTCTCCGCGGAAGGATTGCCAGTGAATTTATTCAGGACAGATAAATAAAACTGTTAACAGTTAACAGTTAACAGTTAACAGTTAACAGTTGACGGTTGACGGTTGACAGTTAATAAAATATTAGTAGAACTTGGTTACTCCTGGCACAGCTACTTTGTACCTTCCATTTTCATCGGGCATTGATTTAGGCATGGCATCCCATGCATATTTTTCCGGCTGCAGATTGAGTCCGCAGTTCAACG
>SXGQ01126725.1_pt1 | contig 46642 bp, 46 predicted proteins | sample 3178371 | NCBI WGS metagenome assembly SXGQ01 (sample SAMN11356859, study PRJNA531348) | freshwater metagenome | isolation source: freshwater sample F1-20 | place: China: Fuxian Lake, Yuxi | collected 2017-12-25 | reverse complement strand
TGAGCTCAATCTAAACCAAACCTCAACAGTCCATGTGTTTAAATCACCTATATTAGGGATTGTTGCGTATTCTGAGGAAGCGTCATCAAAACTTAAAATACCACTATAACTCGATGAATAGGTTGGTGTATTAATCAAGGTGGCGTTATTACTTGCACCTTCCAAATCGTACCATACTGATCCTGATCCCGAATAAGAAGTATTATTACCCGCATCTAAATATACCAAAGGTTGTAATCCTTCAAATGAAGTCCAATAACCATTATTGTTCAACCATATTTTGGCAGCAGGACCTGTTAAAAAATTTTGTGGATCACCGTGCTGAATCGAAACATATTCCGCCAACCCAATGAAGGACTCTTCGGTTAAAAAATCTGATCTCCAAAAACCTAAATAAGCGGGGATGGAGAGTTGGTTTGGTTGATTTCCTACCGGTGTTGGGTGAGCAATAACATAACCCAAATCCTCATCGGGACCCATCCACCATTGAACACCACCAGGATTGGATGAATAATCCAAAGAATCAACACCTATTGCAAGATCACCAACTTGTAGAGTACCTGGTATTGCGGATCCCAAGTTATAAGCAAAAGGTCTTGTGGTTGGCATTCAAATTATTACTTACCAAGTTCTTTCAGAATCATATTTAAAATCATTCCCTCACTCAATCCAGTTTCACGACTGACATTCTTAACAGCTTGCTCTAACAATTTGTTTTCCGTTAGTTTCAAAGCATTGATGTCTCCCTGATTACAATATGGAAAAGTTTTACATTTTCCTTTAACTTGAACAAATTTGCCACCACTGTATAGTGGTTTTGCAGCACCCCTCCAATTTTTTTTGTTTGGAGCCAAAAATGCCGGCCCTGAATAAGCTCCTGCCGATGCCGATGTGGTTGCCTCTTTCGCCTCAACTTTCTTTCCTTTTCCCTGTTCAAACTTTTTAAGTTCAGAATAATACTTTGGATTTTCAACTAAATGGTCCATAGCAATTTTCTTCGCCAATTTTAAGTTACCCGTATGTTCTTTTTCAACATTGATTCCTTTTTTTAATTCGGATTGTAATTTCAAATAATATTTGTCATCATAATTTTCATTATGTTTCTTTGCAATATCTTTCAAGGTCATTCCTTTAGAAAGACCTCCCTTTGATTTATTCTCTTTCACATTTGCGTAAATATAAGATCCCGCATTACTTGAGGTTGTCATTTCAGAAACACTTTCTTTCTTAATGGATCCAAATAATGGTGCAGAATATCCACCAGCACTTCCTGATCCTGTAGCCTCTTCCACTTCACCTTCAGGATTTTCCTCTATCTCGTCCTCTTCTCCGTTTTTAATCATTCTTTTTGCGTTATTTGCAGACTTAAACGCATCGGATGGATCATATCCGTGTGATACCTCTTTATTAAAGGCTTTAGTTAGTGCTGATTTAAATTTTTCTTGAAAGTTCATTTTCTTATATCTGGTTCCCAAAATGCTCTTCTTGTCCACATCAAACGGTAAAAATCAACCATAACATCCCCTACCACCGCTCTTACATCTTTTTGTAACTTACCGTTCTTTATTTCCTTTTTGAGCATATCAATAAGTTTATTTTCAAATTGTTTGACAGTATTTGTGTCCATAAAATCTTTGATTTCCTTTCGGATCATTCTTTCAATTTGTTCTTTCTCTGTAGAAGTTAAAGCCATAACAATTTTATTTATTTATAAATACTCCATGAAAGAAAAAACCCCTCACTTTGTAGGTGGGGGGTTTTGATTTTTGGTGTCGAAATTTATTTCCTGTAAATACTTTTTAAAGAAATTTGGTCTATTCATAATTTCTTCCATCTTCTTTTTATAAAATTCGTAATTAATATATGACATTTTAATATTGTGATTTTATCTTTTTAATTTCAGATCAATTCTCTTACCCAATGTGATTGAGGGTCCAATTATAAAACTTGCTTGACCATTAAAAGGATTTATCCCTGTTGAAGCTGATATACCAAAACTAAATCCCCACTCTGGTTCAATTACCTGTTGTGGTTTTTCAATTTTTAAACCTTTGATGATTGGTATATCTAATAAACTTCTTGGAATTTCAACATATTCTTCTCCAACTCTTGATAATGGTGTAACCATAACCTCTTCATATCCATCTTCGGTCGTTATAAGTGATATTCCCAATCCAAAGTTCAACTCATCTTGAACAACTACTCCACTATCTTGTTCTAAATAAAGGGAAAATTTGTTTGTCAATGAAAGTTCATTCTCAACTATTTCTTCTAATATTGTTTTCTTTAAAAATATATTTGCTCTACCTTTGATACTTCTGACTAAATTTGTATCCGCAAATACAAGACGATAGGTCGAGTCATTTAGTTGTTCCAAATTCGAACTAACAACCGTTGTGTTGTTATATCGTGGTTCAACATATATGACCGTTCCTGGTTTTGCTTTAAGATCTTTAATTTGTTTGAGAAGGATTTGAATTTCTTTGTCCTTTTCCGCCATTTCCATGGCGAGTCGTTCATTATGTGCTTTGTAAATTGCTTTGGTATAACTTCCCTTATAATATTCGACTGTATCGGTTAGAGCTTTAGTATTTTGATCATTCAATCCTTTGTAATACTCGACCTCATTACATCCTTTCATAAGAAAAAATCCCAATACTATAATTGTGAGTATTAGGATTAAATCAGTAACTCTTATGGTTTTACCCTCATTCATTTCCTTGGGATTCGGTTTTCTTTCTCGACCCCAAAACTTTACCCCATTTGGTTTTAAATTTAACATAAAACTGCTTAAGCTTTTGAATAAGGTCGAGAAGTTCATCATCTAATTTCATCATATCTCCGTTTATATAAACACCATTCTCTTCACCGATGGTAAAGTTGAATTCTATGTTCGATTCGATAATTTTTCCTGACCATGTGACAGTATTTGGATAGACAATCAAGGTGTCAAAATCAACAAGTTCTGTTACTTCTGCAACAAATTCCTCCATCGTTTCTTGAAAGGTTTCCTTTTCAAGGGTTGTAATTTCTGTTTGTTGTTTTGTATCACCGTACATACGAATCAATCCTCCTGAAACCCTGTAATCTTGTTCAAAGTTCATAGATTTTTCAGGTTCTACTTGATCGGCTTCAATTCTATCTTCAATATCTTTAGCAGTATTTATTCTTTCATCCTCCACCTGTTCTATAAGCATACCCTTTGAGAGTTTCAAAAGTTTCTTTATTTCGTCATATTGGTTCATCTTCAAATTGTTTTTTCAGTTTAATAAAGTCAAATGATGGATTGAGTTTTGTTGATTTTTTTTCGTAATTACTTAAACAAGTAACTCCTTTGAATTGTTCCACACCATCAATTTTAACATTGTGACCTACAAAGTTTGGATCTATTTTATGTTTATTAAATAAATATCTTAATACTTCCGTTAATGATTTTAATTGTTTCTCCGTATATAAATCCCAAAAATGATGATTTCTCCATTTTTTATCTTTAACTTCTGAAACAGAATCACCAATCCAATTGGAGTATTCGTTTGAAAGTGGATTCTTTCTTACCCAACCATAATTTTCCAAACTTACGACAATCACTTTATTATTGATTTTGTTGTCTCCAAAAAACGCAGAAACCTCACGATCCTCGAGTATTTGGTGGATGGTTCCACCCTTTTCAATTATATAGTGAGGTAATTTCAAGTAATTACCATCGTATCTACTATTCAACGAGGTAAGGTAATCTTGAAAATTTCTTGAGGTATGGGTCAAGACAATTTGAATTTTCTCATTTTCCTGAAAATTCCTTTTAATCTTATTTCTTTTATTGATTTTCATTCTTTTGAATATACCAATCTTTTACCACCTTCAGTTGTGTTTTGAGTTTCTGCAGGTTCGATGATTACTTCCATTTCCTTCTCAACAGGTGGTTGAATCTTACTCAGGACTTCTTCGAGTTTTTGTAAATCTTCTTGCGAAGGTTTGTATGCCAATTCATTGTCGTTTGGTTCTTGTTTGCCAGCGAAACGAGAAAGTTCATCAACATCGATCTCCTTTACAGCAACTGGTTCGATGATCTTATCCGGTTTGTTCTCGTTGGTGTATTTGACCAACATGTGAATGAATGTTAAAGAGATAAGGGGTAACAATCCACCAGAGATTATGGAAAGAAATCTCTTATGTCCTACAATATCATCATTTTCAATCCCCATCGGTTCGATAATAGGACCAACAAGTCCGATCCAATCTTGAAAAAACTGAGATGTTTCATCAATAAAACTATAAGAAAAGAATATGTTACCAACCAATTGAATTAGAGTAACAATCCCGAATGGAACATAAACAAAGTTTCCAAGACGCACAGAAACCGCAGCGAGAGCACTCAACGCTGCGATTTCAATTGCGACCGATAGATAAATCGCCCAAGTAAATGGGTTTGATAATTCATAGAATGTGGTTACGTGAGAAATTGAAACAAACGCAACCAATAATATCGGAATAATAAAGGTTGTTGTAATTATTGTTTTTAAATTATTCCTGATCCAAGATGTCATTCCTGATTTTGTTTGTCCTTCGCTTGAAGAGCGTTTATGGAAATCTTTTCTTTATCAGAGATTTCCTCTACCCTCAAGGTCTGCCAAAAGGTGGTTGTTTCCAAGGTTGAGGTTAGCTCTTCTTGGGTTACATTTTGGTCTTTAACTTCCGAAAGGGTGGTTTTGATTTGTTCAATTTCTTCAGAGTTGTCTTTTACCTTACTTGAAATACCACAAGTACGGATAAATGTGACAAACACAAGGAAAAGAATTACATAATCAATGTAGTTTTTGAATTTGCTCATGACAATTATTTTTATATAAATAGATAATATTACAAATAATCAAAAAGAACAGAAGACTCATTACGAAGTTTTCTCAAAGCTTTCTCTTTGATTTGACGCACACGCTCTTTGGTAAGGGAAAAATCATTTCCAATATCTTCCAAAGTTCTTGGAGTCCCATACAGACCAAAGTAGTCTTCAACGATTTGTTTCTCCCGTTCATCAAGGATAGACATCATCCCGAGCATCTTTGAACGGAGGGTTCCTTTCTCATCAAAAAACTCATCAGGACGAAGAGAATCATGGTTTTCAATCAAGTCGATAAGACCGTCCCCTTCATCATTGATATGGTCACTTAAGGAGATGGTGGATGGAAGACTGGTGAATTTATCTTCAAGTTCCTTGATTCCATTCTCCGCTTCTTTTTTTGCCCGATGTAGATCTTGAACTACATTGACGGGGAGACGAATGGTTCGAGCGTTCTCATTCAGAGAAGCGAGGATTGATTGTCGAATCCACCAAACAGCATAAGAAATGAAACGCAAGTTCTTACTCCAATCGAAGTTTTTAATCGCCTTGATTAGTCCGATGTTACCTTCGGCAATCAGATCAGACATATCAAGACCTTGATTTTGATATTGTTTTGCAACGGTGATTACAAATCGAAGATTTCCTTGAATAAGTTCTTCTTCAATTTGTTTTACCTCTTTAGGGGAACATGTCCCACTCAATATTTTTTGAGCAAGTTCTTTTTCTCGTTGAGGGGTCATCACATCAATCTTGCGAAGATCCTTCAAGTAGGTTTGGATTTCCTCTTGGTTGATGGAAATACCCGTCGTTTTGGTTTCAACTTTCTTCATTATTGGAAATATTTTTTAGAAATTCTTTTTCTCGTTTGGTAAGTGAATCTATCCCTTTCAGACTAATCTTCTCCAAGATAGTATCGACATCCAAAGGTAGTTCATTTTTTTTTGTTCTTGGTTTTTTGAACAAAGTTTCATGTAACTCAGCAAATGGGTCAAAACCCATATCCATCATCATGATTTTAATATCATCTTGATTAGGAGCCACCCCCGTCTTGGATAAATCATTATCCCTTAAATCCATATTCACAGCTTCAGAATTCACATTCCAATCAAAAAGGTGTGTAAAGATTGGAGGTTGCATCTTGACAGAAAACTTCTCGTTATAATTGAAGAACAAATATAAATCACACTCGTTGTGAATTGCAAGATCGAGCAATCTTTTTAGTTCTTCGAATTCAAAATCAGAAGTAAAATGGATGATAATATGTGATTCAGAATAAACAAATCTTACATCCTTTGAATTTGCGAGGGGAGAAATGCCATATATGATATTGGACATCTTTTGTTCTTTCCGACGGAAATCGCCGAAAAGAACTACCATATATGACTGGGTCGCATTTTTCATATCTACAAACCTACTAATATTTATCCGAAAAAACAAAAATATATCCAAGAAAATCAGACAAGAGCAAAAAATAACACAAAAAACCCAAAATAAGTTATTTAAATCCATAAAAACTTATCTTACATAACTAGTTACAGATTGTGATCGTTTCACCCGAGAAATATTTTCAACCTTTTCAACCTCAATAATATTGTCAGCCCATTGGTTTATAAGTTCATTGTGTGAGATGATAAAAATCTTCGGGAAGTATTTTTTGATCTTGGTGAAAAACTCCAATACCATATCAAGATTTTCATTTGAGATCTTACCGAAGACCTCGTCAAAGACCATGACATCTGGTTTTGGTAAAGAACAAATTCTACTCAAAACAGATCTCATTGCCAAGCTGGCAATTGTTTTCTCATAACCCGACCCCGAAGCCATAAGTTTTTTGACTTGCGTTTCATTATCAACCATCAAGAATTCGACCTCATTTTTGTCATTGACAATAATTTCAAGCCTGAAATGAGCGGAATCCATAAGGAGTCGGGTGAGTTCGGAGTTGATGACAGGAATCATCTTTTTCATAATTGTCTTTGAAATTCCGTTCTTACCAAATAGTTCCAAATACTTCTTATACACCCTTTCTTTTTCAAACTCTTCTTCAATTCGAACAATCAAACTTTTGTTTTTTTCGACTCCTTCAAGATATTTTTGGTTTTCGTTTTGGAGGGTTGTCTTTCTTGTGTTAAATCCAAGTTTTTCTGAATCAAGCTGATCAATTCTCAAATCCGCCTTCATCATCATCGAATCAATTTTCTTATTTTCTTCGATAGAATTTTGTTGTCTGACATAATCATCCAAAAGATTTTGAAACTTGGTTTTGTTCAACTTTTCAGACTCATAATCAATTTCGAATCGATCTCGGATCAACTTGTTTTTTTCATATTGGGAAAAATCCAATTTAAGTTGTTTCAACTCCGATTCTTGGTTTTCAATTTCAGAAATACGGGAAGTTATGTTTTTTAAATTGGTCTTTTTTTCATCAAGATCATGAACCAAGTTTTTACTAATTTGTGTATCAATCAGTTTCAAACCACAATGTTCGCATTCAAATCCATCAGAATAAGAATCCATTCTTTTCTGCATACCCTCAATCTCAATCTCCAAAACAGATTTTTTAACAAAAAGATTATTGTTTTCAGAAATTAATTGGTCATGAACCTCTTCATCATAGAACTTTTGTGGTTCAACCACATTTACTTCATCCATTTGTTTTTTGATGGAAATAAGTTTTCTTTCAGAACCTTCGATTTTTTCTTGGATTTCAGATTCAGAAAGTTTTTGGAGTTCTTCGTTGATATTTGTGTTTCTCTTCTTCACAAGATCATCACGATATTCTCTCCCCTTTTTTAAACTATCGTCACAATCAGAAATCTTCTTAATCAACTCATCGATAGAATTTGCATTGGTTGAAATGAGTTCTTTGAAGTTATCTATTTCACCTTTTAGTTTTTGGATGTTGTAGATATTACTAAGCATTTGTTTGCTAAAGGTAGAATACATTCCTTTTGCAACTTCTTCTTTTTCTTTCAATACATCCAATCCCAAAAATCTTGTAAGAACTTCACCACGAGCGGTGGGTTTAGAATCGATGAGATCCTCCAAGTTACTTCCTGTAGTTACGATCGTCATCAAAAAGTCATCTACACCACCGATGGATTTCTTGATAAACTCTTCGGTTTCACGACGCTGTTCGCCAGTCATATTTACCATAGAACCATCCTTGAATTTCTTGAAAAATTCTAATTCAGTCTTCACATTGTAACCACCCATCTTTTTCTTACTTCTTTGAATTGACCTTGAAATAAGATACTCTTCTCCATCGATAACAATCTCACCTGTGACAGATACTTTGTCACTACTTGAAAATCTATTGAAGATGTCCTCGGCTTTTGAAGTTTTGGTGGTAGTATTAAAGAACAAGAAAAGCAACAAATCAACACTCAAGATAGTTTTACCACCAAAGTTGGGTGGGTTGGATTCCACAACTGTAATCCCTCCAAGATCGGAATAATCCAAAACCTGATTTTCACCATAAGATAAGAAATTAGAAAAAGAGATCTTTTTTAAATACCACTTCTTAAATGGAATATATTCCCTATCCTGTGTGGAGATCTCGTTGTTTACGGATTTGTCAAAGGTAAGGATTTTATCAACAAATTCTTTATCATCTTCACTCAGAAATTCATAGATCAACTTTCTTTGATAGTTTTCATCTGTGATATTGAATGAAAATTCAACATCCTGAACAATATTTTCAGTTGTTTTGATCTTGGTGATTACATTAACATTCTTGGTGTTGTATTTTTGTTGAAAGTAAGTTTTGATCCTCTTAACCCTTTCTTGTGAAAAATTATCACCATCGTCCTCCCAAACTACTTGAACGGTTGGGTTATCTAAATTTTTGTCTTTGAGTTGCTCTATCATATTCAATTGGAACGATCTTGGTTGATTAAATAGGTCGTACATGACCAATTATAATCAATTTCAGAGTCCAAATCTACTTTTTTGAGCATTAAAATTTTGTGAAACTTGTGCAGCTGTTAATGCGGAATTGTAAAGTCTCAAAACCCCCAAATCGGCAAAAGTATATCTTGTACCACTTGGAAAATCATTGTTAAAAAATGAAGTTGAATTGTTTGATGCTGTCGCCGTTGAGTAAGTTGCGGTTGTGTTTGAGTCCTCAACTCCATTCAAATAAAAATATAATTTATTTGTATTTGTTAAATCTCTTACCATAACAATATGGTACCAAGTATTATTGGTGAGTGTACTAGTCGATTCGAACGTTTGAGCGTTTGTACCATTACCGTATGAATAAACTAATTTGTTGGATGTGTTAGCGGATAAAGATCCTTCACCTATAGGAGATTTATAGTATAATGGAGATGGTGTACCCCCTGTCAGATCTTTTATTTTTATGAAAAATTCATATGTAACATCACCAGTAAACCTCAAATCGGTTAAAATATCATTATCAACATAAACATATCTATCTGATATTCCATCCAATTGGAGTATAGTTCCGTTTGATACACTGATTTCCGCACTGTTGTTAAAATTATTATTAGCGGCACCATTTAAGAGTCGATAAGATAAATTTTTTATCGTACTTGGCGTACCAGCAGAATATACTTGGCACATATAAAATGAAGGATCAAAACTTAAATACAGATTATTAGTTATTATATTCTCATAGTTTTTATTTAAGATGATCGAATCAGTCCTTGAATTAAGTCCGTATAGAGCGGTGATTGCTTGGTAAAAATTATTATTTTGACCGACAGGTTGTAATATATCATTATAAAACATCAACAATATATTCAGAGCTTCTGATTGGTTTGTTGGAACATAAATTGATGGTCCTTGAGTTGCTTTATCAAAATATAAAACATATCCTCCGTTTGGTACTGAAATTCCATTCCAAAATCCTGTTTTACTTGTAGGTCCATAGTCTTGGTCTTGTACCCCCAAATAGAAATTTTGATACCTCAAAGAAGAAGTACTTGGTGTTGTTGCTGAAAACTGAACTTTATTAGGGTTAGGCACGATCAGTTAGACCAATTTTTATCTTCAATAATACTCCTCATTTGAGAGTGAGAATAGGGTCCGTCCAAAGTATTTATGGTATTCAAAAATGACTTCGGGGGACCCTCCAATTTAATTATACATTTTGTTCCGTCAACACTTTTCCTCAAACTTTCAAATTCTTTGTGAATAATTTCTGAAAAATTAATTTTATCTTTTTCAGAAATATCAAGAATATAGTATGATATATTTTCGAACATTTAATTTATTTTTCAATAAATATCCTGTTCCTCTTTTTTGATATTACCTAAACTATATGTCTCTGTTTGTACTTCTTCAGTTTCACTCTGATTTTGTTTCATCTCCTCCATTTGTTTCATCATATTTTCTCTGAGAAGTTGATTAAATCTTGTTTGTTCAGTTTGCATTTTGGTGTTGCGAAGTTTGACCCTTGCTCGGTGAGCTTTGTCCCCACCCCTTTTTCTTGATTTTGGCATAATATTTTTATTTAAAAGTTTTATCTATTTTCTTCAAACCATTCGACTATCGAATTAATAGCCCACACAGCACCCGAGGCCAACATCCCATCAAAAAACCATGAATATGATGGATTTACCCCTACTAATATCATAAACGGTGACATCACAAAAAGACCAAAAAAGAATCCGACCCAAGTAGAAGTACACATCATACAACCTAAAAGGTCAGATACAAATTTAAAAATAAATCCAACGTAAGGAATACTTCCCATCTCTGTGATGAAGTTACGAGTACTTTCAAAGATTGACCCATATACTAGAATGTTTGACATCCCGTAAGCTGCGATAAAAAACAACAACAAAATTTCCATTATAAATCGTTATTTAAGTTTGATGATCTTAAAAACTTAACTTTTGTTCTTGCCAAGTCCTCAAGATCGTTTATTTTTTCATTCAACCTTTCAAGTTCTCTGTCTTTTAATACAGATTCTCTTTTAAGGTTATTCACTTTATCTTGAAGATTTTGCATCTCTTGTGAATTCATCTTCACATTGTGAGTCAAATCTTCTTGATGGTTTTTGAGTTGTCCTTTCAACTCTTCATTTTCTTTCTCAAAACTTTTCAATTTTGATTTCAATTCCCCAAGTTCGTTTTCATCAATTACCTTAACTTCTTTTTCTACAACTTTTTCAACTTCAATATATTCAATTCTTGGTGGTTTAGATTTTTCTTTTTGAAGTTCAACCATCAAGTCTTCAATCCGTTTGTTCAAGTACGCTTCATTCTCATTTTCGTTTAAACTTCCATATTTTTCTATATAATATCCTTTTTTAAAACAGAATGTAACAAACTCTTCCAAATCAAGTTGGTTCAGATTGCAGAACTTGATCAGATCTTTCTTTTGGGTTTCCTTTATATTAACAGTTAATAAGTTCTTCTCTTCCATGTTCTATATCTTCTATCGAATTGATTTTGAAGTTTAAATAAAGTCTCGGATTTTCAACATCAAAAAACTCATATTTATCTTGTTTTATATCATAAACACCATATCCATGAAAATTGACATTTTCCCCAAAGTTCTGTTGTATTGTTGATCCAACCATATATGCCTTTTTTCCTTTTGGAATATCAAAAACTTGTCGTTTGTGAATATCCCCACATAAAACTAAATCACATCCGTCAAATTTCGAAGGTTCAAATCCTTCTTCAAACTTATGTCCGATGTCTGTGGTAAGACCTTGAACCGGTCCATGAAAAAGTCCGATATTGATTTTCCCTTTTTGTTTTTCGATGACAGGTGGTAAATTATGTTCCTTCAAAGAATAAACACACCAATTCACATTTTCATCAGAATAAACCCCCCTCTGTGTATAGTAAGTCAGATTGTTATTCTGTAGATTTGAAATGATTGGTGTGAGAGCATCCAACCTATCACTGTTGTTTTCCAAAAAATCGTGGTTTCCAATCAAAAGAATTGTTTTGGAAATCTTCGCACATTCTTCCAAGAACCAACTGACAAATTCAACAAGTTCGGGTGTCATTTGATTTTTAGAGTGAACAAGGTCTCCTGTGAAAACAATTCGGTCAGGATTGAGTTCTTTCCATTCTTCGAGTGCTTTTTGGAGAATCATTTTATACAAATCATGATCTCTAAAAAGACGGATATGTAGATCTGAAAAGTGAATTATCTTATTGATCATAACCAATTATATCAAAGTAAATCCAATTCATCAAGGCTGCTGTAATATCTATCACCTCTATCACAAAGAATAGTGATCACAGGATTTTCAGGATTGTTTTTTTCAATCCATCTTTCAGAAGCAAGAACATTGGCCGCGGCGGAAATCCCAACAAACAAACCATGTTCTTTAGCAATTTGTAAGGCTTTTTCTTTCGCGTCCTTTGTGGAAATTGTAATTACTTCATCAATATGATCCATTTCAACCAAGAATTTACTTCCATCCCCAATTCCTTGAATACCGTGAAGACCGGGTTCTCCACCACTCATAACTGGTGACTCCGCTGGTTCAACAGCAACAAGTTTCAATTCTGAAATATATTCTCTCAATTTTCTTCCAACACCCATTATTGTTCCACCTGTCCCTGTTCCTGAAATAAACGCAGAAATTGAAGGATGGTTGTATCTGTCGTCAGTTCTTGTTTGGTATATAATTTCAGGTCCTGTCCTTTCTGAATGACATTTGGTATTGAGTGGGTTACTAAATTGTCTTGGATTGAACCATCCATGTTCTTCTGCAAGTTCGTCTCGTTTTCTTATCGCACCATCAAAATCACCAGGTCCGACTTCAATCACTTCAGCCCCGTAATATCTCAAAGTTTTCTTTCGTTCTTCACTCATATTTGACGGCATAACAATCTTACACTTATATCCTCTTTCCGCCGCAAGCCAAGCAAAAGAAATTCCCATATTACCTGAAGAGGCTTCAATAATAGTATCACCTGGTTTAATTAGTCCATGATATTCGGCTTCATTCAAAATAAAAGTAGCAGGTCTATCTTTGATTGAACCTGTTGGATTCATAAGTTCTGCCTTTGCATATAGTTTTTCACCAAGTTTAATTAATGGTGTTGAACCTACATTATTTGATAATCTCATCCTTTATTTAATTTTACTAGTTGATTTATTTCTTCTGATAGATCTTTACATTGAATGACTTCATATTTTTTATTGTTCTCGTGAAACCAACAGATATAAAGTTTTCCAATTTTAAGATTGGTATTCTTTTCAATAATATGTTTATATAAATTTAATTGAAGACTATATGTGTTGAGTTCACACACATCAAGTGTCTCCAAAGGTTCCAAAAACTTTTCTCCATAATCATTTTTGGTTCCAATCTTCTTGTTTGTTTTCCAGTCCCAAATCTGAAGTTCATCATGTTTCTTATTAAAAAACAGTTGGTCAACCATTCCACATATCCCATATTCCCTATCACCCACCACTAATTCGGACTTTACTGGAATCAGGTTGTCTTTGGAATCTTCATAAAATTTATCGAAAAGATCAATCAACTTGTCATACGCCTCTCTAACAACATCAATTCCAAACTTTTGTTCGGCAATCCGTTGGTTATAGGGGAATATTTTATTTCCATACCAATTTTCAACATATTCGTGAAATGCAGATCCTTTAACTGTTGAAAATTCTCTCTTAAAATCCCAATCCCGAATTACACTTTCTTTATCCAAACCCCTCCTTCTCGCATATCCTTCGGCCATTTGATTGGTTTCAAACTTGGGTTTGAACTTACCCAGGAATTGTGTTGCTGAAATTTGTTTTACCCCCTCAATATAATATTCGTGAGGTTCGTCAAAATATTTTATGTAGTTAAATTTTGCAAGTTCTAATATTGTATCCATAATTTAGTTTTTCCATAATTTATCGGGATCAACCCAACATTCATCTGGAACTTGTCCCCGAATATCGGCAAGATCTTTGTCTTTTGGAAGATGAACTATTTTCACCCTCCCTTCTAATTTACCACCGTTCAAGGTGTTATACATCTTCTTTGAATTTTCCCAAGCATCTTCATCCAAACAAATTACCACACTTGTTGCTTTGGCGTATAAAAGATTCCAAAGTTTATCGTGTAATACCTTTCCCAAAATAGGTATTGAGTTCGGAATAAACAATGAATCAAAAGGTCCTTCTACAATCCAAACAGGTGCAAGCCAGTTTATTTTACTTTCATTGAAGATAATTTCCTCTTTGGGGTAGGTCGGATTCTTGTATTTTAGTTTTTCCCCCGTAAAGGATCTTGCAACAAAGTAGTTCAGGTTTTTTTCGGAGTCGTATGACGGAATTATGATTCGATTAGCATAGGGTCCGGTTGCTGCAATCCCTATGTTGAATTCATTAATTATTTTGTCATTAACTCCCCTATCTGAAAGATATTTCTTCGCTTTGATTTTGATTGGAAGTCGGTCATGTAATTCCGAAAGTTTAACAAACTCTTTCGGAAGTTGTGGCTTTCTGAATTTCTTTTCTTTAACTTCAACCTTGTCGATTCTGAGTAGATTATAAGTACTCAGATCTTCTTTGGATCCATATGTTTTGATAAGTTGTTCGAGGTGACCGTGAGTATCATGTGTTTCACCACAAGACCAACAATGAAAAACATTTCTAAAATAATTTACCTCCAAATTTCCTTTTCCATCCCCCCTTTCCAATCCTTTTATCTCATAAGAACATACCGGACAATCGTAAGAAATCTGACCCGAACCATCGTTATGTTTTCGGTGTTTGCCCAATATGCCGTCCAATAAAGTTATAAGATAATCAAATTCTGAATTCATCACACAAAAAGATAATGAAATTCAGGTCATAAATCAAAACTTACCAAATATTTTCTTTTCTCATAAAACCAAGGGCACATGTATAAGCGTCAGCTTGGTCAAAGTTTTCTTTCTTTAAGGTATTGTTTTTGGTATATAACCATTTGATCTGTGGTTCTTTCTTGGCGACATGTTCCCAAATCAACATCTTCTTATCAATGTCTTTTGGGTAACCACCAAATAGAACCTTTTTACCCTTGTCGTTTTCTCTTACAAGTTCGGGAAATGCAAATTTTCTTGAATCATAGGTTGAAATGAACTCAGGAACGATTCCAAGATTATCATAAATTGCCTTCGTGATCATGGAATTGTATCTTAATAAAGTTCCAACTGTATAAGTATTATTTGAATTCAACAATGGTTCTTCTATGACAATTTTGGTTATTCCTAAATTTTGATAACCTTTAAGTTTTTCTTCGAATAAAATTGTTTTTTGAATCAAACTTTCAATCTTACTATCAGGTTCAGGTTTAAGGATTGGAGTAAAGTGTGTCAACTCCAATAGTTTTTTTTGTTGAATATCAAAAAGTGCCGAACCTATGGTACGGGTAGATATGTCTAATGCTAATATTTTAGGTGTGTTTTTCAAAATTTTTTTACTTTTTTTTAAGTTCATATTCCCACTTGAAACCTCCCGATGTCTTGTAGTTCTTAATATTTCTACAAACTTCAGATATATGTCGTATTTGTAAAGTTTTTTCTGCATCACGAATCGAATTCCAAACCTTAATTAGGTTACCATCAAGATTTAATTGTCTCACTTTTTTTTTGGTGGTTGATGAATCTGATAATTTTTTTCTTCTATTCTCATCAAACTTTAACCCTTTATTAGGTGATTTTCGTCCTTTCAAGGAAATTGATAAGTTTTTGCGATGACTTTCAGTCCTCTCATCACCATTATTCAACCAAGGAATTGGTTTTCCTTTTTTCGTGTCCGACATTTTTTTTCTTGATTCAAGTGTGTGTTTTCTTCCCTTCGTGGAGGGTGGTTGGTCACCCCCTTTTGTGGAATTAGTCAATTCACATCCAATGTATTTAAAATATTGAATATAGAATTTTTCCCAATATTCCCAATCATTATCAGGTACTTTGTCGATGATTTCCATTTGGGGTTTATAACCCGAATCCATAAGTTTTCTAATCCATTTATCCTTATGTGTGTCTGATATAAATCTTTCATTTAAATGTCTTCGGAATCTTCTCTTTGTGTCTGTAGTTTTACCAACATATCTTAATTTATTTTGTGTCGGATCAATCAAAATGTATATATAAACATGATTCATATTCATAAATATCATGAATATTGACTAAGTTAGTGTAAATATTGTATCCGAGTTCAAAAATCGTATTTTATTAAGAATTGTTGAACCCCTTGTCTTAATTGGGGAGATTCAAGTTTCGAAATAAACATAAGGTCATAGTCTGAATCGTAAAGTCCAACTTCGGTGATGTAAATATCATCACCATTTAACGTAGGATTTGTTGACACGGTAAATTGATTATACGGTAAATTCACATAATACCTCATCTCATATACAGTTGCTTGAATATCTGTTTCAACATTTCCGAAGAAAAGGTATTCATCACCAAAGTTAATATAAGGTCTTGTGGTTCCACTTTGAATCAAAGGAATAAAGTCATTCAGATTGAAGATTGGAGCCGCGTCATAGTTTCCATCAGTAATGAAAAATGTTTGACCGGTAATTCCACTTACAGGAATTAATCCATTAACCGTTGTTATATCACTTGTAAAATCAATCTTTTTCCAAGCATCTGCTTCAGGTCTATCTCCTGTATTGGTAAGTTGTGCTAGAATATAAAACTCACTTGCACAGAATCCCGAAGGAGTTGTAACATAATTTGTATTTAGGAATGGGAATTCATCTCCAAACCTAACACCCACATTCGCAGTATCGGGAGGACAATCAGGGTCAGTCCCTTGAATTGAAGTGAAATAGTTACAGTTCATACCCGCCGTTCCAAAGTCATTATCAAAGATATATGTGACCCACATTGTTTGACCTGTACCTGTAATAATACCAATGTCATCACCTGCATCTACATTACATAAATTCGGTGCGGTCAATGACAATCTTGGAGCCGGTAATGTCCAAGTTCTCTTTGAAATCCATGACATCGAAGCAAGAACCTCATCATCATCAATCGTTACGATCTTAAGATCAGGCCAAACCTTTCCGATTCGGTTTGGAATCCCGTCGGCATTTGCATGAGTATCCCAAAGATGGTAATATCTCATACCAGGGTCGTTCATGTTGTTATTGATGTTTGACCTAATATAATATGGGGTCAAAAGTTCCAAACTATCAAAGCCGGGTGGGTCAATATAAAATGTTTCACCAATGGTTTGATTTGGGTTTTTGTGCCACATAAGGAGTGGCATTTTGATTTTTAAGTTTCTTGCTTGACCTGTTGCTCCTGAATCGGATGGGTCAAAAGGTTCTGTTGCAAACTTCTCTCCATAGTTGTTATTGATTTCATTATTTGTATAATGAACAATACCAATTGCTTTTTGGTTGTTTGGTGTGACAATTACCTTTTCTGAAAAACTGTTGAAGTAATATGTTGAGTCGGTGTCACTTTGAGCTGAATCAGTTTGATAACCCAAGTATTCTTTAGTTCCAAGATATGTTTTACTTGCGAAATTATTATATCCAACAAATGTTGAACTCCATAAACCGGCGGGATCCTCTGACCATGGAATACTTAAGTTCCAAACCAATGGTTTTTCGTCTCTGATCGTACAATTCAAATCAAAAGAAAACGCTTCATCAGGCCAATATCCTTCTGATGTTGATGAATCATAGTATGGTGTAAATCCTGAAGGATATATGAAGATCTTTGCATCACCTGTAATTCCTGAAACATCAAAGGTCGGAATTGGTCTATCAACAAAGAAACTCGTACTTCCAATACCTGTAATGGTATAAAATTCTGTCATGTATGAACCTGTGATAGATCCACAACCTGATCCTGAGTTGGGGTCATAGAATAAAGCAAGAATCTGACCTACTTCGGGAAATTCATCCGCATCACATATAGGGTTATATGTAATTTCAAGATTTGTCGTTCCTGTTAAATCGGAAAATGAGAAACTATAGTTCGAGTTAGTTGTGTATGCCGATGATGTTTGGAAACTACTACCGGTGAATGGTCCTCTTGAAACTGTTTGGTTAAAGAAGTCATCTATATAAGCGTTTTCAAAAGGAATACCCCACGTTGTTCCTGAAGTTTGATCTAAATAAAAAGGGTATTTTATATGACCTTTATTACTTTGAGGAAGGCCTGAGTTATTTTGTGCGTTATATTGTGGTGTAAGAATATTAAGAGTTGATTCATCCAAACTTGAAGTGCAGTTATAACAGACTTCGGAATCTCCAACTTGGAAATAAGAGATATTGAAATTACCTTGAGAAAGTTTTCTTCTTCCCGCGTCTGTAAGTCGGGTGTTAATAATTCCTGTGGTATTTTTAACTATATATGACATTATCTATAAATACTGTATTATGGCAAACTGCAACTGTTTCCGACTTGACAATAAACTGAAATAATTCCGTTTGGTCCTACAAAATAAACATAACCCCCCGATTGGAAATATGTATTGATTGAAGGATAATTTGTTAGAGATGAATCTGAATATACTGTAGTTCCACCATTTAATGAAGTAATACCCGCCTGTGTATAATAATTTACACTATATGACGGATTATTTGTTCCACAATTTCCTCCAACACAAGGACTATTGAGCCTCATGACGGGGTGAGAAACACTTTGTGGTATTGTAAGACCCTGTAAGAAAATTGTATCTTGATTTGTTTGATTTGTTGTAACCGTGAGTGACGCACAGGGAATATTATTAATCTTTGCTGAATTTAAAGATATGTTGGTTTTGGTTTCAGCATAAGTTGGACAAGTTGAATCCGATGAATTTGTATTTATTTGGATTTCAGTAACACAAATAATTTGAATATAATTTGTAATTGAATTGAGAGTCAATAAAGAATTCTGATAGTTCCATGTATTTGTTGTTTCAGTTTGGTTACCTGAAGCACAAGTTCTTGTTGCGGTGGTAGTGGTTGGACTCGACGATGTTGCGTTTATTGGTGTTGTAACTCCGTTGATTGTTTTGGTCCAAGTGTGAGTGAATGTTGCGGTTCCTGGTTCTTTTAAAAGATCGATGTTTTTACCTATTGCGGTAAAAGTTAAAGAGGAACCAGCTGGTATGGTTGGTGAAGCAACAATATTGTAGGTATATTGTTTTTTCTTGTAATTGTTTTGATTTGTTAAGAGTTGAGCAAATTCAACAATATTAAGGGTATAATTTGTAACTTGTGCGTCATATGAAATCACATAAGGAATTGTAAGTTCAACTCCGTTTCCATCTCTTACTATGACTTCACCGTTACCTTCACAAAGTCCGTTGAATATGTTTGAATTTTGGAAAGTCGTTCCTCCATCATTTGAATAAATAAATGGGGTTTGACCACCGGTTGGGATAACTGTTACAGTTCCATTACAAAGACCTTGACATCCCACATTATTAACATTCAATGTTGTGGTAAAGGTTGTATCAGGACATTCCTCATTTGTTGCTGTCCAATATTCAGGTCTAACAAGTCCCACTTGAACCCAACTTCCAACAGGATTATCATCATTGACATTGTGTCTTAATTGACCTCCTTGATCCCATCCATCAACATACCAATATCCATTGGTTGAATCCCACTTTATGGTATATGAACCTGAAGTCCAAGTATTTTTTCCATTGAATGTTTCTGAAGCAAGTTCGAATTCATACTGAACCGTTCCATCTGATAAACAAATAAAGGAACTCAAACAATCAGCACATGCCTCCCCTGATGAATTATAGAAATAATCAGCGGCTCCGATTGGAATCCATTCACCAACAGGTGCCACAGTATTACCCGATAAAATTTGTTCACCCGGTGACCATCCTTCAATATACCACCAATCATTATCAGTGTCCCACTTTATTGTTAAATTTTGTCCAGTATTTACCCATGTAGGTTTCCCATTGAAAGTCGTAGATGACTTTTCAAACTGAATATTACATATGGATATATTACTTGTTCCCATTATTTTTCATATGTAAAGTTCACCGCTCCCAAGAATGTTGCTGAAGCACCAAGAGGTGTAATACATAACCATACCTGATCTCTTGTTCCATCAATTTTTCTACCAGGTTTTATTTCGCTTTCAGTAAAAGCAATTGCCGAAACCGCTGAAGTTCCTGCCTCACCAATAAATCCAGCAACAATGACACCATCAGAAGTTACAGTTTGAGCTCCATTCCCAAAAGAATATTCCCATTCCAAGGTATTCCCACTTGAGTAGGTCATACCTGAAGATATAGTCGGATTTATTTCAATAGTAACTAAATAGTTGTCATTAGAGGTGTTCAATATTGATGATGAAACCAATTCAAGTGTTACTTGTTCATAAGGTAATGTAGTTCTTAATCCAATGAAAGGATATTTTGTACCACTAGTTCCCAAAGTTATGACATTTGTTTGAGCAATAGATCCGGTTCTTTTTATTTTATTTCTTGATCCTTCATCGTTAACTGACGAACAAATTTGATGAAATGTTGAAGTACCACCCGATGATCTAATTTCATATCTTATTGGTTGATCAGGTGAGGACATATAAACATCAGATAAATTATTTGTTCCCGAATTTGTGGCAAAAATATAAGTATTACCTGATAGACTCATCCCAAATCTTACCCTGCCAACTCCTAACCATTGAAAATCGACCGTCATCAATTGTGTTTTTGACCAATCAATTATATTCGGATTGACCTGATCTGAAATCCAAGAATCAGTCGCTGAACTTAATACCAAAGTTCCTTTCTTCCAAATTTGAAATGATATTTTGTTGTTTATACCATTACTTTCAAGGAAGAATCCATCGAATTGTGTGTCATATGTCGCAGCACTTGAAGAAGAAAAATATCCAACTCTTTTTATAACATTTGAATCCAATTCAAAATCGGAAAAACTAAATTTAGTATTTTGACTAAATCCTGGTTGGTAGATCGCCCTTTCTTTTGTTTGTCTAATAACATAATCACCTGTTGTTGATACTGTCATAATGACACAAGCGTTAGTACTATCCAGTGTTGATGTTGCAGATCCCGCAACAACCTCATCAACTTGGTTGGGTAATTTATCTTGATTGTATTTTACCTCAAGTAAAGTTGTTACCTCAGAAACTCTTAACCTACCAAACGCATCGAGTTGTGGTGTGTCTGAATAGGCGATTTGATTGTTAAAAATATAGCTCATATTATAAACCAATTACCGTTGCGTGTCATGATGGTTAATGACATGCTGTTTATGTTCATATCAACATAAGAATTACCATCAATCAAACCATCGGTAGGTGTGACTCTAATTCTATAAGTTCCGCAAGTTCCAGCTTCATCTTTTATAATAAGAAAATATCCATTCTTATCAACATTGGAAGGAAGAGTTAAATCAATATTTGTGTTACCTGAAATACCCCAATATTGTTTATCCCAATTCAAAGTAATACTTGTTGTTGAACCTGTTGTAACATAGTTGTTTGAACTAGTTCCTGAAATCGAATCGGTCAAAGCACTAAAAGAAACTTTGTATGTGGATCCATCTTGTGACAATGGAAAGAACGCTTGGTTGGATAATGATCCAACACTCGTGAGTTGGGATATTATTAAATCTGGCATTTATACTTGAGTTACGGTTACGATTACAGAGGGAATTGCAGGTCTTGTAGGATTTGTGTTGGGTCCTTGATAAACAAATCCCAACCTCACATCATCCACTCTCCATTTTATTTCGAAAAATCCACCGGCTGTATTTGTTTCAACAAAGTTCCAAGCAGCAACACTACGACCGTTGTTTGAGTTACCCACAATTTGAGTATTTGTATAATCAACATTTGATCCGTTTTTGGAAAGCCAAATATCCACAGTCTGAGCATTACCACCACCTGAAGATTCGACTTGTGCTGAAAACTGAATATTAAAAGTTCCTGCAGATGCCACCGTAAATTTAGACCCATCAACCACAGTAACTCCACTTGAAAGGGTTGTTGTGTTAGCACTCATTGAATACGCAACGGTAGTTGAAGATGCTGTTTGAGATGAAAGTGAAATAAAAGACCCAACCAAATTACCTGAAGATAAATTTGCGGATTTTACTTTATAAGTCACCCCGTTTGACGCAACAGCAAATTCCGAGTTGTTCGTTAAGGCTGTTAATTCAGGTAAGGATGATATTGGTAAATCTGGCATGATTATAAATATTTTTAGGTGATAATTATTTTACTTCCATCCTCTTGAAGGATATAGAATCCATTTTCCTGTTGTAAATAGAAGAGAGGGGATGGAGTAATCGTTGGAGTTAAAGATGGAGTTATTGTAGGACTTGGACTTATAGTTGGCGTAACCGAAGAACTTGGGGTTAGAGATGGTGTTTGTGTTGGTGTTTCTGTATTTGTTGGTGTAATCGATGGTGTGGGGGTGTTTGTGGATGTAATCGATGGGGTAGGAGTGTTTGTGGGTGTATTTGATGGGGTGTAGTACGGTGTAAAAGTAGGAGTAACTGTTGGTGTATTTGTTGGTGTTGAAGTTATTGTTGGTGTTGGTGTTGGTGGAAAACAGGGTGCGGTCGTGTCACAGTCTTCGCATGAGGAATAAATCGTAGTATCGAATACAACCGCTCCGGCTGTTGTTAAACTTCTTGTGGTAAATGATGAATCAAATGCAACTCTTCTGAAACATTTATTATTTTTGAATGGATTTGTCGTCGATTCGTTTGTGAATACAATGATTCGAGTGTCTCCTACATTTGGAATGATTGGGAAGACAGTTTCAGTTACATTAATATTAAAATAGAAATAACCACAACAAGAATAGAATGAAATAAGATTATTAACACTTGTACTTGGTGTAACCGACGGTGTTACGGTTGGAGTGGTAGTTAAGGTCGGTGTTACAGTAGGTGTTGGTGTTAATGTTGGTGTAGGTGTTGGTGAAGTTTTGATACCTTTATTCAAACAAATTGTGTCGGGAACATCAGACAATGATGGATTACATTCGACACAAGTATCAAAATCATAAAAATAACTAGAATTAGTTGATATAGTTTGTGCGGTATAATATTCTTGACCCAAGTATATCCAACAATTTGGGTTTAAGGAGTCATTACAACAAAGAACAACATTCTGAAGTCCTTCACTAGATGAAAGAATTCCTACAGCTGGTAATATCCATAATGTATAGGTTTTTCCTTGATATGAAATATTCGGGAATCCAATCCAAGCAGAAACAGATGCGTCGTATGTGACCCCATTACAAGTTAAATCCTGTCCAGAAGCCAATCCTTGTGGTCCATCAAAAGAACCCTGATTTGATCCCCAATTTGTAACAGATGGATATTCATACTTATATATTTTACCATTCGAATAATAATATTCTTTAGTTGTGCCATCTGTAAAATATCTTACACCTAAATAAAGAGGTGATAATAATTGCGACGGAGAACCTGTTCTTAAGAATTGTGAATATGAAATCTGAATGTTTGTGCAACTGCCTGTGGTAAAGTTTGATAGTTGATATATTTTTCCTTGAGTAAGTGTTGTAGTTGTCGCGCTTAAATAAATTGTAGTTGCACTATTTGGGCAGGAGGTGAATTTATATAAATTAAATGTATCAGATTCTACAGTACAAGTCGTGGTTGCAGTATAATCCCCATAATAATCAACTATTGTTGCCGAATAGGATCCTGTTGATAATCCCGAAATCATCGGTGAGGATTCTCCATTACTCCAAGTAACCTCATAAGGTGGAGTTCCACCTGTTATATTTAAGGTCAAAGAACCATCTGTTGTGAGGGGTGTTGATGTGTTAGTAGAAACACATTCAACCCCTAATGGAAAGATTGTTATAGGAGAACACTCGTTTATGTTGTTAATTACACTCATTTCTAATATTATTTATCACAACAAAGAGTAGCCCCACTTAAACTGTAAGACCAATCGGCTTGAGCGGGTAATGATGTAACAACATCTAAGGTTCTTATATCCAAACATCTTAAAACTTGTAGAGAATCATTAACATCAACCGTTACTTCCTCATATGTTTCTCCATCACAACTCAAATATCCAAAATCCGCACTTCCCGGACAAGGTTCAACAAATACTCCACCAGGACATGTATATGAAATTGTAACACCTGAATAACAATAACAAATCGTTGAGGGTGTAATGGTTGGGGTTATACTAACCGTAGGTGTTATTGTTGGTGTTATTGTCGGTGTTGGAGTGTTAGTCGAGGTCTCCGTAGGTGTTGATGTTTGTGTTGGAGTGTTTGTCGGAGTTTCGGTATTTGTAGGTGTCTGTGTAGGAGTTTCTGTGTTTGTTGGTGTTGGAGTTGGTGTTTCAGTATTCGTAGGTGTTATAGTCGAAGTTGGCGTGAGAGTATTAGCAGGTGTTGAAGTATTTGTGACTGTCTGTGTGGGTGTTTTGGTAGTTGTAACTGAAGGAGTCGGAGTTTTGGTTAATGTCGGTGAAACAGTTGGTGTAACTGTATTCGTTGGGGTAACTGTTGGGGTTTTGGTATTTGTTGTTGTTACAGAGGGTGTAACAGTATTTGTTGGCGTTTGTGTGGGTGTGTTGGTATTGGTAGGGGTAGGGGTAGGTGTAACTAAAACTGATTGTGTAGTAAAAGAACACAAATTTGAATCAACAAATTTAATTATGAAGTTATTCTCATAAGATGAGAATATTTCAGGTACATCAAACAGAAAAGGTAAATCCGAATCATTGATATTATCAATCCAAATGCAATTCAGAGCATTGATATCACATACGAAAATATCATATGGTTCAGATCCTGATATGTTTGTAATTTCTACTTGCACTTTTTATAAATATTAACTACAGAAAGTACCACCCGAGAAGAATACTTGACCTGATGTCGGAGTATTATTCATGAATGAAACAACATTTATACAGGATGTCTGTGTAATTTGTCCACCAGCAGGGATTGTTGAACTTGTTGAAGCCCCAGTACAAAGATTATAAGTGATGGTGTGTGAAACATCATCTATGTTAACAAGAACCGCGTTTTGTCTACAATCAGAACAGTTGGTTGAAGAACAAGGGGTAAGACTGTTGATTCTAAGGAAACCATTTTGATTGAGTGCCCATTCATCACCAAATATACCTGTCTGATCCAAGTTTAAGGTTGATTGAGGTGCTATAATTTGGAAACATACACTTTGGAATTCATGTCCCGTCAACCAAGTTGGCCCGATTGGTAAAAGTGTTGGTATTCTCGCTCCCTGTCCAGTATTGTAAGTCGTCGCGGTAAGATTAGCAATACTTGCTGATGTAACGAATGTATTAGTGGTATCACATTCCTGAAGACCAATATAAGTATTATCACACTTTCCAACACCACATGCTGCCACAGCACCGACTGTATAAGTAGAAGGCTTGGATGGTAATGAAGCATTATAGGTTATTACTTGATAACATTCATCAACAAAGAATTTACAGGAAGGACATCCTGCCGAAATTTGTATTGTCACTTCAACGGTATCACCAATACTATAAGTTGTACTTGAATTAAAATTAAACCCTGATAAGTTATAGGTTACATCAATAAGATCAGGTCTCAATTTGGTGGCACAAGATTGGACAGAATAAGTTTGCACATTTGATGGTGTGTTTGTTTTTGTCGGAGTATTTGTTGGGGTTACAGTTGTAGTTTGTGTGATCGTTTGAGTCGGTGTTTTGGTTGGAGTCGCTGTTCGGCTTGGTGTAGTTGTGTTTGTTGGTGTAACAGTTGGTGTTAGAGTTTTGGTAGGTGTTGGCGTTGGAGTTGAGGGGCAAGGATTGGCAGTCACACATGAAGTACAAGTAGCATAAGTATCATTATAGTTAAATGTAACATTTTGAGCGCCGATCGGGTGTGACACACTATAAGGAATTCGTTCATAACATGAATTAATGACAAAATTTGCTACTCCCGCCTCTGCAGTTTGTGATTGAACAACCGCCGATTCTCCGATTTGTGGAGGGTTTGTAGCATTCAAAACCCTATAGACTTCGGTGGAGCAACAACTACTGAAAGAAACCGATGTTACAACACAAGAAGCACCTGGTGCATTTGTAACACAGTCAACACAATCCGTATATGAAACAGAATTCCAATAGTAAGCCCCTGAATTCAAAGTATATTGGGTGTAACTATTCGAAGGACTTACACGAGTATAACATTTATTAACCAAAAATGGTCCATTATCAAATCCGAACTGACCTGTTTGTCCTATTTCAGGTAAAGTTCCCAAAACTGTCAAACTTGAACCCGTTAAAATTGAAAAATAAGTTTCATTACAACAATCGAAGAATGATATCATATTTGAAGGAACTCTTGTTGGTGTGGGTGTGACAGAAGTTGTTGTTGTTGGTGTTAATGTATTTGTTGGTGTAATTGTATTTGTTGGTGTTAAAGTTGGTGTAGTAGTTACTGTTGGAGAAATGGTATTTGTAGGTGTTGTTGTAACACTCGGGGTAATTGTATTAGTAGGTGTAACAGTAAAACTCGGCGTTGGTGTATTTGTTGGTGTGTTTGTTGGTGTTTCAGTAGTAGTTGGAGTTACGGTATTAGTTGGTGTTTCTGTGTTTGTTGGTGTTAGAGTTGGTGTTTCTGTGTTTGTTGGTGTTAGTGTTGGTGTTGGTGAAACACTACTTGTAGGTGTTGGTGATTGATTGGATGTCTCAGTCGGAGTTTGAGTTGCGGTATTTGTCGGTGTATTTGTGGGTGTTTCTGTATTAGTCGGTGTTACAGTATTAGTTGGTGTGTTCGTAGGTGTCTCAGTTTGTGTAGGTGTTACAGTAACAGTAGGTGTTTGTGTGGGTGTCAGAGTATTTGTTGGGGTAACTGTATTTGTGGGTGTGTTGGTAGGTGTTTCCGAAGTTGTTGGAGTTACAGATGTAGTTGGGGTATTCGTTGGTGTTTCAGAATTTGTAGGAGTTATAGTATTGGTTGGTGTTGAAGTATTTGTTGGTGTTTGAGTAAATGTTGGAGTAGGAGTCAAGGAACAAGCCAATACTCTGTCGGTTAAACAACTAGAACAATTTAAATATGGATTAGCACTTCCATCACCGTATAATTCAACTTCATAAATGGTACCACCCGATAAAGAAGTTCTTATTTGATAACAGCCGGTAATTATCTGATTTGGGTCACTAACTGAATGACCTGAGATATAAAAATAATCACCATCACTTATAATATCGCCATATGTTATATCATATAATTGAATTATAGTTCCATCACAACATTCAACTCCCGCATAATAGACCAATGGTCGTGTGGGTGAGGGTGTAACAGTATTTGTTGGTGTTTGTGTGACGGTCATAGTCATAGTAGGTGTTACTGTGTTCGAAGGAGTAACAGTCGGAGTTACAGCACTACAATTATTTATGTCACAGCCTAAGTCGTCTATGATAGATATACAATAAGAACTTTCAGAAAGAACAACAGGTAACTCAAATGAAAATGGAAGATCGGATTCATTTATTGTTGAAATAAATTGACAATTTGTTCCATTAAAATCACAAGCATACACATTGAAAGGTTCGGAACCTAAAATTTGTGATATGTTAACCAAAAACGCCATTTAAGATATGGATGGTGGTTGGTTTATTGTGACCTCAATCCTGATGTTTCCGAGTAAATTATATGAAAACTCATAAGAAGTTACATTGTTTATATTATATGTATTCAACAAAGCATTTGTATCGTCATTGTAAACACGAATCTGTGTAAATTTAGCAGGTGGTCCTGCTTGAGTTGAAGTTGGATTTGTTAGTTTAATGTAATTTGGACCTTCATTGAAATATCCAAGATTTACAAAAGTATAATTAGTTTGATCATAGGATTGTTGAAGTGTGTAACCGTATATTGTTTGATTATTTGTGTTTCCTTTCTCAATATAGAATTGTATTGGATTTTGACATTGGTTACAACTTTCAAATACATAGTATGGATTTACATTTCCAAAATAATTTCCAGAATATTCTAAAGCATTCAATTCAGGACTTACAAAATATTCATCTCTGTTAAATTCACCAAGATATTCAAAACAAGGTTGATTGTATCCTGTTCGGAATGTTTGATTTTGCGTGACACCTGTAACTCTTACAGTCTGAATTACTATATCAAATGCCGTAGTTACAGGATTACAACCCTGATAAACATAGACTTTTTCAGGTGAGCTTGGAGTTACAGTCGGAGTTGGTGTTGGGGTATTTGTTGGTGTTTTTGTCAAGGTGGGGGTAACAGTTGGTGTGACTGTCATAGAAGGTGTTTGAGTTGGGGTAGGTGGTGGGGTTGGGTCAGGTAAAACTCCACAACTAAAACAGTTTTCAAAAGGACCTCCGTAAATATAGGTGTCAGTAATTGTATTCTGTGGTGAGGATATTTTATCAACTAAATAAAAACATTTTGTAGAATCAAAAGATAAGTAATATGTCAAACCTTCTTCACCACCAACAGTTGGATCAGTATATACACAATCATTAGGATTGTATTGAATATTATAAAAGTAATTATTCAAAGCATTTGAAACAGTAGAACTACTGAAATCCACGACAGTTGGGTCGATAAAATATCCAAAATGTTTCAATCCAGGTCCTTGTTTATATTGTGATGGTAAGCTCAAATAGACAGAATTTGTACTCAAAGCAGAGTAGGGATTATTTAGACTTAAAACTTCAAAAGACCATGAATAAGTCTCACCACCTTGTGAATCATTAATTAATTCATCGTTCAAATAGGGGAAAGTTACTCCCGCGTAATTATACAAATCATTGAAATATGTTGATGTTTCAATTCCACCCTCGACAGCTCCAAGTTGTGCCATCATAGCCGCGAATGGTTCAGCCTTGTAACCAGATATTAGAGTAAACTCACCATCTAAGGCTGTGTAGAGGAAATTATTCGTTCTACCGCTATTTTGAATAATATCCAACCAAACTTCTAAATAATTTTCATAGTGTTGTGTGTAGGCCGTTTTGACCGCACCGTTATATTGTTCCTCGCTGTTTTCTTCGTTGTATTGAATCCAAACTTCTCTTGCGGTCAAAGATGTATAACAGGTATTGTCACATGTTTTAGCACTGATAGCAAAGGGTGTTCCCGAAAATGGTAAAGTAGTGAGTTTAACATTTAGTGTATAACATTTACCATCACTTGCTATAATTTCATCACCAACATTAAATTCTGATGCGTTGGTTATTATTAATCCTGTGGATCCATCCGTACATCCACTTGAAGTATAGAAATCGAAGGTTGCACCTGTGGGATTAGGTGTTATTGATGTTGGTGTCGTTGCGACGGGTTGTCCATCATCATAATAACCATTTGGTCGGTTTGATATGAAAATTGTAACATAATTAAGGTCATCTCCCGAAAAATTACCGTAACCACTATTAGTAGTTTGATTTAAATTAGCGTAATCAAAAGGAACTCCAGAAGAAACAGTAGCACCACTGGTTCCATCAAATCTCCAACCTCTGTTAACCGCTCTAATAATATAATCCTCGTTTGCTGTGGATCCTACATCTCCTTTATCAACCACATAAGGTGATCCTGAATATGTGATTGGAGTCGAATCACTCAAAGTACCTCCTGTTAGTGAACCCAAATAAGGATATGAACCAAGTGGTAAATAGGTTGATCCATTCAAACACATCTCATACAAGTTACCAGTAAAACCACTATATAAAACTCCATTCAAGAACCAATCTCTCACACTCTCCGAAGCTTGTTGAATGTAAGAAGGCTCCATAATATCATCACTCGTATAGAATACATAGTAATTTGAATTTAATATAGAATCATCACAAGAACAAAATCTTTGTAAATAACTTGGGGTTGTTGATGGTGTGACGGAGGGTGTTGTTGTTTTGGTTGGTGTTGGTGTTGGAGTTACAATACATTGAGAACATTCATCATAGATTCTTAATATTGAATCAATAAATAAGTTTGGTGATCCAAGTTCTCTTCCTATATATTCATAACATACTCTATCACCATCAATCATAGCATCGAATGTTTGACCTGTTAGGACAACAGTTCCATTCGAATCAACCAATCGTTGTGAAGTAAAGAAATATATATTTGTAAAACAATTTCTGAGTTTATACACCTCAGGGCAAATAAAATCAGAACAACAAATTTCAAAATCGACAGTACCACTGATTGAAATTTGTGGTTGAGGGCTTGGAGTTGGGGTTGGTGATGTTACAGGTAATGTTGTAGTAGTTGTAACATAAGTAATTGCAGTCAAGCCAATACCCAAACATGGATCAACATAAGGTGTAAGACTCGGTGTTGGGGTTGGAGATGGGGATAAAGAAACTGTGAGAACAGGAGTTTCACAATTAAAAATAGCAACAAAATCAATTACATTACAAGGATCTGTTGTTGTAGTGGTTGTTATGCATTCTCCTGAATAAAAAACACTCTCATGAAAAGAAGGACAAGGGTCCAAAGGGTTGTTTGGTCCTTGAATTACACATGATCCTCCTGGTGTGTCGGACAAACACCATTTGTTAATTTGAAAATAGACATATCCAGTACCACCTGTATTTTCATAATATGGTAAATTGTATAATTCACTACTTATAACCAAGGAGTAGGTCCCATTATATACTGAATACGAACCTTCCAAATTATTAATACAAAATTCATCATAACAATCACTCAAGGTTGAAGTAAAGGATGTGTCATTACAAAAAATAGGGGTTGAAGTAACACTTGGTGTTACTGTAGGTGTTGGGGTGGTAGGACAAGGATTCGATGAAGAACAACTTTGACAATCGACATATAAAAAATCAATAAGATAATCAACACCTTGATTACTTCCGTCATATTCAACAAATTGAAAACAAGTTCCTCCACTTACAACTGTAATTTGAGAACCGAATTGAATCCAATCATAAGTTTTAGCATAAATTAATTCTCCTGTACAACAATTTGAAAATATCGCAGATGTTAATCCTGTAATTGGAGTAGAGGAAGGTGTTTGTGTAACAGTGGGAGTTATTGTTGCGGTAGGTGTTAAACTTGCCGTTACACTTGGGGAGGGTGTATTTGTGGGGGTTGCGGTTTTGGTAGCTGTAGCTGTAGGTGTGCTTCCAGGTGTAGTTGTTTGAGTTGGTGTAAGAGAAGGTGTAGATGTATTTGTCGGTGTAACTGTGTTTGTAGGTGTTACAGTTTTTGTTGGAGTTGTGGTTTGTGAGGGTGTATTAGATGGGGTTCGAGTGTTTGTTGGTGTTCTTGTCGGTGTAGTGGTTTTAGTTGGAGTTAGGGTATTTGTTGGGGTGGGAGTTAGGGTTTGTGTTGGTGTTGGGGTTTGAGTTGGGTTTGCTGAAAGACAAGTACTACATTTGTCGTAAAAAGTCCCTGAAGAAATGTCAATTGAGTTTTGTAATGAAGTAATTGCCGGTCTTATAATATAACAATCCCCGTTATAATAAACAACCGAGTCAGGATTACTATAACCCGTAGCGACCCATATAAAGCTTGTTGGATCAAGACACTTTTCCCACTTATAACACTGAACTAATGCCATTCAGAATGATTTGTTTTCTAATAAGTATTTTTTATTCCATTTTCCTCACTAAATCTTTCATTTCTTGAACATAAAAAAAACTTGCTGAATTTGTGGATACATAATCAAAATAATTTGAATCCTCTTTTAGTAAATCCAATGGATTAATTTCAATGAAATCACCCTTGTAAAATCGACCCTCTTTTGTTTCCTTAGTAACCCCTGCACAGTGAAAAATATTCTTTTGCATATATAATTGTCTGTTATCCGATGCCCAAGAAAAATCGAGTTCTTTGGTGATTTGTGTTTGGTAATCAAAAAACCACATATTCCATAAAACCGCCCACATTTCTGCAGTCCAAAACTGAACAGGGTTGTTGGATAAAGGATAAACCTTTTGATACATGGTCATTTTATCGTAAATTGCTTGAGCATCCCTTTCTATTTTTTTCCAAACTTTCCAATCTTGATCTTTAAAAAGATATTGAGCACCGCCAGCATTAAAATCTTTATCTATTATTGTCTCGATAGAAATACCGACTTCATCCATCATCCATCTTATAAGTTCTCTATCGTGTGTTTGTGGAAATTTTTCTTTATATCTATTACAACAATCCAAAAGATATTGATATCCAATATAACTTTTGGTATCACTCAAATAAATTTTATCGTCGGTGAGTTTGTCGAAATCAGGTAGTTTTCTAAAAAGAATATCCGAGTCGTGTAAAAAAAACTTATCAGTTGGATTGTCTTTTAAAAATTTCCATATCAGATGAGGTTTAAGGGAGGGTGGATAATACTTCCGATTCCTTGTGTCTTTGTAGTAATAAACATCATATTTCTCCGAAAGTTTTTTTAATCCTTCAGATGGTTCATCCCCTTGTGTTCCAAAGAGCATTACAATATTTTTTGGATCAACACCCATCCTTACATAGTTGTGGCCATAAATTTCACATTGCCAATGAAAGTAGGGGACATCGGGTTGTGCAGAAATAAACTTAATTCCGATCATAGAATTTATTAAAAAACTCATCAAAATTATTTACCCAAAATAAAGTGTCATTTCGGTTGAGATAAATTCCTCTGTTGGGATTCCATAGATATATATTTTTCATTTTTTATCAACTTTCTGTAATATCAAGACTGTTATTTATAATTTTTTTCAAAATTTCTGTATGATCAATTGTTCGGTTGTTCATAGTTATGTTAAATTTTTCAAAATTGAACTCCTCAAACTCTACAACATCTAAATTTTTTACTTTTAGTTCTTTTACGAAATTTTCAGTTTCTATAGTAATCTGTCTATAACCCTCAAAATTGTAAAATAAAATTTTGATTTTATCATTTTCTTTTTTTTGTATAAAAAAAACTATATCTTCAAATAAAGATTGATTATAATAATTAACTTCATTATCTATTGTATATAATTCATCTACGTATTCGGGTTGTATGACACAATCTAATATTTCAACCTTTTCGTGTAACCAAGCGAATACATCATAATTTATATTTTGGAGATAACTTTTTTTATCAATCAACTTCACAAAATTTTCAAGATGAGATGAATCCAAAGATGCAAAGTGTAACCCAATATCCCATATATCAGTCCCCCTCCTTGAAGGAAAAAAACTATTTTGAAGATTTTTATCTATCAATTCATAAATTAAATCATTTACGTCTAAATCGTAAATTATCGGATAATAAATATCATAATTCATAGATAGACCATAAATTCCCATTTTTTTAAATTGATTGAGGCATGCAAATCCATGATCCGGAGTTGTAATATTCATTTGGATTTTTTTACCGTTTGTTATGTAATATATCCAACACCAATAAGCCTTTTCAGGCCAATTTAATACAGGATTTTCTTTACTTTTAATTACATAATCACAAAGTTCATATATATATGATGGTAAATTTATTGGTGTGTATATTAAAACATCTAAACCCTTTTCTTTTATCTTTAAAATTGTATTGTGTAATAAATCTACTTTGATTTGTTTGTCACAAAAAGTACTTATTAGGGCTAATTTTTTCATTTTTGAAATGCTATAATATTTCCATCAGATTCTAAATGTTCATAATTATTATTTTTGAACCAAGTTTTCAAATCAGATAACTGGTGATTTTTCAAATTCATACTTTCAAAAATAATTACGCTTGGTGTGTTTTCAAGAGCAAGAATAAGGTCAGCATCCAAACCTTCAACATCAAGATGGATCCAATCAAAGTCATTTTTTTTCATCAATTCATTAATTGAAATACTTTTCCTAAATTGTTTTGTGATTTGATTATCGTTTAAGTAGATTAAGGGTATGTCTTTGAAAACTGAGTCGGTATATCCCTCCCCACCCTGAAACCATTCTACTTCTTTACCATCAGGTGTTACAATTTCATTCATGAATTCTACATTGGTATAATCCCGATAATTATGTAACAGTTCTTTAAATTGTGTCTCGCTACCATCAACTAAAAGGGCTTCACTCAAACCTTCTTTTATGGGATAAATCCAATGACCATTTCTACCATCATGGGTTCCGATGATTAAACCTCGACTTTTAAAGTTTAAATTTTGTCTTTTTTTCAAATAAACCCATAAATTTTTCTCAATTTCATCACCCTGTAAAAGAACATCCCATTTTTGTGTGTAAATATGTTTCCAATTGTCGTCATAAATTTTCACATCAGACATCACAACATCACCACCTTTCCATTCTGACCACATATTTGATCCCAATTCGGTAGTATAATGTATTTCATCAGTTATTATGTTGACTATTTCAACTTTAATTTTCTTATCTTCACCTAAAATATTTAAATTTTTTGTCTCTATTCTTGTAGTATTAGTGAGACGATCGTATTTAATCTCAAACATTTTTTTTTATTTATAAACTGCATAACTCGAAATTTTGAATTTTTCTCTTAATTCATCATTAAAAATTATTTTATTTTTGAATTTTCCATTAATAAAAATGGTTATTGTTTCTATATCTTGTAATAATCCTATTTCTTGTATATTCCAACCAAATTTAGGTATTTTTTTAAATATAATTGTTTTTTCATCATTCAAAATAACAATAACATCAATGTTTTCGTAACCTTTATTATTCCAAACTATAAATTTGACGTTATTACTTTTTCCATCCCAAAAAGGAACAGTCCAATAGTCCATAGAATCTTTTTCCGTATTAACCGAAAGATTAAGTTGATTCCCTTTCAGGATTAATTTGTCAAAATCTTTATAATAAATTTCACCACCTTCACTCAAAAAAAGATCCTGAGTTATTTTTTCATTTGTTTTACTGGCACTGTTCCTCAATAAATCCAAAAGATATTCCCTATCATATTTTAACATATTTTTGGGTAATTTATCTATGTTGATAGTTTGAAAACATCCATAACCCCAATCTAAATTAGATTCGAATTCTCTAAATTTTTTCTTATAATTAATAGCAACAAAATCTTCAATTATTTTACTATTTTCATACAAGTCACTGAAGTCGGTAATTTTACTGTCATATTCTATATAATGTACCGTTTTGTAATTCAAAGATTTAGCAATACCCAAAGAAGTTAGAAACACACCGTAAACAGCTAAATAAGTACTTTGATTTGTTACAAAACAAGATTCAATAACTAAATTATCCATAGGTGAAAACCAAGGTTTGTTCATGTATTCCCAATCGATTATTAATTCATTTTTTTTAAAGTAAAAACAATAATCTACCTTTTTTAAAATATAATCAGGAATCAAACTATGACTGGATATCATTATATCGAAATCATCCTTGGTTTCACTTAAGTGGTCAATACATTCGTTCAAAAGTTGTATTCGTTCATCGTCAGGACAATAACTACCAATAACAATTAAATCTTTTCGCATTTTTTGATTAGTTTTTTTGCTGGTGATCCCACATAAACACCTTTTTCATTTATATCTTTAACAACACCCGTATTTAATCCAATAGTTACATCATTACATATTGTGATTTTTTCTCGTATTGAGGAATTCGTTCCAAGGTAGACTCGATTTCCTAATTTACAATTACCAGAAATTATAGATCCTGGCATCATGGATAAAAAATCACCACAAACCGTATCATGTCCTATTTGACAACCACGATTCAATAAACTATGTTTTCCTAATTTAATATTTGAGGTCAAAATCGAGTAAGCCCCAATAAAAGATCCCTCCCCAATTTCGATATCATCACTCATAATTAAAGCCGTGGGATGTATGAATGTGAAAAATTTTGTATTTTTTGGTAATTTTTTTAAAATTTTATTTCTTGTTTTTGGATCGGCAACCGTTATTAAAACTTTGTATTCATTTGGATCGAATTCATTCAGTGATTTTGTTTGTGTTGTTGAATAATCATCTTCGACAAAACAGATTAAATCTGTTTTCATCTGTGCAATTACTTCTTTTGCATGACCTCCACAACCGATAAGAGCATATTTCATTTATTTTATTTTTTTTATTGCAATTTTGTAATCAAACCAAATAATTTCCAAATAATCCTTAAAACAAGATAGAAAAGAGTCAATTGCTATTTTAGGTGCATTTGTTGAATTAGTATCACCCCATAAATAATCGTCAAATATCATGATACCGTTTTCATTCAATAGATACCAACACATAACAGCATCGGTCAAAACAAATGGACTTGTATGATTACCGTCGATAAAAATTACATCGTATTTTTTTCCATCATTTATTAGTTTTGGTAGAACTTTATATGAAAATTCTTTTCTGATAATAACTTTTTCGGGAGATCCTTGTTGATAAACATTATGTAAAAAAATTTTATATTCTTTTGAAAAATCCCACTCAGAATCTAATTTTTTCGTATGTATTGAATGAGTCATTATTTTGCAAATAACTTGTCCAAGGATCAATACAAGTAATAGTAGATTCTTCATTTTTCAAAAAATTGTCCAAAAACCAAATTGTACTTCTACCTTCGAAAGATCCAATTTCTAAAATATTTTTTTTGTCGTTAGATTTTGGTAATATCTGTGCTAAATCCGAGTCTGAAAACCAATTATGAGTAAATTTATATTGCTTATTCATTAGTATATATTTTAAATTTTGACAAATCTGGATAAGGTAATTCTAAATCAGGATTTTGTTTTTTAGATCCATCCAAATTGTAGAATTGGTTCATTAATAACACACCCCTCGCCGCCAATTCCGGCATCATATAAAAATTCCAACCCAACATATCAAAATTATCATCATGATAAGAACACTCCCTTCTTCCCGAATACCTAGCTCTTTTAAACCATAAGTAAGCCTCAAGACTATCTGTCAAAATCGCACCACCTTTACTCAATTTGAAATGTTTATATGGACCTGTAAAAGACACACAAATATGTTGTCCTTTTTTATACATGTCTCCTGTGAAAGATAATGCTGAATCCCATACATTACTACCTTTTAATTGGTACATACCTTTTATTGTTCTTCCTTCAACAGGTTCAAAATCAACCTTTAAACCTGCGTGAATTATCTCACACGGAACCGATGGATAGGTTCTAGACGGTATTGTAATTTTTTCATCTTTTATGGTTCTAGTTATGTTTTTTTCATAGTACAACGCTAAAAATAATGCGTTCGACATATTATCAACAGTAACAACATACGGAGCTCCTGTGTAATCTGAGAGTTGTTTTTCAAATTCTTCTGTGATTTTATATACTCCGTTAGCCATTATTTTGAAATCTTATAGGTTCATCTGTACATATACCCAAAATATAATCGGGTATCTCGGACAACTCAAGTGTTACAGTTATACCACTCTCAATAAAAATTCCAACATTTGACCATATATAACCATGACTCGTAAGTGTCATATCATCTTTATCGTGCCAAAACCAATTGAAATTTGTTTTTTTTAAAAATGATATACAATCATGATCTTTAGCATGGATCCAAAGTTTATTTTTTCTCTCATTCAACCAATCATAACTAATTTTATATTCTGGGTGATCGTGTCCTAAATATAATTCTCTATCTTCATAACGCAAATCAATTTCTACATCATAACCTTTTTCGATAACTCTATCGATTTGTGATGGTTTGTTTTCAACGTTTAGATCCTTCCCATAAAGATTCCCCCTATGTGATATTATTTTCATTTTTTTACTATAGATATTTTATCGTTGATTGATGGTGTTTTGACACAAATAATTTCAGTATCTTCGATAAAGCTCGGATCTGCAATTTCAAAAGGTTCAAGTATAAAAATATCACCTGTCGTTAATTCTTTACCTTGTAGAATCATGTTTCCTCGAATTATGTAATTTATCTCGGTAACCTTGGTATGATAGTGTATATCCCATTCTTGACCTTTTGGGTGTAGTTTATATGATACTTCAAAGTCCTTTGTTTTATATGCTGTTGGTTCAAAATTACCAACAAACCAACCCCCTAACATATCATCTATTTTCAGAATTTTCATTTGAATGCTATGGTATTATCCAAAAAACTTTTAATTTTGTAATTTTCGGTGAATAAAAATTTTTCTAGTTCTTGTTTTTCGTTGAACTCTAAGTGTCTGTGTTCAAATAAAATTATTTTTGGTAACAAATGTTTGTTGTTTTTTAAACTCAGGATTAATTTTGCATCATAACTCTCTGTATCCATGTGTATCCAATCTAATTGATTAACAAAATAATTTTCTAATAATTCAATCAAACTAATTGAATTTCTTCTGACAACTTTAATTTCTTCATTGTTGTAATGATTTTGAAGGTGTGATTTATTTGTACTATTAAAATAACCTGATGGACACTCATAAAATTCGATTTCACCACCTTCGCAAGTTATTAAATTGTTCAGTAATCTAACATTTTTTCGTTTTCCGAAACCATTTTGCAACTTATAAAATTGTTCATCAGAAGGTTCGACTAATAAAATTTCATTATCCTCATTTTCTAATAACGTAATCCATTCTCCATATTTACCATCATGAGCACCAATCACAATACCTTTTGTATTTTTATAGGAATTCAAAAGTTTAAAAATTCTATATTCTTCTTCTTCATAAATGTCCCAAAGTTCTTCCCAAATCAATTTTCCACTTTTAGTGTATATTTTGATATCTTCAAAATAAAAATTGTGTTTTTCTAACCATGATTCGCCAAAACTTTCGCAAGTAAAAGTGATTTCATTTGTTACACAGTTGGAAACTTGAATACTGATTGGTAATTCAAACTCCGGAAGAAAATCATGTATATTTCCGATATGTCCTTTCAAAGTGTTATGTACCCCCCAAAAATGTTCTACTCTATTAAAAATAAATGGAAATGTCATAATCCGAAATCTTCCCAATTAGTTAATTCGAAACCTTGATCGGTAATAATATTGATTCCAATAGCTCGATTCGGATTTCCATAATTTAATTTGTCATTAATTAAAATTCTTTCTCCACTTGTTACTCCCATGATTAATTGATCCCAACATAACCCTAACTTAGTTAGATGGTTTTCCGTCATTTTCCTTGCTGATTCTTTTCGAGCTGTAACAAAAATTAATTTATGACCAAGTGAATCCCACTCATTGATTTTTTCAATTACACCTGGTAGGACCTGAGGATTAGAATCAATCAAGTCACTAAATCTGTGTAGGTGCTTTAGAACCGTACCATCCAAATCACAAAAAATTGTTTTAGGTTTTTCGGTATAAAATTCTTTTAATTTTCCTTGATATACTTTAAGATCATAAGGCGTACCTAAAGAAATGTATTGATTTGTCGGTATATGAAAATTTTTAATTATTTTACCTTCATTGATTAAATAATTGTATGTTTCAGATATGTAACATTCAGGTCTTCCAACAGTTTGAAAATCGTTGATTAATTGTTTTGCCGACTTAACAAAATCAGAACCTCTCTTCCAATAATGAACACCAATTAATGCCGTATTCGACATTGGATTTTTCTCAATTACTTTAGTAATTACACCTTTTTCAATAAGTGCAAAACTATTTTTAGGGTTGTTTGATGAATATGTTACAACAACCCCATCTAAGTCTTTATCAGAAATAAAGTCATTAAATTCATCAACATCCCAATCTGTAATTTGATCACAATTTGTGATAATCAAAGGTTCATCATTATTTATATATTGTTCAGCAAATAAGACAGTTTCAGTGGCACCTTTTGTTGGTGATTCCAAAATAATTTCGATAGAATCACTATACAATTCTTTGAGTTTATGACTAAGAATCTCGTTCCATTTTGGATTCTCAAACTTTCGTGTAATAAAAATATATTTCCCTTTTACACCAAGGGTACTAACTGAGTGTTCGATCAATGTTTTTCCATTCAGTTCTATAATTGGTTTAGGGAGATCAAACCCTTCATTTTTGAATCGGGTACCCAAACCAGCCATCGGTATTATTATATTCATCTGATTAAAATATTAAAATTTATAGGCATATAACATACCAATATTTTCATTACCATTTAAGTTGAATATTTTTTCAATTTCAAACTGATTCAATAATAAAAAATCTTTTATTTTATTTCCAATACTTTTACTATGAAATTCAATGATGATTTTTTCTATTTTGTTTAAGTTTTTTTCACTTATCGAATCAAAGATAAATTCTTCACACCCTTCACAATCTAATTTCAAAAAGTTGATCTTATTATGTGGTAATAAATCAATTAGTACGTTTATATCAATCGTATTAACTTTATTTGAATCAACATAATTACAGTAAGGAAATAATTCTTTAAAGTCTTCCATAGTGCTTGTAACCCCATCAATAGTATTGTATATTGTAGTAAGACCACAAAAGTCACTGATCCCTAAATTTAATGATTTAATATTCGAATATTGTAGTGTGTTTTGGACTAATTTGCCATAATTTGTAATATCAGGTTCTATTGAATATATTTGACCCGCTTTGTTTTTTTCAGCATATAAACTAAAAATCCCAACATTGGCACCAATATCTAAAACCACATCATTTTCTTCAATTTTTGTGATATCAGATCTATACATATTTTCCAAAAAAACTTCATAATAAGTGTAAAATGCAGTGGTTTCAGGGTTAAATAATTTTAATTTTATTTTTTCCTTTTTTTTGTCGGAAAAATTGAATCTAATCGATTCTGATATACCATTTTTTTCAATTTTAATATCACACAAATCAATATATTCCATTATTTGAATGGGGAGACCAATGTAATAAATAATGTTAGGTTGTAAGGACCAATTTTTTTCTTGGTGTAATAATAAACCAGTATCCACGTCCGTTAATATTACATCATACTGACCGGCTTCATTATCATCGAATACAAAATAAACCATGTTGTCTTCGATTCTATTTATTTTAAAGTTCATATTAGTTTTTTAATTTGAATTGTGTGTTTGATGTTTCTAAAACATTTTTAGTTATTTTTTCTGTAAACTCCTCAATCTTATTGTCTGAAATGTTTCTTTTTTTGATGTAAAAAAACTCACCTGTCAAATTCAAAACATCAAAACTAAAATGGTTTTTTCCTAAATTTATATTCTTCTCATAAACTATTTTTCCGAATTCATCTTCAACAGTTGTTTGTATTTCCATTTGATCAAAATCTTCATTCCAATAAAACAAAATGAACTCTGAATCCATGTGTTTCGTGCTGTTTTTAATAGGACAAACTTTTGGAATAGATTTCCATTTTTCTGTCCAACCTCCAACACCATTTATTATATCAAAAGAACTTTTTGGGTACTTGTTTTCCAAATGTCCTGCGTATTCTAAACCGTCAAAATTTTCTAATCTTTTTCGAAACTCAAATGCACTTGGAATTATATATTCTATCCATTTACCAAAATAGTTTATTTTTTCACATAACAACCAAAAATCACTATCATTTTTCAGAATAGTAAATCCATCGAATAAATTATTTTTATACCCTATAATATGTACATCAATTAAGTAATGGTGTTCTTTTGCATACTCACCCATTTTACGAGTACCGTAAAATATATAGTCTTTCTCAGATTCAACATCTTTCTTGATATCATACAATTCCTCTAAATCAAAAACAGTATCATATTCAATTTTGAATATATGTGTGAATCCTAGTATCTTTGATATTTCTGATGATAGAATAAATGAGTTGAAAATTCCACCAACGTGGTCAGTAATACCTGTCAAAGGTAACCAATTTTCACAAGTCCCAATATCCGTATCTACATACACATATGGTCTTTCATAAATTTCAGTGTCTAACATCCAAGCTTCGGGATAGCCGACTAAAAAAGAGTTAGATAAGTTGAAGTAATAATCTACTTGTTTTTGTATCCCAAAATCAGTGTTTGATTTGTTAATCAATAAAATAGAATACTCATCACCAAAAACCTTTCTAATTTGTTTAATTAAATTTTGACAAACGTCAGCTCTTTCTTGATTAGATAAAAATGAGTCGATAGTGATAAGAGTGTTTTTCACCTTTTTTTATTTATAATAAATTTAATTCATTTATCTTTTTTTTAAAGATTTGTAGAAAAATGGATGATATAAAAGTGTATGCACATGGTTCTTATATTGGTACTACAGGGTATAATAACCATACAAGAGATTTTTTTAGAGAACTATCAAAACACTGTCAAATTAAATTCAGAAATTTTACAGTTGCAAAATATTGGCAGGGATATAGTTCGGAACCACACGAAAGAGAAGAGTATTTAAATGATCTTGATAGAAAGCTTTTGAGTAAACAAACCGTTTGGGTTGGTGAGGGTAAAAGGGAGGATTGGGACATCTATCCCAAATATAAAAACAAATTTAATCATGATTTAAATATTGTATTGTCCGAAACAAATCATCATTATTTTTACGATTATTATCAAGGACCAAAAATTGCTTATAATGTTTGGGAATCTACTTTACAACCCAAGGATTTTTTCAAAAAGTTACTTGAATATGACGAACTTTGGGTTCCGTCAGAGTGGCAAAAAGAATGTAGTATAAAACAAGGTTTTGATCCTGAAAAAATTCAAGTTGTTCCTGAAGGTGTTGATACAGAAACTTTTTTTCCAGAAAAAGTGGATATGTTAAATGAATATAAAGATGGTAGATTCAAATTTTTACTTTTTGGAAGATGGGATTATAGAAAATCAACCAAAGAAATTATAGAAACTTTTTTAAAAACATTCGATCCAAATGAACCAGTAGATTTAATTGTCTCAATCGACAATATGTGGGGTGAGGAAATGGATGGGTATAAAAATACACAGGAAAGATTACAAGCTTATAATTTATTAGATGATCGAATCAAAATTTTGTCTTTTCCAACTAGAGAAGATTATATAAAATTTATAAAAACAGGTCATGTTTTTGTTTCTTGCGCAAGATCTGAAGGTTGGAATTTACCTTTAATAGAATCTATGGCTTGCGGAACACCTTCAATCTATTCAAATTGTTCAGGTCAATTAGAATTCGCAAGGGGGAAAGGACTCCCTGTGAATATAATAGGAGAAAAGTCAGCAAATGAAAATGATTATGGGAGATACAAAATGAGTGATTTCGAAGGTAATTATTACGAACCTGATTTTGATCATCTTTCTCAAGTTATGAGGGATGTTTATGAAAATTATGAGAAATACAAAACAAAATCCTTGATAGAATCTGAACAAATTAGGGAAAACTTCAACTGGAAGAAAATATCATCGGATGCTTACGAAAAGTTGAAGACTTTTAAAAATAAATTTCCATTCAATGATCATTCATCGAATTCTGTTTTAAATGAAAATAGAATTAAAATTTCTTTTTTGGATGGACCAAAGGTTGAGATTTTGGGTGATTTCAAAAAAGATTATTTTGTTGAATTTTTAGATGAAAATGATAATGTGATTCACTCGTCCACAATTCAAAATAACATGTGGACAAAATGTGGAAGAAAATATTACACCAAATGGAAAATAAAAGTTAATGGTGAAGTTATAGATGAGTTAGATTTAACAAATAAACGTGTATTAATTTCTTTTCATTCTTCTTCGATGGGTGACACTATTGCTTGGGCACCTTATGCCGTAGAATTTGCGAAAAAACATAAATGTAAAGTAATTCTTTCAACATTCCATAATGATTGGTTTGAAGGATTGGAAAACTACAAAGAAATTGAATTTATCAAACCAGGTGATTCGACTAATTGTCATGCTGTTTATAATATTGGCTGGTTTAAAGATGAAGAGGGGAGATGGGAAAAGTTAGATTATTATCCAACACCTGTTAATCTTGTTCCACTCCAACAAACAGCAACAGACATATTGGGCTTAAAATATATTGAAATTAACTATGGTATAAATTTTGTACCCAAAACAAGACCAATTTCACAACAATATATTGTATTTGGACCCCAAGCAACATCAGGTTGTAAAGAGTGGGTTTATGAACATTGGGTAGAACTCGCATCGACTCTCACAAAAATGGGATACAAAGTAGTTATATTATCACAAAAACCTTTCTACATTCCTGAAACATTAAATATTATAAATCGTGATATGAACACAGTAATGAATTATTTGTATCACGCTAAGTTCTTCATAGGTTTGGGTTCGGGTCTTTCGTGGTTAAATTGGTCTTTGGGTAAGCACACATATATGATTAATGGTTTTTCGGTCGAGGGTCATGAATTTACCAAAAATATTACTAAAATTACAAAAAATGTCTGTATAAAATGTTGGAATGATGAAGTACATATTTTCGATGCTGGAGATTGGGATTGGTGTCCTGTCTATAAGAATTCGAAATTACAACATATATGTCAAAAATCTATTAAACCAATCGATGTTCTAAAATCTCTTAAATTTTAGAGTTCAATCCAATCATTGGAGGGATTGAAATATATAAGATAAAGCGTACTAAGATATTGATCTTGGAATGCTTTAATAAAATAACCTACTATTCTTACATATTCCCCCGTATTGGTTGGGGGATCAAAGGAATATCTACCTTCGGTAGTACTCAGGTATAGTGGCGCACCCGGAACGTCAGTACCTGTGAAGAAAGAACTATCCACGTTGATAAAACCTCTTAACAACAATCCTCTATCTGAAAGACCATCTAATACACCAACACCAAGTAATCCATTTGATCTAGCTAAAACATTCGCATCCGCAGTAACCCATGTCGTTCCACTCAAACTATTACCACTTAAACAATATATTGCACCATAAATTTGACTTTGTATTGAATCGTAACTTATTGTTTCTCCCATTTTCCAAAAGGTCGAGGATTGACCAACTAGAAAACCTTCAACATCATAAAAAATGGTACCGTTAGCAACATTTCCTTCGTTAGCAACATTTGGTTGAAGTGAAACATCCCAAGTATATGTGTTTCCACTTACGATTAAATAACCATTCATCTGTGTATCACCAGTGACATTAAAATTGAATCCATCAAAAGTCATGTTGGATTCTGCATTTGCTTGACCTTGGACACCCGTAGAAGTAAGCACTCTATCGTCTCCTAAATTTGTGATTGTAGCGGTTCCTGAAGTTCCACTTGAACCTGATGTTCCTGATGAACCGCTACTTCCTGAAGTTCCACTTGATCCCGATGAACCTGATGTTCCTGAAGAACCACTACTTCCCGAAGTTCCACTAGATCCAGAAGACCCTGATGTTCCTGATGAACCACTACTTCCTGAAGTTCCACTAGATCCTGAAGCTCCCGAACTACCATTAAAAGTTAGTGAAACAAATAGACCATCACCATGAGTTATTGTTTCATTTGTTAAAGTCACTGCGGAAATATCAAACTTGACTTTATCAGAACTAATAACAGATCCTTCGATTAAGTATGTATTCGATTTCTGAGATCCTTCCTTTTTTAAACTTAAAAATCCATAGTTGAGTGTTTGAGGTTTGAATCTCAATAACGAAGTAAGATCATTTTGATATAAATCTGTATTATATAAAACTAAATCAGTAAGAGCAGAAAAACTTGTAGTTCCTGTCAACGTAATATCTCCGAACCCAGCAGTTGCTCCTGTTGTAATTTGATAGTAACCACCAGTTATCGGTGATAAATCACCTCCACTACCATAATAGTTGTATGTAAAATACACGGCCTCACCATCCACCAGAGATCCCTCACTTGATATTATTTCAATTTCATAAGTGGCAAAATCGAGTGCTAAATAATCAACACCTTTATTATAAAAAACATCAAAAACAACCGTTGCATTCGGGGTGGTGACGGCACATCTAGAGGATGGTGTATATCTATCAATTGTTTCAGTAGTTCCAGTTTTATCGGGTACTTTAACAGCAGACGCAATGCCATCAAGTAAATCAATTATATTTGTAACATCACCGTTTTTACCATTAGTATAAGAAATAATCAGGATATTGGTATCACCACTTGTTTGTCCTGAAGTCGCAGTAACAAATCCCAAATATGTCGAAAAAGAAGTACTCGGTTTTTCACCTAATCCAGTTTGACCTGTGAAATTATAAGATAAAATATCTCCTTTTAATTGAAATACACTCATGATTTTATATTACTACTTGCATATATATACAATAATTAGTATTAGTTTGGAATATAGTTCCTGATGAATTTATTAATCTAGCTTTAGCGACCCAAAAAGTAGTAGGACTGGATAGTGTAAAATTTGAAATAAAGAATGTCGCATAAGCCCCAGTGATTGGATTGGTAAATGTGGCATAACTTTGTGTGTTTGTGAGAATATCGAATGAAAAGGTAAATCCACTCGCAACAACTGTCGATCCAAAAGTTGCAGTAACATTGAATCGAAAAACATCAACCGATCCTGGTATAGTTGTTGTCACACCTCCTGAGGTTAATCCAACAAATTCGGATTGAGTCGGTATAAGATTAAACGTATCGTACGTTTGGACCAAACAATTGAAAACTCCGGAAGTTCCACTTGATCCAGATGAACCTGATGTTCCTGATGATCCACTACTTCCTGAAGTCCCAGAACTACCTGATTTTCCAGAAGAACCACTAGAACCGGAACTACCTGATGATCCACTACTACCTGATGTTCCACTCGATCCCGATGAACCTGATGTTCCTGAAGATCCACTTGACCCTGAAGAACCTGAAGTTCCACTCGAACCTGAAGAACCTGATGTTCCTGACGAACCACTACTTCCTGAGGTTCCAGAACTACCTGATGACCCTGAGGTTCCACTAGATCCCGATGAACCTGATGTTCCTGAAGATCCACTTGACCCTGAAGAACCTGAAGTTCCTGATGAACCACTACTTCCTGAAGTTCCAGAACTACCTGATGACCCTGAGGTTCCACTAGATCCCGATGAACCTGATGTTCCTGAAGATCCACTACTTCCTGAGGTTC
>SXGQ01383801.1_pt1 | contig 46690 bp, 39 predicted proteins | sample 3178371 | NCBI WGS metagenome assembly SXGQ01 (sample SAMN11356859, study PRJNA531348) | freshwater metagenome | isolation source: freshwater sample F1-20 | place: China: Fuxian Lake, Yuxi | collected 2017-12-25 | reverse complement strand
CGATCTGCTGCTCGACGTAGTCCTTCACGCCCTGGAAGCCCTCGTCGTCGAACGGCTGTCCCTTCGACTCCGCCGACTGCCGCGCGACGATCTCCATGACGCCCGCGAGCTGCGCGGGGCCCATGACCGCCGACTTCGCGCGCGCCGTCGCCGACGCGGGCCTCACGTGGATCGGCCCGACGCCCGAGTCGATCGACGCGATGGGCAGCAAGATCCGCGCCAAAGAGCTGATGGCCGACGCGGGCGTGCCGATCCTCAGCGTCGACCCCGGGAGCGCACGCCCCGAGGACTTCCCGCTGCTCGTGAAGGCGTCGGCCGGCGTCGGCGGTCGAGGCATGCGCGTCGTCGAGCGCGCCGATGACCTCGATGGCGAGCTGACCGCGGCCGCTGCGGAGGCGGCCTCGGCGTTCGGCGACGACACCGTGTTCGTCGAGCCGTACCTGCCGACCGCGCGCCACGTCGAGGTGCAGGTGCTGGCCGACACCCACGGCACCACCTGGATCCTCGGCGACCGCGACTGCTCCCTCCAGCGACGTCACCAGAAGGTCGTCGAGGAGGCGCCCGCGCCGAACCTGAGCGCCCCCGTGCGCCGCACCCTGCACGACGCGGCGCGCAACGCCGCCGAGGCGGTCGGGTACGTCGGTGCCGGCACGGTCGAGTTCCTCGTGGCCGACGGGCACGCCGACGACGGCCGCGTCTACGTCCTGGAGAAGAACACCCGCCTGCAGGTGGAGCACCCCGTGACGGAGGAGGTGTTCGGCGTCGACCTCGTGGCGCTGCAGCTCTCCGTCGCGGAGGGCCACCCGCTGCCCGCCGAGCAGCCTGCCGGGCCGACCGGCCACGCCGTCGAGGTACGCCTCTACGCCGAGGACCCGGCCGACGACTACGCGCCGCAGACCGGCACCCTGCGCACCTTCGAGGTGCCCGAGGGCCCGGGCCTGCGCACCGACTCCGCGGTGGAGTCCGGCTCGGTCGTCACGCACTTCTACGACGCGATGATCGCGAAGGTCGTGGCGCACGGCGCCGACCGCGCCCAGGCGGTGCGCCGGCTCGACGACGCCCTACGTCGCACGCGCGTGCACGGCCTGACGACCAACCTCGGGCTGCTGCGCGGGGCCCTCGCCGACGAGGAGTTCGCCGCCGGGCGCGTGCATACCGCGTTGCTCGGGGAGCGGATCGAGGCCTGGACCCGTCCGCTGCTCGACGGCGACGCCGTCCGACGTGCGGCCCTCGCGGCGGCGCTCGCGCAGGCACGGTCGGCGTCCACGTCGTCGCCGGTCCTCTCCCGCGTCCCGACCGCCTTCCGCAACGTGCCCAGCCAGCCCCGCACCCGTCGGCTGCGCGTCGGCGACGAGGAGATCGTGGTCGAGTACCGGGCCCAGGGCGGCCGGCTGGTCAGCGACCTCGCCGAGGTCGTCTCCGCGGAGCCGACCCGCGTGGTGCTGACCGTCGACGGTGTGGCCGAGACGTACGGCGTCGCGGTCGCCGACGCGACGGTCGACGTCGACGGACCCGCCGGGTCGGTCTCGTTCGACGTCGTGCCGACGTTCGTCGACCCGGCGGACGTCGTGGCCGAGGGGTCCCTCCTCGCGCCGATGCCGGCGAGCGTCGTGAAGGTGCGCGTCGAGGCCGGTCAGCAGGTCGCGAGGGGCGACGTGGTCGTCGTCCTGGAGGCCATGAAGATGCAGCACACCATCACCGCGCCGACCGACGGCGTGGTCGCGGAGCTCGCCGTGACGGCGGGCCAGCAGGTCGAGTCCGGGGCCGTCCTGGCCGTCATCGAAGGGGATCCAGCATGAGCCAGTTCACCGAGTCCGAGGAGCGGCGCGAGCTCCGCAAGGCGGTCGCGTCGCTCGGCGCGAAGTACGGCGAGAAGTACTTCCACGAGGCTGCCGCCGAGGGACGCAAGACCACCGAGCTCTGGGCGGAGGCGGGACGTCTGGGCTACCTCGGCGTGTCGATCCCCGAGGAGTTCGGGGGCGGGGGTGGCGACATCGGTGACCTCGCGGCCGTGTGCGAGGAGCTGGCGACGGCCGGCTGCCCGCTGCTGCTCATGGTGGTGAGCCCGGCGATCGTCGGCACCACCATCGCGCAGTACGGCACGCAGGAGCAGAAGGAGCGCTGGCTGCCCGGCCTGGCCGACGGCACCGCCACGTACGCCTTCTCGATCACCGAGCCCGACGCCGGCTCCAACTCCCACAACATCGTCACGCACGCCGAGAAGGCCGAGGACGGCAGCTGGGTGCTGAACGGCACGAAGACCTACATCTCCGGCGTCGACGAGGCGAGCCACCTGCTCGTCGTCGCGCGGTACTCCGACGCCCGGACCGGCAAGCTGAAGCCGGCCCTGTTCATGGTGCCCACCGACGCCGACGGGTTCACGAAGCAGCAGATCGAGATGGGCGTGGTGAGCCCGGAGAAGCAGTTCACGCTGTTCTTCGACGACGTGCGCGTGCCCGCCGACGCGCTCGTCGGCCAGGAGGACGCCGGCCTCGAGCAGCTGTTCGCGGGCCTCAACCCCGAGCGCATCATGGCCGCGTCGATGGCCACGGGCACGGCTCGCTGGGCGATCCGCAAGGCCGTCGCCTACGCCAAGGAGCGCGAGGTGTGGGGCAAGCCGATCGGCGCGCACCAGGCCATCAGCCACCCCCTCGCCCGGCTGCACATCGACGTCGAGATGGCCCGCCTGCTCACCCAGAAGGCCGCCGCGCTCTACGCCGCCGGCGACCTCATGGGCGCCGGCGAGGCGGCCAACATGGCCAAGGTCGCGGCCGGCGAGGCGGCGGCGAAGGCCGTCGACCAGGCCATCCAGACGCACGGCGGCAACGGCCTGGCGCTGGAGTACGGTCTCGTCCAGGCCGTCGCCTCCTCCCGGCTCAGCAACATCGCGCCGGTGTCGAAGGAGATGGCACTCAACTTCGTCGCTCAGTTCTCGCTGGGGCTGCCGAAGTCCTACTGAGCGCAGATTCCCAGGTCGACCTGGGAATCTGCCGCGGGGCACGATTTTCTGACGTTTGCACGGAAAGCACTCCGTGCTTCGCTGGGATTCCCAGGTCGACCTGGGAATCTCGGGCGCCGACGAGAGCTGAGGAGCTGGTCATGGCAGAGCTGGTGCACCTGGACGTCGCCAACGGGGTCGCGACGGTGACGCTCGACAGCGAGCACAACCGCAACGCGCTGAGCCGTCAGCTGGTGACGGAGCTGGCCGACCGGCTCGCGCAGGCCGACGCCGACGCGGACGTCCGCGCGGTGCTGGTGCGGTCGGCGCACCGGGTGTTCTGCTCCGGTGCCGACCTGTCGGAGGCCGCGAGCGGGGGCATGGAGGAGGGGGCGCGGGCGATCGTGGCGCTCCAGCGCCAGATCGCGACCGCCGGCACGCCCGTGGTGGTCGAGCTCGCCGGGCCGGTGCGGGCGGGCGGGCTCGGCATCGTCGGCGCCGCCGACGTCGTCGTCGCGGCCGAGTCGGTCACGTTCGCGCTCACGGAGGTGCGGCTCGCCCTGGCGCCGGCGGTCATCTCCCTCACGCTGCTCGAACGCTTCACCGACCGGGCCGCTGCCGAGCTGTTCCTCACCGGCCGCCAGTTCGACGCCCGCGAGGCGCAGGCCGCCGGGCTCGTCACCCGCGCCGTCCCCGACGCCGACCTCTCCGACGCGGTGTCGGCCGTGCTGGCGGGCCTCGTGCAGGGCTACCCGCAGGGTCTGCGGGAGACGAAGCGACTGCTCAACCACGACCTCGTGGCCCGCATCGACGCGCTCGGCGACGACGTCGCCGCGCAGTCGGCCCGCCTGTTCGGCAGCGACGAGGCACGCGAGGCGATGACGGCGTTCCTGCAGCGCAAGCGCTGACCGACACCGCAGGTCAGTCGTAGGCGATCGGCATCCGGTCGACCCGGCAGTGCGCCCGGGGCGACTCGACGACCACGTAGCCGCCACCCGACCCCTCGAACCGTCGCAGCGAGAAGCCCGCGTCGTCGGCGAGCGGCACGTCGACCGTCGTGATCTCGCTGGGCTGCACCTCCAGGACCTGGGCAGGTCCGCCGGCCTCGAGCCGGACGTGCTTCACCGTCGAGTCGCCGTCGGACAGGCCGATCGCGGCGGTGACGCGGTCGCACGAGCCCTCCGAACGCCACCCCACGAAGCCGTGGCTGCCGGCGGTCCCGTCGTTGCTGTACAGCCCGAGCGTCTCCCGCGGCGGCGTGCCGCCGTTGACCGTCCCGACCCAGCCGCGCTGGACGCCGCCGGAGGAGTAGTAGGACTCGTCGTACAGGTCGAGCCACGTCCAGCCCGTCACGGTGCGGGCCGGGCTGACACCGCGCTGCGTGGAGCCGGCGGCCGGGGCGACGACGCGGTACTGCTGCGTGCCGGTGCGGCTGACGGTGACGCGGGAGGAGAAGGTCCGGGTCTTCGTGGTGCGCGGCGTGGCGATGGTCCGCCACGCGCCCGTGCCGAGACGGCGCTGGACGGCCAGCGTCTTGCCGGCCGCCTTCGCGCCGCTGACCTTGCCGGTGAGCGTGAGCTTCTGGCCGACGTCGCGCTGCGTGTGGCTCGCGGTGAGCGTGACGCCGTAGGTCGCGGCCTCGGCGGGCGCGGCGAGGGAGACGCTGCCGGCGACGAGCGCGAGCGCGGCGAGGACGGTCCAGGTCGAGGAACGACGGTGCGCGGATCGACGGGGGGCGGATCGACGGGGGGCGGAACGACGGTGCATGGGGGAATCCAGAGGTTGCCATCGCAGGCTAGACCCGCGCGGAGCCCGGCGACCCGACTTCCGCGAAACCGCGTCGCCTCGGGGCCGTTGGACCCGGCGACGGAAGAGGAAGAAGACGCGAAGAGTCCTGCGTAGGCCTCGGCAGACCCTCGGCGCGGTCGTAGCGTCGAGAGCATGAAGACGTTCTCCCTCGTCGTCGCCGGGGCGCTGCTCCTGCTGACGGCCGGTTGCTCCTCGCACGACGTCACCGACCCGTCCGACGGGTCCGCGCGCCCCTCCTCGTCCTCCGCCAGCGGGCCCGCCACCACGGGGCCAGCCACCACTGGGCCAGCCACCACTGGTCCGGCGACCTCCTCCCCGTCCGCGTCGTCGGCCCCCACGTGCACCACCGCCGACCTGCGCGTGACCGTGCGCCCCGACCCGAACGGTGCGGCGGCCGGCAGCACGTTCGACGACGTGCTGCTGCGCAACACCGGCGGCACCACCTGCCTGATGACCGGGTGGCCCGGGGTCTCCTTCGTCACGGGCTCGCAGGGGCGTCAGGTGGGTGCGCCCGCCGCGCGTCAGGGCACGCCGGCCGTCGTGTCCCTCGCGCCGGGCGCGAGCGCGGAGGCGCTGCTGCAGGTGGCCGAGGCCGGAGACTTCGCTCCCTGCACGACGACGTCGGTGCGTGGCCTGCGGATCTACCCGCCCAACCAGCGCGACGCGGTGTTCGTCGCGCTGCCCACGAAGGCCTGTGCGCAGACGTCGGCGCAGCAGCTCACCGTGCGGCCCGTGGTGCTGCGCGGCTGACGGCGCTCAGACGTCGCGCAGCAGCGTGTCGAGACCGCCCGCCACGAACTGCACGAGCCAGCCGTGCCGCGTCGCGAGGTCGGGTGCGCCCGGCGTCCCCTCGGTCAGGTACTCGAACCGGCCGGGACCGGCGAAGAGCTGCAGGCTCGAGGAGACCAGCAGCAGGTAGCCGTCGAGCACGGCCTCCGGGCGGGCGTCGGGGTAGAGGTCCTGGAGCCGACCGACGAACGTCGCCGCGATCGCGTTGTACTCCTCGGCCACGAGCACCTGCTCCGGCAGGGCCGAGACCGACAGCTGAGCCACGAACCGGAAGTAGTCCGCCCACCCGGGCCGGCCGGCCTGCTCGAGCATCGGCTCGGTGAACGCGCGGACCACGTCCTCCAGCGACGTCGCCCCGACGAGCCGGGCACGACGCTCGGCGTTCAGCGGCTCCACCCGGCGCAGCAGCACCGCACGGAACAGCTCGCGCTTGCCGCCGAAGACCTCGCTGACGGTGGCGGTGCGGACGCCGGCGTCGCGGGTGATCTCGCGGACCCCGACACCGGCGTAGCCGGCGCGGGCGAACGAACGCTCGGCGACGTCGAGCAGCACCTCGCGCAGCTCCGCCCGCGGCCGGCGACGCGGGGCCGGCGGGGCGTCGGCCGACGTGCGGGTCATGCCGGGAGCACGCGGTGCGCGACGCGCCCCACCCCGTCGAGGACGAGCTCGAGCTCGTCCCCGGGGCCGATCCAGCGTCCTGTCTCCATGCCGCTGCCGCCGGGCAGCGTGCCGGTGGCGAACAGCTCGCCCGGCAGGAGCCGCTCGCTGCGCGACGCGTGCGCGAGCACCTCGCCGAGGCTCCACCGCATCCCGGCCGTCGAGACCTCCGAGACGACCTCGCCGTTGACGACCACGCGCCCGTGCAGCGCGTCGACGTGGGGCAGGACCTCGTCGGCGGTCACGAGCACGTCCGACATCGAGCTGGCGAAGTGCTTGGACTTCTGCGGCCCGAACCCGCTGGCCATCTCCCGACGCTGGACGTCACGTGCGCTCAGGTCGTTGACCACGACGAAGCCGCCGATCGCGGCCGTCGCCTCCTCCGGCGTCGCGTCGAGCAGCGGACGGGCGAGCACGAACCCCAGCTCGAGCTCGTAGTCGAGCGCGCTCGAGTACGACGGTGGCCGGACGTCGGTGCCGCTGGGCACGAAGGTCAGGTGGTTGCCCAGGTAGTAGATGGGCTGCTCCTGCAGCAACGCGTGGGGACGGAAGGCCGGGAACGGCCGACGGGTCAGGAGCTCCACGGTGCGGGCGGCGCGGTACTGGGCCGGGTGGAAGCGCCTCACGAGCCCGCGCGAGGCGTCGATCGTGTGCTGCTCGAAGAGCATGAAGTCGCGGAACGAGAGCGGCTGGAACGGCAGGAGCGAACCGGAGTAGTTCGGTGCTGGGTCGTCCGGTGCTGGGGCGTCCGGTGCTGGGGCGTCCCACGCGCGCCCCAGGACGTCCCAGGGCGTGAGGCTGGCGTCGGCCGGCTCCCACTCGCCGTCGGCGCGACGCTGCGTGCGGACCTGTCCGTCCACCCGGACCCGTCGGACCTGCACGGTCACCACCACCTTCCGGAACACCTGTTCCGCAGACGGTACCCCAGCGGCTACAGTGCCGACCAGTCGTCACAGGAGCAGCCATGTCGTCCTCCGGATCCGCCTCGTTCGTCCGCCGTCTGCTCGTGAGCACGTGCGCCGCGACCCGCACCACGGGTCTCGCGGCGCGGTTCACGGGGGCGGCTCCGTTCCTGCCGGCCCTCTTCGTGCTGCGCTACAGCAACATGGGCGGGCTCGACCCCGCTGTCGTCGCGACCCAGCTCGCACGGTGCCGGTCGTTCGGTGACCGCGGGTGGACGACGTACTGGCACGGCCTCGCCGCCGAGCAGCTGACGGTCGCGGAGTCGGCGCTGGGCCGCGTCGCGGGGACCGACCTGTCCGGTCGGCTCGTCACTGCAGCCACGTCGGGCGAGGTGGTCCTGCCCGACGCGGTGCTCGAGGCGCTCGCCGACGCCGCGGTGCTGATGGCCGACCACGGTCCGCAGCCGACGGCGGAGGAGGTGTCGCGGGTGGTCGGGACCGGCCGGCCCGTGGTGCTCGACGCGTTCACCGCCCTCGACGCCTGGGTCAAGGCCCTCACCCTCGAGCAGGTGGCGGCGTTCCCGGGCCACACGCCGGGCCGGATGCGCGCGTACTGGCGGAGCCGTCGTCTCTTCGACGCGTTGGTGCCGGTGGTGACGCCGCACCTCGGTGTCGACGTCCGGCCGGTCGACGTGCCGGTGGACGGCGACGTCGTGCGCGGCTACCTCGTCACCCCGAGCGACGGTGGGCCGCGGCCCGTCGTGCTCGTGACCAACGGGCTCGAGGGGACGGTGCAGGAGCTGCTCGTGCCGCTGCTGCGCTACCGGCACAGCGGGCTCGCCACGTTCGTCATGGAGATGCCGGGCAGCTACGCGTACGGACAGCCCATGTCGCCGGCCTCGGAGGACGTCTACCGCGCGGTCGTCGACCACCTCGTCCGCGACCCGCGCGTGGACGGCACACGGCTCGGGGTCGTCGGCGTCAGCTTCGGCGGCTACTGGGCCGCACGGCTCGCGGCGGCCGAGCCGCGGCTCACCTGCGCGGTCGCCTGCGGGGCGCCGACCCACCGCACGTTCCTGCCCGCCAACGCCGTGGGGCTCCCGCAGGTGATCCTCGAGGCGCTCAAGGCCGTGACCGGCTCCCGGGCCCTGCTCACCATGAGCCACCGGCTCCGGGCGCTGTCGCTGCGCCGTCGCTACCGCGACGTCCGCGTGCCGCTGCTGGTCGTCAACGGCGACCACGACACCCTGCTGAGCACGCAGGACTCGATCGACCTCGCTGAGCAGGCGCCGGGCGCGAGCCTCCTGCTCTACCCGGACGACGACCACTGCGCGATGGGCCACTACCGCGACTGGCTCGACGCGTCCCAGGAGTGGCTCGTGCGTCACCTGGCGCCGGAGGTCGAGGTTCCGGCGGCGGCCGACGCGGGCTGACGGACCGTCCGGCCTCGCCACGACTCTGGCGATTCCGCTGCGCCACGGCCGCCGACCGCTCATGCTGGAGGCTCGTCCGCCTGGTGCGAAAAGGGAGATCGCATGGGTGCTTCACGCGCTGCGGCGCGCGGCTGCGTGCTGCTCGCCGTCTCGGTGCTGGCCACGCTGCTCGGTGTCGCGCCCGCGCACGCCGCGCCGGTGGCGTTGTCCGGGAGCGTCGTCGGCACGTCCGGAGCCGGCCTCTCGGGCATCGAGGTGGCCGTCACGACGCGTGCCGGCGTGGCCGTGCAGGAGGCGACGACCGACAGCACCGGGGCCTGGTCGGTCCAGGTGGAGCCGGGCACCTACGCCGTCGGGTACGTCGACCCCGAGGGCTGGTGGAAGCCGGAGTTCTGGGACGACCAGACCACCCTCGCCGCCTCGACGGCCCTGACGGTCGGCACGTCGGGCCGCACCGGGGTCGCGGCGCGCCTCGCGCCGTACCCCGTCGTCTCCGGGACCGTCCGCTCGGGCGGTGAGCCCGTCGCCGGGGCCGAGGTGCGTGCGTACGCGAGCGCGGTGGAGACCGACTCCGTCCGCACGGTCACGACCGCCGCCGACGGCACGTGGGCCGTGCCGCTGCCGTCCGGCAGCTACCGGTTCGCGTTCGAGAGCCCCGACCGCGTCGTCGAGTACTGGAACGACCGCGCGACCCTGGCGGCGTCGGACCCGGTGACGGTGACGACCGCCGACGTGCCCGGGCGCGACGTCACGCTCACCCCGCTGCCCGTCGCGTCAGGCCGGGTGACGGCCGGGGGCGCGGCCGTGCGCCGCCCCGAGGTCACGGTGCTCGTCCGCGACGCCGCCACCGGGCTGTGGAGCGAGCAGGAGGCCGTCACCGGCGACGCCCAGGGCCGCTGGTCGGTGCGCCTGGCGGCCGGGCGCTACAGCTTCCGGTTCGCCGGCGACGCCCGGTACCGGCCCGAGTTCTGGGCCGACCAGACCCGACGCTCCGACGCCACGCCGGTCGACCTCGGCTCGGCCCCGGTGGTCCTCGACGCCGACCTCGCCGTGCTGCCCACGGCCCGCGGACTGGTGCGCGACCCGTCGGGCGAGCCCGTGGAGGACGCCGACGTGGTCGCGCTCGACGCGGCGGGCGACGAGGTCGCGCGCGACCGGACCGGTCCCGACGGCGCGTTCGGCGTGCCGCTCGCGCCGGGCGCCTACGGGGTGGAGGTCCGCGCCCGCGGCTACCGCACGTGGACGCGCAGCGTCGTCGACGACCCGCTCCTCGTCGGCCAGCGCGGCGGAGACGTCGGCGGCGTCGACCTCGCGCCCGCCCTCGCGATCCGCGGCCGGGTCACGGGCCCCGACGGCGCACCGGTGCGCACCGACGTCGTCGTGCACGCGCCCCGCGTCGTCGCCGGCCAGACCCGCTGGGTCGTCGCCGACCGGGTCCCGACCGACGCCTCCGGCCGCTGGTCCGCGCCTGTCGTCCCCGGCGACTACCGTCTGCAGGTCGAGGGCACCGACGAGCTGCTCGGCGAGTTCTGGGACGACGCCGCCTCGGTCGCGGCGGCGCGCACGGTCACGGTCGGCGACACCGACGTGCTCGCGCGCGACACCGTCCTGGCAGCCCGGTCACGCTCCGGCGTCCGCGGCACCGTCACCACCGCGACGGGTACCGCACTGGCCGAGGCGCGCGTGAGCGCCTCGGTGCTGCGCGACGGCGAGTGGGTCGTGCTCGACGAGACCACCACGTCCGCCGACGGCCGGTACCGGCTGCTCCTGCCCGACGGGACCTACCGGCTGGGCTTCTCGGCGGACCGCCACCGCACCACCTTCGGCCCGGGCGCCGCGACCGTCGGCGCCGCGTCGTCGGTCGTCGTCGCCGGGGCGCTCGTCGGCCGCGACGTCCGGCTCGAGATGGTCAGCGCCCGCGTGCAGGGCACCGTGAGAGGCCCGTCGGGACCGCTGGCAGGGGTGGACGTCCGGGTGCTGCAGGGCGGCAGCGACGACCTCGTGCCCGTCACGTCGGCGCGCACCGACTCCGCCGGTCGCTACGAGGTGCAGGTCGACGCCGGGCGGTACGTGCTCGCGTTCGAGGACCCCTCGGGCGACCACCGGGGCGAGTACCTCGCCGGCGCCAGCACCTGGGCGTCGGCGACGCGGGTGGTCGTGGCCGACGGCGCGACGCTCACCGGCCGCGACGTCACCCTCGCCGCGAACCCCCGCCTCGTCGGTCGGGTGCAGACGGCGTCCGGTGCCGGCGTGGGCGACGCGGTGGTCCGTCTCGTCCGTCCGCTGGACGCCGCCGGTGCCGGCGGCGACGTCGTGGCCGAGACCACCACGGACGACACCGGCGCCTACGCGTTGGCCGCACCGGCTGGCACCTACGCGGTCGAGGTGGTGCTCGACGGTGACGTCCGCTGGACCCTGTCGTCCCTCGCGCTCGCGACGGGCACCACCACGCGGACGGTGACGCTCGCCGACCAGCGCGCCGTCACCGGCCGGCTCCTCGGACCCGACGCCCGCCCGGCCGCGGGCGTGGAGGTGCGGGCCTGGCGCTACGACCCCCGCGACGACACGGCCGTCGTCGTCGGTCGCGCGGTCTCCGGCACGGACGGCAGGTACGCGCTCGCCGTGCCGCCCGGCGTCTACCGGGTGGGCTTCCACGGCCTGCCGCTCGGGTACGCGACGACCTTCGCCGGTGGCCCCGACCTCGCCACAGCTCGCGCGGTCCGGGTGGCGTCCACCGACGTCGACGGCGTCGACGCCACCCTCGCCGCCGCCACGGGGGTCACGGGCGGCATCAGCGACGCCGCGGCGCTCGCCGACGCGCCGCCGCCGGAGCTGGAGGCCGTGTTCCTCCGGCTCGACACCGAGGCCGGACGGTGGGTCGAGCAGGAGCGCACGACCCCCGGCTACGGCGCGTACCAGGTCGAGCTGCCGCCCGGCCGGTACCGGGTCCGGGTCGTCGAGCGGCAGGAGCCGTTCCGCACGACGCACCATGGAGGCGGCACCGCGTTCTCCTCGGCCGCCGACGTCGAGGTCGTCGCCGGGTCGCTCACACCGGGCGTCGACGTGGTCGTCGGCTCGGAGCTCGGCACGCTGCGGTCGGGCGCCGCACCGACCGTCACGGGACGGGCCGCCGTCGGCGGGACCCTCACCGCCGATCCCGGCACCTGGACACCCACCGCGACCGACGTGGCCTTCCAGTGGCTGCGCGACGGCACGCCCGTCACCGGAGCCACCGGTCGCAGCTACGTGCCGGGCGTCGCGGACGTCGGCCGCGCGGTCGCGGTGCGCGTCGTCGCCTCGCGGGCGGGGTACCGCTCCGCCCTCGCCGTCAGCGCGCCCGCCACGGTCGCGCCCGGGACGCTCGTGTCGACCTCCCCGCCCGCCCTCACGAGCGACCCCGTCGTCGGCACCCGCACCACGGCGTCCAGCGGCACGTGGTCGCCGGCCGACGTGACGCTCGCCCGGCAGTGGCTGCGCGACGGCGTCGCCGTGGACGGCGCCACCGGCAGCGAGCACGTGCCCACGGCCGCCGACGTCGGCCACGCGCTCGCCCTGCGCGTGACCGCCTCGGCGCCCGGCTACACCCCGCTCACCGTCGTCTCGCAGGCGCGCACCGTGACCGACCCGCCGCTGACGGCGACCACGCCCCCCGTGCTCACCGGCGACGCGACGACCGGGTCGACCCTCGGCAGCACCGAGCCCGTCTGGAGCCGCACGCCGGGCACGACCACCCGGCAGTGGCTGCGCGACGGCCGCCCCGTCGACGGCGCGACGGGCACCACGTACCGGCTCGGGCTCGACGACGTCGGCAGCGCCGTGGCGCTCCAGGTCGTCGGGCGGGTCGACGGACAGCAGCCCGTGACCACGACGTCGGCCGCGCGCACCGTCGCTCCCGCCGCCCTGACCGCCCGCACCGCGCCCACCGTCACCGGGACCGCCCGACCCGGCTCGACCCTCACGGCCTCGCCCGGCGCGTGGGACGCCGGCGACCCGACGACCGGCTCGACGTCCTTCGGGTACCAGTGGCTGCGGTCGGGCAAGGCCGTCACGGGGGCGACCGGTCCGACGTACCGCGCCGGCACCGCCGACCTCGGACGTCCGCTCACCGTCCGGGTGACCGCCACGCGACCGGGCCACGTCACAGGGTCGCGCACGTCGGCGTCGCGGACCGTCAAGGCGCAGCCCGCCCTCGCCGTCACCAGCACCGGAGGTCGCCGGAGCGCGACGTTCACCGTCGTCGTGCGCGCGGGTGGCGCCACTCCCACGGGGACCGTGCGCGTCCGGCTCGGCTCGCGCACGCTGCGCAGCGCGACCCTCACGACCTACCGGGGCACGCGTCGCGCCGTCGTCACCGTCACCGGGCAGGCCAAGGGCACCCGGGTCTACACGGTGGAGTACCGGGGCGACGCGAAGGTCGAGGCCCGCTCGACCAACCGTCGGGTCACCGTGCGCTGACGACAGGACGGGCGTCCCACCAACCCCGGACCGGTGGGGTTTTCGTGGGCGGGCGGCGGGTATCATGGGGAGTTCGCAGAACGACCCACGAGAGCCGAGGAGAGGCGTGTCCTCCGAGCAGCAGGCCGCCGCAGAGATCGCAGCGGAGCAGGCGTACGTCGACGTCGTCTACGGCCGCCTCGACGAGTCCACGAAGGTGGCGCAGTCGCTCGTCACCGAGGGCTTCGCCCGTGGGCACGTCGGCAACGAGGGCGGTCTGGTCGAGCGCGACGCGATGGTCTTCCAGGCCACCCGCCGCCTGTCGGCCCTGAATGCCGCGCACGACGGCCTCGTGTTCGGCCGCCTCGACCTGCAGGGCGGCGAGGCGCGGTACATCGGCAGGATCGGTGTCCGCGACGCCGAACGCGAGATCCTGCTCGTCGACTGGCGGGCGCCGGCGGCCGCGTTGTTCTACCAGGCCACGGCCCAGGACCCCACCGGCGTCGTCCGCCGTCGCGTCCTGCGCAGCTCGGGCAAGACCGTCGTCGGGGTCGAGGACGACCTGCTCGACGCGGAGAACGCCCCCGACGACATGGTCGTCGTCGGCGAGGGTGCGCTGCTCGCCAGCCTCTCGCGGGCCCGCGACAGCACCATGCACTCCGTCGTCGCCACGATCCAGAAGGAGCAGGACGAGGCCATCCGGGCGCCCAGCCGCGGCGCGACGATCATCGGCGGCGGCCCCGGCACGGGCAAGACCGTCGTGGCGCTGCACCGCGCGGCCTACCTGCTGTACACCGACCGCCGACGCTTCGAGTCCGGCGGCGTGCTCGTCGTCGGCCCGTCGTCGGTGTTCATGAGCTCCATCGAGCGGGTGCTGCCGAGCCTCGGCGAGACCGCGGTGACGCTGCGCTCGCTCGGCGAGGTCGTCGACGGGGTCGGCGCGCGCGAGCACGACGAGCCGGTCGCCGCCGCGGCCAAGGGCTCGTCGCGCATGCTGCCCGTGCTGCGGCGCCTGGCCTCGTCGCCGCAGCCCGGCGAGCCGACGTCGTTCCGCTACTTCTACAAGGACGACGTGCTCGTCCTCGACGCCAAGAAGCTCGCCAACATCCGCCGCGGGCTGCTCTCGAACCTGCCCCGCAACCGCGCCTACCCGAAGGCGCCGGCCGCCGTGGCGCGGGCGCTGTGGCAGCAGGTGTCGGGCGAGCGGGCGCTCGAGAAGGGCGAGGAGGGCTTCCTCGACGAGCTCACCACCGACCACCGCTACGTCGACTTCGTCGAGGCGTGGTGGCCGCCGGTCGACGCCGTCGAGCTCTGGCGCACCCTGCCCAAGCGGGTCGGGGAGCTCGCCAACGGAGCGTTCTCCCGCGAGGAGCTCGACGCGATGGTCACGTCGTGGGCCTCGGGCGTCCCCGCCATCGAGGACGTCCCCCTCATCGACGAGCTGCGCTACCTGCTGGGCGAGGTGCCGCCCGACGACGAGCGCGACGACGACGTGCCGCGCCAGCTGATGAGCTTCGAGCGACGGGAGCGCGAGGTCGAGAACGAGCTGCGCTCCACCACCAGCATCGACGACGACGGGTACGCGCACGTGCTGGTCGACGAGGCGCAGGACCTCTCGCCGATGCAGTGGCGCATGCTCGGCCGGCGCGGTCGCTACGCCAGCTGGACGATCGTCGGCGACCTCGCGCAGTCGTCGTGGCCGCACGCCGACGAGGCCGAGCAGGCCCGCGTGGCCGCGCTGGAGGGCAAGGTCGAGCACCGGTTCCGGCTCTCGACCAACTACCGCAACTCCGCCGAGATCTACGACCTCGCGGCCGACGTCGCGCAGGTCGCGATCCCGGGGGCCGACCTCGCGGAGGCCGTGCGTCGCACGGGCGAGGCGCCGCGGCACGAGTGGGTCGCCGACGCCGCCCTGCTCGACGCCGTCGCGGCCGAGGCCGACACGATGCTCGAGCGGGTCGAGGGCACGGTCGCGGTGGTCGCCGCCCGCGCCGACCTGCCGCGGCTGCGGGCCCGTCTGGCCGACCGGCTGGGCGCCCACGACCGGCTGCGGGTGCTCGACGGGCTCGACACCAAGGGCCTGGAGTTCGACGCGGTGGTCGTGGTCGAGCCCGACGCGATCGTCGCGGAGTCCGAGGCGGGCTGGCGGACGTTCTACGTCGTCCTCACCCGCGCCACCCAGCTCCTCACCACGGTCGGCACCACCCAGACCTGGCTCTCCCGCGTCTCCTGACCCGACCCCCCCCCGCCCCGCCCCTCCCGCCCTCCCCGCGTTTTGTGGACTTGGTGACGGTTTCTGCTCGAGAAACCGTCACCAAGTCCACAAAACGCGGGGACCTCGGGCTGGGCGGGGGGACCGGCGGGACGCCTTCTAGGGTGGACGGGTGCGCAAGATCGCGGTCGGCCTCGTCCTGCTCGCCGCCGCCGTCCTCACGGGACTGCCGGTGGCGACGTCGACGTTCCTGCACAGCGAGCGGCACCTGACCATCGGTGCGCACCAGGCCGTCGTCAGCCCGCAGGTCGACGGGCACGCGACGATCGACTTCGGACCCCTGCTGCCGGAGGTACGGGTCCCGGTCGACGCGCCGCTCGGCGTCGGCGTGAACGTCCGGCTCGGCGACTCCGACGCGGTGGGCCTGGAGGAGCTGCTCCAGCGCGACGCCGCCATCGCCGCCCAGCCGAGCGGCGAGGTGCGCGAGGTGACGGCCGCCGTCACCGACATGGCCGCCGAGGCGGCGCTGCGCGGCCTGGGGGTCGGCGTCCTCACCGTCACCGTCCTCGTGCTCGGCTGGCGCGCGGTCGGTGCCGACCGTCGACGTCGGATCCGCCGCGAGATGGTGCAGCCGTCGCGCGGGCAGGTCGCGGGCGGCGTCGCCACCGTCGTGGTCGTCGTCGGCGCGCTGGTGCTGGTCAGCCTGCCCGAGCGTCAGGACGCCGAGCCCGCGCAGACGTGGACCGCGGCGCGCGAGGTGTTCCCCGAACTGCCCGCCGACCCCGTGCTCGACCGGCTGCAGCTGGCCCAGGGCAGCGCCACCACGAGCAGCCGCGCGCTCGTGGAGGGTGCGCTGTACCTCTACCGCGACTCCGTCAGCTTCTACGGCGCGCTCGAGGAGCAGGCGACGCAGGTGCGCGTCCGTGAACCCGAGGACGGCGAGACGACGGCGCTCGTCGTCACCGACCGGCACGACAACATCGGCATGGACCCCGTCGCCCGCAACATCGCCGACCGCGCCCAGGCCCGCCTGCTGATCGACCTCGGCGACGACACCTCCCAGGGTGGCGCCTGGGAGACCTTCAGCATCAACTCCCTCGCCCGCGCGTTCAAGGGCTTCGACGTCGTCTCCATCGGCGGCAACCACGACTCACGGCGCACGACGAAGGACCAGGCGAACGCCGGCTTCACCGTGCTCGACGGTGAGCCCGCCGAGGTCGGCGGCGTCCGCTTCCTCGGCGACACCGACCCGCGCGGCACGACCCTCACCGGCTACACCGAGGACGCGAAGACGCGCGACACCGCCCTCGACGACCAGGACGAGGAGCTCACGACGACCGTGTGCGAGGCCGACGAGCGTGGCGAGCGCGTCGGTGTGCTCGCCGTCCACTCGTGGGCGTCAGGGCGCAAGGTGGCGGCCAGCGGCTGCGTCGACCTCGTGCTCACCGGGCACCTGCACTACCAGGTGGGCCCGCGGGCGATCGCCGGTCCCGACGGCAGGTCCACCACCCGGCTGACGACCGGCACCACCGGCGGCGCGGTCCTGCCGATCGCCCTCGGCAGCAGCCTGCGGCGCGACGCCCAGGTCACGATCGTCACCTTCGACGCCGACGGCGCGCCGGTCGGGCTGCAGGTGGTCACCTTCACGCCCGCCGGCGTCATCGACGTCGGCGACTACACCGAGCTGCCGCTCACCTCCTCGCCGTCGCCCGCCGACCCGGATCCCACCGAGGACCCGACCGCCGAGGACCAGGACCCGGAGGCTCCCGTCCAGCCGTGATCGAGCTGCCGGCCGCGGTCGCGGCGTTCGCCCGGCGAGGTCCGCGCTGGGCCGCGTTCGTCGACGCCCTGCCGCGGACGGTCGACGACCTGCTCGCCGAGTGGGGCCTGCGGGTCGACGGGGCGCCGATGCACGGCGAGGTCGCGCTGGTGCTGCCGGTGCGGACCGAGCGCGGCGTCGAGGCGGTGCTGAAGGTGGGGTTCGTCGACGAGGAGTCCCGCCACGAGCACCTGACGCTGACCACATGGGACGGGCGCGCAGCCGTGCGGATGCTGCGTGCCGACCCGGCCCGTGGGGCGCTGCTGCTGGAGCGCGCCGGCCCGACGGCCCTGTCGTCGTTGCCGGCGCTGGACGCCTGCGAGGTGGTGGCCGGGCTCTACGCCACCCTGCACGTCAGCGCGCCACGTCGTCTGGTGCCGCTCTCGACGCTGGTAGGGCGGTGGACCGAGCAGCTGGCCGCGGCGCAGGACGAGGTGCCCGCCCCGCGCCGGCTCGTGCAGCAGGCCGTCGCGCTCGGCCGCGCGTTCGCGGGCGATCCCGGCACCGACGGGCTGACCGTCCACGCCGACCTGCACGACGCCAACGTCCTCGCCAGCCGTCGCGCGGACGGTCCGGGCGGGGGCGGCGTGCCGTGGCTCGTGATCGACCCGAAGGGCATCAGCGGCGACCCGGCCTACGAGCCCGCCCCGCTGCTGTGGAACCGGTGGGACGAGGTCGCCTCGGCCCGTGACGTGCGCTTCGCCGTGCGCCGCCGCTTCCACACCGTGGTCGACGTCGCCGGGCTCGACGAGCACCGGGTGCGCGACTGGGTGGTCGTGCGGATGATGCTCAACGCCCTCTGGGCCCTCCAGGACGCGCAGGAGGCGGGCCGAGCCCTCGACGCCGCCGACCGCGCCTGGACCACCCGCTGCGTCACCATCGCGAAGGCCGTGCAGGACTGACGGCTCGGTCCCGCCCCCGGGCGGTAGGTGACGCGCCGAACCCGGCCGGGAGGTAGGTCAGACGTCGCACAGCGACGAGATGACGCGCGAGACCTACCGCCCGCAGTGGCGCAGCAGCAGGTGCGCGTAGGCGCGGGCGCTGAGCACGACCTCGTCGATCGGCACCGACTCGTCGACCGCGTGCGCGTCCTCGATGTTCCCCGGGCCGTACTGCACCGTCGGGATGCCGGCGGCCGCGTACTGGCGCAGGTCGGAGCCGTACGGCGCGCCGACGGACAGCGGCTCCTTGCCGCCCGCCGCGACGACCGCGTCGCGCACCGTCGCACCGAACGGGTGGCCCTCGGGCAGCGCGCCGGCCGCGAACCGGCCGCCCGGCCAGGTGACGACGGGCGGGTGCTCGCGCAGCCACGGATGGTCGACGGCCGCGACCGTGGCCTCGAACACCGCCATCGCGTCGGCGAACGACTCGCCCGGTCGCACCCCGAAACGGCCCTCGGCGACGAGCAGGTCGGGCACCGTGCTCGCCCAGTCGCCCGCCTGCACGACGCCCACCGACAGCGGCCACGGCCGGTCCGTGAACGGTGCCGGCGGGTCAACGTTCCGCTCCGCGTCGAGCCTCCGTAGCGCCGCGTGCACCTGCTCGAACAGCTCGACCGCGCTGACGCCGTGCCCCGCGCGCGAGCCGTGCGTGGCCTTGCCCCGCACCTCCAGGCGGAACGTCAGCGACCCGGCGTTCGCGCTCACCACCGTGCCGGCCGTCGGCTCGGCGATCAGGCACGCCCGCCCGGTGTGGCCGCGGCGCAGCGTCGCGAACGTCCCCAGGCCGCCGTCCTCCTCGCCCACCACCAGGTGCACCGCGAACGGCTTCGTCAGCCGGTCACCGACCGCCCGGACCGCGGCGAGGATCGCCACCACGCCGCCCTTCATGTCGCAGGTGCCCCGCCCGTACCAGCGGCCGTCGGCCTCGTGCAGGAACCACGGGTCGTGCGCCGTCCACCAGTCGGCGTCGCCCGGCGGCACGACGTCGACGTGCCCGTTCAGCACGAGCTCCGGCACGGTGTCTTCTGCCGCCCGTGGCCCGGCACCCCCGCCGGGTCCTTCTGCCGCCCGTGGCCCGGCACCCCCGCCGGGTCCTTCTGCCGCCCGTGGCCCGGCACCCCCGCCGGGGTCCCCAGGGCGCCACGTGCCGACGCAGCCCCACGCCTCCTCGCGCTCGACCTCCTCGCCGGGGTAGTCGGGGTCGGCGCGCAGCTCCTCGAGGTCGAGCTGCCACAGGTCGACGTCGAGCCCGAGACCCTGCAACGTCGCGGCGCACCAGCGCTGCACGGACGCCTCCGACTCGCTGCCGCCCACGCTGGGGTAGCTGACGAGCTGCGCGAGGTCGCGGCGGATCAGGTCGGCGTCGATGTCCACGAGGCAAGTCTGGCAGCGCTCGCCTGGTAGTCGATCCTGCCCTCCGCGATGCCGATCACGAGGTCGTAGGCAGGATCCTCGGGGGCGTCGAGCCTGACGCCGTTCAGTCGGTACAACAGGACGGTCGCGAGCCAACCCAGACGCTTGTTGCCGTCCACCAGTGGATGGTTCCGCACGATCGACTCGAGCAGCACGGCTGCTTTCTCGTCGAGGGTGGGGTAGGCATCCTCGCCGAAGACCGTGGTCCGCGGACGGTGCGCGGCCGAGTCGAGAAGACCCGGGTCGCGAACGGCCTGAAGCCCTGCTTCGTCGGCGACGAGGAGCAAGAGCTCGAGGTCCAGGTACTGCGTCACTGGGCGAGGCGGTCGAGCAGCGGTCCGTACTGCTCGATGGCCTCACGCGTGAGCCGCCGGACCTCTTCCTCCCGCGAGATCCGCGCGGCCTTCTCCTCGATGGCGCGCGTGGCCGCCTCGTTCTTGCTGATGCCCTGGGCGTTCGCCAGCCGCGTGAGCGCGGCGTCCTGCTCGTCGGTGAGTCGCAACGTCATGGCCATGAGTCGATGGTATCCGGGTGGTATCACTCGCTCAAGGCGCTAGGCTGCGACCGTGACATCGCGCTGCGACCGCACCCTGGTCATCCGCTGGTGGCGTCCTCTCTCGTAGAGGAGGCCTGTCACGCGACCCCACGCCCAGACCCCTCAGCCGAGTGGTCTGGGCGTTCTCCGTCCCGGCGCGGCCGAGGCGACCCGAAGGACTGACCCATGACCCACCCGCTCGTCAGCGAGCTCCAGCAGCAGCCCGCGTTCGCCCTCATCCGGGTGCGCGACAGCGACACGGTGACCCTGGTCGGCGGCGCCTACGAGGACGTCGAGAACCTCGCCGACGTGCCGCTCGCGGCCGGGGTCCCCGCCGACGGTCCCACGTGGGACCACCTGGTGCTCGTGCCGTTCCGCCAGGCGCGCGAGCGCGGGTTCGCCGCGCACGACGACGGCACGCCGTTGCGCGTCGTCCGCGCCGACGTGCTCCACGAGCTGCCCCTCGCCGACCTCCTCCCGACGCTGCCCGACGGCGGCGTCGAGCTGGAGGACCGCGGCGGGTTCGAGACCTCCGACGCCGACTACGCGGCGATGGTGCGCCAGATCATCGACGACGAGATCGGGCGGGGCGAGGGCGCGAACCTCGTCGTCGGCCGCCACTACCGCGCGAAGATCGCCGACTGGGGCCACGACGCCGCGCTCGCCGTCTTCCGCCGTCTCCTCGAGCGGGAGCGTGGAGCGTTCTGGACCTTCCTCATCTTCACCGGCGACCGATACCTCGTCGGCGCGAGCCCCGAGCGGCACGTGAGCGTCGAGGCCGGCCAGGTGCGGATGAACCCGATCAGTGGCACGTTCCGTACCAAGGGCCTCACCACGCACGCCGAGAAGACGTCGGCCCTGCTGGAGTTCCTGCGCGACGAGAAGGAGATCTACGAGCTCTTCATGGTCGTCGACGAGGAGCTCAAGATGATGTGCGACATCTGCCACGAGGGCGGCCTCGTCCTGGGCCCGTACCTCAAGCCGATGAGCCACCTCGTGCACACCGAGTACCTGCTGGCCGGTCGCACCGACCGCGACGTGCGCGAGGTGCTGCGCGACTCGATGTTCGCCGCGACCGTCACGGGCAGCCCGGTCGAGAACGCGTGCCGACTCATCGAGCAGTACGAGGAGCACGGCCGCGGCTACTACGCGTCGGTGGCCGCGCTCGTCGGCCGCGACGCCGAGGGCTTGCAGCGTGCCGACGCCCCCATCCTCATCCGTACCGCCGACGTCGACCTCGACGGCAACCTCAAGGTCACGGCCGGCGCGACGCTGGTGCGCGACTCCGACCCCGACTACGAGACGGCCGAGACGTGGGCGAAGGCGTCGGGCGTGCTCAGCGCGTTCGGCCTGGTCGACGCCCCCACCCCCGCGGCCGGGCCGGTGGAGGGCTTCGACGCGTTCACGCGCGAGGACGACGTGCTGATCGCGCTCGGCGAGCGCAACGCCCGGCTGAGCCAGTTCTGGCTGTCCGACCAGTCCGGCGCGGCGCCAGAGCCGTCGTTGCAGGGCCGTCGCGTCGTGGTCGTCGACGGTGAGGACGACTTCGTCAACATGCTGTCGCACGTCTTCGGCGTGCTGGGCATGACCACCGACGTCGTCCGCCACGACACGTACGCCGACTGGGTCGGCTCCGGCCGCTCGCTCGACGAGTACGACCTCGTCGTGGTCGGCCCCGGCCCCGGAGACCCGCGCGACGTCGGCGACGCGAAGATCGCCGTCGTCGACGACGTCGTGGTCGGGCTGCTGGCGTCGGAGCAGCCCTTCCTCGCGGTCTGCCTCGGCCACCAGGTGCTGAGCCGCAACCTCGGCCTCGAGCTCGGGTTCAAGGACATCGTCTTCCAGGGCACGCAGGCACGCCTCGACGTGCTCGGGCGACCCGAGACGGTGGGCTTCTACAACACGTTCGTCGCGCGCGTCGGCGCCGCGGGGCTGCCCCCGGGCGTGACGGTCGAGCGGGAGGAGGCGACCGGCGACATCCACCACGTGGCCGGCCCGCACTTCCACGGCATCCAGTTCCACGCCGAGTCGGTGCTCACCCAGCGCGGGTTCGCGATCCTGCGCGACCTCGTCCTCGACCTCCTGGGCTGACCGTGGTGCGCGCCGTCCCCGCCTCGCTCGACCCCGACGTCGTCGCGCAGGTCGACGCGCGCCTCGACGGCGTCGAGCTCGAGCACGGCGTCCGCATCGGGTGGGCCGTGGAGAGCGGCAGCCGAGCCTGGGGCTTCCCGTCGCCCGACAGCGACTACGACGCCCGGTTCCTGTACGTGCGGCCTGTCGCGGACTACCTCTCGCCGTGGCGTCCGCGCGACGTCGTGGAGACACCGCTCGACCGGGTGCTCGACGTCAACGGCTGGGACCTGGTGAAGGCCGTCGACCTCGCCGTCCGCGGCAACGCCACGGTCGCGGAGTGGCTGTCCTCACCCATCGTCTACCGGGGCGACGACGGCTTCCGCGACGACCTGACGACGCTGGTCCGCGAGGTCACCGACCGCCGCGCCGTCGGCCGGCACTACGCGCACGTCGGCCAGCTCCAGTGGCAGCGTCATGCCGTCGACGGCCCGGAGCCGCTGCCGCTCAAGCGGTTCTTCTACGCCCTGCGACCCGCTGCGGCCGTGGCGTGGATGCTGGCCCGACCGGAGGTGCCGGTGCCGCCGATGGACCTGCCTACGCTGCTCGACGGGATCGACCTCGACGACACGACGCGCGCCGAGGTGGCGGCGCTCGTGGAGGCGAAGGCCGTCACCCGCGAGCTGGGGACCGGCCAGGTCCCGACGTCGTTGCGCCGGTTCGTGGCCGAGCAGCTCGAGCGGGGAACAACCGTCTTCGCGCCCGTCACCGACAGCACGATGCCCGACCGACGGGCCCGGGCGGCCGACGCGTTCCGCTCGATGCTGGAGCGGCACGCGCCCACGTGAGCCCGTCCCAGCGGTAGGTAGACCACCTCACCCGCAGCAGCGGTAGGTCACACACCCTTCGGCGACGTCGAAGGGTGTGTCATCGACCGCCCAGCCGGATGAGGTGGGCCACCTACCGCTGGAGGGGGAGGCGTCAGCTCTTCAGCTTGTTCAGCGCCGACGGCTCGTGGGCCGCCTTGGCGCCGGTCTTCTCGCTCTCGACGACGAGCTTGGGCTCGTCCTCGCTGGCCCGCCACTGCTGGCCGTCGAGCTGGAAGTCCTTGGTCTTGCGCTCCACGACCTTGCCCTGCGTACGTCCCTGGGGGCTGTCCCAGCTCACCCGGTCACCGACCTTGATGTTCGTCATGCACCCACCCTGCGGTCGTCACGACGTCGCCGCACCTCGACGTCGCAGCCGGGTGATGGCCACGCCGAGCAGGCACAGCGCCCCGCCGACGAAGGCGAGCGGCGCCGGCACCTCGCCGAGCAGCACCCAGGAGATCAGCGTCGCCACGGCCGGCACGAGGTAGGTCGTCGACGCGACCTGTCCGGCGGAGAGCCGGCGCAGCGCGTACGACCACGTCGTGAACCCGATGGCGGTCGGGAAGACGCCCAGGTACACGAGCCACGCGACGTCGCCTGCCGATGCCGACCCCACCTGGTCGACGAGGGCGGGCGCGAACGGGAGGCAGACGACGGCGCCGATGGTGCACGCCATCCACACCGACATCGCCGGCGCGACGGTCCGCAGCGTGGGCTTCTGGGTGAGCGCGCCGACCGCGTAGAGCACGGCCGCGAGCACGCACAGCAGCACGCCGGTCGTGCTCGCGGTCTGCACCGACGTGTCGTGGCGGGTGCTCGTGGCGATGAGCACGACGCCCGCGAACGCCACCGCCATGCCGACGACCAGGGGTCGCGGAAAGCCCTCCTTGAGGACGATGCCGGCGAGCAGCGCGATGAGGATCGGGCCGATGTTCACCACGAGCGCCGCGGTCCCGGCGTCGAGGTAGGTCTCGCCGGCGTTCAGCGCGACGTTGTACGCGCCGAACCACAGCACCCCGTAGACCACGACGAGCGCCAGCGTGCGCCCCCGTGGCAGCCGGTGCCGCCACGGACGGGCCAGGACCACCAGCGCGAGCGCGCCGACGAGCAGGCGTCCGAGGCTCAGCGGGCCCGGCTCGAAGACGTCGGCGACCGCGCGGATGCCGACGAACGCCGACGCCCACAGCAGCACCGTGACGCCCATCGCCGCGAGCGACCAGTCGCGCTCGGTCGACGTCGGCGGTGCGGGGGACGCGGTGGGGGAGCTGGTCACCGGACCACGCTAGGACCGCGGCGCGGTCGGTGTCGCGCGGGATCCGGACATCGTCCTGCGAGATCCTGCCGCTGCCCCCGACCGACGCGCCGCGACGAGGAAGGACCTCCCCGGACGCCGGTGCCGGGCGTCCGGGGAGGTCGGGGCGGCCGGGGGGTGCCGCCGGTCGGTGGGCCGAGGTCAGTCGGCCGTGGCGCCGCCGTCGGAGGCCAGCGTCACCTGGGTCTCGGCCTTCTTGCCGTCGCGCAGGTAGGTGAGCGTCACCTGCTCGCCCGGACGGTAGCCGCGGATGCCGGCCACGAGGGCGTCGGAGCTGCCCACGGGCTGGTTGTTGATGGCGGTGACGATGTCGCCGCGCTCCAGGCCCGCCTTCGCGCCGGGGCTGTCGGGGTTGACCTCGGTGATCTCGGCGCCGATGCCGGTGATCTCGTCGTTGGAGACGGCCGGCCGGACGGTGACGCCGATGAGCGCGTGCTCGACCTGCTCACCCTTGACCAGCTGGTCCGCGACGCTCTTGGCGAGGTCGATCGGGATGGCGAAGCCGAGGCCGATCGAGCCGGCGCTGGCCGACGTCGTGCCGCCCGAGCGGATCGCGGAGTTGATGCCCACGACCCGGCCCTCGAGGTCGACGAGCGGTCCGCCGGAGTTGCCGGGGTTGCTGGCGGCGTCGGTCTGGACCGCGGGGAACACCGTCGTGTTCTGGCCGGTGCCGTCGGAGGACGACACGGGCCGGTTGAGCGCGCTGACGATGCCGCTGGTCACGGTGCTCTCGAGGCCGAACGGCGAGCCGATCGCGACGACCTCCTCGCCGACCGCGAGGTCGGAGGACTTGCCGAAGGTCGCGGGCGTCAGACCGGTGCGGTCGACCTTGACGACGGCCAGGTCGGTCTTGGGGTCGCGGCCGACGATCTGCGCCGACGACGTGGTGCCGTCGCTGAAGGCCACCGTGATGGTGCCCTGCTGCGCGGCCGCCTCGACGACGTGGTTGTTCGTGAGGATGTTGCCGTTGCTGCTGATGATGATGCCCGTGCCGGAGCCGGCCTCGCTGCCGCCGGCGACGTTGATCTGCACGACCGACGGGAGGACCGCCTTCGCGACCTTCTCGACCTGGCCGCTCGTCGCCTGCGCGTCGCTGCTGCTGCTGTCGGAGTCGAGCGAGCTGACCACCGGGCTGGTGCCGGAGTCGCCGGTGAGCTGGTCGTAGAGCGCGGACCCACCGGCACCGCCGGCGGCGCCCAGCAGGACGATCGCGGCGGCCGCTGCCACGAGGCGCGTGCCCCGGCGGCGCGGCTTGGGCGCGGGGGCGGCCTCCTGGGCGACGAACGTCGGGGGCACCGCGCCGCCGCCACCGCCGGGGAGCACGACCGTCGGCTCGCCGGCCGGGGCAGCGGCCTGGGGGGCGGCAGGTGCCTCGTAGCGATGCGCGTACTCCGGGGGGACGGGGGTGGCGGCCGGCTGCGGCGTCGTCGGCTGCTCGTCGGCGCTGGCCGCGGCCGGCTGCTCGACGGTGGGGTGGGGGTGCTCACCGACCGGGGTCTGCACCGTGGGCTCGTGGTCGGCCGGGGTACCGGACGGCGTGTGGTCCGCGGCCCCCTGGGGGGCCTGCTCGGAGGTCCCCTCCGCACCGGGGGAGGGGGCGTCGCCCTCACCGCGCTGCGTCGGCGGCGTGTACGGGCGATCGGCGAAGGGATCGTTCTGGTCGGTCATGGGACAACATTCTCCCCGATCGCTGAGACCCCGCTGAGCGGCACGTGTGAGGCACGGAAGAACCGTGCGTCCGTCCTGGCAGGCCGGTCGAGCGCGCCGGCCGGCGTAGTGCAGCCGGTGCGCCTCAGGCGGGGGAGGCGTCCGCGGCCGGCAGCTCGAAGGTGACGACCGTCCCGCCGGAAGCCGGCGACTCCGCGCGCACCGACCCGCCGTGCCGCACGGCGGCCTGGTGCACGATCGACAGCCCGAGGCCCGAGCCGGGCATCGTGCGCGCCTCGGTGGAGCGGAAGAACCGCTCGAAGACGTGCGGCAGGTCCTCCGCGGCGATGCCGGGACCCTCGTCGCGGACCGTCAGCACGCCGTCGCGCAGGCGCACGGTGACCGTGCCGCCCTCGGGGCTCCACTTGACGGCGTTGTCGAGCAGGTTGGTCACGGCCCGCTCGAGCACGTGCGCCTCGCCGATGACGTCCCAGGGCTCGAGCCGCACGTCGAGCACCAGCCTGCCGGCACGCGGTCGTACCCGCTCGACGGCCTGCTCGACGACGTCGACCAGGTCGAGGGGCTCGGGCGCGCGGTGCAGCGGCTCGTCGCGGGCGAGCTCCACGAGGTCGCCGACCAGCGTCGTGAGCTCGCCGAGCTGGGCGCGGACGTCGTCCATGATCTCGCGCCGCTGCTCGACGCTGAGCTCGCGGTCGGAGCGCTCCGTGGCCTGGCCGAGCAGCTCGATGTTGGTGCGCAGGCTCGTGAGCGGGGTGCGCAGCTCGTGCCCCGCGTCGGCCACGAGCTGGCGCTGGCGCTGCTGCGACGCGTCGAGCGCCAGCATCATCTGGTTGAACGAGGAGGTCAGGCGGGCGAGCTCGTCGTGCTCGGAGCCGGTGACCTCGATCGGCTCCAGCTGCGCCGTGCGGGCGACCCGCTCGGTCGCGGCGGTGAGACGACGGACCGGCCGCAGGCCGTTGGTGGCGACCACCCAGCCGGCCACGCCCGCGACGAGGATGCCGACCGCGCTGGTGAGCAGGAGGATCACCTTCAGCCGTTCCAGCGACCGCTGCGTCGACTCCATCGACTGCGCCAGCACCAGCGCCTGTCCCGGGCCGGCCTGCACCGCCACGATCCGGTAGGGCACGCCGGCGATGCGCGCGGTCCGCTGCGACGTCTTCTCCTCGCCCAGCGACACCTGGATCTCGCGCTCGTCGAACGGCACGTTCGTCTGCGTCTGCCGGGTGAAGATGCGCCCACCCTCGACGGAGATGAACCGGATGCCGAAGACGGCGAGCAGGTCGGTGTCGGCCGTCGACATCGTCGACGGCGAGTAGCCGGCCGCGACCGCGGCGTCGGCCCGCTTGATCAGCGAGGCGTCGAGGGAGTCCTCCAGCTCGGCGCGGACCGTGATGTAGACCGTCGCGCTCGCCACGGCCAGCACCGCGGCGACCGCGCCGGTCGTGAGCAGGGCGACGCGCAGCGCGAGCGAGGCGCGTGCCGTGAAGGGATGGATGCGCCGGCGAGCGGCGTCCATGACCCCCGGACGTCCGTCGGGGGCGTCCGTCCGGTCCGGCTCGCTCATCAGGGCGGCGTCTCGCGCAGCACGTACCCGACCCCGCGAACCGTGTGCAGGAGCCGCGGCTCGCCCTCGGCCTCGAGCTTGCGTCGGACGTAGCCGACGTACACCTCGAGGGAGTGGGCGGTGGTCGGGAAGTCGAAGCCCCACACCTCCTCGAGGATGAACGAGCGCTCGAGCACGCGCTTGGGGCGCTGCATGAACAGCTCCAGGAGCGCGAACTCGGTGCGGGTGAGCGAGATGGCCCGACCACCGCGCGTGACGTCGCGGGTGACGGGGTCCAGCGTCAGGTCGGCGAACTCCAGCGGCTGCTCGTCGGCCTCGAGCTCCGCCTGGCGCGCGGAGCGCCGCATCAGCGCGCGCACGCGGGCCAGCAGCTCGTCGAGCGCGAACGGCTTGGTGAGGTAGTCGTCGGCGCCGGCGTCGCGGCCGTCGACCCGGTCGCTCCCGGCGTCGCGCGCGGTGAGGACGAGGAGGGGCACGTCGTTGCCGGCGCTGCGCCGCGCGCGGGTGGCCTCCAGGCCGTCGAGCCGGGGCCTCATCACGTCCATGACGCTGATGTCGGGGTCGGTGCGGGGCACGACGGCGAGTGCCTCGGCCCCGTCGGACGCCAGCTCCACCGTGTACCCGTTGAACTCCAGGGAGCGCCGCAGCGAGTCGCGGACGGCACGGTCGTCGTCGACCACCAGGATGCGCATGGCCCCAGTGTGCCGAATGCCCCTGTGCGTGCGCTGAGAGCGTGGCTCGACGCGCGGCGGCGTCAGTCGGTGGGCGGCTCGAGCGCGGCCTTCGCGGCGGCCGCCGCGCGGGCGCCGTAGGTGCCGCCGAACAGCACCGCGTGCACGAGGCGGGGGTGCAGCTGGTGCAGCGGGACGCGGGCGCGCCAGCCGTCGGCCCGCGGCGCGGCCTCGTCGTAGGACTCGAGCACGCGCTGCAGGTGCGGCAGCCCGAACAGCGCCAGCATGGCGAGGTCGGTCTCACGGTGGCCGCCGTGGGCGGCGGGGTCGATGAGCCAGGCGTCGCCGTCGGTGCCCCAGACGACGTTGCCCGACCAGAGGTCGCCGTGGATGCGGGCGGGCGGCTCGGCGGGCCCGGCCACGTCGTGGATGCGGCTCATGGTCCGCTCGATCGTGGCGGCCTGCTCCGCGGTGAGCGCGCGGCGCTGCACGGCGGCACGCACGTACGGCATGACGCGCCGCGACGCGTAGAACTCCGGCCAGGTCTCGAGCGGCCGGTTCGGCAGCGGGGCGAGGCCGATGTAGCCGTCGACGTCGGCGCCGAAGGTCGGCGCGCCGGCCGCGTGGGTGCGCGCCAGCGCCTGGCCGAACCGCTCGGCGGCCTCCCCGGTCGGCTTGCCGGGCTCGACCCAGGCCAGCACGACGCAGTCGTCGTCGGCACCGAGCAGCTCGGGCACCTTGGCGCCGTCGGCGACCTCGGCGAGCCAGCGCAGACCGGCGGCCTCCCGGGCGAAGAAGCCGGCCGGTGCCTGGGGCCGGGTCTTGATGACGGCGACGCGTCCGTCGCTGAGGCGCAGCCGCGTGGTCGTGCAGATGTCGCCACCCGCCACGGGGGTCGTCGCGACCACCCCGTGCCCGATGAGCGCCTCCGCGCGCGCCGCCGTCCCCGTCATCCGTGCCATGGCCGCGAGGTTACCCGGTGACCTCGGCGCGCAGCCTGGGCACGGCGGCGACGATGGCGTCGCTGGTGCGCTCCACGACGGCCAGCACGCGCTGGAAGCCCTCCGGCCCGCCGTACCAGGGGTCGTCGACCTCGTCGTCGCCCTCGGTGGCCTCCGGGTCGAAGGACCGGAACATCCGCACGCGGCCGGCGTCGGCGACGGTCGGGGCGAGGTCGGTCATGTCGGCGAGGTTGCTGGCGTCCATCGCGAGCATCAGGTCGGTCTCGGCGTAGGTGTCGCGGGTGAAGGTGCGCGCCCGGTGCCGGCTCGGGTCGTAGCCGGCGTCGCGCAGGGCGGCGGCCGCGCGCTCATCCATCGCCTCGCCCTCGTGCCAGCCGCCCGTGCCGGAGGAGGTGACGACGACGTCGTCGCCGAGCCCGGCGTCGGCGAGCCGCTGCTCGAGCACGACGTGGGCCATCGGCGATCGGCAGATGTTGCCCAGGCAGGTCACCTCGAGGCGCAGGGGTGCGTCGGCCACGGCTCAGTCCTCCGCGAACGAGCCGAGCACGGCGTTGACGACGGAGATGACGATCGAGGCGAGCACGGCCCAGCCGAAGCCGTCGATGAAGAACGGCGCGTTCAGGGCGTCGGCGATGCGCGACGTCAGGAGCAGCAGGACGGCGTTGATGACGACGAGCAGCAGACCCAGCGTGAGGATGATGAACGGCAGCGAGAGCAGCTTGATCACCGGCGCGACGAACGTGTTGACGACCGCGAAGATCGCGGCGACCACGGCCAGGGTGACGAGCCGCTCGGAGGTCGTGTCGGTCGCGGTGCCGATGCTCATGTGCGTGCCGAGCAGCCACGCGGCCGTCGCGAGGGCCGCCGCACCGAGCACCCAGGAGGTCAGAAGTCGGGAGAGCATGCGTCGATCATCGCAGCGCCCGCGACGTCGGCGCGACGTGCGCCGGAACGCGTTCCGCGTCAGGTGAGCGGTGGCAGCTCGTCGGGGTGCGGGTCGCGCCGTGCGGTCTGCGCCAGCACGATGCCGAGGAGCACCATCGCGACGCCGCCGAGCTGCACCGCCGTGAGCGACTCGGCGTACCAGCCCCATCCGACGAGCGTCGCGACCACCGGCTCGAGCATCGCGACGACGCTGACCACGGTCGCGGGGAGGGCCCGCAGCGCGAGCAGGAGCAGGAAGAACGGGGTGACGGTGCCGAGCAGCACGATCCACGCCATCGCCGCCCACGCCGGGACCGTGAGGTCGTCGAGCCGTCCGAGCATCGAGGCGTCGGCGCCGAGCGCGTCGGCCCGCCACACGGGTGCGACCACGTTCATGAGGACGGCGGCGAGGGCGAACGCCCAGATGATGTGGTGCAGCGGCTCGGCGGACACCCCGTCGTCCTCGCCGAGCAGGAAGTAGCTCGCGAAGCAGACCGCCGCCAGCAGCGCCGCGGCGACGCCGAGGCCGTCGAACGCGAGCCCGGACCACACCTGGCTCACGACGGCCAGCCCGGCGAGGGTGAGGCCCAGGGCGGGCCACATCCGGGCGTGCACGGGACGTCGTCGGGCGAACCGCACCCACAGCACGACCAGGACGGGGCCCGTGTACTCCAGCAGCAGCGCGATGCCGAGCGGCAGCCGGTTGATGGCGACGTTGTAGAACCCCTGCAGCCCCGCGATGCCCAGCACGCCGAGGCCCAGGAGCAGGGGGAGGCGTCGCAGCGTCGGCAGGCGCAGCGCGCGCCGGTCGACCACGAGCGCGACGACCACCAGCACGACGAGGGCGGCCGTGATGCGGACGGTCGTGAACGTCGCCTCGTCGGTGCCGGAGCGCAGGGGGATGCGCGACGCGCCCGCGTTGAGGCCGAACAGGACGGCGGCCGTGAGGACGAGCGCGTACCCGACCAGGGGCGACCGCACGACACGCTGCTCGGAGAGACTCACGGCAGCATCATCGTGGCCTGCGGTGCCGGGGACGTCGGCGGGTCGAGCCGCGAGGCGGGGGGCTTACGCTCGGGCCCATGACCGTCCCCTCGCCCCGTCCCGTGTTCGACGCGATCCCCGGGTACAAGGCCGGTCGGCCTGCCGAGCACGACGAGCTGAAGCTGTCGAGCAACGAGAACCCGTTCCCGCCGCTGCCCGGCGTCGTCGAGCGCGCCGCCGCGGAGCTGGCGCGCATCAACCGCTACCCGGACGCCGGGGTCGCGCGGCTGCACGCGGCGCTGTCGCGCCACCTGTCGCGCCCGGAGGACACGTTCGCCGCCGGCACGGGCTCGGTGGCGGTGCTGTTCTCGCTGCTCGACGCCTACTGCGGCCCGGGCGACGAGGTCGTGACGGCGTGGCGCTCGTTCGAGGCGTACCCGATCGCCGTCACCGTCACGGGTGCCACGCACGTGACCGTGCCGCTGCGCGCCGACCACACCCACGACCTCGACGCGATGGCCGCCGCCGTCACCGACCGCACGCGCGTGGTCGTGGTGTGCACGCCCAACAACCCGACCGGACCCGTGGTGCGCCACGACGAGCTGGAGCGCTTCGTCGCCGCCCTGCCGTCGTCGGTGCTCGTGGTGGTCGACGAGGCGTACGTCGAGTTCGTCCGCGACCCCGACGCCGCGCGCGGCCTCGACCTGCAGGCCCGTTTCGACAACGTCCTCGTGCTGCGCACCTTATCAAAGGCCTACGGGCTCGCGGGGCTGCGCGTCGGCTACCTCGTCGGCCACCCCGACGTCGCCGCGGCCGTCCGCAAGGCGACGCCTCCGTTCAGCGTCAGCGACGTCGCGCAGGCGGCTGCGGTGGCATCGCTGGACGCCGTCGACGAGCTCGCCGAGCGCGTGGACGAGGTCGTGCAGGGTCGCGGCCTGCTGCTCGAGGGCCTGCGCGCCCAGGGCTGGACCGTGCCCGACAGCCAGGCGAACTTCGTGTGGCTGCCGTCGGACCAGGGCCCGCAGCTCGCCGAGGCCTTCTGGCCCGTCGCGGTGCGCCCCTTCCCCGGTGCGGTGGCAGACGGCGGGGGCGTGCGGGTCAGCGTCGGCACGACGTCGGCCAACGAGCGCCTCCTCGATGTCGCCGCGCGGCACCTGACGGGGCGGTAGGGCTGGCCATCGGTGGCTGGGCAACCGCACGAGTGCTCTTCAGGTTGAGGATCCACCGCTGGGCGCCGTGGGCGCGGATCGGTGGCGGAGCAACCGCAGAGCCGCCCCTGCGGTTGATGATCCACCGATCGAACGGTGGAGAACCCACCGCGCACCCTGAGCGGTGGGCATCCCACCTTCTCAGCGCTGAGACGGTGGAGAACCCACCGCCGGAGGGGCCACGCGCCCGCCCCCAGGATCAGGGCGCCAGCCAGGCGTGGACCAACGGCACGACCGACGCGCCCTCGCCGCTGGCGGAGGCGACGCGCTTCATGGATCCGGAGCGGATGTCGCCCACCGCGAAGACGCCCGGTGCGGTGGTGGCCAGGGTGTCGGGCGGGACGATCGCGTCGGAGGCCCACGGGCCGGGCACGCCGCCCGGCCCGAGCCAGGCCTCCTTCGGCACGTCGCGCCCCGTGAGCACGAAGCCGCGCGGGTCGCGCGCGACCGACGGGGGCAGCCAGCCGCAGGTCGGCCGGGCGCCGAGCAGGAGGAACAGGCCCGCGGCCGGCACGCGCTCGACCTCGCCGGACGCGTTCGTGCGCAGGTCGAGCCACTCCAGCAGGCCCGCGCCGCCGCCGTCGACGACCTCGACCCCGACCCGCACGTGGACGCGCTCGTTCCAGCGCAGCTCGTCGATGAGGTACTGCGACATGGTCTCGGAGAGGTCGCGGCGGACCACGATCGTCACCGACGACGCGAAGCGGGCGAGGTGGATCGCCGCCTGTCCGGCGGAGTTGCCGCCACCGACCACGACGACGGGCTGGCCCTCGACCTCCGGGGCCGCCGTCATCGCGGACCCGTAGTACACGCCCCGACCCACGAGCTCCTCGACCGACTCGACGCCCAGGTGCCGGTAGGCGACACCGGTCGCGATGACGATGGAGCGCGCCCGCACGTGGCCGCCGCCGGGCGTGGTGAGCACGTGCTCGCGCTGGTCGTGGGCCAGCGACGCGTCGCACGGCTGCAGCGCGTCGACCTCCCAGCCGGTGAGGAAGCGGGCGCCGAAGCGGACCGCCTGGTTGCGGGCGCGCTGCGCGAGCCGCATGCCCGACACGCCTCGCGGGAAGCCGAGGTAGTTGCGGATCATCGAGCTCGTGCCGGCCTGGCCGCCGACCGCCTCCGCCTCCAGCACGACGGTGCTGAGGCCCTCGCTGGCCGCGTACACCGCCGTGGCGAGACCGGCCGGCCCGGCACCGACGACGGCGACGTCGACCACGTCGGGCAGCACCGTCTCCCCGCTGGAGCCGTTGAGCGCCTGGGCGACCTCGCGCACCGACGTCGCCACGAACGGCGCGCGGTAGACGCTCGCCACCACCGGCTCGCCCGGCCCCGCGTCCGACCCCTGCACCTCGCCCGACGCCTCGCGGCCGGCGGCGAGCTCGGCCAGGATCTCGCGGCCGACGTCGCTGTCGGGGTGGTGGACGCCCGCGGGGATGCCCATGCGGTGGGCGAAGTCGCGGACGGCGGCGGTGACCGGGTTGCCCGGCCTCGACACGAGCCGGATGGTCTCGACCTCGGGTCGCGCCACGGTGGAGCCCCAGTCCGACAGCAGCTCGACGACGGCGGCGTGGAACTCCTCGTCGCGCAGGCCGCGGGGCATGAGCAGGAAGGCGTCGAACTTCCCGTGCGCCAGACCCGGGCGCAGGCGATCGCCCTCCTCGAGGAATCGCTCCCAGGCCACGGTCACGAGCCGGCGGGCCGTGGGGACGACGCGGCGCCACGCGGCGAACGACGTCCAGACGTCGGCGTCGGGCAGGGCGGCGTCCTGCACGAGCAGGGCGATCTGCCGGTCGGCGGCGCACAGCCGCTCGAGCAGCGCGGTCGCGTCGGCGCACGTGCGCACGACGCGGACGTCGTAGTCGCGGTGGTAGCGACGGAACTCGTCGTCGAGGTGGGAGGCGTGCTCGTCGCTCGCCAGGACGATCACCGGGTGGTCCACGACGCCAGTCTAGGAAGCCGCCCCCTTGGCGTCGTCCCTCCGACCGGCTACGGTGACGACAGGTGTGACTGCGGTCACGCCCCCGACCAGGACGTCTGCGCCACCACTGCAGGCCATCGGTCCCGTACCGCCCCACCGCCGTGGAGACCCCACGCCGGACGCGAGAGGAACAACGCATGACCGTACCCGTGCACACCCCCGGCTCCGAGACGGTGCGGCCGGTGACCACCCCGGCCACCGTCGACACCGAGCTCGTCCAGCTCCTGACGCCCGAGGGACGGCGCGTCGAGCACGAGCGCTACACCTTCGACGGCGACGACGAGAGCATCCGGTCGCTGTACCGCGACCTCCTCCTCGTCCGGCGGATCGACCACGAGGCGCACGCGCTGCAGCGCCACGGCGAGCTCGGCCTCTGGGCGCAGTGCCTGGGCCAGGAGGCCGCCCAGGTCGGCTCGGGTCGCGCGCTCCGTGCGCAGGACTTCGCGTTCCCGACCTACCGCGAGCACGGCGTCGCCTGGTGCCGCGGCATCGACCCCGCCAGGCTGCTCGGCCTGTTCCGCGGCGTGGAGCTCGGCGGCTGGGACCCGGCCGAGACCGGCATGGCGCTGTACAGCATCATCATCGGCGCGCAGACGATGCACGCCACCGGCTACGCCATGGCGCTGCAGCGCGACGGGGCCGTGGGCACGGGTGACCCGGCTCGCGACGCCGCAGCCCTCGCGTACTTCGGCGACGGGGCCAGCAGCCAGGGCGACGTGCACGAGGCGTTCGTGTGGGCGTCGTCGTTCAACGCCCCGGTCGTGTTCTTCTGCCAGAACAACCACTGGGCCATCTCGGTGCCGCTCGCGCGCCAGAGCCGCACCCCGCTCGTGCAGCGTGCCGCGGGCTACGGCTTCGGCGGCGTGCGCGTCGACGGCAACGACGTGCTCGCCGTCCACGCGGTCACGCAGGCCGCGCTGCAGCGGGCCCGCGACGGCGAGGGTCCGACGCTCGTCGAGGCGGTCACCTACCGCATGGGCGCGCACACGACGTCCGACGACCCCACGCGCTACCGCGACACGGCCGAGGTCGAGGCGTGGCGGCACCGCGACCCGCTGGCCCGGGTGGAGCGCCACCTGCGCGAGCTCGACACGCCCGAGTCGTTCTTCACCGACCTCCAGACGGAGGCCGACGACCTCGGCGCGCACCTGCGCGAGGCCTGCCGGTCCCTGCCCGAGCCCGACCTCGGAGCGCTGTTCGACGGCGTCTACGCCGACGCGCACCCGGAGCTGGCCGCGCAGAAGGCCGAGTACCTCGCCTACCGCGACTCCTTCGAGACCGAGGGGAGCCGGGCATGAGCGCGGTCGCGGAGCAGCGCACGTCGGCCGTGGGACAGCGGCTCAGCCTCGGCAAGGCCGTCAACGCCGGGCTGCGCGCAGCCATGGAGGCCGACCCGAAGGTCGTCGTCATGGGGGAGGACGTCGGCCCGCTGGGTGGGGTCTTCCGCGTGACCGAGGGTCTGCAGAAGGACTTCGGCGAGGACCGGGTGATCGACACGCCGCTGGGCGAGTCGGGCATCGTCGGTGCCGCGGTCGGCATGATGCTGCGCGGCTACCGGCCCGTGATGGAGATCCAGTTCGACGGCTTCGTCTACCCCGCCTACGACCAGATCGTCAGCCAGGTCGCCAAGCTGCACGCCCGCAGCCAGGGCGTCGTGCGGATGCCGGCCGTGATCCGCATCCCGTTCGGTGGCGGCATCGGGGCGGTCGAGCACCACTCCGAGAGCCCGGAGGCGCAGTTCTGCCTGACGGCGGGCCTGCGCGTGGTGAGCCCGTCGAACGCCCACGACGCGTACTGGATGATCCAGCAGGCGATCGCCAGCGACGACCCGGTCGTGTTCATGGAGCCCAAGCGTCGCTACTGGGACGCCGGGCCGGTCGGCCAGGAGAGCACCCCGCTGCACGCGTCGCAGGTGGTGCGCGACGGTCGCCACGCGACGCTGCTCGCCTACGGTCCCATGGTCCGCACGTGCCTGGAGTCGGCGGAGGCGGCGGCGGAGGACGGTGTCGACCTCGAGGTGATCGACCTGCGCACGCTCAGCCCGCTCGACCTCGCACCGGTGCACGCGTCGGTGCGGCGCACCGGGCGCGCGATCGTCGTGCACGAGGCGTCGCGCACCCTCGGCCTCGGCGCCGAGATCGCCGCGCGGGTGCAGGAGGAGTGCTTCTACTCCCTCGAGGCGCCCGTGCTGCGCGTCACCGGCTACGACCTGCCCTACCCGCCCAGCCGGGTGGAGGAGGAGTTCCTGCCCGACCTCGACCGTGTGCTCGACGCCGTCGACCGCGCGATGGCGTTCTGAGAGAAGGGGAAGCACTGATGAGCGAGTTCAGGCTGCCCGACGTGGGCGAGGGACTGACCGAGGCCGAGGTGCTCACGTGGCACGTGGCCGTCGGTGACGTCGTCGAGGTCAACCAGACGATCGTCGACATCGAGACCGCGAAGTCGGTCGTGGAGCTGCCCAGCCCGTTCGCGGGCGAGGTGACGGCGCTGCTGGTGCCGGAGGGCACGACCGTGCCGGTGGGCACCCCGATCATCGCGATCGGCGGGCCGACGGGACCGGTCGTGCCGGACGACGCGTCGTCGCTGGTCGAGGCCGATGCGCCGGCGGACGACGAGGTCCCGGCGGACCAGCCGGCCGGGGAGAAGCGCGAGCCGGTGCTCGTCGGCTACGGCGTGCGGACCGCGTCGACGCGTCGACGTCGGCGCAAGGGCGACGGGACGCCGTCCGTGCCCGAGTCCTCCGGTGGGGTCACCACGCTGGAGCCTGCGGCGCAGCCCGCGGGGCGCGCGGACGACGTGCGCGCCCTGGCGAAGCCGCCGGTGCGCAAGCTGGCGAAGGACCACGGTGTCGACCTGCTCGACGTGCCGTGCGACGGGCCGGTGGTCACGCGCGCCGACGTCGAGGCGTTCATCGCCGGCCGACGGCCCACGGCCGCGTCGCCCGCCGCCACGCCGGTGCGGTCGGTGGAGGCTGACACGCGCATCCCGGTGAAGGGGGTGCGCAAGGCCACCGCGCAGGCCATGGTCAGCTCGGCGTTCACCGCACCGCACGTGACCGAGTGGGTGACGCTCGACGTGAGCGCGACGATGGAGCTCGTCGAGCGGCTCAAGGCCGACCGTCGGTTCGCGGGCGTGAAGGTGTCGCCGACGCTCGTCGTCGCGAAGGCCGTCTGCCTGGCGTTGTCCCGCACGCCCGAGCTGAACGCCAGCTGGGACGAGGCGGCGCAGGAGATCGTGCTGAAGGGGTCGGTGAACCTCGGCGTCGCCGCAGCCACCGAGCGCGGTCTCGTCGTGCCGAACATCCCGGGTGCCGACCGGATGAGCCTGCTGGAGCTCGGGGAGGCGCTGGCCGACCTGACCGCCACCGCCCGCGCCGGCCGCACCCAGCCGGCGCAGATGAGTGGCGGCACGTTCACGATCACCAACGTCGGCGTGTTCGGCGTCGACGCGGGGACGCCCATCCTCAACCCGGGCGAGACGGGCATCCTGTGCGTCGGCCAGATCGACCGCCGCCCCTGGGTCGTCGGCACCCCCGGCGGGGGTGCCGGGCCGTGGGCGGCGTCAGGCACCGAGCGGATCGAGGCCCGGTGGGTCACGACGCTCGCGGTGAGCTTCGACCACCGGGTCGTCGACGGCCAGCAGGGCTCGCGCTTCCTCGCCGACGTGGCGTCGATCCTGCGCGACCCCGCCCTCGCCCTCACCTTCTGACCGGGACGTGCCCTTGGGGTTGGGCCCAACCCCAAGGGCAACCCCCCGACGCAACGCTGGGGTGGGACGCACCCTTTGCGGTGGGGTGATCCTGACGTCAGGAGGGGAGGCGCTCGCCCGCCTCGACGACGTCGGCGATCGTGTTGCCCGGCGACGCGAGGGGGCAGCGCCAGCGGTCGTCGTAGCGGCACGACGGGTGGTAGGCGAAGTTCAGGTCGAGCACGACCGTGCTCCCGTCGGCACCCCCGCGGTGCTCATCGGCCGCCCGGGGCCCGGCACCCCCGCCGTGCTCGTCGGCCGCCCGGGGCCCGGCACCCCCGCCGAGCCACGAACCCTTCGCGGTGTCGAGCAGGTAGCGGCCCGCGCCGTACGACGCGGCGCCGTCGGCGCGACCCGACGTGGCGTCGCGCAGGGGCACGAAGATGCCGCCGGCATACTGCTGCAGCGTCCACACGTCGAGCGTCGAGCCCGACGGGAGCGCCAGCTGCCCGGTCCGCAGCATCGTCACGTCGCCGTCACCGCCCCCGTCGACGACGCGCTCGTCGGGGTCCCACGCGTCGGTCGGTGCGGGCAGGAGCGGCAGCTCGAAACGCCACGCCGGGTCGTAGGGCCAGTACGGCAGGCCGGTCTCGCGCAGCGGGTCGCGCGCCGGCAGCGGCGACTGCGGATGGCTGCGGAACAGCTCGTCGCGACCCTGCCGCCACGTCGCGTGCCCCCGTTCGGGGTCCGGGTCCGCGCGGACCTGCTCGTAGAGCGCGGCCACGCGCACCCGCCAGTCGACCAAGGTCAGCAGCACACCGCCCAAGCTACGGCGCGGACGCGGGGACCGCAGCTCGCGCGTGCAGCGCCCCCACCAGGCACACGACCAGCGTGATCGCGGCGGCGAGCAGCAGACCGGCCCCCAGGTGCCAGCGCAGCAGCAGGGCGCCCGCCGCCGCGCCCGCGAGGATCAGCACCACCGCGGCCACGCGCCGACCCGACCCGCCGCCCTTGCCGTTGCCGAGCACCGAGTCGGCGGCCAGGCCCGTGATGGTCGACGTGACGACCACGGTCGTGACGTCCTTGACGGCGATGAACCGCGCGGTCGCGGCCTGCAGGCCCATCGCCGCGCCGAGCAGCGTCGTGATGACGACCTGGCCCGCGTGGCCCACCTCGTCGCCGACCACGAACAGCACGACGCCGAGCGCGAGGATCGACACCCCGACGCAGGCGATCAACGTGGTGGTGCGTGCCGACCAGCCCGTCCGCGCCCCCTTCAGCACCCGACCGCCGAGCGCCGCGCCCGCCAGGAACCCGACGAGGGCGAGCGCGGGTCCGAGGATCGGGAGGTCGTCGGCCCCGACGACGGCCATGCCGAGGATCACGACGTTGCCGGTCATGTTGCCGGTGAACACACGGTCGAGGCCGAGGTAGCCGACCGCGTCGATCACCCCCGTCGAGAACGTGAGGGCGAGCATGAGGACGAGGTTCATCCGGTCGGACGTGATGCGGCGCAGCATCCCCAGAGTCTGACGGTGGGGTGCCGCGGCGACGTGGCCGGGATGTCACGAGTCCGTGACATGGGGTCTCTAGGGTGTCCGTCCATGACCACCCACCAGGGCCTCCCCGGCAGCACGCCGCTCGCCTCCGCACCCCTCCACACGGGCACGGGCGTCCCGTCCGGCGCGACCTACCTGCCCTCGACGGGGGACCACGTGCTGTGGGGCCGGCTGCCCTGCGCCACCGACCGCGCCGTGCTGTCGGTCGACCCGGGCGAGGAGGTCGTGGTCGACACGATCAGCCACGAGGGGATCCTGGAGGACCAGGGCCGCGACCCGCGCGCGTTCTTCGAGCCGCACGGTGTCGACGTGCTCGACGACGCCGTGGCGCTGGCCGCCTCGGGCTACGCGCGGACGTTCGGGGTCGACGGTCCGCACGTGGTCACCGGACCGATCGAGGTGCGTGGCGCGCGGCCGGGCGACCTGCTGGCCATGACCCTCGTCGAGGCGCAGCAGCGGGTGCCGTACGGCGTCGTGTCGAACCGGCACGGGAAGGGCGCGCTGCCGGGCGAGTACCCGCTCGACGGCGACGTCTTCAGCGTGTTCGCCCGCGCCGAGGGCGACACCGGGGTGATGACGTACGGACCGCAGGACGAGCGCACCGTCCGGTTCCCGCTCGCACCCTTCCTCGGCATCATGGGCGTCGCGGTGGCCGGCGACGAACGGCCGCACACCGTGCCGCCGGGTGCGCACGGCGGCAACCTCGACATCAACCTGCTCACCGCGGGCGCGACCCTCTACCTGCCCGTGCAGGTGGCCGGCGCGCTGGCCTACGTCGGCGACCCGCACTTCGCGCAGGGTGGCGGGGAGGTCGCGCTCACCGCGATGGAGGCGTCGCTGCGGGCGACGGTGCGGCTCGACGTGGTGCCGCGCGAGGAGGCCGTGGCGCAGTTCGGCGAGCTGGTCGGCCCGCTGGCGCGCACCCGCGAGTACCTCGTGCCGACGGGCCTCGACCCCGACCTCGACGTCGCGACGCAGAACTGCGTGCGGGCGGCGATCGGGCTGCTGCAGGCGCGCTACGGGATGGACCCGCGGCACGCCTACGCGTACCTGAGCGCGGCCACCGACTTCGACATCAGCCAGGTGGTCGACGTGGTCAAGGGCGTGCACGCCCGGATCCGGATGGCAGACTTCGCATGAGCGACGACGCGCCCGAGGGGCTGCTCGAGGCGTTCTGGGCGTACGAGACGGCGCTGATGTCCGACGACCTCGAGACGCTTGACGCGCTGTTCGCCGACCGTCCCGACACGCTGCGCGGCGACGCCGCCGGGCTGCTCGTGGGCCACGAGACGATCAGCCGGTTCCGTGGGTCGCGCGGGGGCGCGCCGCGACGCACGATCGCCGAGGTGCACGTGCGGGTGGTCGACGCGACGCACGCGCTCGTCGTCGCGGTGACGGCGCCGGAGCGCGGCGGCCGCGGCCAGCAGACGCAGCTGTGGGAGCGCACCGAGGTGGGCTGGCAGGTCACGGCCGCGCACGTCGCGGTGCCGGCGCCCGCCGTCGACACCCGCGTGTGGCGGGCCGTCGGCGACCCGCTCGTGCGACCCGGCACCGGCCCGCTGTCGGGCGAGAGCGTCGCGGTGAAGGACCTGTTCGCCGTGGCCGGGCAGCCGGTCGGCGCCGGCAACCCGACCTGGGCCGCGCACGCGCCCGTGGAGTCGAGCCACGCGTGGGCCGTGCAGGCCCTGCTGGGGGCCGGCGCGTCGGTGCGCGGCATCGCCCGCACCGACGAGTTCGCGTACAGCCTGGCCGGCACCAACGCGCACTTCGGGACCCCGCCGAACCCGCGCGCGCCCGGACGGATCTCGGGCGGCTCGTCGTCGGGGTCGGCGTCGGCCGTCGGGCTCGGCCACGCGACGATCGGCCTCGGCACCGACACCGGCGGCTCGATCCGGGTCCCGGCCGCCTACCAGGGCCTGTACGGCATGCGGCCGACGCACGGCAGCGTGCCGACCGCCGGCCTGATGCCGCTCGCGCCCTCGTTCGACACGGTCGGGTGGATGACCCGCGACGCGAGCCTGCTGCGTCGGGTCGGCTCCGTGCTGCTCCCGACGGCGGCGCCGCGTCCGGTGCGCGACGTCGTGGTGGTGCCCGAGCTGCTCTCCCTCGCGTCGCCCGACGTGCGGGCGGCGGTCGAGGGGTTCCTCGAGGCGGGCCCACGAGGCACCGGCTGGGGCGGTGACGGCGGCAGCCTCGTCGAGGAGTCCTGGGACCTGCCCGCGACGTGGCCGGAGGTCTTCCGGGTGCACCAGGCGGCGCAGGCGTGGCAGAGCCACGGCTGGTGGCTGCGCACGCGGATGGACTCCCTGGGCGCCGACGTGCGCAGCCGGTTCGAGGCGGCCGCCGAGATCGACCACGACACCGCCGTGCAGGCCGCCGACGACGCCGCCCGCGCGCGCGACGCGGTGCGCCGGCTCGTCGGCGACCGGGTCGTCGTGCTGCCGTCGGCGCCGACGGTGGCGCCGGAGCTGGGTGCCGACCTCGGCGAGGTGCGCGCGGCCACCCTGCGCCTGACCTGCGTGGCCGGGCTCGGCGGGCTGCCGGCGGTCAGCGTCCCGCTGACCACCTCCGACGGCCTGCCGTGCGGCGTCTGCCTCGTGGGCCCGCCCCGCCGCGACCTCGACCTGCTCGACCTCGTCGCGGGTCCGCTCCGCGTCTGACGCGAGCCCGTCGGCGTCGTTACCCGGATGAAACGCGGGTTCCACGCGACGTAACACGATGGTCCTAGCGTTCCTCGGGACGAGGGAGGGACCACGTGGACATCACGACGTTCGACACGGCCGACGCCGGGAAGGCCGCGGCCGTGCTGCGCAGCTGCGCCGACGTCGACGCGTGGGTCGACGCCCTCGTCGCGGGTCGCCCCTACGGGAGCGTCGAGGCGCTCGTGGCACGGGCCGACGCGCTGGCCGCGGTCTGGACGGGTGCGCAGGTCCAGGCCGCGCTCGCCGACCACCCGCGCATCGGGGAGCGGCACGTCGGCACGGGTCGCAGCGCCGAGCTCTCCGGTCGCGAGCAGTCCGGCGTCGACGACAGCGCGGACACCGCGGCGCGACTCGCGGCGGGCAACGCCGCCTACGAGGAGCGGTTCGACCGGATCTTCCTCGTGCGCGCGGCCGGTCGCAGCGCCGAGGAGATCCTCGCCCTGCTCGAGCAGCGGCTCACGCACGACCCCGAGACGGAGCTGGCGGTCACCGCAGGCCAGCTCCGCGAGATCGCCCTGCTGCGGCTGGAGGACACCTTCGCATGACCACCCTCTCCACCCACGTGCTCGACGCCGCGCTCGGTCGTCCCGCGGCCGGCCTCGTCGTCTCGCTCGACGACGCGGTCACCGCGACCACCGACGCCGACGGCCGGATCCGGTTCGACGACCCCGTCGACGCCGGGGTCCACGAGCTCGTCTTCGCGACGGGCCCCTGGTTCGCCGACCAGGACCGCAGCACCTTCCACCCCGTCGTGCGCGTCGCGTTCGAGGCCGGGGCGGGCCAGGAGCACCACCACGTGGCGCTGCTGCTGAGCCCGTTCGCCTACACCACCTACCGAGGGAGCTGACCATGGCGACGGGCGACATCGTCCTGGGACCGAACCAGTACGGGAAGGCCGAGAACCGGCTGGTCCGGATCACGCGCGACCCCGAGCAGAGCGCCGGTGGCCGGCACCAGATCGAGGACCTCAACGTCACCTCGCAGCTGCGCGGCGACTTCGTGGCCTGCCACGTCGAGGGCGACAACAGCCAGGTCGTGGCCACCGACACGCAGAAGAACACGGTCTACGCATTCGCGCAGCAGCACGGCATCGGGTCGCCCGAGCAGTTCCTGCTGACCCTCGGCGAGCACTTCGTCACCAGCTTCGACTGGGTCTCGGGCGGTCGCTGGGAGGCCGAGCTCTACGCGTGGGAGCGGATCGCGGTCGACGGTCGGCCGCACGACCACTCCTTCGTCCGGACGGGCCAGGAGGTCCGCACCAGCGTCGTGCAGAAGGACGGCGACCAGACGTGGGTGCTGGCCGGGTTCAGGGACGCGACGGTGCTCAAGTCGACCGGCTCGGAGTTCCACGGGTTCCCCCGCGACCGGTACACGACGCTGCGCGAGACCACCGACCGCATCCTCGCCACGTCGGTCACCGCGTGGTGGCGCTACACGAGCACCGACGTCGACTGGAACGCGCGCTACGAGGCCGTCAAGGCCGTGCTGCTCGAGACGTTCGCGAGCGTGCACTCCCTCGCCCTGCAGCAGACGATCTTCGCGATGGGCCGCGCCGCCCTCGAGCAGTTCGACGACGTCGCCGAGATCAAGCTGTCCTGCCCGAACAAGCACCACTTCCTCGTCGACCTGGAGCCGTTCGGGCTCGACAACCCGAACGAGGTCTTCTTCGCCGCCGACCGCCCGTACGGGCTGATCCAGGCCACCGTCCAGCGCGAGGGCGCCCCGCAGGCCCCGCAGGCCTGGGCCACCGTGCCCGGCTTCTGCTGACCGCACCGACACCACGAGAGCGAGCACCGACGATGACCGCACGAGCGACCGGACACGCTGCGTCGCCCCGTCCCGAGGACGAGGTCCTGCCGGCGCCCCAGCTGCTCGGCTACGGCCTCCAGCACGTCCTGGCGATGGTCGGCGGCATCATCGCCGTGCCGCTCATCGTGGGCGGCGCCGCCGGGCTGGAGCCGGCGGAGTCGGCCACGCTGGTCGCGTGCGCGCTGCTCGTCAGCGGCCTCGCGACGATCCTGCAGACGATCGGCGTCCCGTTCCTCGGGTCGCGCCTCCCGCTGGTCCAGGGCATCAGCTTCGCCTCGGTCTCGACGATGGTCACCATCATCGCCGGCGAGAGCGACGGCGAGCGCGGGCTCCGGGTCGTCGTCGTGGCGGCCCTCGTGGGCCTCGTGGTCGCCCCGTTCCTCTCGCGCCTGATCCGGTTCTTCCCAGCCGTCGTGACGGGGTCGATCATCACGGTCATCGGCGTGTCCCTCATGCCGGTGGCCGCCGGCTGGATCACCGGGCAGCCGACCGTGGCCGGCGGTGAGAACCCCGACTACCTGAGCCCGACGAACCTCGTGCTCAGCCTCGTCACGCTGGCCCTCGTGCTGGTCATGTCGTCGGTCCGTGCGCTCGCCCGCCTGGCGGTCCTGCTCGGCCTGGTCCTCGGCACGCTGGTGGCGTTCGTTGTCGGCCGGACCAGCCTCGACGGCGTCGGTGACGCCAGCGTGGTGGCCGTGCCGACGCCCTTCACGTTCGGGACCCCGCTCTTCGAGGTCGGCGCGATCGTGGCGATGGTCGTCGTGATGGTGGTCATCATGGTCGAGACCACCGCCGACATCCTCGCCGTCGGCGAGGTCGTGGGGACCCCCGTCGACTCCCGCCGCGTGGCCGACGGCGTGCGCGCCGACATGATCTCCTCCGCGATCGCCCCCGTGCTCAACTCCTTCCCGGCCACCGCGTTCGCGCAGAACGTCGGGCTGGTCGCGCTCACCGGCGTCAGGAGCCGCTTCGTGGTCGCCACCGGGGGCGCGGTGCTGGTGCTGCTCGGGCTCTCGCCGGTGCTCGCCTCGCTCGTGACGGTGATCCCGCTCCCGGTGCTCGGCGGCGCGGGCCTCGTGCTGTTCGGCACCGTCGCCGCGAGCGGGGTCCGCACCCTCGCCCGGGTCGACTTCGACGACCACCGCAACCTGGTCGTCGTGGCCGTGTCGCTCGGCTTCGGACTGCTGCCCGTCGTCAACGAGGAGTTCTGGAGCAGGACGCCCGACTGGGTCGCCACGATCCTGGGCTCGGAGATCAGCGCCGCCGCGCTCGTCGCGTTCACGCTCAACCTGTTCTTCACCGTGCTGCGCCGCGGCGAGCGGGGTGCGGACGAGGAGCAAGCCGCCGCGCCTGCCGCACCGGCGGCCGGGTCGAGGGACTGACCACGCCGATGCGACTCGATGCGATCCAGGCCCAGCAGGTGCTCCTCGACGGGCAGTTCCGTCCCGCGACCCTGACGCTCGACGACGGACGGGTCACGGCCGTCGGACCCCTCGACGACGTGCCGGCCGGCGAGGTCTACCGCGCGCCCGACACCGCCTACGTCGTGCCCGGCGTCGTCGACACGCACGTGCACGTCAACGAGCCGGGCCGCACCGCGTGGGAGGGCTTCACCTCGGCCACCGCGGCCGCGGTCCTCGGCGGCGTGACCACGCTCGTCGACATGCCGCTCAACTCCGTGCCCCCGACCACGACGCTCGAGGGCCTGGCCGCCAAGCGCGCCGCGGCCCAGGGCCAGCTCGCGGTCGACGTCGGCTTCTGGGGCGGTGCGGTGCCCGGCAACGTCGCCGACCTCGAGCCGCTGTGGGACGCCGGGGTGTTCGGCTTCAAGTGCTTCCTCAGCCCGTCGGGCGTCGAGGAGTTCCCGCCGCTGGACCGTGCCGAGTTCGCCGCTGCGCTCGCGGAGGTCGCCCGGCTCGACGCGCTCCTGATCGTGCACGCCGAGGACGCCGCGATCCTGGACAGCACCCCGGCGCCCGGGAGCCGCGCGTACCGCGACTTCGTGCTCTCGCGCCCTGACGCGTCCGAGGTGTCCGCCATCCGCCAGGTCGTCGACGGCGCCCGGGAGACCGGGGCCCGGGTGCACGTGCTGCACCTGAGCAGCGCGCGGGCGCTCGACCTGATCGCCGACGCGCGGGCGGAGGGTCTCCCGCTGACCGTCGAGACGTGCCCGCACTACCTCACCTTCAGCGCCGAGACGATCCCCGACGCGGCACCGGAGTTCACGTGCTGCCCGCCGATCCGCGACGCCGGCAACCGCGAGGCGCTCTGGCAGGCCCTCCAGGAGGGGCTGGTCGACTGCATCGTCAGCGACCACTCGCCGTCGACCGTCGAGGAGAAGCTGAGGGGCGACGGCGACCTGCAGCAGGCGTGGGGCGGCGTGTCGGGCCTGCAGGTCGGGTTCGCCGTCCTGGCGCACGAGGCGAGGCTGCGCGGCATCCCGCTCGAGCGGCTGAGCCGCTGGATGTCGACGAGCACGGCCGACCTCGTCGGCCTGTCGCACAAGGGGCGCATCGCCGTCGGCGCCGACGCCGACCTCGCCGTCTACGACCCCGCCGCCGAGCTGCACGTCGAGGCGGCACGGATGGCCCACAAGAACCCGATCTCCGCCTACGACGGACTGCGCCTCGCCGGTCGCGTCGTCGGCACGGTCGTGCGTGGCGAGCTGGTCGACGCCGACCACGTCGACCACCGCCACGGCCGGAAGCTGCGCAGGCCGCCGTCGTGACCCCGCACCTCGTCGCACCACCGATGGAAGGACCCATGGACACCGCACCCGTGAACCCCCCGCCCCGCCTGCTGATGGGACCCGGTCCGATCACCGCTGACCCGCGCGTG
>SXGQ01319265.1_pt1 | contig 46735 bp, 39 predicted proteins | sample 3178371 | NCBI WGS metagenome assembly SXGQ01 (sample SAMN11356859, study PRJNA531348) | freshwater metagenome | isolation source: freshwater sample F1-20 | place: China: Fuxian Lake, Yuxi | collected 2017-12-25 | reverse complement strand
CCCAAAAGAATCATCGTGTCCAAGCACTGCTGATAGTACAAGCTGATCCTAGAAGTATACTACAAAACCCAGACCATAGTATCAATGTAACAATGCAGGATAATGCCGCTGATTTGGGATTACATCATTTGAAAATTTTCCAATCCAAGTTTAAAATTGCACCAATTCCTGAAGTTTTCAATTAAATTTAACCCCAGCTAGGCCCTTTAGATTGTCTGTGCCTATGCGTTGCACTCCGGTTTCAGCCTGAATCTTCCAGCATTCGGGCAAATCAGGAGCACCCCAAAACCTTAGTTCCTGCTTGGCAGAAGCGGCTTTTCGTGCCATGTCTTTTAATTTGTTTTTCTCATTTTCAGAAATAGGCCCCTTTCCTTTCCAAGAGAAATGCTTCGACCACGGTTCACTAACCCAGGGAATGATTTCAGAATGCGCCAAATCTCCCAGGTCAGCAAGCCTGCCGTCCATTCGCAACAAATTGCTTTTGCCTGAAAACACCCACTGCCTGGGTATGTTGCCGGAGAGCAACACCTTGACTGGCGCTTCATCATCCTTGTCGGCAATCTTTGCAATCAATCCAGGAAAACGCCTTAGTTGCTGGTCAATTAAAATCGCGGAAGCCTCCGCCTCGGAAGATTTGATATCGATCATTAGCCATGTTTTTTTTAATTTTCCATCTTTATGCAACTTTGATAGTGGCGAAAGATAAAGGCTTTCCAAGGTTCTGCCAGGTTTGATTTCCCAAGGGTAATGCCCGACCAACAAATCATTTTTCACTAAAAAAACATCCGCCTCCACGCTGTCAAAACCCTGTTCCAAGGCTTCAACCAGGGGTCGTGAATGAACATAATCATTGTGGGAATGAAACCCCGGTTTAGGGTTCAATTGCATCGGCAAAAAACCAATCAGCAAAAAGATAATGGATTGCAAAAAAATGGGCCTCGAGTGAAAGTCAGGAAACCATGGAATTTTCAATGTCAATTCTTCGGACCAACTGCCCGGAGTGCACCCCGGTTTGCAGTTCAAAAATCATCGGAGGCACAAGAACTTCCCCGGCAATCGTCCTGCACTTTTTGTGTTTAAAATTGCTGGTTCTGAATGCATCCCTTAAACAATCCTCACAAACAAGAGCGTAGGTTTTAAGTTCCTCCACCCCCCCATCACTCCAGCGTGAAGCTATCTTAAAATTAGCGCAATTCTTACAATTAATCTGCTGGCACATTATTTTGTAGGGTTTCATGGGCATATCAAATCAACCTTGGGGGGCGTCTGCGACGGGGCCCTGGATTTTTGTCAAAGCACTGAGTGCCGCCGATTGTTCAGCATCTTTTTTATTCTTGGCCCACTCCCCATTATAACTTTGCCCCTTGATAGTCACCGCCATCATGAAACATTTGCTGTGGTCAGGACCTTTCTCATCGACAAGCACATATTGGGGTGTTGTGCCAAATTCCCGCTGGACAATCTGCTGAAGCAAAGATTTTGCGTTATTTTTCAAATCGCTGCATGCAACTTCTTCGATGACGGGGGAAAGATGCCTCAATGCAAAGTCCCTCACAATGTCCCAACCACCATCCAGGTACATTGCACCAAGAATCGCTTCAAACACATCAGCAAGAATATTGGCTGGTATTGATCCGATTTCATAAGGAACGCCTCTGCCAAGCACCATGAATGCTCCAAGATTCAACTGCCCGCTGATTTTCGCACAAGTGGGCCTGCTGACCACAACGGATTTGATTTTTGTCATTTCGCCTTCCTGCAAATCAGGAAAGCGATGGTAAAGAAATTCACAACAAATCAAACCAAGAATCGAATCCCCAAGGAATTCCAGCCTTTCATTGGAGGCCTGCCTACTGTCTACGCCAGATGCGTGGGAAAGTGCGGATTTGAGCAGTTCACTTTTCTTAAAAAAGTAGCCCAAGGCTTTCTGACATTCTTCGATCGAATTATTCTCGCCATCCATGATGATAAAGTTATACCTTTTGGGTGATAAAGAGACATAATGATGATATTGAATAAAATATCATTACAAAAGTCCTATCTGCCTAATGTTTGTTGACTATAAATGAAGTTAAGTTCCAACAATTTAAGAAATTGAAGGAAAAGATATTTTTATTTTTTTTCGAACTTTCAGTGATGTTTATTCGTAGTGTTAAAACGGTGTTCCATCTGGTATGTTAATTCCAGAATTTGGACAGGTTGTAAAAGCGACTTAAACTCATAATTAAAGGAGCTTTATGAAAAAGTTATTTGTGCTTGCGGTATTATTCTCAGGCTTGACCGGTTTTGTGGTATCTCCCTGGATACAAGGGCAATCCGCACCCCCATCAGTAACCAAGGGTAAAGATCTGGTTTCCTACCGTGATGTGGTTAAAAAAGTGTTGCCTTCGGTCGTAAGCATTGAATCGAAGGCAAAACCGATGCGTCTTAAAGAACAGGGGCAGAAAAGGAAAAACCAGCTTCCTGATAACCCTCAGATCCCTGAAGAGTTCAGGAAATTCTTTGAAGAATTCAAAAAACGAGGTGGCGAGGATGGCCCTGATGAAAGTCCTGGTGGATTTGGCTCAGGATTTATCATCGAATCTAATGGCGTGATTGTCACCAACAACCATGTGGTTGAAGGTGCTGACAAAGTGGATATCACCCTGAATGATGGCCGTAAGTTCACTTCAGTGGATATTAAAGGGGATCCAAAGACCGACCTTGCCATAGTAAAGATCAACGCAAAGAATCTTCCCGCGTTGGAGTTCGGGGATTCCGATACCGCTGAAATAGGTGACAGGGTTCTTGCCCTGGGAGCGCCCTTCGGACTCACAGGTTCTGTGACATCTGGGATTATCAGTGCCAAAGGCCGAAGTTTGAAATTGAATTTTTACGAGGACTTCCTCCAGACTGATGCCGCCATCAATCCCGGCAATAGTGGTGGACCGCTTGTCAATCTTGATGGGCAGGTGATCGGTGTGAATTCCGCGATCAAGACACGATCCGGCGGATTCCAAGGCGTTGGCATGGCTATCACATCGAACCTTGCGAAAACCATCAAGGAGCAATTGCTGAAAAACGGTATTGTCCGCAGGGGTTACCTTGGTGTCGCCATCAAGGATATCGAGGATGAGCAGGTTGCAATGAAACTCGGCTTGAAGAGCCCCAAAGGAGTGATCATCACCCAGGTAATGGAAGATGGTCCCGCTGGCAAGGGTGGCATTCAATCAGGTGATATAATCATCGAGGTTGCAGGCAGGCCCGTAAAGGATAGCAAGGACCTGCAATTTTCTGTTGCATCTTTGCCCCTTGAAAAATCCTCGGAATTCAAGCTGGTCCGTGATGGCAAGGAATTAAAGGTCAACATCACCATTGTGGAGCAACCCAAGCAGTTTGGCATGTCCCGCATCAATCCCAGATCGCAGGAAAAACCAAACATCGAGGGTGATACCAACCTTGATAAACTAGGTATCGAGGTCGGCCAGCTTAATGATGATCTTGCTGACAAATTTGGCTACAAACCCGGCACCAAGGGAGTCGTGATCATCAAGGTTGACCGTGAAAACCTTGGGTATCAGGCAGGTTTGCGAGTTGGAATGGTCATTTCAAAAGTGGACAAGAAAGAAGTCTCTTCATCCTCCGAGGTCAAGTCCATGACTGAAAAGGCCAATTACGATGAGGGTGTTCTGTTTCAAATTCAAACACCGGATGGCTCAAAGGATTATATCCTGGTCAAGAAGAGCTAAAGGTGTTTTAAAAAGAAAAAGGAGTGAGGGTTGATCCCCCACTCCTTTTTTGTTTAAAAAAAATCATCTCGAAGCGACACTCTTGAGATTGAAGGCGAAGAGATTTTTTTCAGTCCTGACAAACAGCTTCCCATCCGCCACCGCAAATGAAGCAAGGGTTCTTTCACCCATGTCAGAAGTCGCGATTTTCTGAAATGTTCTTGCAGCTTTTACAACGGTGGTTTTACCTTCCTCGCTTTGGAAGTATATTTTGCCATCGGAAATTACAGGGGAGGCGGAATAGGCACCATCTATACGCTCAGGCCCCCAGTGAACCTTGCCCGTTGCAGCTTCCACGCAGCTAGCCATGCCATTATCGGCAACCATGAAAAGATCAGGACCTTCCGCGATGAGGCTTGGAGTATGGGGGATATTTTTTTCCAACTTCCATGCCACATGGGTTTCAGTCACATCACCCTCGCCATTTGGCTTGATCGCGTATAAGACCGGGCGGTCGTAACTGGTGGAGACAAAAACGAGCCCATTGACAAACAAAGGCTTGGGAATAACGGAATACCCCTTGTACTTGACGCGCCAGATTTCCTTGCCGGTCTTGGGGTCATAAGCGCCCACCATGTCGCTGGCAGGACTGATGACCATTTTTTTCCCATCAACTTCTATCAAAGCAGGGGTGGAAAATGAGAAAGGTTTGCCAGGACTTGCCTTCCTGTCGGTGCTCCAAACCTGTGAACCATCCTTGGTTTTAATTGCAACAACCTTCTGGGCATCAGTACCATCACAGCTAAAAATCAACATGTCATCAACAAGGATGGGTGAACCGCCATTACCATGGACAGGCTTCGAATAAAGTCCGGGGATTTTCCAGAGGATCTTACCCTGCTCATCAAGACATGCGGTACCCATATGGCCAAAATGCACATATAGTTTACCATCATTCCAAATCGGGGAAGGGCTTGCATGACTGTTTTTGGAATGAATTTTTGGAGCTGTTTCACCCTTTTGCTCAAAGATGGGGGTCTTCCAAAGGATTTTCCCGTCAGCGGCACCAATGCAGATTGCCTCCAGTGATTGATTAGCCATCGGCCCCTCGCCGCCCGGTATTGCAGTGGTAAGGTAAATCTTTCCAGCCACTACCGCCGGGGTGGACCAACCTTTCCCGGGTATATTCTGCTTCCACAATTCCTGACCAGGCTTGAATGAATCGGGAAGTTTTTCCCCCTTCACATGACCATCACCCGAAGGTCCGCGAAAACTTGGCCAGGATTCGGCATTGGCCTGAGAAAGAAACATCGCACTGGCAACAGACAAAGAAAAGATTGCTTTTTTCATGGGTTTCCTCTGGGTTTAAGTTAGAGATCCTTGACCAATTCAAACATCCCCCTGCCGGCGGGCTTTAATTTGCCCTGCCTAACCAATTCCTGCCACACCTCTTGTGAAAATTCTGATGGAGGCTGAATTGCAACTATCGAAGAATGACTACCCCCGGACATTGGACCACCGCCTAATTTCGAATCCTCATCAAGTTGGGTCAGTTTCAATCGCTTTTTAAAGGCTTTAAAAGCTGTTTTTACCTGTTTTGGATCCAGCGGGCTTGATGGAATATTTGTATCCATGGAGTTCACTTCTTCCTTGGGAAAACTGGCAAGGACTTGAGTATACCCTGCATAACCGTGAAAGTCACCCATATATGATCCAATTTTGGTAAACTTTAACGGGCTTTACGCCTTTAACTTAATTAGCGGGCATGCCATTTCTATTGAATCGAATGATTAAACACTCGCCCTGCATAATTCCTACAGGGCCTATCACCTTTTCAGATGATTCCACCCCAACCTCAAAGTCGATTTACATGGCAGATATAGAACCCTGACTGGTTCCGGGGGGAATCTGACAGCCGGGGTTTATTTTTCAGCATTCCATCATGGACGATGGACTGTAATTAAGGGAGGGCATTTCCATGCGCAAGCATTGGAGTTTACTACTGGCGTTATCTTTGGGTGCGGGGTCATCAGTATTGATTGCCGATGATCAACCCACCAAGTCACCAACGGAACCAAAGGCATCATCTGAGGCAAAAAAAATAGACCTCGATGTCGGGAAAGATGCAAAACCAAAGGAAGCCCAGGAAGCGGCCCCCTTGGAAATTCCATCACACCCCGCCGACACCGAGCGTATTTCCTTCAATGCGGAATACCTTCTTTGGTGGATGAAAGGAGACAAAATCGCCCCTCTCTCGACTTCCGGTACCACAGGAGTATTAAACAGTCCCGGGACTGAGATCCTTTTTGGCAACACATCTTTTGGAAGTGATCTTAGAAGCGGTGCAAGATTCAACATGGATTACTGGCTATCCAGGGAACACAACCTGGCTTTTGAGGCAAACTTCCTGTTTCTTGAGACCCAGGTCAACCAATATGACCTTTCCTCTCCGGGCGCGCCATTACTTGCAAGGCCTTTCACCAATGCCAGCACCGGAACCCAAACAGCCCTGGTGCTATCATCCGCATCAACCAACGCGGGGTCATTTTCATCCCGTTTCGACAGCAAACTCTGGGGTGCGGAGGGAAACCTCAGGCATAATTTCATCAGTGGGGTTTCCATGTCAGTGGATGGTTTATTTGGATTCAGGTATCTCGGCTTGAAGGAAAGCCTTGATATTACTGGTAGCTCCTTCAATCCCCTGCCCGGGCCGGTCATTTCAAGCTCGACGGACAACTTCAAGACCACAAGTGATTTCTACGGCGGGCAGATTGGCGCAAGCGTTGAATTTCGCAGGGACAAGTGGTTTGCCAATGTTCTTCCCAAGCTTGCGATCGGTGGAACCCAGCAATCAGTAAACATCACGGGTATTACCAACACCACCACCAATGGGATATCTTCCACGGCTCCTACGGGCTTCCTGGCTGCTGATTCCAATATTGGACAGTACTCAAAGGAAAAATTCACATTCGTTCCCGAATTGGGAGTCAATGTGGGGTACTCCTTCAGGGACTGGATCAGGGCTTATGCCGGTTACAACATCATTTACTGGTCCAGCGTCTCGAGGCCGGGATCGACCATCGATCTAAATGTTGGAAACGGGCAACCCACCTTCAGTTTCAACAGCACCGACCTATGGATGCAGGGGATAACCCTGGGCATGGAAATCAATTTTTAACCGACCCCCCTCGCCCGAAAAAGAACCCCCATCTCCCTTGGGGGTTCTTTTTTTAATAATGCTTGGGCATCGTCGCGCTTTTCAACCACGCGCTGTACCAGATATCCATCGTAAGTTGAATTCCCATCCTGCAACGCTCGGAAACAAACTTTTTACAATCATCAGTAGGCTGGGTGAATTCATTTTTAAGATCAAACTCGTAGCATGTCGCGATATGACGATGAGAGTCTCGGATCGATTCAATTACCTTGTTCCAAACCAAGTCAGGGTCCATTTTGCCAGCCTTCAACCCCTTGGCGAGATCCAAGGCTTTAAAATCAAATTTTTCAGGAAAGCCATCCAGCCTGGCGTGAATACCTTTTTGCTTGATTTTACCATCAATCTTCATGCCATCATAATTTACCGTGGTATGCAAAGGCATGCATAAGTCCGTGGTGTAATGAGCCATGACACCAGCATGAAGAAGGCACTTCCAACGAATGGCATCATTCATGGGATCCTGCCTGTGATCATAAAAGGCGCAGGCAAGTCGTTCGTAATTTTCCATGATGGCATATGGAAGCATGCCGACTTTTTCAGGCCGCTTTTTGATGGATTGCATCAACTCAATCGCTTGGTATCTGTCCGAGGGAAGATCCTTGCCCTCGACATCCTCGAGATCGAGGAAATGATCCGCGGATGTGCCTGCGCGAAGAAATTTGGATGTGGGATTTTTCCAGCGGTCAGGGTCACCAACAAAATGCCCCATCGCCTTGCCCCCCTTGCGAAAGAATTCAGGCATGTCTTCTGGCAAAGCGGAGGCGGCAGCTTCAACAAGAGTGGCATGTCCGTTAACCCACCAGGCCCGGGCCAGGTTTGCCAATCCTGCCCCAATTGCCAAAAGAAGTAAAAGTCTCAAAATTAAATGCTTTTTCATCTTGTCAAACCTTAAGAAAAAGTTAAATGGCCACCTCTTGGGATAGTTTACAAGAACTGGTGTTACAAGTAATTGATAATCCAACGGATTCAATTGTGAAAATCAAAAGAGCTGGTGAAAACAGTAATTTTAAATGGCTCGAATATCTTGGGATTGGGTGAATCCCGATGGAGATTTGAAATGAACGACAAAATCAACCTTAAAAAAGCGGTTGCATGCATGGGGATTTTTCTTTCCTCCACTGTTTTCGGACAGGAAGGGGTATGGAATGGTGCCAGCAGGCCTGTGCTTACAGCGGGGGGCGCTTCAATAGGCGCTCCTATTTCCATGCCTGTGAAAACAAACAGTAACCCGATTATTCTAACTCAGGGCGTGGATCCATCACCTGTGCCTCCGGGAGCGTTGACCCCGGGTGTTCCGCCTGCGGTTCCAGGAAATCCACCACCTCCCCCTCCTCCACCCTCGGGTTTTGGTTCACCACCACCCTCGGGTTTTGGAAACAACCAACCTTTCATACCAGGTTCCACGGGTATGCCTTTGGATAGGCCAGCGAACAACAACCTTAATTTTCTTGATTCAGTCCGTGAGTACACTGGTAACGGCCCTTTTTCAGGATCCACCAGCAGAAAATTATTCGAAAGTGACCACGCGTTCGATAACTTCGCAAGCCCCACCACGAATCTTTTCCTGTTTGAAGATCCAAGGGCGCTTACAGAAATACGCCCATTGTACATGTTCCAGACCATTCCCGGAAGTAATGCCACCCTCCAAGGAGGCACGGTGAATTATCTGGGCGCTCAAGCCAGGGTTGCGATCACCGAGCGTATTTCCTTCGTTATAAATAAATTTGGCTGGATTTCTCTTAATCCAACCGATCAACAGGATGGATTCAATGGTGACCTCAGCTTTTCGGAATTATGGCTTGGACCAAAATGGACATTCTGGCGCGATGAAAAAAACAACCTGGTCGCAGCCACAGGCCTTACTTTTGAAATACCAAGCGGCCCACAGCGGGCATTTCAAAACACGGGCAACCTTTCACTTACACCTTACATCTCCGCCGCCCATAGTTTTGGTCGAAGTTCATACGGAAGCTTTGATGTGCTCAGCGTTCTTAACTGGAATATTTCCACCACCAACGCAAGGTCAAATTATTTGAACCTGTCGGCGCAACTTGACTACGACGTTTTAAACTGGCACCGTTTCTACCCGATGGTGAATTTCAACTGGTTCATCTACACCAAGGGTGGCCAGAGCCAATTCAATTTTGATGGGGTGGATCTCGTTAACTTTGGCGGGCAGTCCATCGGTGGCAAAAGTGTGGTAACACTTGGACCTGGTCTCCGGTACAAATGGACTGAAAAAGTACAATCAGGGATCGGCTTGGATTGGGCTGTCGTTGGCAATCAATTCCTGCAGGATTTCAGAATGAGCATAGACACCATCATTCGATATTAGAGACAACCACCTTTTCATTGATTTTTTAGCCGAAATCCCAGGCTAAGACGCGTATACTTTCCCTGGATAAGCAGAAAAGGTAGGCGCATGAACATATTTCTACCGGGAACTTTCGACACCAAGGGCGGGGAATTCGCCTTTCTTAAATCAATGCTGGAGAAGCAGGGTATAAATTGCATTTGCGCGGATGCGGGTGTTTTAAGCGCCCCCCTGCTGATTCCTGACATTACCCGTGAGAAAGTCTACGCTGCGGGCGGAACATCACTCCATAAAGTTTTGGCAGAAAAAGACCGTGGCAAAGCCATTGAGTCCGCGGCCAGGGGTTTGACATCCATCGCCATGGAACTTTTCAACCAAGGCAAAATCCAGGGTGTACTGGGAATGGGTGGGTCCGCAGGAACCACGCTCGGAACATCCGTGATGCGCGCCCTACCTTTCGGTATTCCCAAGATCATGGTCAGCACACTTGCAAGCGGGCAGGTCCGCCCTTTTGTTGGTGTCAAAGATATCACCATGATGCACTCGGTAGTTGACATTAGTGGATTGAATCGCATCAGCATCAAAGTTCTTGCAAACGCGGCTCATGCGATGGTGGGTATGCTTAATGCGCCACCCATTCAAACATCTCAGGAAAAAACTTTACTTGCCGCAACCATGTTCGGGGTCACAACGCCCTGCGTTGAGGTTGGCAGGAGTATTCTTGAACAATCCGGAAATGAAGTCCTGGTTTTTCATGCCACCGGAACTGGGGGCATGACGATGGAATCTTTCATAAGGGATGGATTGATCAAGGGAGTTTTGGACATAACCACAACCGAGCTTGCGGATGAATTGGTTGGTGGAATATTAAGTGCGGGAAACGATAGGTTGACCGCCGCGGGTATCATGGGGATTCCACAGGTCATTTCCGTCGGGGCCCTGGACATGGTCAATTTTGGCCCCATCGCCACGGTTCCAGAGAAATTTCGTAATCGCAGGCTGTACGCACATAATTCAAATGTGACCCTCATGCGAACCACCCCGGAGGAGAATAAGTTGTTGGGAAGGGAAATAGCCTTGAAAGCAAACGCTTCCAAGGGGGCAAAGTGTCTGCTATTCCCACTCCGCGGGGTATCCGCATTGGATGCGAGCAACCAGCCTTTTTTCTGGCCTGAGGCCAATCAAGCCTTGAGGGAAAGCCTGAGACAATTTCTAAGCCCTGATGTGGAATACATCGAATTAGATATGCATATCAATGATGTTGAGTTTGCGAAGGCATGCGCCGACAAACTAATGAGCTACCTGGAAGTCTAGCGCTGGGCCTTGGATCCGGTTTCCTCATGTGCGGAAACATTCTTCTTCTCGTTTTCTTCCAAGGTCTTTATTTTTTCCTGGACAAACTCGGTCCCCTTGCCGATATCAGCGGTGATCTTTTTGGTGTTAAAATCAATGTTCACATTGCGATTACCATCCGTGGAAATATTCGCCTTCACCATGTACCAACCCTGAAAATATCCAATGGTGACAAAGGCCAGCACACAAAAAGCCGCAAATGCCAATAAATTCCGCATGTTTGACCGCCCCTATATTTCAACAAGTTTTAATGATGCAACTTAGCCTGACAATTTGCGATTTTTACCAAAGGCATCTTTCAATTGCCAGACCACTTTAAAACCAACCGTCATACACCCATTTCAGCCCATCCACCCATATTCACATGTGTTCAAACTTCCCGGTATTGACCTTTCCCAAACAGGTTTCGTAAAAGCAGCATCGGCTTGATTTTACGGCCGTTGCATTCTTAATTGGCAATAATCACTGGGACCCCATGACACCGGATAAACAAGAAGAACAAAATATATTCAAACGGATCGCTTATGCCCTGATCATCGGTTCCGGTTTGTTGCATCTGCTTTACCTGCTTTACTTCTGCCCTTTGAACCTCGCGCCTGATGAGGCTCATTATTGGGATTGGTCACGACATTTGGATTGGAGTTATTACAGCAAGGGCCCGATGGTTTCCTGGCTGATACGCTTGGGGCGCGAACTTTTTGGCCCGATCAGCATCATGCTATGTGGATCCGAAATGCCTGCGGTCAGATTTCCCGCGGTTATTTGCGGCACCATGCTCATCTGGGGCATTTTCACCCTCACACTAAAAACAACCCTTAATGCACGCGCCGCCGTTGTTTCAGTGATCATCGCGATTTCCCTGCCACCAATCGCTGCCGCCTCATCATTGATCACAATCGATGCCCCATACACTTGCGCATGGATATGGTCGCTGGTTTTTGGATACATTGCCTTGTTCGAGGAGAAAAAATGGGCCTGGGTCGCCGCTGGTGCGACCGTCGGATTTGGAATTCTTGCAAAATACACGATGATTTTATGGATAGGCTCGCTGGCTTGCTTTTTCCTTTTCACCCCGAAATACCGAGGCTATTTTTTGAAGCCTGGTCCATGGATTCTTGGATTAACAGCGGCATTTTTCTCGCTCCCCATCCTTATTTGGAACATTCAAAACAACTGGGTTTCATTTCACCATGTCAGCGCCCTGGCGGGAATGCATGAGGGGCCAAGAATCCAATGGCTTGGTCCGCTGGCGTACCTCGGCCAGCAATTCGGTCTTTTGCTTGGATACTGGTTCATCCTCTGGACTTGGGCGATGTGGCATTTCAGGCCATGGCTGCAGGAAAACCCTGTCAAACAATATTTATGGTGGATGTCAGCCATAACATTTCTTGTTTTCTTTGGATTCAGTCCAAAAACCGGTGGCGGGGAAATGAATTGGCCGGTGACGGCTTACCTCTCCGGGCTGGTACTTATTATTTTTCACCTAGGGGAACTTATCTCAGGACAAAATCAATTCCTCAAGAACTGCTGCAAGATTTTTGTACCCTCATTCGTGATACTCGGTCTTTTGATTTCAGTTTTTATGCACCAAAGTGAATGGATCAGGCCCGTCTTCTTGATGATCGCTGAAAAGCCATCCAAGTCAAATCCATTCCCATTAAGAAAATTCGATCCCACTTGCAGGCTTAGGGGTTGGGTGTCAGTCGCAGGGGAAATTGACAGATTACGCGAAAATATTTCATCCACCACAGGCCGGGACCCTGTCCTTGCAGGAGGCAGTTGGAATGTACCAGGAGAAATTGGATTTTATTGCAAGGGCCACCCTCAGGCGTATTCGATTGGTTTGGTCAACGGTGACAGACACAGCCAGTACGACCTATGGCTTAATCCCATTGATAACCCACAGGAATTTCTAGGGAAGGATTTTCTTGTAATTGGAATTGTTTCGCCAAAGGCCAGAAAAGCTTTCGAAAGTGTCGAGGAACTGCCTTCCTATTATTATTACGAAAACGGGCAACCGATAAGTGTCTGGCAGTTTCAATATTGCAAAGGTTTCAAAGGCTTTAAAATCGAGGGAAATCCGGGACATTTTTAAAACATCCTGAGCCAGTCCTGTTCTCCAGTTTAAATAACCCGGTTATTTTATTTTCAGGCTCAAGAATCGATTGCAAAATCCCGATGAAAAGTATATACGCACCTCGATTAATTCATGGTGCTGGATTTTTTCATGGTGGTAAATGGGTATCTCTAAAAGCCGTATTGTTTGTTCTGATTGTGGGAAGAATTGGGACGTCCCCAAATATAATTCCATATTTGAAAAACAAAGGCAGGAATCCTGTCCATGCCCTCAATGTGGATCCTACACTCTTTCCTATCAGGAAAAACTGATCAAAAGAATTTTGCTTGAAAAGGGTGCAGGGGAATCTCCCCTTGCCACCGCATCCTGAAACATCCCCATTAAAACCAAAGACCCCGGGTAGATACGCCCGGGGTCTTATCTATCGTAGCTGCTTTGACGGGCAGCCCGTCAGCCGCCTTAAAGCAGCCTTACCTGGATCTTTTTACACATTCTGAACACCTCCCTTTCGCTAGAACATTCCTTTGTCCGGGCTAAACCCAGTTGCCCTGACTCAGGACTTCTGTAAATCACACCACGCTAGTGCGATCCGAGTATGCCGATGGATTAGTCCCACCCGCACACATATGTATTAATAACACCCGGATATGGGGTTTGACAAGTTATGTTGGAATATTTTTACATTTTGACGATTTGAAAATCAAAACTGATCTAGCTATATTTCAACCCAACAGAACACAATATGTGTGTAATTTATTTTAAAGGACAAGAGGTTACAGGCATGTGGCAGACTTTCGCATTCATGGCGTTAATGACAGTCGGTCAACAGGTGGCAACTCCTCCACTGGAGTTCTTGAATATTCGCGCACCAATGGGAATCTACGGAGCCAACAGGCCCGACTCAAAGAAATATCATCCGGGCGACAATTTCATTTTGGCATTTGATATCAACGGCTTAAAGGTGGATGCTATCGGCCAGGCGTTTTACAGTCTTGCAGGTGAACTTTTTGACAAGGATGGCAAAAGCATCATAAAGACCTCACCCAAGGAAACCGCAGCTTTTAATCCCCTGGGCGGAGCGAGATTGCCGGCATACGCCGCAGTCCCAATAAACTTGGAAATGCCCGCGGGAACCTACACTTACAAGCTCACCCTCACGGATCTTACCGATAAAAGAACCAACCTGCTGACGCAATCTTTCGAGGTTTTGCCAAAATCACTGGGTTTTGTCTTATGGCATATGACCTATGAGAATAATTTACCCGCCCCTCCTGTCGGGGTGCCAGGCCAGGAGTTTATCCTGAGATTTTGTGTGACCGGATTTGCAACCGATCCACAAACCAGAAAACCAAATGTTTCCTTTTCCGTGCGGATCCTCGATGAAGCCGGGATTCCAACTTTGTCCAAGCCATTCACCGGGGAAGCCAAGGATCTACCCGAGGAATTCAAGGACATTTTCCCAGTCTCAATTCCAATCAGGCCAAACAGGCCGGGCAGGTTCAGAATCGAGGCCTCGGTAACCGACAACCTGACCAGGACCAAAACTACCATCAAGCAGGAAACACCTTTTCTTGTGCTTGAGCCCAAATAGTTTTTGCGTTTACTCATAGTTCTTTACAATATCAAAGGGTGGGTCGACAGACCTTCCCTTGATTTTCATCAATTAAAGACCCAGGAGTTTTTCATAATGTCTGATTTAGAAAACCGGATTGCGCAATTCCAAAAGATGGCCAACGATGATCCCGACAACGAACTAGGCCATTATCGGCTTGGCCAACTCTACATGGAAAACAAACAATTCGATAAAGCCGCCGCATCATTCAACAGAACTCTTGAACTAAGCCCGCAATTTTCAAAAGTATTTCAACTTCTTGGAACCTCCCTGCTGGCCCTTGATAAAAAAACTGACGCTATAACCACACTTCAAAAAGGATTTACAATTGCTGATGAACGGGGCGACAATATGCCCCGTGACGAGATGGCAAGGATGCTCAAGGAACTGGGAGAACCTGTCCCTGAATCAAAAAAACAAGCTCCCCCCGTGACGGGAGGCGCCTCGGCCGGCCCGGGAAACATGCAATGCACCAGGCCGGGTTGCATGGTTGGATCAAGAGCGAGAAAACTACCCGCTCCACCCCTTAACGATGATCTTGGAAAGCGTATTTTCGAATCAATCTGCGCGGACTGCTGGACGGATTGGGTTCGCAATTACAGCATCAAGGTTATCAATGAACTCAGGCTTGACCTCAGTTCCGAGCGGGGACAATCCGAATACGACAAGTACATGCATGAATTTCTGGGACTTCCACAGGTGTGAACATGGAAAGTCCCCGAATGGAATACTTGGTCCGCTATGGAAAAACGGGTGGTTTCGGCAGGTTTCGCTCCCAGAAACCACTCGAGCTTTCCAGGGGTGACCTTGTAATAATTGAATCCCATAGGGGACGGGAAATCGGTGAAGTCATTTCCCCCTCAACCACCAACATCGCAACCTTTCTCCCCAATTCCACAGTAGGTAAAATTTTTGATCTCCTCTCCCCAGATGATCACAGGCCCCATGAAATCCAATTGAAAGCCACTCAATTAATCAATGCCGCCAATGAGTATTGCATCGCATCAGGGATGGATGTATCGGTCATGGATGCCGAGGTTTTACTTGATGAAAAACATGCTGTAATTCATCTTGCAACCAACCCAGCCACAAAAGACCTTGGGGAATTGATTTCAAGTCTATCCGACAATTTTAAACTTCACATATATGTTGAAAATTTAAGTCAAAACCAAACAATTAAAGAGGACTCCGCGAATAATTGCGGAGAAACCTGTGGATCGACCAATTGCAATTCCAAGCCGGGTGGTTGTGGGTCTTGTGAAAGTGGTGGTTGCGGAACTTGTGGGGCAAAAAAAGAAAAAAGGCCCGCTTCAAAGGATTCAAACCTTCAACGCAGGCCTTTGCTTTAGTTTGTCAAACTTGATTTACTTCAACCCTGCCGCGGAGCGCAAAGCTGCAGCCTTGTCGGTTTTTTCCCAAGTGAAGTTGGAAAGCTCACGCCCGAAATGGCCGTTTCGAGCTGTTTCCTTGTAAATGGGCCTGCGCAAATTCAGCGTTTCAATAATACCCTTTGGAGTGAGGTGGAATGTTTTGCTGATGAGGCCGGCGATTTTATCATCAGTCAAACCATGCTTTGCAGTACCAAAGGTGCTTACCCATATGTTGATGGGATCAGGGTAGCCAATCGCATAGGAAAGCTGAACTTCACACTGGCTGGCGAGCCCGGCTTTGACAACATTTTTGGCAATATAACGGCACATGTAAGCCGCGGAACGATCAACCTTGGTGGGATCTTTGCCGCTGAATGCTCCGCCGCCGTGACGACCACGCCCACCGTAGGTATCCACTATGATCTTCCTTCCGGTAAGTCCGCAGTCTCCATGAGGCCCACCTTCAAGGAAAATACCTGTAGGGTTGATATGCACCAAAATAACATCATTGGGGTATTTCTTCCCTGATTCACCAACGGGAACAAAATGAAACTTGCTTTTCCCATCAACCAGGTCAGGGCGTTCGGCCTTCAAGGTTGGAATGATCAAGGTATTGAGGATTTCCTCCCGCGCCTTGTCGGAAAATACTTTCTTCTTCTTTTTAATCTCAACAACACTGTCATCATGCTGGGTAGAAAGCACAACAGTATGAATGCGATTTGGAGTGCCATCAGGCTTGTATTCAATGGTGACCTGACTCTTCGCATCAGGTCGGACAAACTTAAGCTTGCCGTTCTCCCTCAACTTGGCATGGTTTTCAACCAATCTGTGCGCCAGGTAAATAGGCAGGGGCATAAGGGACTTGGTTTCTTCACAGGCAAAACCAAACATCATCCCTTGGTCGCCTGCACCGCCTCCATCCACGCCAACAGAAATATCAGGGGATTGGGAGTGCAACTTGCATTCAATCTGGCAGGTGTCCGCGGCAAAGCCGATGGTTGGATCAACATAGCCGATTTCCCGGATTATTCCCCTTACAAGCTTGTCAACAACGGTCCGGGTAAGAGGGGCGGTGGTGGTGATTTCCCCTGCGACACAAACATAATCCGTTGTCACCAGGGTTTCGCATGCCACCCTGCTTTTGGGATCATGGTGCAAGCAGAAGTCCAATATGGTATCACTAATCTGGTCGGCAACCTTGTCAGGATGCCCCATGGAAACGGATTCACTGGTAAAAAGATAATTCTGGTTCACAATCTTCCTCGTTTTGTTAAACAATCATATTCCGTCACGGTGTCGAGATTATAAGAAAAGATTGGGTATAAAACCAATATCAGAGTTGCAGAAAAAAGGTAATTATGAAAACCCTTCAACCACTCGTCTTGATCAATGCTGTAGGTCTTACCCCCAGACTTCTCAAATACGCGCCAAAACTGCGACAAATCGCATCCAATGGCTGGTTTCGCCCCTTGAAAGAATCTCTTCCCGCCGTGACCACAACCTGCCAGGCGACTATCCTTACCGGAAAAGACCCCTCTGTCCATGGAATTGTTGGAAATGGCTGGTTTTTCAGAGATACGGGCGAAGTAAGATTCTGGCAGCAATCCAACCAACTCATCCAAGCGGAACCAATCTACAAAACCGCTAAAAACCTCGCAAAAGCCCAGGGTAGGAACTTTAAATGCGCGAAAATGTTCTGGTGGTTCAACCAAGGGGCGGATGTTGATATCAGCGTGACCCCAAAACCTTACTACGGGGCTGATGGCAATAAGGCGTTCGGAATAACTGGCTCTTCCACTGATTTAACAACCCATCTGGAAAAAAAACTGGGAGCTTTCCCCTTTCCTTCTTTCTGGGGTCCAATGGCGGGATTACCCAGCACCCAGTGGATCGCCTTGGCCACTGCCGAAGTGATATCAAAGGAAAACCCGGACCTAACCTTGGCCTACCTCCCTCATCTCGATTATGACCCGCAAAGGTTTGGGCCTTCAGGCTCCAACATGGAAAAACTGACAGCCGAACTGGACCAAGCTTGCGAACCAATTTTGGAAGCCGCCAAGTCCAAAGGGGCCAGGGTTTGGGTTGTGAGTGAATATGGACATTGCGATGTCAATGGTGCGATCGAACCCAACAAACTTCTTAGGAAAAACGGTCTTCTTACCTGTAGGAATGGCCCCTTTGGCGAAACGATCGACTTCTTTGAAAGCAGGGCCTTTGCTGTTTGCGACCACCAATTGGCCCACATTTATGTGCGAAACGCTGATGACATACCAAAAGTCAAGGATATACTCTGCCAAGACCCGGATATCAAAATGATCCTGTGCGGGGAGGAAAAGAAAAACATGGGACTGGCACATCCTCGCTCAGGTGAGCTAGTGGCACTTTCCGACTCGAGCAAATGGTTCGCGTACAATTACTGGCTGGATGAGAAAAGGGCACCAGATTTCGCCCGAACCGTCGATATCCATCGAAAACCGGGATACGATCCCTGCGAATTGTTCTTCGACCCCCGCCTACTTTTCCCCAAACTTAAAGTCATCAGAAAACTTCTGGGTAAAAAACTTGGGTTCCGAACATTGATGGATGTGATCCCACTGGATCACTCCATCGTGAGGGGGAGTCATGGACTTGTTTCCACCAATGATGAGGATTGCGCACTTTTAGTGGGAAATGGCCCCGCGCCACTGCCGGGTAAATTGGCAATGACTCAGGTTCATCCCCTGTTAATGGAGGCTTTGGGATTCGCATAAATTCTTTGATGCTGAAATTACAGAACCATCAAACTACATCTTCAGATCAACATCCTCATCAATGCTTGAATCTTTGGTGGGGAAAGGAAGAGGTGAAAGCGCTTTCAAACCAATATCAGTCCTGTATTGCATTCCATTGAACTTGATCAGGTTCACGGCCTCATAAGCCTTTGCCCTTGCAGCGACCATATCATCACCCAGCGCTGTGACTCCCAAGACTCTGCCACCATCCGTGACAATATTCCTGGAATCAAACCGGGTTCCGGCATGAAAAACCTGAACATCCTTCAACTTGGACGCTTCATGCAGGCCTGTGATAGGACTGTTCTTTTCTATGGTGCCTGGATAACCCTTGGCTGCCAGTATCACACAGACGGCAGGTCTTGGGTCCCAATCTATCTTCCCCTCAAATTCATCCAGTCGATTGTCCACCGCGGCGTCCAGCAAGTCCAGCAGGTCTGTCTTTAAACGCATCATCAAGGGCTGGGTTTCAGGGTCACCCATCCTGCAATTAAATTCCAAAACTCGCGGCCCCTGTGAAGTAACCATTATCCCGGCATAAAGAATCCCATGAAATGGCATTCTTCTGCGTTTCATCGCATGAACCGTGGGCACTAGCACCTCGGTATCGATCTGGTCAAGTATCTCCTTGGTTCCAAGAGGAGCGGGACAATATGCACCCATACCTCCCGTGTTGGGACCGAGGTCGTTATCAAAAATCGCCTTGTGATCCTGGCAGGGTTCCAGCGGGATGATGGTTCTACCTGAAACAATAGATAGCAAGCTTAATTCCTGGCCGGCCATTCGTTTTTCAAGCACGACCTGGCGGCCCGCCGCTCTACCGAACTCCTCTTTCACCATGATACGCTCAACCGCCTTGAGGGCCTCCTCCTGGGTGGAGCAGACAATCACGCCTTTACCGGCAGCCAAGCCATCGGCCTTGACCACAAGCGGATATCTCCTGGTTGCAATCCAAGTTTTCGCCTGGTCTGGATGATCGCAAATCTTGAAGTCGGCGGTGGGCACATTCGCATCATGCATCACAGCCTTGGCAAAGGCCTTGCTGGATTCCAACCTCGCCGCCATCTTGGAGGGGCCGAAGATGCGAAGACCCTCTTTTTTGAAAGCATCCACAACCCCAAGGGCCAGGGAATCCTCGGGGCCCACCACTGTGAGCCCTATATTCTCAGCCTTTGCGAATTCAACCAACCCTTTGATATCATCCGATGCGATGGGAACATTCGTGCCAATGGAGGCGGTTCCTGGGTTACCCGGGGCACAAAAAACCGCCTTTGCGCGTGGTGAAAGCGACAACTTCCAGGCCAAGGCATGTTCTCGACCGCCTTTGCCTATTACTAAAACTTTCATTGCGGTTCTCGCGTTCTTAGTTATGCCTTTGAGGGGAGAAGGGTTAGCAGATAATCCTTGCCCAACCGATTGCAGTAATCTCCAAAAGTCTCACCGGAATTCTTTTTCGCCTTGAAATCAACAAACAATGGGCGAAACAAAGGAACGATGTCAGACTTGAGAACCAGGTCTTTCAACATGAAATTAAGCCTGGTGCCATTGACATGACCACCGACAAAAACCATGTATTTCTCACCGCTTCTCCCGACAAAGCCGATTTCACTTTGGTAGGGGCGCACACATCCATTGGGGCAGCCCGTCATCCGGACATTGATTACCTCATCAGCCAAACCCAGTTCCTTCAGGACTTTTTCCATCTCGTCGATCACCCCGGGCAAGGCTCTTTCAGATTCTGAAATCGCAAGTCCGCAGGTTGGAATCGCGGGGCATGCGAGGCTGTATTTCTGGACATTCGAAATATCCTGGGGTTTCGCGACCCCATGGCTGGACAAAATCGCTTCGATCTCAGCTCTCGCGCTTTCAGGAAGATCACAAATAAGAATATCCTGGATTGCGGTGAGCCTGACTTCGGTGTCAAATTTTTCAACAATCTTTCGCAAGGCGGTACGAAGCTTGAAATCGCCCTCATCCTTGATGCGTCCGCTTTCAACACTGATACCATAAAAAAACTTCCCATCGCCCTGGGCATTCCAACCCAGATGGGTTTCATAACCTGTGATCTTTATGTTTTTCGGCAACACCAATGGCTTGCGAAGATAACCTTTGAGAACTTCACGAAACTTGTCCACGCCCCAGTCGGCGACCAGGTACTTGATCCTTGCTCGCTTGCGATCGGCGCGATTACCATGATCTCGGTAGAGGGTTATCACCGCTTCCGCACCCATGAGCAAATCTTCCCGAGACACATAACAAATGGCCTTGGATAAATGGGGGAAAGTCGTGGCTTTTCCATGGGTCATGCCCATGCCACCACCAACGAGCACATCATAACCCACTATCTCACCATTTTTGATGTCAGCGACAAAACCGAGGTCCTGACTGAAAACATCAATGCAATTATCTTGGGGTGCTGTCAGGCCGGTCTTGAATTTCCTGGGCAGGTAAACTTTGCCGTAGATGGGTTCAAATTCTTCCTTGACCTGCTCATTCAAAGGTTTCCCATTCAGCCAAATCTCATGATAAGCCGTGGATTTTGGAGCAAGGTGCATTGCGATAGCGTTGGCATCATCCTGAAGAGATTGATGAACCTTGTCATTTTTCATGGGCGCAGGGCATGCCATCACATTACGATTCACATCGCCACAAGCCGACAATGTGGAAAGCATGCATTCATTGATCCCAGCAATCACGCCCTTGAGGTTGTTTTTCAAGATTCCATGAAACTGGATGCTTTGCCTGCTGGTCAACCGGATGGTGCCATTGGCGTGGGATTCAGCCAACCGGTCTAGCGCCAGATATTGGCCCGCAGTCAACTTCCCACCCGGAATTCTGCCCCGCACCATGAACATATAGTGTTTTCCTAGGCCCTCGGACCTTCGGTTTTTTCGAGCGTCCCGGTCTTCCTGCTGGTAGGAACCGTGAAACTTTAACAATTGCTTGGAATCATCAGAAAAGTGATCATCCGGACCGGCCAATTCGAGGCTCAAGGTGCCTCGCAAGGACCTGCTGTTTTCCTTGATTACCTCAACGGCAGATCGGCCGCTTGAAGGAGTTTCTTCCGCAACTGTCTCTTTTTCATTTGCCATTATTTATTTTCCGAAGGTTAAAAAGCATAATTTAAACAAACAACAATCCCAATTACTAACTTAGAAAAAACCCGAAACTTCTACTCAGTCAATTTAGGCGGATTAATCGTCAATTTCTAGTCCAAGAATGAATCAACTTTAATGAATGAATCGATACAAGACTTATTAAACCCTAGATTTTTTTATTTTTCCATGCTGTTTTCATACTATTCAAGTTCCAATCGAGATCATCCGAAATTGATTAGTAAGCGGGGAAACTATTCACCTGTAACGATTTACAACATAAGATTTAGAGGCATGAGGTGACTGTGACGAAGGATTTGCTCAACCCCCAACATTCCATTCATTATGGTTTCCTTACGGTCAATCAGGATACCAGTGGCTTTTTCGGGGCCTATCTAGTCACCAATCGTTGGGCAAGACCCATTGAATTCAGGGTAACCAGCGCCGTCCAACCAAACAAAGTTCAGCATATTCTCTACGGTGAGGGTTTAAAACCAGTCATTTTTTCAGAGGTTATCGCAAAAACACTGGTGGAAAAAAGTTCCCAGCAGGTTGACCTGGTGGTTACCGATCTTCCTGAGGTTCTTGGACTGCGAAAAAAGTTGGATATTCCTGTTGTTTGCCTGGCAAAGGCTGAAGACCCGGTTCCCCAGGGAACCCTGGTGATCGCGGGCCCAAGAGGCATAGGATTACACTTCGCGGGAAATAACGAGGAAGCAACTCTTTTCACAAATCTGTTTGAAGGTATGGATATCGACCTGGCAGAACCCTTTATCCGCATCCGGGATGCGGTTCAGGAAACCAGAAAATCCTCAAACCGCTCTTCAACCGCTGCTTGATCCATCATCAAGGAACTGTTGTTCCCTCAATGGTCACCAGGACAGGTGTTTCTTGAATATCGGTCTTGATCTTTAGCTGTTTCTTGAACTGGCCTTCCTGTTTTACTGAACACTTGAATGTCACAGTCTGGACCATGGAGGGTTCACTCGCGGGCTGCGCGCCCAACTCTATTCCCTCTCCCAGTCCATCCACGCCCAAGACCTTGAAAGGTTTGCTTGCGCGCACCACAACCCTGCGAGTCAGGCTGTCCTCAGGCTTTATCATCCCTAATGAGAGCATCGCGGGGGAAACACTTATTGACGATTGAACCGCAGCCTCCACAAGCACAGATAGCAATGGAGTCGCGGGATCGTTGGTCTTTAAATGAATGAACTCTTTCAAGTTACCAGGGGGAGTATCAGGCTTCAAAGTGACACTAACCACATAACCAACCTGGCCGGGCTTACGGTAGTTTTCCTTGAAGGTGGCCTCCAAAGGCGTATCTTTTGTGATCACTTCGGCAATTTGCCAATTCTGTGACCCGGCATATTCAACCTCAATGGATTGTTCGGCTTTCTGCCCCTGGGATACCACACCGAATGAAACCTGACCGGGATTAAACACCACATCACTTCGACTGTTTCCTGTTACCCTGATTTCAGCAGTCGAAACATATTCAGGGCCCACCGTCACATAAACTATCACCGTTTTCGGCCCGGAAAACCTTCGTGCATCCATCGTGACATCGATGGTCGCGGATTCCCTGGGTTCAAGAACTTTCACGGATGATGTCGCACTCGTGCAGCCACATCCACTGCGAATGTTCACGATTTCCATTTTAACAGCGTAAATATTGGTGATGGTAAAGCGATGAAAAAGTTGCGCGCCTTTTGGCACAACGCCAAAATCATGCACCAGGCCATCCTTGAACATCTTGTCGGCCCAAGCCTGTGCTGAAACAGTATTTGTCGTTACCAAACCCAGCAATAATGCTATGAAAGCATGGCGAATAATTGCCACTAGCCCCTCCTTGGATCAACCCAAATTAGTCCTAATAAAACAATATTTAATAAAAACGGGTATTTGGGGAAAGACTGATTCCCCCAAACACCCAAAAATCTGACTACTTATGGGCTTCCCATTTCTCCTTGATAAACTTAAAGCCATTGACATAAACATCTTCCGGCGAAGGAAACATGTCGCGCCAAATCTTGGTGGCAGCTGCCAAATCGGGTAAAGCACGGCCAAAGGCCTCTATCGTCAGCCATCCATCGTATTTTGCTTTTCTCAACGCCTTAAAAGTCTCATCCCAATGAACATGGCCGCTTCCGGGAGTCCCTCGATCATTTTCACTGATATGCACATGAACATAGGTATCTTCCATCGAGGCGATTGCCTTGGAGATGTTCTTTTCTTCAATGTTTGCGTGGAAAGTATCATACATGGTGCCGAAGTAAGGGTGGTTGATTTCCCGGACAAGGTTTTTTGCATCCAAGGCATTGGTCAAAAAATAGCATTCGAATCGATTGAGGTACTCGATTGCAATTTTGACTTTAACTTTTTTAGCATGCTCCGCAGCCTGGGTTAAAACTTCCACAGCCCTTTTTCTTTCGTCCGCGGTCGGTGGTTGGCCCGAGAAAACGCCCAAAGCTGAATGGTATGGCCCCGCTAAAACATCACCACCGAGGACGCTTGTCATATCCAGCGCCCATTTGATCCGATCCAAAGCTGCCTTCCTAATACCTGCATCAGGGCTGATGGGATTGGTATCCGCATTTACCACGGTTACCGTGGTGCAACCAAGCCCCTGCTTGTCGAGCTCTTTTTTTATTTTTGAATAATGTTCCGCATTTCCATCAAACAACGGGATTTCAACCCCGTCGTAACCAGTCTTCTTGATCTTCTCCATCACAGGAAATTGCTCTTCAGTCACATGAGCGGTCCACAACAATAAATTCATTCCAACTTTCATCAAAGACCCCTTGGTTTGTAGGTGAAAAATTAAAAAGGTATTGTGGCCTAAGTTGATTGAATAATCAAGAATGTCATATGGGAAAGTTGATATTCAAATTTGACACAAATAGCCCAATGCGTGCTTTCATAGTGGTTTTAAACAGAATTGCTTAAAATGCTCATGTTGTTTTGGACATCTGCCGCCTTCTAACCACTTCGCCATAAACCGCCGCGACACCGAAACCGAACCCAAGCAATAATAGGGCACTCGAATCTCCCAAACAACTAGGAAGTGAGGCATCTGGGGCATTGTTGTTTGGGTCGACCGGGTCGAAACGGACCTTTACTTGCTTGGCCGCGATTGCTGCTTGCCAGTCTGGTTCTGAAAGCGAAGACCAGAGGTTTGTGCGGCCCAGAAAATCGCATCGCTCAAATTCGGGAAATCCCGGCGCAGGTGCAAAAACATAACGAACCTCAAACGAAACTCCCCCACGACGGTTTGGGATTTTTCGAGACTCGACCACCCGAGCCACTGCCACGGACTCACTAAGATAAAGGTTTACATTTTTAAATAAATCAACCGCGCCCAATGCCATTAATACCATAGCTACCAGAGTGCAAAATACAATGTGCCACTTTGCTACGGTGTGCTGAGTTTGAACTGCCATGATGATCACGATAATTCTGGACGAACTGTGTTTTCTTCAAACATTTTTAACAACCATTCCATTTTAAAAATTATGATATCGGACGATGAGATTTCTAATTTTCACTTGAAGACTTCGTGTAAAAATTTGCACTATCTTGTTATCAATCCGGGAATACAGGGATATTTTAATCAACTTGAAAATTCATTTGTACCGAGTCTTCAAATATCAAATTTTACGAACACCCATCATTTTGTAGGATCAAAACTAAAAATTACAAGGCCCTTAAACCGACATTAAAACCTGATCCGCCACAAAGGCAATTTTGCTTGTTTGACAATTTAACTTGGTATTAAAAATATGTTGAAGTTTGGCTCAACTTGGAGGCTTTAACTTCCGTTTCATTTCAGAGTTCCACCAGTTCTCCAACTGCGGATTGAACTTCCACCAAAATACGCCATGATAGCTGGGCTGACGAAACTCAAGGAAAACTATGACAATTGAAACCACCAAGGAAAGCATCATCGACACAAACCAACTAGGAAAATCAAAAAAAATTGTCAGAAAAACCAGAACCATGAAAGATGCAGCCCAAATTAATTCCGGTATTCGTCGAATTCTAAAAACATTGCAAAACAGAAAAAAATGAGTTACTGAAAACGCAATCACGAGGCCAACCTGCCAAATTCGCATTCCGAAATAACAAGTTGCAAGTACACCAACCATTAAAACAAAAGAATCCATGATAGAAATACGAAACCCGGGATTGAATTTTTTTTCAGTCATACTTTTCAAAGCCCCAGCCAAGAAGTGATCAATTTTAGCATAAGTTCCCGCATTTCCCTTGATTACCGACACGCGGGATCAACTTCAAACTATAAAAACCTCAACACCGGATTTTATAGCGGGTTCTCTTACTTGGTTTATTCGCCATTTGCAAAATCTATACCATCATCTTCTGCAACCTGCCAATGCACACATACTCAACTTGAAAGGCCGATATTCCCACCAACCATTACCCCAGAAAATCAAGATTTATAAGCCCGTGCAAAAAAGGCTACAACTTACGCCCTTAAAGATGACATTCTACCGTGTACCCTTCGGATTAAGTTGTTTTAAAAAACCATAGACCTCACAAAACGATTGAACCTTATCAGCGATAGGGCCATCGGCTTAGCCACACCATAGGAATCTATCCATCATCAGATTCAGCAACTGGTTTTGCCCCTGCCTCAGGCCAAATCCAAAGAACTAAGGCACCATGAATCATCCCAATAACCCACCCAGCGAGCATGCCGAAACCGGCAGCACCTAAATCAGCTTCCCCGGGCCAATATCGATCTCCGTCAATATAAGGCATGGATACCAAACCGGCAGCCAGCCAACCTGCAATCATCCATCCCAGCACAAATCCACCGTGTCGGCGACGACTCTTGGATGAACGACCAATTAAATAAAGAAATACAAGACCAACGAGCAAAAACAAAAAGGCAAGGACCAAGATACGGCTCGCAAGGTAGATCCTGACCGTCGTTGTTATCGGGCCATGCAAATTTTCGTACATCATGACTATTTGAAAAAACTATTTAGGCTGACTTTTACAATTCTTGTTTAAATGCACATATTGCCAAATTGGTCAGCGGATTTTATTAATCACAAAAGATCACAACTCAATCACAAAAATTCGGCAGTCACATGGCAACAAACAATAAAAAATTGCCGTCACCATTTGATAGCCAGTTTAACCAATTCTTTATTAAAAGTTATTATTCAGTGGCTCCAAAATTACTTTTAAAGTTGAAATTTTTGAAACAATACTTTTTAGGACTTTCTGAGAAATCAATCATTCCTGATTTAAACGATTACAAAACAAAGCCCTGGCTTCATTGGGATGGTGCTAATTTAATTCAAAAATCACCATGGTGATTTTCCAAAAAGGAAAGCATACCTTATTTTGGTCTAGAAGCGCTTTTTTCGCCCTTTATTCTAAAAACCAATGATTTCTTAGGGCAAAGGGCCTAATCCACACTAAAATAATTCTGAGCGCAGCACTTTGCGAAGCAAACCTGAGGGTTTTTACAATTACACTATTCCAGCATTACTTAGTTTGACGATAATATTGTAACACCATGAACAGCTTATTTGCCTGCCAACTGACTTTGCTAATGCTGAATGCAGATCCAGCAAGCTTGGATTTTTTTGAAGCAAAAGTTCGACCGGTTTTCATTGAACACTGTGAAAAATGTCATGGTAGTGGCAAGCAGCAAGGTGGGTTTCGGCTGGATTCCAAGGAAAACTTTCTCAAAGGTTCCGACTCCGGCGCTGTTTTCAACCCAACCAATCCTGCGGATAGTAAATTACTCAAGTTATTGCATTATCAAGGTGAGCTCAAAATGCCCCCGAAGGGCAAGCTTCCCGATCAAATGATCAGCGATATATCTGAATGGATAAAAAAAGGTGCGCCCTGGCCTGCTGAGGCAAAGAAGAACCAAAACCTCGTTGCCAGTTCTGCAACAGATCATTGGGCCTTTAAGCCCGTAATAAAACCTGCTCCTCCCAAGATCACTCAGCCTTCCCTCGCCAACAACAGCATCGACTTTTTCATCCAAGCCAAACTTGAACAAAACAAAGTTTCCCTTTCTCCCCAGGCAGACAAGCGAACCCTCATCCGAAGACTTTATTTCGTTCTATTGGGGTTACCCCCGACTCCCCAGGAAGTGGAATCGTTTTTAAACGATCCTAACCCCGAGGCATACCCAAGGTTGGTCAATAAGCTTTTGGACTCCCCACACTTTGGCGAACGCTGGGCCAGGCATTGGCTTGATCTGGCGCGCTACGCTGATAACCGTGGTTACATCGGCGTTGGCGTCGATCGCACCTACCCCTACGCGTATACCTTCCGTGACTGGGTGATCCAGTCCTTCAACAATGATCTGCCCTACGATAAATTCCTCACTTATCAAATCGCAGCAGACAACCCGAAATCCGGCGCCTCCAAGTCCGACCTGGCAGCACTTGGTTTCTTCACCGTTGGCAGAAGGTTCATCAATAATCAAAACGACATCATTGATGATCGGATTGATGTTTTATGCAGGACAACCATGGGCCTTACCGTCACTTGCGCTCGTTGCCATGATCATAAGTATGACCCCATCCCCACCAAGGATTATTATTCCCTATATGGCGTGTTTGCCAGTTCGCAGGAACCCGAGGAATTACCTGACTTGGGAATTGACTCCACGGGACCGGACGCCCAGAGCTTCCAAATGGAACTTGCAAAACTTATCAGGGAAAAGGAAAAGTTCGAAACAGACAATGCGGAAATCAAAAAGAAGGAACCACGAAAGTTCTCTGAATCCATCAAGCCATATGACAACCGAATAAAACAACTAAAAGCCAAACATCCGGGGTCTCCTCCCAAGGGCATGGTCCTGCTGGATAAGCCCTCACCAGTGGAACCGGTGGTATTCATCCGAGGTAATCAAGGAAACCGTGGTCCCCAAGTGCCAAGGCAATTTCTTGAGGTTGTGAGTGGTGCCAATCGCATCCCGTTCAAGCAGGGTAGTGGCAGGTTGGAAGTGGCCCAAGCCATTGTCTCGCCCCAAAACACATTTACCGCAAGGGTCTGGGTCAATCGAGTCTGGGCACATGTATTTGGAAACGCACTGGTAAAAACCCCCAGCGACTTCGGTGTTCGCAGCGATCCCCCCACTCACCCTGAACTCCTGGATTTTCTTGCCTCCAATCTCATGGAGGACCACTGGTCTACCAAGAACCTTATCAGGCAGATGCTTTTGTCATCAACCTTCAGGCAATCAAGCTCCCCAAGGACTGAACTCCAAAATATTGACCCGGATAATTCCCTTCTCATTCGCATGAATCGAAGAAGGCTGGATTTTGAAACCATGCATGACAGCTTGCTTGCGATGGCAGGCTCCATTGATCCCAGCGTGGGAGGAAGATCCGTTGAAATGTTCACCGCCCCCTTCAGTAACAAGAGGGCACTTTACGCCTTCATTGACAGACAGAACCTCCCAGGCGTCCTGCGGACTTTCGATTTCGCACTGCCCGACACGCATAGTCCCCAGCGATTCATCACCAGCGTTCCCCAACAGGCATTATATCTGTTGAACTCCCCTTTCGTGCGGGAGCAATCCCAGAAGTTCGCGCTTCGTTTTAAAAATACTGATGACCCTGCTGAAAAAATCGGGGCGATGTACCGGTTTGCTTTGCAGCGCCCTGCCTCGGCTGAAGAGATGGATACCGCCATGGAATTCGTAAAAGTATCAGGTGCCGATGGCTTCATTCAACTGGCACAAGCGCTTTTAGCGGGCAATTCATTCCAATTCATTGATTAACAAAGGTATTCACGATGTTAAACCGAAGAATGATGTTGGAAAGATCAGCAATGGGGATGGGTGCGCTAGCGCTGGGTGGAATGATGCAGGCCGCAAGAGCCGCCGAATCCAACCCGTTGGCCGTGCGAAAGCCCCATTTTGCTGCAAAAGCCAAGCGGGTCATTCATTTGTTCATGAATGGCGGCCCCTCCCATGTGGATACATTCGACCCGAAGCCCCTGTTGGAAAAATACGCTGGGAAGGCTCTGCCTGTTGAGAATCCCAAAACTGAGAGAAAAACAGGGGCTGCATTCCCCTCTCCATTCAAATTCCAAAAGTATGGCCAGTCAGGCATTGAGGTCAGTGAGATATTCTCAAAGACCGCCCAGCATGTTGACGACATGTGCATCATCAGGTCGATGCATGCCAATGTTCCCAACCATGAGCCCTCACTTTTGCTGATGAACTGTGGAGAGGCCAGGCTCATAAGGCCCAGCATGGGAAGTTGGCTCACTTATGGGCTTGGAACCGAGAACCAGAATCTTCCGGGCTTTATCGCGATGTGCCCGGGGGGTTATCCCATCCAAGAATCCCAAAACTGGCAGGCGGGTTTTCTTCCCGGCATCTATCAGGGCACTTATATCGACACCAACCAGACAGACATCAACAAACTTATCGAAAACATCCGGAACAAGGATCTCCCACTGCAAAAACAAAGGCAACAACTTGATCTTTTGCAAAAACTCAATTCGCTCCATTCCAACAACCGTCCTTCCGACCCCCTCCTTGAATCCAGGATTCAATCATTTGAACTTGCCTATCGCATGCAGATGGATGCCGCGGACGCCTTTGATGTGAGCAAGGAATCAAAGCATGTGCTTGAAATGTATGGGCCGGGTGTTCAGGCGAGGCAAATATTAATCGCCCGTAGGCTGCTGGAACGGGGCGTTCGTTTTGTCCAGGTTTGGCATGGTGCCGGCCAACCATGGGATAGCCATGATGATATCGAGCTTAATCACCGCAGACTCGCAAAAGAATGTGACCGGGCGATCTGGGCCCTGCTATCCGATTTGAAACAACGGGGCATGCTTGAAGACACCCTTGTGATCTGGGGAGGCGAATTTGGACGCACACCCACCGTGGAACTACCAACCCCGGGCGCGAATGCGGGCAAAATCAATGGCCGCGACCACAACCATCATGGTTTTTCAATGTGGCTGGCAGGGGGCGGTGTGAAGGGGGGAACAATCATAGGCAACACCGATGAGTTTGGATTCGCCGCCCAGGATAACAAGGTGCATGTCCACGACCTTCATGCCACCATGCTGCAACTTCTGGGCTTTGACCATGAACAGTTCACCTATCGCTACGCGGGCCGGGATTTCCGCCTGACTGATGTGCATGGCAGGGTTATAAATGAAATTATCGCCTGATCCAATTGATCAGGAATCGCTATAACAATTTAATGGGTGCCCCATTGTCAGGCATTCCAATTATTACTGCTGGGCCGCCCAATCACGATGGACCAACTTCCAAAAACCAGATCTGAAGTAGTCACCATTTCCATCATTATCGAAGGAGGTTTGGTCCTGGGTTCATATCCCCTCGGTTGGATGCTTGGCCATCATCCACTGGCTTCCTTTATAATCAACTGGCATGATGCCTGGCTGGGAATGGTCGCGACAATTCCCCTGATACCGATTTTCCTGATCATGGTTCATGGCTCCATTCCATTTTTAAGCAAGTTGAAATCCATCAGCAAAGACACCATCAGGCCCATGATGCGCAGATGCACCATCCCCGACCTTATTGGCATAAGCATGCTGGCGGGAGTGGGCGAGGAAATGATTTTCCGCGGCGTGCTGCAATCCTGGCTTGCCCAGGACAGCCCCGCATGGGCCGCGATAATCGCCTCCAGCATTTCATTCGGCATGATGCATTCGATGAGTAAAAGCTACTTTGTGCTTGCCACCCTGATAGGGGCTTATCTTGGGTTTCTCTTTTATTGGACAGGAAACCTGATAACCCCGATGATGGTGCATTTCCTTTACGATGCTTTCGCGCTCATCTACCTCACCCGGGTTTGGAGCCCCTACCCTAACGAGGAAAAAGCACCGATTGCAGATGAAGAAATCGAAGACTCATATCCTGACGACATGTTCTAACTTAATGCGTATTCCCCCCATCCAGCCATGCTTCCCTCCAGCAAACCACATTCCACGGTATTGATTGGGTTATTATGGTCGAAATTCACTAAAATGAAGTAGTATTCAGTACGGGGGAATTACGATGGATGAAAACAATCCGATCCAGGACCGATTACTCAATGATGCCAAGTCTGGCAATCCTGACGCGGTGGATCGTTTAATTTCCCATCACAGGGAACCCCTTAGGCGAATGATTGGAAGTCGGATTGACCCCGCGCTATCCGCCCGTGTGGATGCAAGCGATATTGTCCAGGATGTGATGCTCGAGGCGCATCGCAGACTAAGTGACTACCTGCGAAACCCAGAAGCAATGCCTTTTCACCTTTGGCTTAGGCACATAGCACTTGACCATATCATTGATGCCCACCGCAAGCACAGGCTTGCGAAAAGAAGAAGCCTTGATCGGGAAAAACCCCTGGTGATATCAGGTTTGAATGATCAATCCTCGATTGAACTGGCTGGCCAGTTACTAGCAAATGAGGTGACTCCCGCATCAGCGGCGATTCATGCGGAGCTTAAGGGAAGGCTGGATGCCGCCATCGCCCTTCTTGAACCCGATGATCGCGAAATAGTGCTCATGCGCCATGCGGAGCAAATGACAAACCAGGAGGTATCCGAATTGCTGGGTCTAACAGAGGCGGCGGCATCAATGCGTTACCTGCGCGCAGTAAGGAAGCTTCGCAGCGGTCTGCTGCCCGGGGGGCTTTAGCATGGAAACATCCAAGGTGCCATCGCCATTAAACAAAGCTGAAGATGAATTGCTGGCATCGCTCCTGGAAGAGTTATTGAAACAATCGCGCAAGGGCAACAACAACCTCGAGCAACTTTGCAGGGAAAACCCTGATCTCTCGCAGGAGTTAAGGGAACTATGGGCCGCCAGCCAGTTTGCGGATGTTTTCGTTCGCACTGATTCAAATGAGTTTCAAAAAAACCATAGGCCATCCAATTCAACCAAGCCCCCCCTACCCAGGTTGTTTGGGGAGTTTGAACTTCTCGAGGAATTGGGCAGGGGCGGGATGGGTGTGGTGTACAAGGCCTGGCAGAAGAACCTGGGGCGAATGGTTGCCCTGAAAATGGTTCTCAGGGCAGACCACGCAAGGCCCGAGGAAACCGCAAGGTTCCAAGCCGAGGCAAAAGCCATCGCCTTGCTTGAACACCCCAACATCGTTCCCGTGCATGAAGCGGGTGTTTACGAGGAGCAGCCTTACTTTAGCATGAGATTTGTCGAGGGGCAGACCCTTGCGAATGTTCTAACCCAGGGCCCGATCAAGCCAAGGGATGCCGCCTCCCTCATCGCCAAGATTACCCGCGCCGTTCATCATGCCCATGAAAGGGGTGTCCTTCATCGAGATCTCAAACCTTCCAATGTGATCATCGATCGTGAAAACAATCCACTTGTGACCGATTTCGGACTAGCCAAAAGAATTGACATCCCCGATGAGATCTCATTGACCCAGCCGGGGGCGATTCTTGGCACACCCTCCTACATGGCACCGGAGCAGGTAAGCAGCAGCCGTGGAACCGTCGGGCCCGCAAGCGATGTGTACAGCCTCGGCATCATTCTTTATGAAACACTCACAGGCAGGCCACCCTTCAGGGCGGCATCGCCTGTCGACACATTATTACTGGTATTGGAACAAGACCCTGTGAGGCCAAGGCTTCTAAACCCAAAGGTGGATCCCGACCTGGAAATGATCTGCCTTAAGTGCCTCCAGAAACAAGCTGATCTTCGTTATGGCAGCGCACTGGAACTGGCCATCGACCTCGAGGCCTGGGTTCGAGGTGAGAACACCTCGGTTCGCTCAGGAAGCCTTGGTTCTTTCTCCAACATTTTCAGCAGGATCCTGAGGGACACCCATCACGCCATCGTGCTGGAGAACTGGGGTTTGCTATGGATGATGCACAGCGCGATGATTTTTTTACAATGCATCGCGACCTGGTACATGGGCAGGGCTGGTATCAGCAGTCCATGGTGGTACATCCTGCTGTGGGGCGGAGGCTTGGCGCTATGGGGCGCGATATTCTGGGAACTACGCAAGCAGGGCGGTCCGGTTCTTTTTGTTGAAAGGCAGGTGGGCCACATCTGGGCCGCCGCTGTAATCTCCACCATCGGGGTTTTTTTCACCGAAATATTTTTGGGAATGCCCGTGCTTACTCTTTCACCCATTCTTGCGATCATAGCGGGAACCGTTTTTTTCACCAAGGCTGGGATATTGAGTGGCGAATTCTACCCCCCCGCCATCGCCCTTTACCTCACCACCATCCCGATGGCAATCTGGCCTGAGTACTGCCAGCTTATCTTTGGCGTTGTAAGCGCGCTCTGTTTCTTCATCCCCGGATTGAAATACCACAAATTACGACTGCGCTCGCGCCTTGCGACCAATGGGGGAGATCCATCAGGGGCAAGTTCTCAGAACAACCTGGTCACGACCCAATCCGCCAGATGACGCCCCCGCCTTGTGAGGCTTAAATTCTCGCCATCATCCTTCAACAACCCCTGCTGAACCAGGTAGTCTTTGCGGGGCCCTGTGATGTCATCAATGTTAAATCCCGTTCGCTTTAGAAACCTTACCCGATTGGCACCCTGCATCCTTCTTAAATTAAGTCCGAGGGTTTCCACCGCTTCCTCGCGTGGTTCAAGTTGCTCGGATTGGAAAGTGGTCTCCTGCCCTGAAAGAACCTTCTGAATGTAGGATTCAAGGTTGCGGACATTCACCTCGCGCCTGCCATCGACATACCTCGCAGCCCCCATGCCGAATCCATGATAAGCGCCGTTTTCCCAGTAAACCTGGTTATGCCAGCATCTTTTGCCCATGTTTGCAAAACTGGAAATTTCATAGTGTTCCATCCCATGGGCCTCAAGCATATCGATGGCTGCCTCGTAATGCGCCAGTTCCTCATTATCTTCAAGCGGAATGATTTGCCCCCGGTTCATTTTTTTCCAAAGCGGCGTTCCTTTTTCATAAGTAAGACCATAAGTGGAGAAATGATCAGGCTTAAGTGCCATGCCACGAGTGAGATCATATTTCCAGGATTCGAGAGATTGCCCTGCCGAGCCAAATATCAAATCAATGCTGATTGAGGAGATTTTCAATTTCCTGGCATTCTCAACAACTCGTTCGACCTGGGGATTGTCATGCCTGCGATCAAGCAGTTTCAACACAGGTTCCTGGAAGGATTGCACACCAAGGCTGAGTCTTGTCAATCCATGGCTTGAAAGCACCGCAAGTTTTTCCATCGTGGTGGAATCCGGGTTGGCTTCAATCGAGAACTCAGCCTCACCCGTCAAGGGAAGCCATTGCTTCAAGATCCGGCACAATCGTTCCAACTGGGATTCGGTGAGTTCGGTCGGGGTTCCACCCCCGATGAACCAGGACCGGACCGGATGCGGCTTTCCCAAGCGGGATATTTCCTTTTCAAGGGCATCGAGGTAGGCATCCCGTGATGAGTCTTTTCCCGTTGCGATTGCAAAGTCGCAGTAGCCACATTGTTGGGCACAAAAGGGAATATGAATATAAGCGGCCTCAGGCTGACGCCAATTTGGAATGGGATTATTCTGCAGGTTGGAATGCACTCTTGAAGTTCCAGTTTGAAAAAATCCATCGAAAATGGTAATGACAATCATTAATGTAACAAAAACCAAGGAGAAAAAAGAATGAAACTATCAGGAAAAGTGGCGCTGGTAACCGGGGCTTCGTCAGGAATCGGCCGGGCTTCCGCGATCGCCCTCGCCAAGGAAGGCGCGGATATCGCCTTAAATTACCTCACCATGCCTGAATCAGCCGAGACCGCGAAAAAAGAAATCGAGGCGTTGGGAAGAAAATGCATCCTGTACCCCGTCGACCTCGTGGACCAGGGTGCGGTTGAAAAAATGGTTGATGATGTGGTCAAAAAACTTGGAAAAATCGACACCCTTGTATCTAGCGCGGTTTTCAGCGACCGGGAAATGTTTCATATCGCGGATATGAAAGGCTTTCACAAGACCATTGATGTCACCATGTGGGGCGCTTTTCACGCGCTCAGGGCCTGCACCACCAAGATGCTGGAAAAAGGAAAAGGCGGCAATGTTGTGATTGTAAGTTCGCCTCATGCGGTGGTGCCCTACCCGTCCTGCATGGCATACAACATGGCAAAGGCGGGACTGGACATGATGGCAAAAACCGCCGCCATCGAACTAATCAAGCACAATATTCGCGTCAACATTGTCTACCCCGGCTGGACCGACACCCCGGGAGAGCGAAAATTTTTCACCGAGGAAACACTCCAGAAAGCCAGTTCTTTCCTCCCCATGGGAAGGCTGGCCAAGCCCGAGGAAATCGCAAGGGGCATTGTGTTTCTCTCCGACCCGGACTCGGCTTACATCACGGGAAGTTTACTCACCATCGATGGCGGAGGAATGCTTCCCTGGTGGTCCAAAAGGGGAACCGGGGATTTTTAGTGCCAACTTTTATTGTGTTAATTTACCCAATTTGTTACCATACTCGATTACTAGTCTATTATTAAAGTATCCCTGTTGAATTTTCCCGGAGAGTGAATCATGTTCAAAAAGTTACTCGCATTTGTTCTGGCCGCGTCTTTTCTGGGTTTTCTGCTGCCCTCTCCGACCACAAAGTCAATCGCCGCTGAAAACCTCCTTAAGACAAATTGTGCCATTGATTGGCTTCCAAAAAATACCACCGGCCTGGGCATCATGCTCAAAAACAAGGAGCAACTCGACCTTGTTTTAAAAAGCAAGGCATTTAAAAAACTTTCAGAGCTTGGCGCAACAAAGATGTTGGTTGAAAAGTTCAACGAGGGATTCAATGGCAACCTTGAAGGTGCCAGCAAAGAACAATTGATGGAAGTGCTCAAGGTTGCTGGCGAACTTTTCTCCCATGAAGTGGTTATCGCAAGTGGCCCCAACGCCCCCAAATCCTTAAGTGCCCTCTTCAGTGCAATGAGTGCCGGGCAGACCGCGCCTTTCACCCTTATGATGCAGGGGAATTTCGACAAGGATGCAATCAGCAAGGCACAGGGTGAAAGCATCATCCAGGCATTGGTTGAATCCTCCGGTGATCTTAAAGTTCCCGAAGTGTTGCTGGCATTTAAATTAAAAGACAAAAAAACAGGCGAAGGGCTCATCAAAAGACTTGAAGACAAAGTTCCCATGGTCGAGGCTGCTGAGCCAAAGCTTAAGGGTGCCATAAAGAAAGAGAAAGTTGACGGTGCTGAATTCCTGACCATTAAACTCAAGGGAAGCATGTTTCCTGTCGAACAAATCGACCAGATTCCTGGGGTTGAGGAAGGCCAACTTAAAAAATTCAAGGCTGACCTTTCAAAGCTAACCTTTGCAGCGGCTATCGGCATCAAGGATGACTACCTGATTGCAAGCATGGGCCCTGATTTATCCTACATTTCAAGCTTGGGTAAGGGGGATTCGATAGCCTCGATTAAAGAATTTGCTCCCATCGCAAAATATGCGGGCAAGAACATCATTGGGCTGCAATATTTGAACAAGGAATATCTGGAATCAGTCCAGGGTTATACGACTAATCCAGAAGAGGCAAGCACCCAGGTGAAAGAGCTTATCGCGGGGGCGAGCTTACCCAAAGATATCGGCAAGCGGGTCGAAAAAGATGTTGATCAATTAATCAAGGAAGCTTTCGAGTTCATGCCAAAGGTTGGCGCAAGGGTCGGAGTCACTTTCCTTGGTGACAAGGGATGCGAATCAATCAATTATGATTACAGCACAAATATGCCAATTGATGGTTCCAAACCACTCGGTCTGCTGCAAAACTTTGGTGGGAACCCGATTTTCGCATCGGTGCTTCGAGGCAAAGATGTTGAAAAAAGCTGGAACTTTTTTTCAAAGTGGGGTGCAGTCGCCTATGGTTACTTCACTGAATTCGCACTCCCCAATGTTCCCGCTGACCAAAAGGAGCAGGTGACTGCATTTCTTAAGAAGCTTGAACCCACCCTTGCCAAACTTGCGAAAATCACCGCATCCGATTTAATACCCTCGATGAAAGACGCGCAAATCGCGTTTGTCCTCGATGGAAAATTGGGAAGCAAGCAATGGAGCGCGATGCTTCCAAAATCTAAAAAGGATCTTTATGTCCCCGAGCCTGCATTCATTCTGGGCATAAGCGACGCAGCCAAATTCGGGGCAGCAATAAAAGGTTACCGCGAGGGAATCAACCAAATCATCAAGGATGCAGCGGGATTTGATCCAACAGGCACGCTGGCGACATTAAAAATCCCAGCTCCTGAAGAAAAAGCCCTGAAAGATGGCAAGGCGTATTTTTACAGCATCCCCATGCTTGAAGATGTATCCAAAAAGCTGCAACCCGCAGCGGTCGTCGGGGAGAATTTTTCCGCAATCACCCTCTCCTTTGAGCATGCTGAAAGGTTGCTGAATAAGACCCCCCTTAAGTCTGATATTTCCAAGCTTGCTGATCCTGAAAAGAACCTTGCCGGGTTCTGTGTCTTTGACAACACCGCCTTGCTCGCGATGATCAACCCATGGGTTGAATTCGGATTTGAAATGATGCCTCCGGGCATCGATGAGGCGTTCGGCGTTAAAAAACAGGTTCAAACTTTCTTTGAAGTCCTCGGGACATGCAAGGGAACCGTCTGCTCCACCTTCCTGGAGAATGGTGTCTGGGTTAATCGCTCGATCTCAGTATGGAAAGACCTCGAATAAAAGCCTGAGATAATGAAAAGGCCCCGTGCTTTACCGCATGGGGCCTTTATTTTTTGAATTGATCATCCAGCCAATCTTTGATGTCTTCCAAGTGCTTTTGTGGTTCAGGTTCAAATTCCAAAGTGTGATGGGCGTCCGGGTACTCTTTGACCACCAGGGAACCCGCTGCAAAGCTTTTGACAAACTCAATTGTTTTTTGATTATCAATGATCCTGTCCTGGCCTGCTATGAGCAACAAGACAGGTTTTCTGATTTTAGTCCTGAAAATTCGCAGGTAAAAATCCAGTCGCACGCTTCCCAGTAAAAATCTTGCGGTGGCCTTCCGTAATGCCAAGGGATCTTCCCTGAGAAACTTCTGGGCTGCGGGGTTTGAAGTGAAAAGTTCCGGGTCATTCAAGGGAATCTCAAAGAGCCTGCGGGGAGCGAACAAACTTCCCAAGGCTATGAAAAATCGTTCCTTGCGGGTCGGATGAACCTTGGGGCAGAATCCAGGAGCCAGCAGAATAAACCCATCCACCAGGTTTGCCATTCGAATTTCCAGCCCGAATGCGATTTTCCCACCCCACGATATCGCCCCGAGAATCAACGGGGTTGCACCATCGATTTCTTTCCTTTGAAGCTGCACGAATTCCTTGAGGTCGTCAAGCAATGTGCGAAAAGAGGGACTATCACCCCTTGATTCATCATTAAGCCCACTGCCACGCCTGTCTAAAAACAACACCCTGTACCCTGCCTTGGCCAATTTCCCACATGAGGTTTCATACCAACCACCATGGCTTTGAATTCCATGAATAAAAAGGATTGTCCCCCTATGTATCCCGATAGGAACAAAATCGCGAAAATGAAGTTTATACCCGGTGGAAGTGGTGAAGGATTTGATTTCAAAAGCATTATCAACCACGGAGAATCTCCTGCCTGATGGATACTCGCGCCAATGCTGCTTCATCAATGGCGATCCCCAATCCATGGCCTGTGATGGCGGGAGCAACTCCGCCCCAGCCAAAGGAGATATCCTTTTTCGAAAGGTTCTCCCTTACCAGGTGCTTATCGTAAGATCCCTCGAGAAAACGAATGTCTGATACGGAACATGCGAAATGCCTGCCTGCCGCGGAGAGAATCGCAGTCTCACCAACCTGGCAGCCCAATTGATATTTTATGCCATGCCTTCGACCATACTGGGCCAGTCTTAATGAAGGTATGAATCCACCACATTTGGAGAGCCTGATATTGAAATAATCGCATGCTTCATGCTCAATCGCGCGTTCGGCGTCGATCATGGAACAAAGGGATTCGTCAAGCATGATCGGAGTTCGAACCTGAGCGCGGACTTTTTTCAATTGATAAACCTGCTCATGGGGCACTGGTTGCTCCATGGAGGTGATTCCCGCGTGCTCAAGTTCCTTGATTCGCTCCACTGCCTCCTCTATGGACCATGCCTCATTTGCATCAGCCCTGATATCCATTTTTTGACCAAGCCATTTCCTGGCCTCCAGGATACGCCTGGCATCATCATGACCTTTTATGCCGACTTTCACCTTCATCTGCTTGAAGCCATATAGCTTGTATAGCAGTGCCAGGATTTTCATTTTAAAACCGGAAGCTGAGGTTATAGCCCCACTATACCGAACACTGTTCAAAGGGTTGAAAAGGTCGCCCGCAATCAACTTCGTGACCGAGGAGAGGGGTTCCCTGAATTTTTTTCCATACGCGTCGAGCACCGCGATTTCCAAGGCGCATCGGGCGGCATTGGCACTGCATTTCCGATCATCTTCAGCCACGGTTGGCAGATGCAATCTTTCCGCCATCTGCACCGCTTGAAAAAAATCCGAGCACGGCACCAACTGCGATGGAATCTGTGATCCACGCAAAATATCCAAGGAAGAATCTATGGTTTCCCCGGTCACATATTCACGGGGCAGCCCTTCACCAAATCCGGTTGTGCCATCCTCCAAAGTACAACGAACAAGGATATTATCGGTATCGGTGCGGGCATGGGAAGCATGCTTGATCACGCGCTTCAAGGGTATCCGAACATGGATGATTGAAACTTCCGATATTTTCACAAGATCCTCATAAAACAGCAAACGGACTTGTTCGCAACATCTTATTGCAAATTTACTTCATTGTCATCACAAACACGCACTGGAATTCATTTGCATAAATATGGATATTAAACTACAATTATTATCAATTCTGCGGCTTAGGCAATCATGGAGGATTTTCCTATGTCATTTTCACCTTCCTCAAATACTTCTTCCGCAGGGAATGCACTCAGAAGTTGCCCCTTTTCAGCTTTGCGTAATGTGGTCTTGGAAGAACTCTGCGACAGAGTCATCATTCATGGCACCGTCAACAGTTATTATTTAAAACAGATCGCACAGGAGGCGGTGATCCCCGCGCTCGCGGGAAGAAACCTGGAAAATCAAATCCAGGTTATCAAGGAAAAAGCCGTTTAGAAATCCAACTGCATTCCCGCGGTCACACCATTGATTATCAAGTTGCTGGTGTTGTATTGGAATGCCGGTATCTGCAATGTCTGATTCGCTGATTGAGTCTGGTTATTTGCAGTGTAATTGAGATTGTTGCTATAGGGTATCAACTGTGTTTGATTGGGTGCGCGAAGCACATTTGCAAGCAAAAGAAAATCATACCCCACGGTAAGCTTTATCCTTTCAGTTGCCCTAAAACCCAACTTGGCGTTGATTTCCGGTAGCAAACCAAATTGGTTTCTAGAATACTGCCCAACATCAGTGGGTGAAAACAAAAGACCACCAGCCGAGTTTGTGGTGGCTGTATTGGTGGTTGTGTTAATCTGCCCAGCGGCGTTTTGCGTGGAGGTTTCTGTCACCACAGTCTGGGTTGTGTTCGAGGAAATTTTTGCCACCTGGTGCATCACCCCAATACCAAGGTTAAACCCTGTGTTTACAGACCAGCGATTATGGTTGAAATCCGCATTAATTCCTATCTGTGGCCCAATGAAGTGATTATAAACTTTTATCTGGTCATTGCTCGCGGACTGAATGTTTATTGGTGTGGGATAATTTAGCGATATCGGGACCTGCTGGGTTGTGGAGGTTCCAGTTCCATTTCCCAAGGTGAATGTTTGGGTATCAGTCACACCATTGGGTCTGAAAATGGTGTACTCACTATTAACACCAAGTGCTTCCTTGAATTGAAAATATCTGAAACCAAGTAAGCCACTGAAATTCATGTCACCAACCAGAAAATCCCTACCCCTGACATTTAATTCACCGCCAGCAATATAGGTGCTGGCATTTGCAAAAATAGAGGAATCCACCTGTCGGGAAAGCACGATCGCATAATTCTGTGTGGATAATGTTGGTGAATCCCCAACCACTACCGCTGGTATCACAAAGTTCAAGGTGTTTTCAAAACCGGTTTGAAGCAATATTGGAAAATCATTAAGACCAGTCACACTGGATAAATAATAGCTGTTCTTTGGCACCAAGATAAAATTACCATTGATTGACAAACCGGATTCTTGCTCAAGATAATATCCCGCGGAAATTCTAACGCCGGATTGCATGCCATAATCTATGATTCCGTTTTGGGATAATTGGGCCTGCGATTGCAGTAATAAGCTGGAATTATTGGACACGCTCACATTCGAACTCACCACACCATTTTGATTAAAAGTAATGGTAGTGGGTGATGTTTGTAACAATCCTTCAGGAACATTAAAAAAGATCGGGTTTAATGTCGCATTATTCAACTTCCAAGCCAGGTATTCACCGCCCAGGAAAAACCTTGGATACAACGGGGGAGTTTCTTCCCTTGGAATCGCCCCCATGGGAACTTTATCCACTTCCATCGCTGGTAATTCCAAATCCTTCTTTTCGTTGATTGTCTGGTCCTTTTTGATTGCCGCTGAACCTATCTGACCATACGGACTAAGAGGTGAAGGCACCTTTCCACCATCCACAGGGGATTGCGCAACAATGGCAGACACCATGAGCAGCCAGGCACCGGATGCCAAAAGCTTTTCTCGTTTCATTTTCTGCCACCCCTCTGACTTTTAATCCTTGTTACCAAGCTTTTCCCACCCTCCATAAGGTGGGGAAACTTTGCTTTTTTTACGCAATATTCCCTTTGTTCTATCGACCATTTAAAGCTAAACCTTCAAAATATATCGAACATTACGATATTTCCGATTATTAACCCTTCAAAAAGGGGCATCTAGGGAACTTAGAAAGAATCGCTGCAGCTTCTTTTTCATTCATTTTGAACATTTATATTCCAACAGCGTATAATCCTAAAAAGGATTTCCTTCATGAACCAATTCATCAACCAATTGCCAAAAGCTGAACTTCACCTTCATATCGAAGGCACTTTAGAACCTGACTTTCTTCTTGAAAAAGCTAAAAAACATCTCATCACTCTGCCCTTTCATTCCATCAATGAAATCCAACAAGCCTACAATTTTTCCAACCTGCAATCTTTTTTGGACATTTATTACCAAGGCATGGCGGTTCTAAGGGATGAAACTGACTTTCACGACCTGGCCTGGCGCTACTTTCAAAAAGCACATGCGCAAGGAGTATTGCACGCCGACATATTCTTTGATCCCCAGGCCCATATCGAGCGGGGACTTACTTTGGATACCGTGAGTGATGGCCTATGCAACGCGGTGGAGAAGGCAAAAAAAGAAATGCGATTGAGTGTGTTTCTTATCCCCTGCTTCCTAAGGCATTTATCTGAAGATTCCGCGCTCGATACTTTTGCAATGTGTTTGAAATTTAAAAAGGTGATCACTGGATTTGGACTCGATTCCTCCGAAGTGGGTAATCCGCCCTCAAAATTTCAAAAAGTATTCTCGCAAGCCAGGCAGGAGGGGTTCCGCATCACCGCTCATGCGGGCGAAGAGGGGCCGCCTTCCTTCATTGAGCAATCCCTGGACCTATTGCACGCTGAACGGATCGACCATGGGGTTCGTTGCCTCGAAGATGAGAAACTGACCAACAGGTTGGTACGCGAAAAAATACCTCTCACTGTCTGCCCGCTTTCAAACCTGAAATTAAAGGTGGTGAATAATCTTCAGGAGCATCCCTTTAAGAAAATGCTTGCTTGCGGGATCATGGCGAGCATCAATTCAGATGACCCCGCCTATTTCGGCGGCTATATAGCTGATAACTTCGAGGCCTGTGGCACGGCATTAAGCCTCACAAAAGCTGAAACCATTCTTGCAGCTAGGAATTCTTTCATGGGATCGTTTCTTGATGCGAACACCAAGGCGGCTTACCTGCAAAAACTTGAATCCTATTGTGATGAACACTTGAATTAAGACATGTGTGAAAATCAGTTTTTAGTGCCAGTGATGAAATTTGCCTTGCGATATAATTCCTCAAAGTCCGCCTGCAGCTTTTTTCTCCCCACAAACAATGGCCTTGCAAAATCAACCATTTGAAGCACATCAGGTGCGGCCTGTTCCTTCAATGCGATTTCGGCTATTTGCAATAACAGGCTCAATCGCCTCTCGACATCCTCCGGTTCCAACGCCTGGGGAAGCTCCCTCAGGGCGCTCCATGCAGGAAGCCATTTTTGATTCTCAATTCCGCACTGCACCAACAATTCCCGCACCGGGGCGAGTTCTATTTTTGGGTTCATCCCGGAGGGCTGCATTTTCGCAAGTAGTTCAACCAAAAAATTTACCCTTCGAAGCGGGGCTTCCCTGCGAACCACAAGGTTCCATTCATGGATGAGCTTCATATCCTTGCTTCTTGATAAAATCTCAAGGAACGCCTGCCAGGATTTCTCTTGGATTCGGGGATCGCCTTCGGTGATCGCGGCTTTCCATAAATTCAGAAGATGCATGGGAGTGCCAAAATCACCCAAAAGCGTGGCACTCCTTGCCCTGACACCCGCATCCGGATCCTTCAAAAGAATCATTTCCATGCGTGATTGCAACCTCAGCCTGTCATCTTCCTTGATGACTTTCGCCTGGTTTACAGCGCGTGATACCGCGCCAAGCACCCCAAGTCTTACCCCGATATCAGGATCTTCCAAGCCTGCCATTAATTCTTCAAGAACCGATATATCCGCGATTCTTTCCAAAGCCTGGGCAGCGGTTTTCCTTACCGCGACCGCCTTATGCCTTAGCAACCCCGCAAGCAGTGGAACCGCCGCGGGCACGCCAAGCGATCCAAGGTCTTCAGCCGCTTCCACCACGACTTCCAAAGCTGGATCCGCCAACGCATTTTGTAATGCGGGAAGAACCAGAACCATTCTGGCTGCCCCATCATTTCCCTTCGCCTGCATGGCAAGCGATCGTGCGGCGGCGGCACGAACAGAAATTTGATCTGACTGGATAATTAGGAGAAGTCGATCCAGGCAGGCCTTGTCATTACATCGGCCCATGCCAAGCACCGCCTGCCTCCGGACTTCCTCCACGGTATCCCTGCTGAAATTGAGCAGCATTTCTCCAGCGGGCTTGCGGAATGATTCTTCATTCATGGCTTCCGACAACCAACCAGCCAGCAAAATGCGTACTGCGGGGTCCTCGTGATCGAGTAACCCTTGGAAGAAAGGAATTTTCTCGGTGGGCCCGAGGCGCACATAAATTTGCTGGTAAAGAGTGCGGTTACGAGTTCTCAAGGAATCAAGTTCACCATCAAGCCTTGTCAACCTTGCATTTCGTTGGGCCAATCTTTCTTCAAGCCATGCTTCCGGGGATAGATTTTTTCGTTCATCAAACCAAACCTGCCAAGCCGCGTGATCACGGCCAAGGTCCTCACCCACAATTTCCGCCAAAGCTGACCTGCTCGCCATCCTGATGCCCGGTTTTGGATCGGCTAAAAGATTGAGCAATGTCTCAGCGGCATTTTTTCTACCTGTCTTGCCAAGGGCAGCCATGGCTTGGATTCTTAATGATTCCTCCTGCGAGCTATTTTCAGCGATTTGTTTTAATTTAAACGCGGCTTTCCCATCCGCGCTTGCACCCAATGCCTCACATGCCGCCTGGCGCACAATATTAAGTTCAATGGATAGGGCATCGATCAATTCATCAGAAAAGCGCCCGTCTCTTCGCAACTTTATAGCACCCGCAAACGCTGTGAATACCTCGACATTTCTGGGATCACGCAAATATTGCCTGACAGTTTCAGTTGCCAGTGGTGTTTGCTGTTGAAGGATGGAATAGGCGGCTTGTGCCTGCAACTGGGGTTGTTTTTTATCCGCAAGGAGTTCTCTCAGGCGAGCTATATCGGAGGCAGGTTGCTGAACCTGGCCTGCCATGAATAGCAGAGTTAGAATCAAACCTGAGCTCATGAAATATTCCGTGGTAAATAAAATCCCAAGGGGCGGAACCATAACCACTTGCGAATATCCAGTCAACCTCGATTCAACAAGGTTGGTATCGCCTAAATTTTTGGATTTGAGTATGTTTTCCATTGAGCAAGTTCGTATTTGCAAAGCTAAGGAAGGCTTAATGCTAGAGCTATTCAAGAAACCAACAATTCAAATTGCCTGCATTTTGCTGGCATGGGCCTTGGTCTGCCTTCCAAACCTTGGTGTTTCCAGCCTTTGGGACATTGATGAAGGTAACAATGCGGAAGCTGCATATGAAATGATGGAATCGGGAAATTGGATTGTCCCCACCTATAATTACAATCTTCGTGTAGATAAACCTGCTTTGCTGTACTGGCTGCAGATTGCATCCTACAACATTTTCGGCGTGAACGAATTTGCGGCGCGGTTTCCCTCGGCCTTGGGTGGACTCTTTTCCCTTTTTGCAACCTATGCCCTGGGATCGATCATGTTTGGCAATTCAACTGGTTTCCTCGCATCGCTTATTTTGCTGGCAATGCCTGCATGGGCGGGCGCTGCCCATTTCGCAAATCCCGATTCTCTTCTTAACGCCTGTGTGGCATGGTCTTTCTTTATTTTCTTCAGGGGTTATCAGGGTAAAAATTCATCCTGGCTGCTTTGGGGTGGGATAATCACTGGTATTGGCATGCTGGCCAAGGGCCCCATCGCACTCGCGCTTCCACTGCTGATCATTCTTTTGTTTTTAATATGGGAAAAACAAACCTCGCGTTTGCTTTCAATCAATCTGCTGGGTGCCCTTTTTTTATTCTTGTTGGTTTCCGGCCCTTGGTACATTTGGGTCGGAGTGGAAACTAAGTTCCAGTGGCACAGGGGATTTTTCTTCACCCATAACCTTGGAAGATTCAGCACCGCCATGGAGAATCACTCCGGACCATGGTTTTATTATCTATTGGTGCTCGCCGTGGGCGCTGCACCATGGTCGGCATTTATCGGCATGACTTTCTTGAATGCGAAAAAAGAACTTTTGGGAATTAAAGCTTCAAAGGAATCCACCAATGAGCGCGGCGGCATTCGACTATTGGTCATCTGGGCGGCGGTAGTGTTTCTTTTTTTCTCGATATCAAGCACCAAGCTTCCAAATTACATTCTTCCACTGTACCCCGCAGTCGCGATCCTTACATCAAGGGCGATGCTGGCATGGAAAAACGAGCCTAATGGTTATCCCAACTGGCTTCCCAAAACTGGGATGATGATTTTGGTAATGATTGGTGTGATCACCTATACAGCAAT
>SXGQ01186776.1_pt1 | contig 46778 bp, 42 predicted proteins | sample 3178371 | NCBI WGS metagenome assembly SXGQ01 (sample SAMN11356859, study PRJNA531348) | freshwater metagenome | isolation source: freshwater sample F1-20 | place: China: Fuxian Lake, Yuxi | collected 2017-12-25 | reverse complement strand
ATTTATGAGGTGATTGAGATTTATGAGGCGATTGAGATTTATGAGACGATTGAGATTTATGAGGCGATTGAGATTTATGAGGCGATTGAGATTTATGAGGCGATTGAGATTTATGAGGCGATTGAGATTTATGAGACGATTGAGATTTATGAGGCGATTGAGATTTATGAGGCGATTGAGATTTATGAGGCGATTGAGATTTATGAGGCGATTGAGATTTATGAGGCGATTGTTTAATCAATTTAGTAGGTTTTTGAAGTTTAATAGATTTAGGTAGTTTAGGTAGTTTAGGTGGTTTAGGTAGTTTAATTTTATTACATCTTCTTGTTTCTAAATTTCTTATTTGATCTTCTTTACATTTTTTAACACATTTTCCTGTTTTAGGATCAATTTCTTTACCTTCGGGGCATTCTTTTATACAACGACCTGTCTTTGGATTTAAAATTTTACCTTCAGGACAACTTTTAATTTTAATCATTATCTATTTACATTAAAGATTTATTATTTATTATGCTGTGAGCCTTTTTAAATATCTTTATTCTTTCGGTATTATGATTTTTAATATGATTTAATACCTCTTCATTACTAAACCATTTCAATGATCTTATCTCTCTTATCTGTTCAATACACGTATTATCTAATTGTATTTCCGCATTATCATTAATTATTTTTGCAATATAATATACATGTTTATATAATATATTATTTGTTCCAAAGAATATTTCTTGAAAAGGGATTATATTTTTATCTATTTCTATATCATTCTTATTTAATTGTGTTTCCTCACAAAATTCTCTTACAGCACAATCAATATCTGCCTCTTTTAATTTCTTTCTTCCCTTAGGAAATCCCCATTCTTGTTCTGATTCATTATTGTTATTACAATTTTTCACAGATAATATATTTTTAATATTACTATCAGTAATTATTATATCAAACTTATTTTTTGACTCTATATATTCCTTTGTATGTTTGAATGTTCCCTGATTTATTTGACACCATGTATAATTCCATATATGCTCAAAACTATTTGTAAGCAATAGTTTCTTCTCAGAATCTGTCATATATTCAATTAATTTTATTATATATTTATCATCTTCTATATTATATTTACCTCTTACAAATTCCATAAAAGATAAACTATCTTTTCGCTGTATCATAATATATTTTATTTCATTATTAATTATCTTATAACAAATTATCCCAAAACTCATTATAGGATGTGGGCAATCTTTATATAAATGTCCATTTAATCCACAATTTCGACAACATTGTGGGCGAAAATAATTATTCTTCTTATTATTATCATCGTATTTTTTCTTCATTAATATATAATTAACAACATTAATATATAATATTAAACATTTCTTAAATGTATTTATTATATTTGTAAAAAAAATTTGTTCTAATAAGAAGAATAATTATCATTATTATCATAACCATTAAATGAATGTATATTATCACTTGATGATATATTACTTACTAATGGCTTTTGAGGGACATGTTTATTTTGATGCGGAGTCATAGTGGACGACATAGTATTGTCATTTAAACTAGAATAATTCATGTATATATCATCATTACCACCTATATCAGAAGACATTTTAGGATAAGGCATATTATTCAAATCAGTTACTTTAGGTTCTTGATAATGAGGTGGTTGCGATTGAATTCCATTTAATGATGAAGTATTAACTGATGGTTGAACAGGATGATGAGTATTAGGAGTAGGATGATGAGTATTAGGAGTAGGATGATGAGTATCGGGAGTAGGATGATGAGTAACGGGAGTAGGATGATGAGTATCGGGAGTAGGATGATGAGTATTAGGAGTAGGATGATGAGTATTGTTAGATAAAGGTGTTTGATAAACAATAGGTTTTTGATTATTTTTATTTGACTCTTGTAATTTTTTATCTTCACTGATTAATTGTTTTGCATACATATCGGCATCATCCTTATTCATTTTATTTTTTTCAATAGAATAATCTAATCTATCATTTGCCATATCATATTCAGACATTGAAATTAACATAGATATTATTATCATTACACAATATACTATAATGATAACAGACAATACCCATGCTAATAACCAACACCACCATCTAGTATTCATATTGCCTCCTGTAACTATACAAGTCAATTCAAATAGCGACATTAATATTGAAGGGATTGATATTATTAATATAAATAATACAAATACAAATCTATCACCTATAGGTATTCTACTGTTACTAAATAATACTATCATACATAATATTATAATTGTCATAAATAACGCTATACCAGCATATTTTGATTGTTCCGAACCGAAAAATATATCATTAATATTTATAGTACGACTTCCCATTATTTTGTTTGTATATTCTATAATCATATAAAGAAAAAATAAAAAATGATAATGATATAAATGTATATATACATAGTAAATTATAATGGGTATTCCTTATTATTTTTATTCGTTGACAAAAAAATATCAAAATATTTTAGATAATAATAAACCTCTTAAAACAGATATTTATTGTATCGATTTTAACGGTATTATTCATACAGTTGCCCAAAAGATTCTTAAAGATAAAACAACAGAATCTTTAAAAGAAGAAGAAATTGATGAATTAATTTTAGAAGGTATTTGGAAAAAAGTCGAAGATTATATTGATATTTACAAGGCAAAAAAATATGTCATATGTGCTGACGGAGTAGCGCCAACTGCTAAAATTATTCAACAAAGAAAACGCCGATATCTGAATATTTATAAAAATAATTTGGATAAGGATCATATGGATAAACCTATTTGGGATACAAATGCTATAACACCTGGAACATCTTTTATGAAAAAATTAAATGTTTTTATGGATAATAAAATTAGATATTCGACACACAACATAGAAATTATATATAGCGGCAGTAATGAATCTGGTGAAGGAGAACATAAGATATTCAAAAAAATTAAAATATTGGTGTGCGATAAAACAGATACTATTATCATTAATGGACTTGATGCTGATTTAATTATATTATCGCTGATGTCTCATATTAAAAACATTCATTTGATGCGCGAAACTATTGATAAAACAACGAATGAAATAGTATATAATTATTTGAATATTAATAATTTACGAACTGCTATTTTAAAAGAACTTGTATTTTTATGGAATCTTAACATAAAACTATATGCTGATAATGATATTATAGAATCTTATTGTACTCTATGTTCAATTCTTGGTAATGATTTTGTTCCGCATTTACTTACAGTTGATATTAAGATAGATGGTGTTGATAAAATTATATCTATAGCAAGAAAAGCAACAGAAGAATATGGACTACTTGTTAGCGATAATACTATTAATTACGAATGTCTAAAATATATCTTTAAACAATTATCTTTAACAGAGGATAAAGATATATTTATTATTTGCGAAAAATATATCAATAAAAAAATATTTAATAATTCAAGTCTTCCTAGCGATAATTATGCTTTAAAAAATAAAGACAAATTATGTTATAATATATACAATGATAATACGCGATGGCATAAAAATTATTATAATATGATATTTGAGAATAATATTACTATTGATTCGTCAGTAATATATAATTCGTGTTCAAATTATATTAAGGGGATATATTGGGTATATCAATATTATAAAGGATATGGCATTGATTGTGATTGGTATTATCCCTATAATTATCCACCAACTTTGAAAGATATCAGTAATCATTCAATTGCTCATGATTCCCCAATAATTAATGCGAACAATAACTTTTTAGACCCTAATATCCAGTTGCTAATTGTTCTTCCTAAAGATAGCATTCATCTGGTTAATCACAAATATAAAAAATATATGACCGACATTTATTCTGGACTCTTTCATATGTATCCTATTAATTATAATATTCAAACATTTCTTAAAACACATTTATGGGAATGTAGTCCTATTCTACCATTAATTAATATTGACTATATAAAATATATTATTTCAATGTTTCCTCCTTAGATGTATCGCATAATCATTACATTTTAGATAAGCATCATAATTTCTTCTATTTTATTTTTATCAGTATCCGCGAAATAATACCATGATTTTTTCTCTGGGTCCCATTTACACCCATGCTTTTTAACGGCATCCTTGTTTTTAAAAGATACCTTAATATATACCCTATTACTTTTTTCAGATTCTCCAAATACTCCTGTCCCAACTCCAGAATCGCCCGTATTGCTCCGAACAGGCTTTTCTTTTTCTGTGGATAAACTGAGGTTTTCAATATCCTTGATGGATTTAATGTTTTCCTCGCTAATATTGTCTTCGTAATACCATTTTTTCTTATTCATATCCCATTTACACCCTAGTTTTTTAACAGCATCTTTATATGTATAAGAGACATTGATGAAGTTTTTAGCAGAACTTGCGGCTACAGACAAATTTTTAAATCTATCAATTTCAACATCTTCGTCTTGTTCTTTGTAATTAGGGTTAACCGCAATATTTGCCAATCTATCAGCATTACTATTACCAATAGAATGTTTATCATGTAGATTAGTGTGTGCCTTGATATGATGTATATTTATATGTTTTTTATTAGCGTGGTATATGTCATATATTTTTTGTAATAGTTTTAAATTAGGTGGTATTTTATCCTCTTTTGTTTTCCAGTTATTTTTTGCCAATTTTTCACCATAAGAACCAGAACATTTCATAACATATTCTGAATCCGTATAAATATTGATAATTCTCTTATCTTCGATTTCTTTTTTCAATATTTCAAGAACTCTTATCATAGCAGTCAATTCGCCTGTATTATTAGTTTGTTTTCCCTCAACTACATTAGATTCGTTACGTACATCATCATGTGCGAAGAATACGCCATAACCAGCCTTAGCATTCATCTTTCCATTATTAATACAAGAGCCGTCGATATACACGTCAATATCTTTCTCTTCTTCAATTCTATCCATTGGTATATTTTATATAATATATTATTAATCAATTTTTATATATCATTTTATATTCGAGGTCATTTTCTAAATCTATTAAAAAACCGTTTTTAATATAAAAGTTAACTAAATAATCAGTATTAGATTTATGTTTATCTATGAATAAATATATAGATTCTTGTAAAATTTCTTTAGATTTTTCTAATAATTGAGAGGCTATTCCTCTATTCCTATAATTAATATTTACACATACTTGATTCAAATAATTATCACTTATTCCTATAAAACCTATGATATCACTTCCTATTATATAATATATCACGCTACTATATGTATTAAATCTATTTTTCTTGAAATTAGAATTTATTAATCTTATACATCTAAATATTTCATCATCGTTTAAATCTTTCACTAACTTGTACACTATCATTATTATAATATTAAATATTATAATTTTTGTTTTAGATTATATAAGACAACCTATTAAGATATTCTAATTATATCAAAGTATTTATAAAATGAATATTATAATTTGAGTACATAACTTTATTTATTTAGAGATTTCTAAAAAACTTTTGAAATATTAGAAAATAAAAAGTTATGTACTCAATTTTACTATTTACTATAGTAATATACTTAAGATATAATAAGTAAAAATAAAAAATATAATGGCATATATAAAACACAGGAAAATTAGTTAGAATAAATAAGATTATTCTAAAATGATCTTATTATTAATATTATAGATATCAATATATTTCTGAGGTATATTTTCAAATGATATGAGATTCATATTAAACTCATAATTATCCATTAAGTTGTTATCTATTAAATAACTGTTTAATTCAGTTTTAGAAAGTTGCGCCAATGCTATAGCCTTCTCTTTAGTAATACAAGGACCTATTTTTGGTATGTTATCACTTTTGTCTCCATAAATTGCTTTAAAATTTAAATCTACAATTGCATCGCGATATCCTCTATTTTTAAGTTCCTTTAATTGCATATTAAATACCAATACATTCCTATCTATCAATTGAAGAAAATCATTATCATTTGTAATAATAATAATCTTAGAAGTAATCTTGGGTTTTAGATATTTATGCGTAAGATAAACAATATCGTCTCCTTCCAATCTATCTGAATATATATTTTTCATTTCCAGTTTTTTATTAACATATTCATTAAATATACTAAAAATATTTTTATTAAAAGTTGGTTTTTGACTTCTTGTTGCCTTATATTTATCATATATATCATTCCTCCATATATCACAACGCAAACAATCATTACATAGAATTATATTATTTATAGTTGTTTTCCATTGTTTGCATATTTTTTTCATATCATTATTAATATGTTTATAAAAGGCATTAATAAATAGTTCATTTTCAGTAATTTTATCTATGATAATTTCTGGAAAATTCTTTTGAAATTTATACCATCTCATAGTAGCAAAATATCTATGAAAAACATAATAACTACAATCAATAAGTACAATATTATTATTTTTGGTTAATGTAATAATATTCATATACTTTATATTATTGTTAATTATTTAAATATAAATAATCAATTTTTATATTATTTTTTATCTTCATTTAACCACATTTTTGCCTTATCCATAACGACTTTTAATTGGCTCTTATTTTTCTTTAATTCTCTCCATTCAATTTTTACATTTTCAAAATTTCCTTTCTTATTTTTACTAACATCTTTAAGTTCATTTAGACGAAACTTTACAAAAATATTATAATCTGTTGGTTTTTTATCATTTTTAATATTTTTATTTACACTATCGGATTGCAAAGAACCGTTATTAATACATTCATCTTTGTTGTCTTCGCAAGTATTACAAGTATCATCTTTTTTTTCTACACAACAATTAATTTCACTATTTGAATTATTTTCTTTTATTTCATTAATTTCTTTTAAATGGTAAGTAATATCTTTAAAATTTAGTTCGTTAATATCGCAGCCGATATTTTCACTTGTTGATAATATATTTTTTATTACAGGTTCTTCATATGTAATTCTAGAGAGGTATTCGTTTTTTACCCAAATCTTTTTATTATTTTTAATATCGACTATCCATAACTCATTGTCATAACCTTCCATGATAGAATTTATATCATAACCTTCTGCTGATAATCCAAAATGAAGAGGAGACAATTCAGTACCTGTATAATAATTTTTAGATGAATTAATACATACTTTCTTTGTCGAAGGCAAACTCATGTTTATTATGATATTTATATAATAATATAAATCAATTTTTATATAATAATAATAATAAATTTGTTATAATATCAATATAACACTTTAAAAAATTGATTGACTTTAATATTAAATTTTCATCTTAATCAATTTAATGTGCTTTTTATATGAATTGCACGAATATATTGAATTGTTTAAAACAAAAAACTATGATAATTTCAATAATCATATTTTGAATAATATTGACAATATAGAAGATAATATAATAGAATTATATTATAAAAATAATAACAAAAATGATATTAATGAAAAAATAAATAGTATAATAATGTCTAATATATCTAATATAGACAAAAACAAATATACATTTTTTGAAGAATTATTATATAATATTCTAAATATATATAATATTAATATTAATAAAAAGAGAGATTATTATACTTATATATATAATATTAAAAATATTATTATAGAATAAATGGAAAATAGCATATTTAAAAATTATATAAATAAGTATTTTTCATCAACATCGATAGTAAATTCAGTAAAGATTTCTTTTAAATTCATATCTATTTTGATATATATATGGTTTTTTTGTCTTATTATTATGTTTTATAGATTTATTATTGTAAATATTTTTATTATTATTCATCTAACACCATTTAGTACTATAATATATGATACGGTAGGTTATGGTTCGCCTATATTTATTTATCCAAATTATTTATTAGATATAATATCAGCACCTATGCTTATGACAATGTATGGTATTACATTTGGTATTATTACAACTATAATATTAGTTTTATTTATTATATGGCTTATAATTAGAAAAATACCATTTGTTAGCGCCGAGGCGAAAAAACCACCTTTCACAGAATTATTAGATATATTTAATGTATTATTAGGAGAAACTACATTTTATTCATTTGCTTTTAAAAATTTGTTAACACTATTTAATCTTTTCTTAAGTTTATTTAAGAAAAAAGAACAATTTAAAAATTTTAAAGAACCTAATATAAAAGAAAATATATATATAACAGAATTACAAAAAAACTACTATGATAAAGCAAAGAAATATTATGAAGAAAAAAATACTTATTTAATTGATTTAACAAAAGCGAAAGAACATACTAAAGATGCAAATATTTTAAATAAAATTTTAATATCTACATCAAAAAAAGACCAATCTAATGTTGATATTACAAATAAAAATATTGAGATTACTAAAAATATTGAAAGTATTTTTTAATATCTAATCTAATAACATCAGTAATAATTTTTAATTTGTGTAGTAATATAATATATATATTATAATTAAAAAATATTATTATAGAATAAATGAGAAATAATTTTTCTTCGCCATCGTCAGATATTAATTATGATACTGAAAATAAAAAAGAGATAGAATATTTAAAAGATGATATTTCTAAAATTATAGTGAATTATGAAAGAATTATTAAGATATCATTATATATATTTTTAATAATATTATATTATTTATATGTTTTTAGACCGAGTGATGAAATTTTTAGTAGAAATACAAAAATATATGTATGTGTTTTTTTAATTATTGTAATATATTTTATTAATTCTACGGAATTAATTACATTATTAAAACTATTAGTTTTTCTAATTTTCATATTAGTTATTATAGGCTTAATATATTATAATATAGAAAGGCTAGAATTTATTATATTATTCTATTATTCATTTAATTACCAATTAGAGAAGATATATAATAATACATCAACAAATTATAACGAAGTAATATTCAGTTTTATATTTATATTTATTATATCTATAATATCTATTGTATTATATTGGGATAATATATATACAGATTCCAAAAAATTATCTAAATGTGGCAAATTGATTAATATAATTGAAGAAAACAATAAGAAAAAGAAACCGTTTGTCTATAATATTATAATTATAAACAATGATTTAATAAATACATCAACATCTCATTATGTTTTAAAAATAACCTACGATTTTATTAAAAATAAAACAGTCGTAGATTTTGGCACAGATAAAGGAAATTATGAAGATGGTTCAGAATCATTTAAAAAACCAGATTATTTGTCCTTATTACAATCATATAGCGGAAAGTTAAATAATTTAACAGAAACAAAAGAAAAACTAGAAACAGAAAAAAATAAATTAAATGAAAAACTGGTTAAAACACAACGAGAAAAGGATGATTTACAAAAAATAAAGGAAGACCTAAGAGTTATAGAAACAGATATAATCCCCATAAAAAATGAATATAATAAATTAATATCATTAATTGAAAAAGAGGAAGCAATATCTGATAAAGCATTCTTCTATTATTTTAATTTAAAAACTATGAAAAGTGAAAAAATTGAAACAATAGATGCCAATATTATAAATTCAGAAACTTATAAATATATATTAGTAGATGAATATAATAATAAAGTTCCATATGGAGAATCGTCTAAAGAATTAATTAAATTTACAAAAAATTATTCTAAAAATGAATATTATAATATCAATATAATAAATGATATAATATATGCCAAAAACAATCGCAATAAGTTGTTTATATAATATAGAAAAAAATTATATTACATTAGTTTAAATGGATATGGATATTCAAGAAAATAACGGTTCTAATAAATTTTTAGATATTTTAAATATATATATATTGGATTTTGAGGCATATTCGTATTATATTTTTTATAGTTTGTCGAATGTTACTAATAATACATATAATACATCATTTTATCAGCATTTATTTATTTTAATATTTATAGCATTGGTAATTTTTATTATTATTGTAATGTATAATGATATAATATATCGCGATGCTAGTAAAATTAAAAGATGTAAGGATATAGAAAATGCTACATTAATAAATGATAATTTAGAATATCCTTATAAATATAATATATATGTTATTAATAAAAATATAACTGATAAATCATTATCTAATTTTAGTTTTTGCTTACAATATGATTTTATTAGCAATACTACCAATGTTATTTTTGGTGAAAAAGATAATATAAATAGTATTACATTTAGTTTAAATGATGAACTTGAAAATGATGATAATTTATCTCCGGCATTTGTATATTACAATTTATCAAAAAGTAATTTTTCATATATTAAATATATTGATAGTTCAAATAAAACATTCTATATTAATAAAAATTTAATAACAAATCCTAAAGAATATTTATTTATAATAACAAGATATGACAATAAAATAGTTGGTAATGATAAAGCGGCTTACGAACTTTTAAAATTTGTTAAATTTGGCGGATATGATAAGAATTCTGTTAATTTATCAGCAATCTATAATATTTTATATTCAATAGATAATAAAAAAAATAGTGTTATAATGTAATTTATGTAAATATTTCTCCCAGTAAATTCTTTAATTCTTCTAATTTCTCAGCATTTTTTATTTTAGGATAATTAATATTAAATTCTATAAACATATTACCTGTATTATTAGTATTTAATATAGGCATACCTTTACCTTCTATTAAATATTTTTTCCCATTTGAAATAACACCGAATATTTTTGTATCTAATTCTATTGTCTCTTTAAAATATGGTATTGTTATTACTTGACCTATTATAGAATTTATAAATGATATATTTGTCTTATAATGAAGGTCGTTGCCATTTCGTTTAAAATATTTATGTTCTTCTATTTTTACACTAATTATTAAATCACCTGGTTTAATATTATCAGTCTTAGGTTGTTCTCCTAATTCAGGAAATGCTGTTCTATAAGATTCATTTATACCTTTTGGTATAATTAAAGTAGCCTTAACATCTTTATTATAATAACCATTTCCACTACATAGTTTACAATTAGATTTTCCTTTTATTATTATACCTTCGCCTCCGCATTTATTGCATTGAGATTGAAAAATAGTTTGCATTATTCCCATACTTTGTATTTTATGTATAATTCCTTTTCCGTCACAATCAGGACATTCTGTATTACAATTCGTACAATATTTTTTCAATTTAATACTTAAATCTTTTTTAACACCATCATATATATCTTCAAGTGTTAAATTAAATACACTTTCTATCGAATCGGCTTTCTGTTGCTGTCTGTTTCCTCTTCTTCCTCCTCCACCCGCTCCAAATCCAAAAAAACTATCGCCAAATCCATGTTCGTGTCCTCTAAAAAATGCTTCAAATATATCCTGATGGCTTCTCATATTATCATTAGACCCTTCATTATAATTATTATCTCCGCAAGCATCATATTTTTCTCTTTTATTTTTATCTCCTAAAATATTATAGGCATTTGATATTTCTTTGAACTTAGTTGCACATTCGGGGTCACCGCGATTTTTATCAGGATGATATTGCATTGCTTTTTTTTTATAAGCATTTTTAATTTGATCTTCCGTCGCGTCTTTGCTAACATCTAAAATTTTATATAATTTGTGATTATCGTCCATTCTTTAATAAATTTATATATTAAATGTTTATATAATATATTTATATAATTTTTTATTATATATTTTGCATTTATTATATTGTGGAATATTATTTAATATATAAAGAATTATTATTATTAAAAATAATAATTATGAAAATAGGTATTGTAGGATCGGGAAGATTAGGTATATGTATGGCTTTATGTTTAGATAATGCGGGTTATGATGTTTATTGTTATGATATAAATAAAATATTACTTGATAATATTATAAACAAAACTCTAGAAACGAACGAGTCTAAAGTAAAAGAACTTCTTTTAAATTCAAAATTAAAAGTTTTAGAAACTGAAAAAGATATAGTACAAACATGTGATATTATATTTATATTTATACAAACACCTTCTAAAAAAAATGGAGAATATGAACATTCATATATAGATTATTTTTTAGATAAAATTAAAAATATTACAGATGATGAAAAAATTATCGTGATATCATCTACCGTAATGCCCGAATATACAGATGCTGTAATAAATAATATTGAAGAAAATATTAAAATATGCTATAACCCTACATTTATTGCTCAAGGTTCAATAATTGATAATTTAACAAATCCTGAAATAATTCTATTAGGAAGTTATTCTAAAAAAACTACAGATATTATTCAAAATATTCATAAAAAAATAATTAAAAATAATGCCGATATTCATATTATGACACCTATAGAAGCCGAGATTGCTAAAATTTCTATTAATTGTTTTATAACTTCAAAAATTACTTATGCTAATATGATAGGCGATTTGCTTATTTCTAAAAATATAAATCCCAGCAATGTTCTAAATGCCATAGGTTAAGATACAAGAATTGGTAATAAATATTTGGGTTATGGGTTTGGATTTGGCGGTCCTTGTTTACCTAGAGATAATAAGGCGTTATATACATATTCTAAAAATAATAATTTTAATTTTAGAATATGCGAAACAACCGATATATTAAATTATGAACATTTATTATTTCAATTTAATTCAATTATTAAAAATAAAACTGATTATGAATTTACATATATTACATACAAAGATTCTTCTGATATTTTAGAAGAATCCCAAAAATTAAAATTAGCAATTATGTTAGTTGATGCGGGAATAAATGTAACTATTAAAGAAAGATCATATATTATAAATATTCTAAAAGATTTATATAGAAATAAATTTACATATTTTGAAATAGAATAAATATTTAATAACACATATATTCGCAGGCGTTCTGCCAATTATCTAATGGGGCGTGCCAAAATGGGAAAAATATAACCTTATTTTTATTATAAATACCTGCTAAATAACTGAATGAACTTTTGGCGATTACTAATATATCGGCATTACACATATGATGAAATGAGGTTATAGCGTCGGCATCTAAATGTAATTTGACATTTTCTATTTTATCTATATCTTTGTAGTATAATGATATCTTTTTTTGAGAAAAAATGTGAATATTATAATTAGGATATATATTTCTTAATTTATTTATTAATATCATGTAATGTTCATAACTTGTATATCTTATTCCAATTAAATTTTCATATTGTATAGTCTTAATTTCATTATCGCATTCATTTAGAACACGAATATGTATAACAATATTCTTTTTTTCATTATTAAATAATGATAATTCATAATTAGAATTATTATAAGCATTTATTATATCATTTCGTATAATATTATAATATATATTCGGGGCATTATCGACTATATTAAATGGTAATGTTATCGAATATATTTTGTCAGGATTTTTTATAATCATATCAATATCATTATTTGAAACATTAAATAATTTAACAACCTCTTTATTAGTTGTAGTATTTTCTTTATCTATTTCTACAATTGAATTTATTGATTTAATATTAAAAATATCATCCCATTTTTCATCCCATAATAGATCATCTTCATAATTATGACCAACGGTAATTTTTCTATGTACAAATTTTAATCCATGTTTTTTCGCGATTCCTAATAATCCAATTATTCGCTGATATTGTGCTCCCACACCTTCATTAGTCATTTCATATTTTATAGACATTGTATTATAATTATAATTAATATATGTGTAGTAATATTATATAAATATAACATAACTTTATATCTATATGTCTTTATGTCTTTTGATAATATAAAATCATATTGGAATAATCAACCATGTAATATGAAACATTCTTCTAAACCATTGGCATCTGTCGAATATTTTGATGAAGTAGAGAAAAAAAATATTTAGTAGAACCACATATTCCTAAATTTGCTAATTTTGCTAAATGGAAAAATAAAAAGGTATTAGAATTAGGCTGTGGTATAGGAACTGATAGTATAAATTTTGCTAGACATGGTGCTATATTAACTATTGTGGAATTATCAGATGTTTCATTGGATATTTGTAAAAAAAGATTTGCTGCGTATGGTTTAAACGCAACATTTATAAATAGTAATATTGAGAATATTACAGATATAATTAAAGATACTAAATTTGCTTAATATATTCTTTCGGTGTTATACATCATACATTAAATCCTAAAAATGTTATAGACCAAGTATATAATCTTCTATCTCGCGAAGGAGAATTTAGATTTATGGTATATTCAAAAGTTTCATATAAATTATTTTGGTTAATGATGGAAAATAATATAAAAGATATTGCTTTAGGAACTAAAATAATATGCGAACAATCAGAGGCCCAAAAAAACTGTCCTGTAACATATACATATAATTTTAATGAAATAAAAAATGAATTGTTAGATAATCGTTTTGAAATACTAGATATTTGGAAAGATCATATTTTTATATATGATATAGAAAATTATAAAAATAATATATATATTAAAGATTCTTATTGGTCTAATATGAATGATAAAGATATAAATGACATGGCAAATGAATTAGGATGGCATACTATGGTAATTGCCAAACTATATTCAAATGATTAAATACAATGTTCTTTCTAATTACATACATATCTCATCATAATATTCATAGTGTATAGTTCCTGATTTAGTAATTTAAAGGCATATGGCATCCTTACCTGTGCTATATCAGTATTATTTTTACAGTATTTACAACTATAAATATTTTTATCAGTATTCACATTAGCATGCATTCCACATTTCTTACAGATAAATATACGATAATTATCTGAAACATGAAGCATTCTTTCAGCCAAGAAATTAGATGTGCCGTGTGCGATAAAGCAATCCCTTTCCATTTCTCACAAACGAAGACCTCCTGAACGTGCTCGTCCTTCACTTGGCTGTCTTGTAAGCATAACAATCGGCCCATTTGAACCACGCGAATTTCCTGTCCATACTGATTTTCCATTCCTTCTCACCATAAATATCTCGGTAGATACACTTAGGCAATATACAGAACCTTCGTAATAATATATACTCTCTTTATTTGATTTATCATCAGGATTATTGACAATAGGTTTATTTTTATTTTTAATGATAGTAATTTTCCAATATTTATTGTATTGTGATTTAATACCACTCCATCCAGCGTGAATTAGTAGTCTTGTCATATCATCGGCAAGACTCTCACATAATGTACAATACATATTATCAAAATTATTTTTAATATCTTTATTTTTAACGGATACCATAGATTTAACCAAACATCTACATTGATTTGTGCTAAGTTCCCATACCCACGAAGGAAATTTATATTTATTCAAATATTTAATATAATTCATTATCTCATTATTATCATTATTTCCAAATTCATTAATTAATAAAGTGTTATCTTTATTAATTCCATTATGTGCCATCCATTTACCAAAGAATGACAACCATGCCTCCATATTAACTGGCTTATTATTATTTGGAATAATTAATTGATAATCAATATCATTCCACAAACTATCTTTTTTATATCTAATCTGTTTTCCTTGTATTTGACTTGCTTCAATTAGATTAAATCCTTTGTCGTTATCATGTTTTACATACATCCTATGACCAATTGTAACATCTAAATCAATCATAGTATTTGATATATTATATAAATAGCCTTTGTAATCAGGATATTTATATATTTCTATAGGAGGTTCATATACCAATTTATCATCTTTCAAAATTGCTACATTATCACTTTTATTAATATCAGTTATAGATTTCCATCCATTGTCAGTTAATATTTCGTGATCTTCTGTCAAACAATGAACCTTATCTGACACCATATGTTTTAATCGCTGATAATATGTTGGACCAATAAATATCTCTGTTCTAATTTGCTCTCCAGTTCTACCATTATACATAATTTCATTTCCGTATCTTTCCATACCTGACATCTCTAATACCGCAGATATATCTTCTACAGTACAATCGTTATATGGTGTTGAATCGCCGAAAGCACCAATATGACATCCTGCTTTGCCCATAATACATTCCATAAGTTGAGCAATAGTCATACGCGAAGGGATAGCGTGAGGATTCATAATAATATCAGGAACAATTCCATCCTTTGTATATGGCATATCTTGATGTTTATATGTCATACCAATTGTTCCTTTTTGAGCACTACAACTGGCGCATTTATCACCAATCTCAGGTTTACGATTTTTGCGAATACGCACTTTACAAAACTTATAACCTTCACTATTTATTCCATTATAATTCATATCAATATAACCATCGTCGTTAGTTTTCATTGTTAAACTACTATCTTGATATGAAATTTCACCATTAGTCTTTTTTGGCATTACCTTTCCTACAATTACATCATTTCCTGTAACATAAGTATTTTTAGGAATGAAACCATTTTCACCTAACTTATCATAACAGTAGGGTTTCTTTTCAGTTTTATCATTAGGATTAGTAAATATTTCCTCTTCTCCTGTACTATGATTTTTATTACATACATCTCTAAGTGCCTTGTAATATGTACTTGTAAACAATCCTCTATCTAGTGCCGATTGATTAATCATTATACTATCTTCTTGATTAAATCCAGTATGTGTCATAATAGCAACTATAGCATTAACACCCGAAGGCAACTTATGTGCCATAGTATATTTCGATAATTTAGTATATACTAGTGATTTTTGCGGATAATTCAAAATATTACCCATTGTATCAATACGTTTATTGAAATTACTAGCATAAATACCTAGTGCTTGTTTACCCATAGCACATTGATAGCAATTTCTCGGCGATTGATTATGATCGCTAAATGGAATATTTGCTCCAAGAATACCATTCATCAAACTAGGATGAATTTCACAATGAGTATAACAAGGTGGAAGTGCTGTTCCTTTAATACCTTCATCTAAGTCTGAAGGAAATGTTGCTATCATAGCAGTATTAATCTCATCACAATCCATATATTCTATAAATCCTTCTTCATCTAAATAACTTTCATCGTCATTATTTTTTTCATCATAAGGTTCATTTGGAGATATGAAGTAATCAAAATTTTTACCCTTAATATAATTTTCCCATTTCATATTTTTTCTTTTTAAAATTTTATCAATTCGCAATACACTTTTTTTCAATTGTGCATCATAATCAACAATATATAGAGGTCTATACATGCGTCCTGCTTCAGTGCTAATTATAATATTTGATTTTTGAATATTCCAAACAACAGATGTCATCGGATGAATAATACTTGACCTTTTATAATGCTTTAATGTTTTATATAGTTCAATTGGTTCATTGCAATAACCAATAATATCACCATTTACCATAATATAAACGTTTGAACTATGTCCCATATTTTTTAGAAAACTTATTGCTGACTTTTCAGTATTATCACTATTAGAATTATATGTATCATCATACATTACAACGCCCAATTCTTCAAGAACCTTTCTAATATGATAACTATTCATAGCGATAGATACATTTGTACTTAGAGCCATATTTTTAACTAATCCCACAGAACTACCTTCAGGTGTTTCGGCAGGACAAATCATTCCAATTTGAGAATTATCTAATTTTCTCGGTTGTACAAGTTTTCCATTTTTTTCCATTGCTGTATTAATACGTCTCATATGCGATAATGTACTAGCATATGACATACGATTAAGAACTTGTGAAACTCCTTGTTTAATATTTTGAAAACTCCCAATACTTTTAATACCCCAATTGCCCGTTGAGAATGAATATTTAATCCACGATTCCAGAAGAGATTGTTTGAAAAATCGGTGAATGCTTATGTCGGAAATAATATTAGATAAAGGTGTATTAGAATTTCCACGCCACATATTTAGTTCTTTCTCAATTGCTATTTTTAACTCTTTTGTCAACTTACCATAACACTGGCGAAATAGATTACTTATTAAAACACCTGGAGTATCTACACGCTTATTTATATAAGAATCGCGATTATCATATGTGTCATAACCTAGATAAATACGAATCATCTTGCGGATAATATAACCAATATACAATGCCTTTCTTCTATAACTTTTGCCAACGTGAGGAAGAAAATCATTCATCAAATTATTATGTAAAAGCGTTTTATTTACAGAATGTTCATTATTCTTATTAGAACCATTCATAATTTTTATAAGAACACATTCTGCCTGTTCTTGTGTTTTTATATCACACGCATCTTCGCAACAAGCCATCAATTCGGCAATTACTCTTTTATTTTCTTCTTTGTTTGTATCATATACAATATGATGAATAATTTCTTTGTCACTGAGAATACCTAAAGCACGAAACATAACAAATACAGGGACTTCAGACCTCAGAAATGATGTATTAATACGAATTATACGCCCCATATGATTTAGTTTTCCACTCATATTAAGACACGTGGTTTTAGGAGGGAGATAAGACGAATTACATACTGAACGAATCTCGGCATATAATCCTTCACTATTATTATTAGGATGAAATATAAGTGTTTTATTTTCGTTAATTCTGTCTTGCGAAATAAGAACTTTTTCATTTCCATTAATAATAAAGTATCCACCAAAATCATAAATACATTCGCTATTATTCTCTTCGCAAATTCCTTGCATTTGATTTAGAACGCAAAGTTTTGATCTAACCATAATAGGAATTTTGCCAATATAAATATTATTAACAGTTTTATCAAATTTCTCTATCATACCATTTTTATTAGTATATTCTGTTACAATATGAACATTAACATAGATACCGCTTGAATATGACATATTATTCATTCTTGCTATATATGGTGTCATAATATTATGTGTTCCGTCTCCCATTTGATAACTAGGTTTTGTGATGCTTGGTTGAATAATATTAATGGAAATTTTATAGTTATTATCATTAATTGATAAATCACTTTTAGGATTTGTTAATTTTACTTTAATAGGATTAAAACCTGCTATAATTTGACCTAGAGTATTATCTATAAATTTGTTATAACTATCAATTTGGTGCTTTACAAGAGGATTTGAAGATTCTTGAGAACCGCCTTTCAAAAAATAGATATCCATAATATCCCAACAATTGATTGATGAAAACATTATATGATAATGCGAGTTAGTTAATTATAATTAATTAATTCTTAAATATCAATTTTTATTTTTAAATTATAAAAAATGATTTTGATTATAAAATTATAAAACAATAATTAGATGTCGCGTATAATTGCTATATGCGGTGCTAAAAGAAGTGGTAAAGATATTCTTTCAAAATATATAGTTTCTAAATATAATTATAAAAAAATTTCTTTTGCCGAACCATTAAAAAATGCTGTTAAAGCACTATTTAATTTTAATGATATTCAAGTTGGGATAGATGAGGAAAATGGAAATGGTTATGAAAAAGATATGATTGATGAACGCTGGGGAATATCTCCTCGCAAAGCCTTACAATTCTTTGGAACAGAAGTAATGCAAAATACAATTAATGAACTTATCCCTAATACTGAAAAAGGATTTTTTGCCGATATTTTATTATCTCGCATATCAGAAGAAAATACGAATTATGTAATTAGCGATTTGAGATTTTTACATGAATATAATAAATTAAAAAAATCTGAAAAAGTAAAATATTTAATTATTATAAAAATAAATAGACCTTCTATTAAATGCGATATAGATTCGCATATATCTGAAAACGAATATATAAATATTCCACATGATATAGAAATTATTAATGACGGGACTATAGATGATTTAACGGATTTATTTGATATATTCTATGAAAAATATTGGGAATAATTCATAATAGTTTAGCATAAGATATCATACATTTCTCAATTGATGTCTTGATATCTGGTATATTAGGATATAACTCATATAATTTTTCTGTTGAAAGTTCAATATTTGAGCGTTTAGAAAGGAGTATTTTGTTTTGCTCTTCAATTGTAAAATTCTTCCAAGTAAAATCATTATCTACGTGGGTTTTATATAGTTCTAAAATTTCATTATGACTAATTACGCCTTTATTACACATATTAAATGTTCCTGTTATATTTTTCTTTATCATATCCAAAATTATAGGATACATATCATGTAAAACTGTCATAGAATTTGGTACTGAACAAACATATTCGTAGTTAGTAATTTTAGTTATAAAATTTCTTTCGTGATCATAATTTATTATAGGCATTCGTATGCGTAGATTTAGAGTATTTTTTGAATACATATGTTGTAATCTGTCAGTATATCCTTTTACAATTGAATAAGATGAACCGAAAAAATTAGGGGCATCTTCTTCGCTATTTTTTTTTCCACTTATATTATATTCAAATATACATCCTGTACCCATATAAGTATAATGTATATTATATCTTTCGCATAATATTGATAAAATAATAGGGGCATATAAATTATCACGTATATTTTCTACTAATTTTCCAGGTTGTTCGAGATAATCTATAGTATTGAAATTATCACCATAAGTTCTTCCTATAAATGATATAATATGAGTAGGATTATATTCTTTTATTTCTTTTTCGACATCTTTTTCATTATCTGCGCGTAAATCACTTTCTATATATAAAATATTATTTTCATTTAAATATTCGCAAAATTGCCTACCTATCCATCCTTTACTACCAAAAAATAATATTTTCATTATTATATTTTAAATTTATAATCTTATATATATGTTTAAAAAATTGATTAAATATATTAAATAATTTGGTATTATAATTGTTATGGAATGTACTAAATGTCATAAGGTTAAAGGATTTAATGATTTTACCTATAAAAATCCTAAGGATAAAATTTATTATATGTATTGTGATATTTGTAGAATTAAATATTTTTGCGACGAAGATAAATATAAAGAAAGGGCAAATATAGAGTATAATATGAGGAAACTTGAAAATGTTGTAAAATGCGATTGTGGTATAAATTATGTATGTTTTAGAGATTTTCATATGTTGAGACATTTAAATAGCAAAAAACACAAAAATTTAATGTCAAAAAAATAAATTTCTTTATATATAATTAGAATAATAAGTAATAAATGTTAGGAGGTTCTAGTTGTTGCGGAAGTGCTACAGGTGGTGCTAAAAACACCAAAAAAGGAGTAGTTAAGAAGATAAAGGGTGGTGAAACTGAAACTGAAACTGAAACTGAACCTGGAAATGTAACTGGCGGTGCTAAAAAGAAGAAAGGTTCTAAGGTTGTTAAAAGAGCCTTATCTCCTTATAATAAATTTGTTAAGAAAAATTTTGCTATAATGAAAAAGAAATTTCCTAATGAAAAAGCACCTCAAATTATGCAAAAGGTTGCTATTGAATGGAAAATATTTAAAAATAAATAATTAAAAATAATAATATAGTAATATTAGATTAAATGGATAAAAAATATATTAAACCTTATAAAACAGATTATACAATATATACTATATCAAATTGTAAATATTGTAATTTATTATGTAATGATATTAAAAGTAAAAAATATATAATAAACTGTGATAAATATCTATTATCTCTAAGAGAACGTGATAATTTTTATAAATATATTCACAAATATACTATAAAACCTTACATATATTTTCCTATGGTATTTAAGGAAGGTGTATTTATTGGAGGATATAAGGAGTATCTAGATAGTAAATCTCACATCAAGTCATTGAAATAATCATAGTCCGTATAATCAATTGTGGCAATAATATTTTCAAAGCCATCGTCGAATACTACCGATTCTTCTTCATCAATAATGACATTTTTATAGAAATTGTTCTTTTTCATTTTTTTGCCAAAGATGTTCTTGTAGTTGCTTTCAAAGATAGAGTAGGTAGGGCTCATATTTTCCTCAAGTCTTTCCTTAAGAGTTCTAAAGTTCTTTTTCTTGTTGTCAGGGGTGAGCAGCAAAGTTACAAAGAGATTCGACAAATATGCTCTTTATATCTACGATGTATAAAAAAATATAAATACATATATCAATTTTCAATATTATAACTTCATTTTAGAACATATTTATTTCTTTAATGGTTTAAGATGAAAGGTTTTTGTGGCTAACAATTTTTTATTATTAGTTTTTTTGATATCCATCATAACAATAGGGTCGTGTTTAATAGGTTCTAAGCGAAAAGGCCTTCTCACATATGTAGAATTTGTTTCCATTTTTCTATATTTATTTATTTATAATTATTTAATCAATTTTTATTTATAATACTATAAGAAGACTATAATAGATATTAACAAAACCAAACAATTGCTTGAACTAATTATACACTATTACAAGAGTTAAGTAAGATTATTTCTAAAATAGGATTTTTAAGATTTTTTGGTTTGAATTCTAAGCGGTTATAGAGAAACCTCTTAGGCATGTCTTCAGTATGCGCGACCCTTTGAGAGATTCAAGAGAAGCCAAGAATCTTTATAAAAATGAATAGAATAATTTGAGTACATAACTTTTTATTTTCTAATATTTCAAAAGTTTTCTAGAAATTTCTAAATAAATAAAGTTATGTACTCAAAATATAAAATCAAAAAAAGTAAATATATTGGCTTCTCCTGAATCCCTTAAATATATCTATTGATCTATCATATGTTTAGTATAATCCGTAATACAATTTTGTATATCACTGTAAGATTCACGTTGATTTACTGTTCTTGGATATATCACAAGCCATTTATCAACCAATTGTAAATTTAGCCAATATACGTCAAATTCATATTTACCATTTACAGTAGGGTTTTCTATCAATAATTTAAGACCCTCCCTATAATTAGCAATTATCTTATCATAATAATGCTTTTTAACAATATAACCAGCAGCAGAATAAGAGGCCTTAACTTGATATATATAATTATTTATAGGTATTATACCATTTACCTTATCTAATATATTTGTTGCTATTAATAATACATCATAATCTAAATTATTAGATTGAACATAGTTTGTAAAATCTATTAACATCTTATTATATTTTTCAGGCTGTAAGAATTGAATGTCGTCTTCGACAATTACCACATAATCTAAATTTTTCTCCTTTGCCATCTCTATGACTGCCAAATGACTTAGTCCACATCCCAATATTCCTCTATCGTTTTTAATAGCATTAAATCGCTCATATTTCCATTTCATTTTAGTTAGTTCAGTTTCTACAAATATTCGCCTATCTACTCTTTCCTCCAAATTTATATAATAAACATTTTCTAGCAAATATTTATTTTGATATGTATCACACATAATCCAATGATCTGGAAATAAATCCGTAGTATTATTATTTATTAAAGCCGCATTAAACCATATGTTAGGGTAACATATTATCTTATTTATATTATCTTCAGCCAAGTAAGCAGACCACCAACTAAATGTACTATTTGCTATAATATGATGCTTACATAAACTCATCATAATCATTTGCTCCCAATCTTCTAATTTTACGTTTGTCTGTGTAAATATTATATTTGGAAAAATATTTTTCAAAGGAATTATATAATTATTTATTACAAACGCCTTATCATCATCTTCGCAGAAATATAGTATCTTAATATTATTTTCTTCAATCTCAATGTGTTTAATAGCATTTATGTAATATTCTAACGGCATTATAGGATGGTTTTCTAAATTCTTAAAATCACCTATGCGAAAATGTAAAGAAACCATCTCTCCAGCATTAATATCGTGTACTTTATTTATAATATCATTTCTCATAGTATTCCAATCTATTTCATTTAGTATTTCTTTTTTATAAAAATCAAAATATTTATATGATTGAAAATATCCGCATAATTTTAAATTATCATCTTTTGATATTTCAGGCAATTCATTGTATTCAAATGATTTCTCATTATATATAGGCAAATCTATTGTTGTATTTATTAAATACCTCTCTAATTTATTTAAAAAGTTATTCCAATATACATTTCTGTATGTACAACTAGGGCTATAAGATTTTCTTTCTATTATTAATGGATTTTCACATTTTTTAGAATACGCCATTGCGGTCATTATTTGAAATAATTGATTTCCTAAACCTCCCATAATATTAATAGATATCATTGATTTATAAATATATAAATATTAATTAATATATATCTTATATAATAATAATAATGTTCGCAGATATAGTAAAAATTATTAGTCTAAATAATTTAAGTAAAAATGCTCAATATGTTATTTTCGGTAGCACTGTTATTGTTGATGAGCCCATATGTAAAAAAGAACTATCAGAACAAATATATGATTTTACCGAATGCATAGATAATTGGGTAATTAAAGATAATTATGAAAAAATCGACCATCAAAATAATCATAAAAATATATAAATATATTAACACATTATATATATATAATGGATAGAGCAATTGAATTATCAGCAATTAGCACAGGTGGGCCATTTGGCGCGGTTATTATTGATCGCGATGGTAATATTATAGGCGAAGGTCATAATGAAGTAACTGTAAGTAATGATCCTACGGCACACGCGGAGGTAGTTGCTATTAGAAGAGCATGTAAAAATAGTAATAATTTTAGTTTAGAAGGATGTACTATATATACAAGTTGCGAACCTTGTCCCATGTGTCTTGCTGCCTGTTATTGGGCAAGATTGGATAAAATATATTATTCTAATACTCGTCAAGATGCTGCCGATATTGGATTTGACGATAGTTATATATATGAAGAAATAAAGAAAGACAATGATAAAAGAGAAACCCCTATAATTTCGTGCGATGATAATGATAGTAAAATGAAGGCAAAAGAAATATTTAAGAAATGGTTTAATAATTCTAAAAATATTAGATATTAAGGTTTTATTTTTATAATATAATTATAGATTATATGAGTACTGAGTTTGAAAGAAAATATAATGAATCAAAAAGAATAAGGGAAAAATATCCTGAGAGAATTCCTGTAATAGTTGGAAAAGCAGCGGGATGTAATTTAAATGATATTGATAAGAAAAAATATTTAGTTCCATGCGATATTACAATAGGCCAATTCATATCTATAATAAGACAGCGTATTAAACTATCTCCCGACAAAGCAATATTCGTATTTATAAATAATATATTGCCTCAAACATCGGCAAATATGCTTACAATATATAATGAAATGAAACACGGTGATGGATTCCTATATATTTATTATAATGGCGAATCTGTATTTGGAAAAAATGATATCCTTCATTTACTATAAAAATAATATTATACTAAAATCTCTAAGATAAATGAACAAATATCTTGAAAGTCAATCTAAGCAATTACAACAAATGTTAATGGAAGATATTATGAATTATAATAAATGTAAAGAAGAATTATTTGAATATTGTGAAAACAACGGATATACTCATAATATGATTAAGGAACAAATTATATACTATATGAATGATTATAGTCCATGTTTATATGGAATATCTAAAAATAACTATAAAAAAATTAAGAGACTAGTAGCATATAGAATTAAAGAAAAGAAATTCATTTATCTATATTCTTTAATTCTAAATAACGACAATAATCCTAAAACAGAAATTAACAGATATTTAGGATGTCTTACAATAGATGAGAGAAATACATTTATGAGAGATATTATCCTGAATCATAAATCATCATAAATCATCATAAATCATCATAAATCATTTTATTATCATATGCAATGGTATGAACCCGCGATATATATAATAATCGCTTATAATCTCTTTATATATTAAGTAAATAGAGCAATAATAACGAATAAAATTAGTAATATTATTATCAATAATTAAATTTTTTTCAATATCAGGTATTACAATTAACGAAGATACAACCAACGGCACAACAATTGCCCACATTTTCATATTACTCCAGTTATATTTAATACGCATAGTATATGAAAAAATATATAAATAGCATATGGCAAAATCAGCAAGTTGCGAATAAAATCTTCTTAATATTATATGATACAAATATAAAGGATATATAAGAGTCAAAGAATAAACACGATGATAATGTATAGTTTCGCATTTACCTTTGCGTACAAGCGTCATCATGAAAGGTGCTGATTGAATAGCATATAAAGGGGCAAAATTCAAAGAGGCGGCTAGTTCTCCTGAAAATACGGACATAATAGTTGCACCAAATTGTTTTTTAGCATACTCTCTCTTTATTTTTGTTATTTCATATTCAGTTAATTTTTCTGGATATGGCATTGCGTTAGTAGTTCTTTTCTCTTTATCTCCATATTTTTCAGTTATAATACTTGCTATTTTAATACATCCAATAATTATTAGATATTTTATAATACTCTCTAGAATTAAAGCGTATCCTCTATATTCAATTTTTATTAATGCTGAAGATTGTGTAGGCCATAATTCTAATATTGTAATTATTGTAAATAATACGTGTCGACAAGAAAATAATATAGAATGAAGTCTAAACTCTTTCCATATCATAGGACTTGTAAAATTTCTCTTTTCAGGTAAAGGTATTGTAAGAGAAGTAATTGGTAATAATGCGTGAACTAATACTGAAGAACAAGAAAATATCTTGGATTCAAACGATGGAAAAGAAGTTCCATATACAATCGCATAATAAAAACGTAAAACAAAATTTAAAACAGCCAATAACCCTAATGTTTTATGTAAATGATATTTATCATGATTTGTAAAAAGATAAGCCATATCTTCTCTGTATGTGAATATAATTTATAAATATATTTTTATATATTTTTAATTATAAATTATTATAATAAGGAAAATACCTTATAATTAATATATGAATAATCTTTCATAGGACGACAACAATGAAAATCGGTATATAAACCATTTTGTATATTATTTATAATATTTTCGTCGTTATTTATAATATTATTAATTTCATTATAAGAATCTCTACATAATCTTCTATACCCTGTCTTATTTTCATCAAGGCAAATTAGATTATTTGTTCTTAAATTCCAATTCATTACCTTTTCATATAATACTAGTTGGTCAGTACTCCATCCCTCATTTGCGTGACCTTCTTTAATTATAGTATTATTGCTTACATTTAATATATAATTTCTAATATCTTCAATATTATTAATTTTAAAAATATCTCGCCATACTTCATTAGTCGCAATATTATAACACATGGCTATTTGTTTGTATTCAAAACATACATTGTCTCTGTAATAAATAAATTTACTATTATCAAATAGTTCAATATTTTTAGTATAATAAGTTCTATTCATCGGCAACATATCCATATCTGTAATTAATATTCCATTCTTATAATTTAATATACAAGGATACAATAATCTTATAAATTGTGATGTAAAACTAGTAAGAACATTATCAATTGGTTTAAATAATATTATATTGTTTCTATATTCTAGAAATTGTTCAGGAATTTCATCGGCTATCAAAATAATTTTTACATCCACCTTAGGATACAACTTATTCCACGTTTTAACAAATATAGGTATGAAATCTATATACAAAGGATTTGTATTTACTGATGTAAGAACACAATCTAATATCATTATTTTATAAATTATTATATAATAATATATTTATATATATACAAAAAAATAAAAAATACATAATACATAATTACATCTCTAATGCTCTAATACAACCAGCGAAGATTGATATTAGTCATCTCTGGCGTGTATTGAAATGGAACACTATCCTGAATCTTGATAGGAACATAAACATTTCCACTACTTACATAAAGATTCTTTAGAGCGTCCCAATCTTCGCAAGTAATATCGCAAATATTCATAACATAATCCTTATTACTATCAAATCCGTGTGTTATAATCCTATTATTCATTTGGTAATCTTCCATGATACGCATTAGGATACTACGCAATAGCATAGGACAGTTCTTATATTCCGAATTCTTAATCCAACAGGTATTCCTGAAATTGGTCGAGCAGCAGCAATTACACATTGTAATAGATGTGATATATATTATTATATAGCCTATCAATTTTCTATATTTTAAGATATAATTGGAACAAATTGATATATTCTAAAGTATTATACCGTTTTCATAAATAACAGAATTTTCTAACAAAGTGTATAAATCTATTTATTACTAATATCTTATACATTCTGAGACTTTGTAGATATATTTATGATATAGAGTATTTATTAAAAATTACAATTTTTAACTTCTTCTGCGTAATGTTTAAATTTATCTATGAATTGTTCTTTTGTTATAAAGGTCGTTGTTTTATCAGGATTTAAAAATTTGAACCAACCTTTTATTGTTTTAATATCATTAAAGTGTATTTTAGGTTTTATGTATATATATTCATCATTACTTCCAGGTCTTGGTATATTATAAGGAGGTATATAGTTGTGTAATAACATTCCATCATTGAATAACTTATATATATTAACTAACATAGTATTTGTTGTTAAATCTGCTGAACCAGTAGCAAAATATCCAGTTGCCTCAACGTCAGCGGGTATATAACATATTTTATATACTTCTTTCTCTTCTCCGCCTATCACACGTGATAGATATATATAAATAAATTTTAATATACTTATTCTACCATAAGATGGATGAGTTCCATAATCATCAATATCTACTGTTACTATTTTATGTTTTAATTCTAATTTTTTATCATTCCCATGTTTTATAAATACAGGTACTTCTATTTTTGGGTCTATTATTTTCATAACTTTCATAAGTTCATCTATATTTTCTTGTGTATATTTTGTTTTTGTCACAGGATTAATGAAAGGCTCTTTATTATTTACACATTTTATTAGATAATTATAGAGTTTAGGAGCATATATACATTCCGTTCTGTAAATTTTTCTATCTGACGTATATACTTTCAATCGAACCATAAGTTGTAGTTTAGAAAGAGGGTAATTCTCGTCGTCAAATTCTTCATTTGTAAATATATCTATTTTTTCACTACATTTATCAGCAAAGTCTGAATAATTATAAAGAATATTATTCGCAAAATCTTTTCTTGTCATAGACATTAATTTATTTCCATCAATCAATTGTGTTTCAACATTTGAAGAAGATTCTCCAATATGTTTCTTTAATGCTTTATAAGACATATTCTTTACTCTATTATATTCATCTACGATACGCGAGACCTTTGCATATTCTTCTCTAAACTTTGCTACTATGCTGTCTTTTATATATAGTGGGTCTATCTCCATACCAATAGTATGTACTTTTCCCCAATGAAGAGTTATTTCAGGTTTTTTTGGAGGTTTTGGAGAACTACCTTCTTTTGTACTTTCATATAATGTTTGTTTATCTCTGTATTTTTTCAAAGCAGTATCATATTTATCTCTTTCTTTTTTAAAGGCTTTATATTGTTCATCATTTAAATAATTTACATTTTCCTTAGGTTTAAATGTTGTTAAATCAATTAAATGAGAATATTCAGATTTTTTTATTTCATCCAATTGCTTTTCATAAACATCAAAATATTTGTCAAGAGGGTCATTTATAAAAGTAAATTTTTTATATTCATAATTTTCTATAATTCCCGAGTAGGGATTAAAACATTCGTCTATATCCTTTTCAATCTTTTTGTAATCATTATAATAAGATAATGCATCTCTAATCCATTCTTTTTCACGTCCTGTGTGATATATTATACTGTGCCATCCCTGATTATCTATTAAATATTGAAGAACAGTTTTTCCAGTAGCCATTTTTTTGGATTCTAAAAAGTTTATAAAACAATAGCCTTGTAAATTGATAAGTTTTATCTGTTTAATTCTTTCGGGATAATCATATCTAGATATATAATCTGTATCTAAAAAAGAATCAATCATTTCATCAATATAATCAGTAATTAATGAACCAATTATTTCGGTATTTGTCGCCGGTCCAGTAGAATCATATTTGTCATATTCATAACTAAAACGGTTTTTTAATACTTTTATCTCAGTCTTTAGAATAATAGAAGCATCATCTTCATATTTATCTTCATCATCCTCGTCGCCATTATAATCATCATTAAAAATGTCTAACTCTTCTGTAAGTAATTCGTGTATTATGAACTCGGTTGTATTATTATTCTTATAGTATTTATTGTAAGTAGAAATATCATTCTTTTTACAACAGGTATAATAAAATAAATCAACATCTCCAAATAATAAATGATTTTTGGGGAAAAGATTAATTATATATTCTTCTGAAAAAGACCCTTTTTTCATAATTTTATAGGCTTTTTCATATATATCATAATAATTCTTACTTATAACAGGCATATCATATCCTTCAATAGGATGTTTTTTGGGTTCATCACACCATCTTTTAACATCTTCAATTGTTTTAAATGTTAAACTTTTAGACATAATTCTAATATATAATTATATTATATAAAAAACTAATATTTAAAAATTAATATAAATAATTTTTAACTTCTTCTGCGTAATGTTTAAACATATTTATAAAGTCTTCTTTTGTTGTTTCATATAATAACTTTAATAATATCATTTATTAGTATTATATAATATAAAATCATTTGGAGAATATACATATAGAATCACAAGAATTAACATTATAATTATTTATACTAAGTATAAATGTTATTACACCATGTAAAACGCGTAAATAATCCAATATGCTTACAAACACTTAAACATATAATAATTACTATATTTAAATGAATCCTCTTATACAAAAATATAATTATTATTGTGAATTACCATCTGATATAAATGAACATCTTCCTACATTATATCAATATGCGCAAGAATGTGAAAGCATTATTGAATTAGGAGTTCGAGGAGTTATTTCTAGTTATGCTTTAATTAATGGTTTAATGAATAATAACAAACAAAATAAAAAAATACTTTTAAATGATATATCACCTTGCGATATAAATGAATTGTTATCAATAACTAATAATCTTCCGGTCGAAGTTAATTATATGTGGATAAATGATTTAGATTTAGACATAAGTGAAAATGTTGATTTAACGTTTATAGATACATGGCACGTATATGGACATTTAAAAAAAGAATTAGATAAATTCTCTAAAGTTACAAACAAATATATAATAATGCATGATACAACCGTAGATGAGTGGCTTGGTGAAACTATTCGTTGTGGTTGGAATGCTGAACAACAATCTAGAGAAACAGGAATACCTGTTAATGAAATTAATAAAGGTTTATGGCCTGCGATTGAAGAGTTTTTAGATTCTAATAAAAACTGGAAAATTAAAGAAAGATTTAGAAATAATAATGGATTAACCATTCTCGAAAAAATTAATTATAATTCTTATTATAATTTATTTTTATAATTCTCTTATAAATAATTTATGCCATTTTTTTGAATATTTACAATCTTTATTTTCAAATTGATTAACATTGTATTCTACATAAAAAATATAAATGATTTTTTTATTGATTATATTACTAATGTAAAATAATATTCAAAAATTAATATAAATAATTTTTAACTTCTTCTGCGTAATGTTTAAACATATTTATAAAGTCCTCCTTTGTTGTTTCATATAATGGAATCCACATTTTAGAATCATAGTATTGATTGAAATGTATTTCGGTTTTTATATATGAGTATTCTAATGTTCCTTCATAAATATATTCTATACGATAAGGAGGTATATATTTATGTAATAATCTGCCTTCATTAAATAATCGATATATACCAAATAACATTACTTCCGACGTTAAATCACTCGAACCAGTGGCAAATATTCCTCCTGCTTCTATATCAGCGGGAATAGTACATATATTATATACTTCGTACTCTTTATACCCGATACTACGCGATAAATAAATATTATAATATCTTATAATATTTATATCGCCAAATGAAGAATCCAAATCATTATATGTCTCAGTTATAACCCTATATTCTAGTTTTAACTTAGTATCATTCATATGTTTTATGAATACAGGTACTTCTAATGTCGGGTCTATTATTTTCATAACTTTCATAAGGTCATCTATATTTTCTTGTGTATATTTTGCTTTTGTCACAGGATTTATAAACGGCTCTTTGTTATTTATACATTTTATTAGATAATTATAGAGTTTAGGAGCATATATACATTCTGTTCTATATTTTTTTTTGTCTGGTGTATATACTTTCAATCGCACCATAAGTTGTAGTTTAGAAAGAGGGTAATTCTCGTCATCCAATTCTTCATTTGTCAATATATCTATACTCTCACTACATTTATCGGCTAATTCAGAATCATCATACAAAATATCTGCGTATATTTTCTGTTTAGTCATTCCAAGCAATACATTATCTTTTATAAGTTTTTTTACTAAACTTGAAGGTGATGAGGTAGTCATATTTTTTTTTAATTCTAAATAAGGCATGTTTTTAATCTTATTATATTCAGTAATTGTAGGCAAAACAGAGTTATAATCTTTAAAAAAATTTTTAACAATATTATCTTTTATATGTATAGGATCTATCTCGCCGGCAATAATATGCACTTTACCCCACGGTAGTTTATATTTAGGTTTTACAGGCGGTAAAGGGGAAGGACGCGGATATGGGCGTATATCAGGGTCATTTGTTAGATTCCATTCTTCTCTTTCTATTTCATAATTATTTAAGGCGGTTTGATATCTTTTAAAAGCATTATCATATTTATTTCTTATATTTTTAAATTCTTTATATTGAGCATTATTTAAATATTTTAAATTTTCTTTAGGTTTAAAAGTAGTCAAATCAATTAATTTTGAATATTTAGGATTTTTAATTTTTTCAAGTTTCTTCTCAAACTCATCGAAATAAGGGTCAAGCGGGTCATTTATCATCAATAGTTTCTTATCTTGTGCGTTTTCTATAATACCTTTGTTAGGATTATAGCAATCATCAATATCTGTATAAATCATTTTGTAACTGTCATAAATATTTAAAGCATCTTTTATCCAATAATATGGTATTTTTTTATATTCTTTTTGTAAATATTCAATAATATTATATCCATTACTAAACTTGTTATTTTCTAGTAGTTTTATAAATTCAGAAGTCTCTTTAGCAGAATTATGTTCCTTATTTACAAAAAATTTTAACATTTCAGTTCGTAGTGGATAAGAATATTTGTCAATACATATGTTATCTAAAAAAAAGTTAACTAAATTTTCACAATAATCCTCAAAAGTATTTTTCATATTATCGCCTTCAAAACATTTTTCTATTAAAATAAATTCTTGTTCAAATATAGTTTTTCCATCTAATAAATCTAAATTATTCATCAATTCATATTCTAATAATTCAAATAAGTAGTCTGTCGCATCCTTATACTTATTTACCTTATTTTTATTATTATTAATATAATAAAGTAAATCAATGCTACCAAATAATATATGATTTTTTGGCAATTTACTTGGGATTTCTGCCTTATCTATTTTATTATTAATCATAATATTATATGCCTTTTTGTATATTTCTTGATATTTGTAACCATTAGGCATCATATGTACTCCCGTTAAGGGATGTATTGTAGGATTACTTGACCATAACTCAATATCTTCAATTGTTTCAAAATTTTTTTTAGAAGAAGATAATAAAATTTCATTATTTGGAATGCCTGTAAAATCATAGTTGCTAAACTTATCCTTGTTGTTTTTTATCCATTGTAAAATTAAATTATAAGTCTCTCCTTCTATTTTAATTTTAGTCTTAGATTTTAAAAATAAACCCGGAATCTTTCCATCCGTACTATTATAAACCTTTAAACTATCCAACCAAGAAATAATTGTAGCACCATTATTTACAATATATAAATCGTCAAGTAATTTATTTATATTTTGTTCCTTCTTTGAAACAGAAGCCATTCTATAATTTAGCAAGATTTAATAAACTATTTAGTAATCTATAAATGCTAATAAAAATTATTAAGTTATTTATATAACACTGTAACACTGTAACACTGTAACACTGTAAAAAAGCAAGGTATAAATATATATATAGATAGTAATTATTTAGTTAAAGTTGTTTCTTTAACATAACCAAAATATACATAGTTCTGAAATGGACTAACCTTTTAGATTTTTGACATACAATATATCCTTGTAAATCTTCAAGGATGTATATTAGATAGGTTGAATAAATAAATATTTAGATTATTTTTGTAATTTTTCAGGATTAATTTTACTTATCTATATATATAATTATTTATTTCTTGGGCGTAATGCTTGAATCTATTTACAAATTCCTCTTTAGTTAATAGTTTAGGATCATAATTTGATTTTCTAACCCAATTATCAATAGTTCTAATCTTATTAAAATGTATCTGTGGTTTTAAATATATATATTGATTAGTTGTTCTAGGTCTTGGTATGTTATAAGGAGGTAAATAGTTGTATAATAAACGCCCTTCGTTGAATAGTTTGTATATATTAACTAACATAGTATATGAATTTAAATCGGTCGAACCTGTTGCAAAAGTCCCTGTTGCTTCAATATCATCAGGTATATAGCATATTACGTAAACTTTTTTCTCTACCCCTGCTATCATACGAGATAGATACATCTCATTAAAACGTAAATAGGGTATTCCGTCAAATGATGCGTCAGCTCCAAGAACTCTCAAATTAACTTCGTGTGTTATATAATCTATTTTTAATTTTGTATCATTTCTATGTTTTATAAATATAGGTATTTCTATATTCGGGTTAATTATTCTCATCACTTTCATAAGGTCATCTATATTTTCTTGTGTATATTTTGCCTTTGTAACAGGATTTATAAAAGGTTCTTTAGAATTTATACATTTTATTAGATAATTATAGAGTTTAGGAGCATATATACATTCTGTTCTGTATTTCTTTTTGTCAGGCGTATATACTTTCAATCTCACCATAAGTTGTAGTTTAGAAAGCGGGTAATTCTCGTCATCCAATTCTTCATTTGTCAATATATCTATACTTTCACTACATTTATCGGCTAGGTCTGAGTAATCATAGAGGACATTATTTACAATCTGTTCCTTAGTCATAGCGAGCAATTCATTACTTTCTATAAATCGCTTTTTAGAACTAGAAGGAGAATCACCTACATGATACATCAATTCATTATAAGACATATTTTTAATTGTATTATATTCTTCTATGATAGGCTGAGCCTTTGTATATTCTTCGCGAAACTTAACAACGACATCATCTTTTATATGCATAGGGTCTATCTGTCTACCTATAGTATGTACAGCACCCCACGGAAGAGTTATTGTGGGTTTTATAGGAGGCTTCGGAGAACTGCCACGATTACCGCTTTTATCTTTTTCATATGATTCTTGAGCCTCTTTATAGTTTTCCAATAACTCATCATATCTATCTTTCGCTGCTTTAAATTCTGCGTATTGTGTGTTATTTAAATACCTTAGATTCTCTTTGGGTTTAAAAGTAGTTAAATCAATTAATTTAGAATATATTGGTTTTCTTATTTCTTCCAATTCTATTTCATAAACTTCAAAATATTCATCAAGCGGATCATCAATTAGTGTAAGTTTTTTATCTTCTACATTTTCTACAATACCCGACGCGGGATTAAAGCATTCGTCTATATCTTTAATAAGCAACTTGTAACTATTATATAATTTCAATGCTTCAGAAATCCAATTTGGAGGACTTGGGTTTTTAAGGACATTTATAAAATATTTAATGGGCGTTTCGCCATTTGCCATTTTATTGGTTTCTAAAAACTTTATAAACCAATAACCTTCAACATTATAAACATTTTCTTGTATAGCTTTCACTCGCTCAGGATATTCATATATAGACATATAATTGGTATCAAAAAAAGCATTGGTTAAATCACCTTTAAATTCATTAATTAATTCTTTAATTAAAACCATATTTGATTGTTTTTGTACATGCAAAAGAGGAGACGGTTTTACTTCTCTGTTAAAACGGTTTCTTAATAGTTCAATCTCTGTATCTAGTACATTATCTGTATCTGCTGTATCTTCTAATTTTTCTGTCAATAATTTGCATATAGCCAAAATATTTTCTTTTCCTTCATATAATCTTGAAAAAAAAGTAACATTTTTTTTTACACAGGCATAATAAACTAAATCAATATCTCCAAATAATAAATGATTTTTGGGAAAATGATTCTTGACGACATCAAGTTCGTATTTCATTTCAACAATTTTAAAATCATATTTTTTCATAATATTATAAGCGGTTTCATATATATTATAATATTCATTGCTCATAGCAGGCATCGGTGTTCCTTTGATAGGATGCTTTTCTGGATCTTTCAGCCATCTTTTAACATCTTCAACTGTTTTAAATGTCAAAGGTACTTTTGAACTTCTCGCTGGTCCTTGTAATAAGTCAGCCGATGATATAAAAGCACTATCGGGAATTCCTGTAAAATCATAATCGGCGAACTTATCCGCATTATTTTTTATCCATTGTAAAATCAAATTATAAGTACCATCTTCTGTTGCTGTAAGAATCTGTATTTTAGAATTATTTAATAAACCAGAAATCTTGCCATCGTCAGATTTATAAAAAGATTTATATTTCTTTAATTCATCTAACCAAGAAATAATTTTGGACTTATTTTTAATATATAATTTATCGAGAGATTTATATAAATCCTTTTCCTTCTTTGAAACAGATGACATTCTATAATATTATAATATTTAATATATATATATATACAAAAAAATATTAAAATATATAGTTATTGACTTCTTGTGCGTAATGTTTAAACATATTGATAAAGTCGGTTTTTGTCTTCTTCGCTCCATCATTTAACCAATCTTTTACACCTTCGCACATTTAAAACGCCGATTTTTAAATGTAGTTAATTATTTTTTTATTTTTTTAATATAATAAATAAAAAATTGATTTAAATTGTTTATATTAGAGATATTATACCTTAATGAATAATACAGAAGAAATGAGTTTCGCCACGATGAAGAATATGAATGTTGAAGAATTTATGAAACATATTACAACATTTGAGAGTGTTGATAGTATATTGGATACTTGTAATAATCAATCCGAAAAAGGTTTTATATATGAACGCTTATGGGATGTGTGTATTAAATTTGGATTTTGTAATCATTTTCAAAAATCTAATTTTACGCATATGATTGGTAATATGAATAATGGAAATCTAAAACCACTCACGACCTTTACACATTATTTAACTGAAAAAGTTGTGAGTGGTAATTCAAGCGGATGTTCGGATATATCCTTATTCAATAATGCCGACGATACCTTTACTTTTATCAGTTCTAAATATCCTAAAAGTAAAGATGATATTACTAAACAAAAATCAGTTGCTTATTACGAGGTTCAAAATATTATTTCGGTGATTGATGCGAATAAACATATTTATCCTAATTTTAAAATTTGCTTACTTGTCCCCGATAAGAAGTCCGTGTTGGAAAAGGTTAAAAATGCAAATAAATCAAGTAATTATATTACGAAGTATATGACCGAACAAAATATTTTGGATAAGAATGATTTGAATAAGTGTTTCTTACGCTTTAAAGCGGATATGCTTAAACATATGAAGGCAAGTAAAATTGGTAAAATTAATTATGATGAAATCTATTTATCGCCTAAATGTAATTTATGTTTGAGATTTCATCAAGAACTTATTACACAAAAAACATCTAATCTTATTGAAGAAGGATATAAATGCTTTCTATGGGGTTGTAAATGTAGAAGTGGTAAAACTTATATGTTTGGTGGTTTAATTATCAAGCAGTTTGAAATTAAACAAAAATTAAATATTTTAATTATTACACCCGCACCAACAGAAACAGCACCACAATTTACGAATGACTTATTTAACAAATTTAAAGAGTTTGAAAAATTCAAGATACATCATATTGATGTATCTAAAAATATTGAGGGTTTAGTATTGAGTGAGAGTAATATATTCGTTATGTCTAAACAACTATTACAAAAATATATTGATGATAAAACTATTATGAAAATTAAGAATCTGAAATTGGATATTATTGGTTTTGATGAAAACCATTTTAGCGGAACTACTGATTTATCCAAATCTATTTTAGATTCTTACTCATCCAAGAACACGATTAAAGTATATCTAACCGCAACTTATAATAAACCTTTGCGTGAATGGAATATACCCGAAGAATGTCAAATGTTTTGGGATATTGAAGACGAACAAATCTGTAAAAGCATTTTGGTAGATGAGTCAAATGTTGATAAATTAAAAGAGAAACATGGTGATACAAGTATTACCGCAACTATTAAGTATTTTACTAATAAAGGTTTATCTCTTACTGATATGTTTAAACCCTATGAAAATATGCCCGATTTGTATTTGATTACAACGATGTTTGATAGTCAAAGATACGATATAATTAAAGATAAAATTATGGGTAGTAAGTACGGGTTTTGTTTCGATGTATTGTTCGCACTGAATAAGCAAAAGACACGGTTTCAATTTGAAAATGAAGTTAAAACCATCTTACGCTTTATATCGGGTTCATACAAAGAAGTAGATTTCAAAAATGGTGATAAATCTATGTTTTCACGGATTTTGAAAATATGTTCTGATAAAGAAACCCGCACACCTTTTACACATATTTGGTTTCTACCAAGTGATAATATTAATGAGATTTCAAAATGTTTAGAACAACTAATGAAGGAAGATAATGTCCTCAAAAAGTATAATGTGTTATGTATTAATCGTAAGAATAAAGATTTAGCAAAAGATATTAAGGAAGATATTACAAAACAAGAAAAAATCGCAAAAGCGGAAGGCAAAGAAGGTTTGATTTTATTGGCAGGTAATATGCTGACCTTGGGCATTACATTAAATATGTGTGATGTGGTCGCTTTAATGAATAATACCCTTTCATCTGATAAAGTTTTACAACAAATGTATAGATGTATGACCGAAGGTTCTCAGAAGAAATTCGGGTTTGTGGTAGATTTAAATATAAGTCGGGTTCTTAATACTTGTGTGAATTACACAATATATAAGAATGATAAAAGCACCGAAGATAAAATCAAGTATCTAATTGAAAACCACTTAATTAATATTGATGTGGATATGATGGAACAAAAGAAGTTAAATAATGATGCGATTGTATCTAAATTAATGGAAATTTGGAAATCTGATCCAATTAATAGTTTCAAGTCTCTATTGCGAAACTTGGATAATGACTATGTAGAGTTTGATACATCCACACAAAAGTTGATTAACAAATCCTTTACCAGTTCATTAAAAGACGATAAGGTGAATACTACGATTGAAATCAAAGATGAAGATGATGAACTACAACAACTACCATCAGGCAAAGAAAAAGTTAGGGATGATAGTGATAAATCCGAAAAATCGGAAAGTGGTGATGAAGAAGAAAAACCTGAGAAAGAGGAGATTAAAATCTCATTTACCAAAGATGTACTGCCGTATGTAATACCATTAACTTGTATCTGGACGATGAAGAATGCGAATAAGGATTTCGTTAAGATGTTAAACGACATACAAGAAAATCCTGAACTATTGGATATGTTTGATGATATGTGTTTGATTTGGTGGAACAAGAAGGATTTAATAAATATTATAAAAAATATAGTTTCAAAATATTTTGATAAGAATTCTAATACATATAATATCTCAATTAACTTTAAGATGTCGTTACAAAGTTTATTAGATAATCCTAAGGAATTGTTAGAATTAATTAATGAATGTTTGAAACCCAAAGTGATAGAAAAAAAGAAGTTTGGTGAAGTTTTCACGCCGATGAGATTTATTAACGAAGATATGTTAGGTGATTTAGAAGCATACTATAAAGAAACTTATAATAAAAACATATTCGAAGATGAAACTTTAAAATGGGGTGATACTACCACAGGAATGGGAAACTTTGCGATTGCTATTTATTACAAGTTAATGGATGGATTGAAGAATAAAATACCAGATGATAAAGACCGCAAGAAGCACATTTTAGAAAAGATGTTGTTTATGGCGGAGTTCAATAAGAAGAATTGTTTTATCGTCAAACAAATCTTTAATATCAATAATGAGTTAAAACTCAATTTGTATGAAGGCGATTCTTTACAATTAGATATTAGAAAAGTGTTTGGTATTACTAAGTTTGATATTGTAATTGGAAACCCACCATATAACGAAGAATTAAAATCAACAGGTGCAAAAGCATTATATAACAAGTTTGTAGAGTATTATATTGATAAATGCGATATATTATGTTATGTAATACCTTCCCGATGGTTTTCAGGTGGCAAAGGATTAGATAGTTTTCGTAAGAATATGTTAAAGCGAACAGATATTGTTTATATTAATCACTTTGATGATGCTTGTAAAATATTTGGAAATACAGTATCAATTGAAGGAGGTGTTAATTACTTTCTAAAAGATATTAAATATAAAGGTGATTGTAAATTGAATGGTTCAATCACAAAATTAAGCAAATATGATGTATTTGTCGATGGTAAATTTCATGCGATTATTGATAAATTAGTAATGTTTGAATCAATTATAACCTTATATTTAGGTAGATATTTCGGGATTGAGTCTAATGATAAAAGATTAAAGGATGAAAAAACAAAGGATACTATTAAATGTTATGTATCGCAACAAAAAGGTTTTGAAAAAAATATTGATAAAAAAGAGATAAAAAAAGAATATAACTTTTGGAAAGTTATTACTGCAAGAGCAAATGGAGGTAAAGGTTGTTTTGGTAATACCTTTATTGGAAATCTTGATGAAATACATACAGGTAGTTATATATCATTTAAAGTATCTAACGAAGATGAAGCAAAATCATTATTAAGTTATATGAAATGTAGATTACCAAACCTTATATTAGCTTTAAGAAAAAATTCACAAGATATTAGTGAATCAACATGTAAATGGATACCATTGCCGCCCTTAAATAAAGAATGGACTGACGATGAAGTCTATCAACATTTCAAATTATCAGAAGAAGACATCAAATTAATTAATGATACGAATATTGTTGGTTATAAGAGTATTGTTAAGCAAACCGAAGGGAGTGTTGAAACACCTGAACCCAAACCGAAAAGGGTTAGTAAGAAGAAAATACAGGTACATGAACCTTTTGTAGTAGTAGAGTCAGTAATAGAACAACATATTGAACCAAAGATTAAACCCAAACGGGTATTGAAAATTAAAGCTAAGGTTGAAAAAGTTGCAGAACCTATTATACAACCACCCGAACCCGTTGTAGTAGAAGAGGTTAAACCGAAAAAAATAGTAAAAAAAGAAACTTAAATTAATTGAGGTCTAAGTTAATTACGAACTTTATTTATTATGTATAATTTTATATATTTTTTTATTTTACAAATATTTAATATCATATAATATAATTATTATATAATATTAAATTACGACACATAAAAGTGAGGATTATAAAGTATCAGCAGTTAATTACTACCTAAACGAAGATACAACCCAAGAACAAGTTTGTAAAATATTCAAATGTTCGGTAAGAAGTTTAATGCGTTGGGTAGATAGATTTCAAGAAGAGGAAGAAATTAAAAGACACAATCGGAAACCAATAGCGTATAAAATACAGAAAGACCAAGTGAAATTTATTTTAGCAGAATTAAAAAAGAATAAAACGATTACGATGGATAATTTATTAGTAAAACTTAAAGAAAAATACCCAACTTTAACATTATAAAGGTTTCATTTAAGTCGCATAGAAAATAACACGGATAAGACACGAACCGACAAAACGCTTTGGAAATGAAATAGACATAAATGCAAAAAATAAGGATTTTTACAAAGAGGTGAAAAAATATAATTTAGATGATATTATTTGTATTGATGAAACCAGTATAAAATCACTACAAAAAAGACATCATTGTTATAGTGATATTGGTAAAAGATGTGTGATAAAAACTGAATCACAAGAGGTCTTTAAGAAATATACAGGGATTTTTGCGATTTCTACCAAAGGCGTTTTAGGGTGGGAGTTATATGAAAAAAGTGGAATAAACACGGTTCGGTTAGTAGAGTTTTTAGAAAAATATATCACTACAAAATTCAAGGAAAAATTAATTATTTTAGACAACGCCTGTTCGCATAGAAAAGAACGCATAAAAGAATTAATTAGTAAGCATAATAATATCTTATATGCCGTGCCTTATCAACACTTTACAAATAGCATTGAGAATTATTTTAGTATGCTAAAATCACGCTTACAAAAGATAGACGGATTAACACATACAAAACTAAAAGAAAATATTAGCAAAGTTCTCCGTGAAATACCAAAAAGAGAAATATACTAATATATTTAAGGGTGCTTATAAAAGAGATACAACATATGTAAAGAAAACCTCGCGAATGAGACAGAAACTTAAAAATTATAAGGTCTAAAAAATCGGCGTTTTAAATGTGCAAAGGTTTAAAAGCTTGTATTTATTAAAGTGAATTGTTGGTTTAATATATCTATATTCTCCTGTGCATCCCGCTAATGGTATGAGATATGTAGGGTATTTGCTATTGTTGGTTATGCGATGGATTGGAAAGAAGACGCGTTCGTAAGTGAATTTACGTTTATAAACCCAAGCGCGAAAGGGGTATATGATTGTGACGACAGTTTTAATGTTTAGGACTTAGAAAAATATGGATATGGGTTCTTGTGTAGTAGCAATACAATTTTTACTAATTTCGGATAAGCAAGGAAACCTGTCAAGGTTTTTATCTTTCCATCCGTTATAATGAACGCAAATGAGCAAATGGACGTTATATTTACTATGTAGTTCATATAAATCGTTTAATATATTTTCTTCCTCGCCTCCAATATCTACGTTAATGAGCGAGATGTCCGCTTTATTAATCGCACATTCTGTTAGTATCGCTTCAACACTCGTATTATTACAGGCGATTACCGTATAATTCGCACAATTCGCTTTCATATCCGTACGCAATGCGTCAGTGTTCGCTATGTTCGTTACAATCGCGTAGGTATGCTTCGCTTTCCTTGCACCATACATCGCTGTAGGCGTAATCCACTTTCCAATATCAATAAATATTTTTTCTTTGGATAAATAGATGTCAAACAATTCAAACAATTCGTTATTCCACCCTCCGTATGTATCCTTCCAAAACGTGAGATTCGGGTTTGTATCATCTTTTTTTACAAAAAACAATTCGCGATTTTTATAAATTTTCATATAATTAGCATTAATATAGGGCAATACGATTCGCGAAATTGTGGAAATATGTGTGGTATTTGTATTCGACATATAATTATCATACACATTATAAATCTCGTTTTCTATATACCACGGGATATGTTTTGCTGTAAAGTCGCCGGCTACCCTTATATGTAGATCAATTTCAGATTCAATATTCTTCTTGTTCATCAAGCAAAACGTGGTGTCTATATCTGCTTTATAGATTTCGTATTCGCATTCGTTTTCAATCTTATTCTGCCAAAACTGCGATTCCCAGTCGCGAATAGACATATCCGCAAAATATTTGGTAGTAGGATAAAACTTATCGTGGTCTGTTATATCTAGTGCGAAACCTATTTTAGACGTTTTATATTTATCTGACAGGGACGCAAGTATCTCAATAAAATTACTAGGAATATTTGGATTCAACTTTAAATCCGGGTCAGTGATAATGTATTTATCGGGTAGAAGGTCGTATAACTGTCTATTGTTTGTAGGCGTAATCCATGGACCGAAGTTTCCTACATTATTTATTACTCTGACATCCACTTTATTAAGATATGCGATTGTATCGGAGCACGTGCTCATATTATTCAAAATTATAATATTCTTATAATAGTCCATGTTGATACTTGCAATTTGCTTCAACGTATTCTCAACATACCTGTAATTATTATAACATATGATAACAATCGGAATATCCATTTAATTACACGTATATAAAATATTATCTTTATATACTCTATTATATTACCATCTAAATATTATTAGGATTTAATAATCAGAGATGCTTTCTTTATTATTGTCCGCATTCCTAACCTATATTACGATGCCTTTCCGCTTTACAGATGACATTTGTAAAATTATAATATTTAATATATATACAAAAAAATATTAAAATATATAGTTATTGACTTCTTGTGCGTAATGTTTAAACATATTGATAAAGTCGGTTTTTGTCTTCTTCGAACCATCATTTAACCAATCTTTTGAAACCTTGTATTTATTAAAGTGAATTGCAGGTTTAATATATCTATATTCTCCTGTGCGTCCCACTAATGGTATGCGATATGGAGGGATATAATTATATAGCAATCGGCCTTCATTAAATAACTTATAAATATTTACTACCATAGTATATGAATTTAAATCAGCAGAGCCTGTCGCGAACTCTCCTTCAGCTTCTATATCCGCAGGGAAAGTACAAATATTATATACACTATACTCTACGCCTCCTATTATGCGAGATAGGTACATCTTATAATACCTTATTGTATTTGCAGTGCCAAATGAGGCATCAAGATTTTGATATGTCTTAGTTAATTCTTTGTATTCCACTTTTAACTTAGTATCATTCATATGTTTTACAAATACGGGAACTTCTAATGATGGGTCTATTATTTTCATAACTTTCATAAGTTCATCTATATTTTCCTGTGTATATTTTGCTTTTGTTACAGGATTTATAAAAGGCTCTTTGGCATTTATACATTTTATTAGATAATTATAGAGTTTAGGAGCATATATACATTCCGTTCTATATCTCTGTCTATCTGGCGTATATACTTTCATTCGCACCATAAGCTGAAGTTTAGAAAGCGGATAATTCTCGTCGTCCAATTCTTCATTCGTCAATATATCTATGCTCTCACTGCATTTATCGGCGAGCCCCGAATAGTCGTATAAAACATCGTTGACAATCTGTTCCTTAGTCATAGCGAGCAATTCGTTATCTTTTATGAGTTGTTTAACAGAACTCGAAGGCGAGTTGGCAACCACGCGCTTTTTTAATTCCAAATAGGACATATTTTTAATCGCGTTATATTCTTCAATTATAGGCAATGCCTTTTTATATTCGCGTTTAAAACTTTTTATAACTTCATCTTTAATATGTAGCGGGTCTAATTCTCTACCGATTGTATGATTTTTACCATTGGGTAATACTACCACAGGCTTCGTAGGTGGCTTAGGGCTACTCCCATTTTTCCCAGTCTTTTCATATAGTTCAAGATTAACCTCGTATTTTTGTCTATCTATATCATATGCGTCTTTAACCTTTTTAAAGTCGGCATATTGCGCGTTGTTTAAAAAGAAGGCGTTTTCCTTCGGTTTAAAAGTTGTTAAATCAATCAATTTAGAATATTTTGGATTCCTAATTTTTTCAAGTTTCTTCTCAAACTCTTCAAAATAAGCATCTAATGGGTCATTTATAGGTAGATACTGTTTATTTTCCACGTTTTCTATTATACCTGTCGCTGGATTAAAGCAATCATCTATATCTTTATAAACTCTTTTATAACTGTTATAAATATTCAAGGCATCTTCCATCCAATTATTAATTGAAGACCTATATTCTTTCTGCAAATATTCAATAATTACCTCGCCGTTATTTAATCTGTTATTTTCCAATAATTGTATAAACCAGTATGTCTCTTTATCCAAATCATTATACATAGAAGATTTTTCTAAATCACGCATTCTATCTGGATACGATAAAACACCGACATAATTCTTATTAAAAAAAAATTTCACTAACATTTTATTATATTTCTCAAAAGCATTTTTCATATAATCTCCTTCGAAACACTTTTTTATCAATTCTAATTCTTGTTCTAATATAGTTGGTTTGTCGCTGATTATTGCGATATGTTCAGCGAATAACTCACCTGCGTGAAGCTCTCTTTTATTATTTTCATATATTTTTGTGATAACATTAATCTTTTCTCTATTATTCATATAATAAAGCAAATCCATATCGCCGAATAATAGATGATTCTTTGGTAATTTATTTGGAAAATCGGCAATATTTATTTTGTTTTTTTTCAAAATTTTATAAGCTTCTTGATATATTTTTTGATATTCATTGCTATTCGGATACATATAATTCCCATTAAAAGGATGTATTTCGGGATTGCTACACCATTTTTCAATATCCTCAATTGTTTTCAATTTTGTCTGTTTAGGTGCTCTAGTTGCTTTTGGTGCTCTTGGCTGCTTATCTAAAAACAAAAAATCCTTATTGGGAATGCCTGTAAAATCGTAATTGGCGAACTTATCCATATTTTTTTTTATCCATAGTAAAATTAAATTATAGACACCGTCTTTTTTTGCTGTATTAATCTGTATTTTTGAACTATTTAACAGTCCCGGAATCTTTCCATCAGTACTGTTATAAGTTTTTAGCATATCTAACCAAGAAATAATTTTATCCCCATTATTTACTCGATATAAAGAATCTAATAATTTGTTAATTTCTTCCTCTTTTTTTGAAACAGACGTCATTCTATTTTATAATAATATTAAATATTTGCACGCTATCATTATATATATAATAATGTAATAAAAGCAAAAAAAAATTATTAAGTTCTCGACATAACTCTGTTGAATTTAGTCGCAGATTTAGGCATTGATTTAGGCATTGATTTAGGTGTTTTGGGTGCGGATTTAGGCGCTGATTTAGGCGCTGATTTAGGTGTTTTGGGTGCGGATTTAGGCATGGTTTTATACGCTGATTTGCGAACAGGTCTTGGCTTTATTCTTACTATGTTTAATATACCTCTCTTTTCATCGTCATAATATTCTAATCGTGAAGAAAAATCGGTATTTAGGTTTTCGTTATTACTGGGTTTAGGTAATATAAATCTTTTGCCTTTGCTTTTACTCATTTATTCTATTATAATAAAATATATTATTTGATGATATTATATATATT